>JAABUX010000866.1_pt1 | contig 48459 bp, 45 predicted proteins | sample 5561851 | NCBI WGS metagenome assembly JAABUX01 (sample SAMN10711883, study PRJNA513361) | rock metagenome | isolation source: Antarctica rocks | place: Antarctica: Victoria Land, Richard Nunatak red sandstone | collected 2016-01-03 | reverse complement strand
GCGACGCGATGAGGAAGTCGATGTAGTCGATGTCCTGACACTTGGGATGGCTCATGGCTTCATCGTAGAAGCAAAGTCGCCGATGCGAAACGTGGACAAAATTCAATCAACTGCGTAACTCCTATGCCATGCTCTTGGAAGATGGCGAGCCAGAATTGGCGTCGCATTTCGTCGGCACTCAAACAATCCAGGTCGCCTGAGCATGCCCAAGCCGCCGGTGCTGCTGCGCAAGATCGCCCAAGACATCGGAATGTCGGTCGAGGAGTTTCTCGGCGGATGAGGGCGAAATGATCCTCACCGTCGGGTCGAGGCGGGTAGGGCGGCGACTTCGGCGGGGGTCCGGACCCGGAGGAGGGCGACGTCGTTTCGCTTGACCCCGGCTTCTCGGAAGACCGGGGCGAACCTGGGGGGGAGGTCGTGGGCGAGGCGGTCCAGGAGCTTGCCTCGGATCAGGACGAAGGCGTTCGGCCCGGCCCGGTCGGCCCAGGCGGTGAGCTGGTCGATGGCTTGCCTGGTCCGGGCTTCGGCGACCTCGGCGCGGGTCTGGCCGGATTTCACGGTAGATCGGAGCGTCAAGCCTCGGTTGAGCCTTGGGGCGTCAAGCGACAGGGTGGAGACGGGCTTGAGGTCGAGGGTGGGTCCGTAGAACCAGACGCCTTCGTCGAGGTCGTCGAAGAACCAGGGGCTTGCCCCGGGCGGGAGGGTCTGGGTCAGCCTTGAGGCCAAGGCTCGGTGGCCTCGGACTTCGTTCTCGACGGGGGCGACGACCCCGTAGGCGATCAGGGCGACGGCGACCAGGCCCGAAGCGATGCTTGCCAGGCTGGCCGAGTCGCGTCCGAGTCGCCAGAGGGAGGCGCTAGCCAGGGTGGACGCCCCCAAGGCCAGGCTTGCGGCGACCGTCCAGCCGAGCCAGGCCGGGGCCAGCTCGTGGGCGACCACGGGGGCAAGCATCGCCGAGGCGAACAGGCCGCACCAGGCGAGCTGCAAGCCGCCTCGGGCCAACGCCCCGGATCGGGGGGCGCGGGCTTGGCGGGTCAGCTTGATCCAGGCGTCGCCGACCAGGATCGCGACGGCGGGCAGGGCGGGGAGGTAGTAGTTCGGCTTGGCCACGTCCCACGTCCCGAGGACCGCCAGCGGGCCGAACGCCCACCACCAGGCGAGGCCCAGGTGAGGATTTGGGGCTTCCACCGCGTCGGAGCGGCCCCGCCACCGCCGGATCGGTCCCACCAGCGCCATCAAAGCCAGGGGGGTCCAGGGGGTGGTCATCCCGAGCGCCTCGACGAGGATCGACCCCCGGGCGTTGCCGTGCTCGACCCCCAAAACGCCGGTCTTCTGGCCGATCTCCAGCCACCAGACGCCCGGGGCCGACGGGTACCGCAGTCCCACCGCGATTGGCCAGATCAAGGCGAGCGCGGCGAAGAGGATCAAGCCTCGGCCGTCGCCCAGGGCTTTCAGACCCGAGCCGACTCGCCGCTGAGTCGCCAGGAACCCAACGATAGGTAGCCCGACCCACAAGAGGATCACCGGCCCCTTGGTCAAAAAACCCAAACCCATCGCCGCGAAGAAGACGAGGCTCCACCCCTTCGAGCCTGCCTCATCCTCCGGGTCGGAACCTAACCCGAACCCCCACCGCCTCGACGCGGCGAACAGGCCCAAGGTTGTGAACACGGTCAAGAACCCGTCATTGCCCGCTTGCCGCATCTCGACGACGAAGGACGCGGTCGACGCCAGGGCGAAGCCCGACGCCAAGGCCACCGCCCGACCTTCGACGGATCGACCCCAGGTGTAGACCAGGGCCACCACCGCCAGCGCCGCCAGGGCATTCGGGAGCCGGACGATCACCTCGTCGCGCTCCCCCGAGACGAGCATCAAGGCCGACGTGACCCAGCGAGGCAGGGGGGGCTTTTCGAGCCGAGGGCGCCCCTGGATCTCGCCGACCAACCAGTGGTTGTGTGTGACGGTATCCACCGCCTCGGCCGCCGCCCGCTGCTCGCGCTTGCCCCAGAGTTCGGTCGAGCCGAGGAAGCCGAGGAACGCCAACGCCGCCACCACCGCCAAGGCCCACTCCGGCCCCCAGGACCAAGGCCACCGCCCAGCTCGCTCGATCGGCATCGTCGCCTCCTTGCAACCCGCCCTTCGGATGTTCGCCGCCCGTTGTGGGTGCGCGGACAATACCTGGGATGTTCCGAGCCCGCAACCCGAGCCGGTCGCTCAGGGCTTGCGGCGCTCTTAGCCGGTCACCAATGGCCCACCCTGGCCGTCCCTTCGTCCCCCCTCAGGTTGCCCGCCGCTCAATCGCTGCGCTCAAGCTCGACGTCCTCGACCCCGCCGAGCCGACTCAGCTCGGCGACGAGGCCGGTCGGGTTCGTCCCGGGTCGGAGGCGGATGCGGTAAGTCAGGTCGAGGTACGCCCCCTGCTTGGCCGTGCCGGCGGCGACCAGGTCGAAGCGCTCGGCGGAGGTCGTCAAGGTTGCCTCGGCGGTCGCCTGCACGCCGCCGCCCGACGGGACGCGGAACGACAGCGACGACTCGGCCGCCTGCCAACCCCCGCGCCGACCGGGCGGCCAGAGGATGATCGAGGCCAAGCCGAGGATCGCCAGGCCGACCAGGCCGACGGCGAGGTGGTCGGCCCCCGAGGCCATCCCGACCACCACGGCGAAGATCACGAACGCCGTGTCCTGCGTGTCCTTGACCACGGTCCGGAATCGGACCACCGACAGGGCGCCCACCAGGCTGAACGCCCGGGCGATGTTGTCGCCGATGATCTGGGTGGCCATCGCGATCAGGGTCGCCAGGAGGACCAGGGTCGTGACGAAAGTCGGCGCGACCGCCTCCCCTCGCCTCGCCCACCGATAGAGCCAGGCGACCGCCCACCCCAGGACCAAGGCGCCCCCGATCCGCCAGGCCAGCAGCGCGATCGAGGCCGCCGGGGCGTTGGACGGGGTCGTTGTCAGCCAGTTCATCATTCGAGTCCTCCCCCGGAACCGGCTCGGGGGCCGGGGGAGGGGATTCGGCCCGCAGTCTCGTGGTGGCTCAAGGCTTGGCCTTCCGGTTCTCGGGGTGGTCGATCGGGTCTCGGGGATGGCTTGCTGGATCATCGAACATCCCACCTCCTACCGTAGGGAGGTCGCCCTATCAAGGAAAAGCGGATTTGCCGGGCGGGAACCTTCATCGGGTCGGGTTGACTCGCGGGCCGGTTTTCGGATAGAAACCCCCGTCATCCCCGGAAAGCGAAGTCGGCGCCTGGTTTTGACGGGTTGCCGACCCCTTGACCGACGGGATGACGACTCCAGGGGACGCGACCGATCGAGGCGAACGCGGCGGGGTTGATGGCCCATGGATGGGCCGCCTCCCGCGAATCGTGGTTGCTTGTCCTCCTTGGATCGCTGTAGCCAAGCCAAAAGCAATGGACGGGGGGCTGGCGCTTTGACCTTCGACAACCGACTGACCGCCGCCGCGCGACTCGCGCTTCGTTCCGCGATTCCCCTCGCGTTCGTCGTCCCTCGCCCCTCAACTCGGCTCGCCCCGCATCGCCGCTACTTCCCGGCCCCGAAAGGGCCGATGGGCTGGCCCTCGGAGGCGTTCGGCCTCCACCCCGGCGAGCCGGAAACCTGCCGCCGGAACCTCGGCCAGTTCCTGGCGATCTGGGTCCACCTGACCTTGATGCTGGCGATCGTGAAGGTGTTTCGGATCGAGGGGCGGGCGTTGTTCTTCCTCAGCGGCCTGGCTTGGGCCGCGCTCCCGGTGCATTACCTGCTCGCCTATCGCTGGAAGAAGCCGTTTTTCCTGGTGGTCTCGGTGGTGGGGCTGCTCGGGGTGTTCGGCGTCGGGGCGGGCTTGGTGGTGGCGGGCCTGGCGGTCGGCACGATCGCGGTGACCCGGTTGCCGGTGGCTTGGGGGATTCGCGCGGGGCTTGTGGCCGGGTTGGGGGTCGGGCTAGGCGCGGCGCGGTATCTCGCCGGGTCGGACGGGTCGCCGTGGGGCGAGGTGGTCTGGCCGGTCCTGGGCTCGATGATGATGTTCCGGATGATGATCTATCTCTACGAGATCAAGCACGTCGACCGCCCCGAACCGATCGTTGACACCTTGGGTTACTTCTTCCTCCTGCCCAACTACTGCTTCCTCCACTTCCCGGTGGTCGACTACCGGACCCTGAACCGGAGCTTCTGCTCCACCGAGATCCACGCCACCCAACGCACGGGCCTGCGAATGATCTTCAATGGGTTGATCCACCTGCTGGCCTATCGCCTGGTGTATCACGACCTCCTGATCACGCCCGATCAGGTCCACTCCCCGGCGAGCTTGGCGGGGTTCGTCGTGGCGAACTACCTGCTCTACCTCCAGGTTTCCGGCCAGTTCCACCTGGCCTGCGGGATGCTCCACCTGTTCGGCTACCAGTTGCCGACGACGCACCACCACTACTTGCTGGCCTCGGGGTTCACCGACTACTGGCGACGGGTGAACATTTACTGGAAAGACTTCATGGTCCGGGTCGTGTTCAACCCCCTGGCGTTCCGCTGGAAGCGCCGTCCCCAGTGGCAAACCTTGAGCGCGGCGACCCTGGCCGTGTTCGTCACCACCTGGGCCTTGCACGCCTACCAGTCGTTCTGGCTCCGAGGGGTCTGGGGCTTCTCCGTGACCGACGGCCTGTTCTGGGGCATCCTGGGGGCCTTGGTCATCGTCAACGTCCAGCTCGACGCCCGGGCCGGCGCGAGTCGCCCGACGCGCCCCACCGTGCCCGCCCGCCTGGCCCGGGCCGCCAAGATCGCCGCCACCTTCACGACCCTGGCCCTCCTCTGGTCGCTCTGGTCCAGCCCCGACCTCGCCACCTGGCTCGGGATGTTCCGCCGAGCGTTTGGAAGCTGAAAATCAATTGAGCCACGGATGGAACACGGATCGGATCAAATTCCTCAAGTCTTATCCGTGTTCCATCCGTGGCTAAGAATCTTCTCCGAGTTGCGATCTGGAAAGGCGGTCGGTGATGCTTGATCCCAGCGCGAGCGGTTCCCGACCTTCGATCGCCCGAGTCGCTTTGACGGCTTCGGTCCTGGTGGCCGGTTTGTTGCCGATGCCCGCCGGTTGGTTCCGCAACCTCCGCGACGTCGCCCGGTCGCAAGACCTCAACCGCGCCGACCGCGAGGCGACGGCGGGGGGATATTACGAAGGGTTGATCGGCGGCGCGGGCAAGAACAGCCGAGGCGCCCCGAGCGCCCTGGAGATCGCCCTGGTCGGCAAGCCGATCGACCGCAACCGCGACCTCGTCCGGCGAATCACCCGCGACCTCAAGGACGATTTCCTTCAGTTCGAGTTGAAGCCGAACTACGACGAGGTCCTCTTCGGCGAGCGGTTCACCACCAACTCGGCGGGGATGCGCGACCGAGATTATCCCCTCAACAAGCCCGAGGGGGTGTTTCGGATCGTCCTCCTCGGCTCGTCGATCGACATGGGCTGGGGGGTGGCGACGCCGGACACCTACGAAAATCGCCTCGAAGCCTGGCTCAACGACCAGGCCGAGCGGCGGGGGATGGTCCGACGGTTCGAGGTCTTGAACTTCTCGGTCGCCGCCTACGGCCCCGCCCAGCGCTACGACGTGTTCCACCGCCAAGCCCTACCCTATCAGCCGGACTTGGTCCTTTTGTCCTCGACGATGCTCGACCCCCGGTTGACCGAGATCCACCTCGGCGGCCTGATCAAGAACAACGTCGACCTCCGGTATGACTTCTTCCGACGGGCCGTCACCGAGTCCGGGATCGACCCCGAACGCGAGCGCCAAAGCACCTGGGAGCAGCTCGACCGCCGGAACGGGTTCAAGGCCAAGGTCAAGGACCACTCCTGGACCTTCGCCGACGCCACCGTCGCCGCCCTGGCCGCCGATTGCCGGTCGCTCGACATCCCGCTCGCGAGCCTATTCATCCCCCGAGCCTGCCGCGACGACGACGCCAACGCCCGGGCCTTGGCCGTCGCCCGCCACACCGCCATCGGCGCCCGCCACGCCGTCCCGTTCTTGGATTTGTCCGCCACCTTCGACGCCGCGACCCCGAGGGAGGTGGAAGTCGCCCCCGGCGACGACCACCCCAACCCGATCGGCCACCGGCTCCTGTTCGAGCACCTCGCCAAGATCCTCGGCGACCACCCGAGCTTGACCAAAACCTTGTTCGGCTCGACCGATCGCCCCGCCGAACCCGCCTGCCGATGCCCAACTTGCATCCGAGGTGACAAAGCGGGCGTCCGTCCTGGTCACTGAGAAACGACGATCAGGTCGACTTCTGCGAGGGGCCGGTCCGGTGGCCGTCCTGGTTGTTCTTGTAGTGCGGCTCGCTGTCGGACTGGTCGGGCTGGTGCCCCTTCTTCTCGGGGGCCACGTCGCTGAGCGCCTGGTTCTTGGCCTGGTCGTGCCCCATCCCTTGCTTCTCGTACTTGTCGGCCAGCTTCTCGGCCTGCTTCTTGTGCTTCTCGTCGACCTTGTTGACGTTGATGTCGTTCGACATGGCTTGACTCCGGGGAAGACCTGTCTCGGTGAATGCTGGGCGGACCTGATCGTGATGTGGTTGCAACCTTGATGCCGCCCGCCGACCGGTCCGGGTCCTCAAGGCGGGGCATCGGGCAGGTTCGCCCGGGCCGCTCGGACCGACTCGAGCGACCAGGTGAGGGTGCCGGCCTCGATCTCGGCGACCAGGCCCGCCACCCAGGCCCGTTCGGCCCGACCGACCGCCCGGAGGTACTCGTTCTCCACCAGGAACAGCCGAGGGACCCCCCGCTCCAGGGCGGTGTCGAACTCCTGGCCGAGCCGCCGTTCCTCGGCGTCGAGCGCATCGAGTCGCTTCCGGAGTTCGAGGCTCGCGTCGGCGGGCGAAAGGTGTTCGAGGAACGAGAGGACCGCCGGGAACTCGGGGAATTCGCGGAGCGGGGCGGCCAGGCCCCGCCGCAACCAGCCTTCGACGCTCTGCTGCCCCGCGTCGGTCAACTCGTAGGTCGTCCGCTCGGGCCGGTTCTCGTCGCGGGTCACCGAGTGCGCCCGGATCAGCCCCTCGCGCTCCAAACGGCGGATCGCCTGGTACAAACCCGCCCTCTGGCTGACGTTGATGACCTCGTGCTTCCGCCGGTGCCGGATGCACCCCTGGATCCGGTACGGGTGCATCGGCCCCTCGGCGAGCAAGGCCAGGATCGCGGACGGCAACGTCGATCGGCTTGACATGAGCCCTCGAATGGTTATTGTATCACTAGTCGAACTACAACCAAAGGGTTCGGGGTCTTCCACCTCCGATCCACCTTTCCCGCCGGTGCGAGGAACCACGGCCATGAAGCTCAACCATATCAACCTGCCGGTCGGGGACGTTGCCGCGACCCGGGACTTCCTCGCGAAGAATTTCGGGATGAAGACCGTCGTGGAGCGGGGGAAAAACGCCCTGGCGATCCTCCGGGACGAGGGGAGCATGGTGCTCATCCTCAGCCACTTCGACAAGGACAAGACGGCCGAGGTCGCCTACCACAAAGACTTCCACGTCGGGTTCTACGTCGACGCCCCCGAGGAGGTCGACGCCGCCCACGCCAGGTTGACCGGCGACGGGATCGACGTCGTCCCGCCCCAGCGGAGGCAAGGCCGTTATGGATTCTACCTCCTGGCCCCCGGCGGCTTCGAGGTGGAGGTTGCCTGGCTCGAAACGGCGGAGTGGTCCCCCTCCCGGCACAATCCGGGCGACCCGGAACGGGAGGAGCCGATCACGATGCGATGAAGGCAATCCAACCCGTCCCGGGCCGGGAAGCCTGGGGTCTGGGATGTGACCGGTCGGGCCGAGCTTGGGGTTGCTCGTTTTTGGGGATCGCGGCATGATGATCGGTTATCTGAACCAATGGACCCGGGAATCGTCGGAGCTGATCCTCCGTTTCCTTCGAAACACACCTCGACTACAAAGCACGATCCATGATGAGCACGGACGCTCAGCACCCCAATCAACATCTCCGGCAACTCCTCGACCACGCTTCGGTCGAGCGGCCCGAGCACCCCGCCGTCGTCGATGAACAAGGCCGGAGGTGGACTTACGCCGAACTTGCCCGCTCGGCCGATCGCCTGGCGACCCGGCTAGCCCGATGGGGCGTGGCGCGGGGGGACCGCGTGGGCGTCTTTTTGCCCAAGGGGTTCGAGGCGGTCGCCAGCTTGCACGGGATTCTCCGAGCAGGGGCGGCTTACGTCCCGGTCGACCCGCAAGGCCCGACGATCCGGGGGGCGGGCATCCTGGCCGACGCCGGGGTCAAGGCGGTGGTCGTCCTCGACGAGTTCGCCGCCGACCTCCGAGCCCACTGGCCCGAGTCCGGCCCTCAGCCCCGGTTCGTGGTGGTCCAGGGGTCGGATGACGAGGCCAATTCCGGAACACCCGCGACGAAGGCTCGGGGGCCGATCGACGCCCGATGGGAGTCGGTCATGGCCGACCTCGCCCCTTCGCCACTCTCGCCCGCGACCGAACCCGATGACCTCGCCTACATCCTCTATACTTCGGGGTCGACCGGGGTGCCCAAGGGGGTGATGCTGTCGCACCGCGCCGCGTTCGCGTTCCTCGACTGGTGCTCGGCGACCTTCGACCTGAACCCGAGCGACCGGTTCGCGTCGCACGCCCCGTTCCACTTCGACCTCTCGATCTTCGACCTGTTCGCCTCGTGCCGCGTCGGGGCGACGCTGGCCCTGATCGGCGAAGGCACCGGCAAAGACCCCGCCCGCCTGGCGAAGTTTTTGAGGGATTCAAGGGTCAGCGTCTGGTACTCGGCCCCTTCGATCTTGCGGATGCTCGTCGAGCGAGGCGGGGTCGACCGACCCGACTTCCCCGCCCCTCGCCTGGTCCTGTTCGCCGGAGAGGTGTTCCCGATCGACCCGTTGCGGAAGCTCCGGGCCGCCTGGCCCGACGCCGACCTCTGGAATCTTTACGGGCCGACCGAGACCAACGTCTGCACCGCCCAGCAGGTCCCGAGAATCATCCCGCCCGATGCCGACGAGCCTTACCCGATCGGCTCGGCTTGCTCGTTTGGCCTGGCCCGCGTGGTCGACGAGCATGGCCGAGAGGTTCCCCCTGGCTCGGCGGGCGAACTGATCATCAACGGCCCGAGCGTGATGCTCGGCTACTGGGGTCGCCCCGACCTCACCTCTCGCGCGTTCTTCCTCGACGACGGTGGGGCCTGGTACCGGACCGGCGACCTCGTGTCCGACCTCGGAGGCGGGACGTACCGGTTCCACGGCCGACGCGACCGGATGGTCAAGAAGCGAGGCTACCGGATCGAACTCGGCGAGGTCGAGGCCGCCCTGTATCGCCTCGAAACGGTCGACCGCGCCGCCGCCGTCGCCCGAGTCGGCGAAGACGGAGTGACCATCACCGTCTTCGTCGCCATGAAGCCCGGAACCAAAGGCTCGATCATCGCCCTCAAGCGCCACTGCACCCGCCATCTCCCCCCCTACATGGTCCCCGACGAGGTCCAGTTCCTCTCGAACCTGCCGACGACATCGACGGATAAGGTCGATTACCAAGGGTTGAAAACGCTGGTCCCGCTGGCGTCGGGCTGACGAGCGAGAGGAGTTCGCCGATGGGTTTGATCTTCACCGTGGGGCGTCCGTCGGACGTGTTCGACGAACCGTTGGCCGAGGTGCTCCAGCATGTCCTCGAAGCGGAGTGCGAGGCCGACATCAGCTTCGGTGAGTCGGGCGTCGAGCCGTTCCACTCGGCGGAACTCGGCTGGTCGGGGTGGAACCTGCTCCAGGAGCGAGCCAGGGTGGCGGTCTCGCCTGAGGAGGTCGCCAACCTCCTGTCGATGGACGCGATCCACGGGGCGTATCTGCCCGGGTGGGGCGAGGCGGGGGCGATCCTCCTCGACGCCACGCCGATGCCGCTCGACGTCGCCTCGCTCGAAGGCTTGATCGCCGAACTCGAAAAGCTCGGCCCTGCGCTCGGCCTGGCGACCGACCCCGCCGGCCTGGCCGAGATCGCCGCCCGATACCAGGACGACGATTCGTGCGACGACGACATGGAGATCCAGACCTTCGCCCAACTGTTAATCACCGCCCGAGAAGCCGCCCGGCGTCGCCAACCGCTCTGGGTCGTCAAATGAAGTCTCACGGGAGATTTTCAGCCACGGATGGAACACGGATAAGACAAAAACCATTCTTTTCTGATCCGTGTTTCATCCGTGGCTGAAAATTGGAATTTGCTGATGTCGATCAACCCTCGCCACGTCTTGAGTTGGAGATCATGGTTCTACCGGGTCGTCGTGCCGGGGTTGCGACGGCTTGGACCCGAGAGGGCGGATGCCGCGCTTGGGCTTTTGGGTCGGGGTGCCGTTGCCTGTCGGCCGTCGTTGCGGCGAGTGATCGCCGAAGCGGTGGCCCGGGCTCGGGTCACCTTGGGGGTGGATTGGGATGAGCAGGGCACCTGTCTCGAACTGGCGAGCAACCTCGGTCGCCACTCGGCCCGCGACTATCCGATCGAAGGTTTGAGCGACGCGGCTGTCCTGACCCGGTTCGACGTGGATGGCGAGCACCACCTCGCCGACGCCCTGAGCCTGGGGCGAGGCGCGATCGTCGTCGGCAGCCACCTCGGGGCGCACCTGCCCGCTTTGGGCTGGCTCGACCGCCAGGGGGTCCCGCTCCGGCTGCTCGTCCAGCGCCCCCGGCACGTTTCCGCAGAGCTGGCCCGGATGTTCGACCGAGAGGGGCCGCACCCCCAGGCCGAGTTTTCGGTCCGACGGGCGATGACCCCGCTCGAAAGTGCCGGCCGGGTCCTCCGAGCCCGGTCGGCCCTCCGCGACGGGATGATGGTCTACCTCGGCGGCGACATCCTCTGGCCCGGCCCGAACTGCCGACCGGGCCGCCTGCTCGGGTTCGACCGGACGTTCCTCGCCGTCTGGGCTGATCTTGCCGCCCTGGCCGACGCCCCGGTGGTCTTCCTCTTCGCCGCCCACGGACCCCAAGGCCGCTACGCCCTCACCCTCGACCCGCCCCGGACCGTGGCCCTCGGCGCTGAAAACGAAGCCGTCGCCGCCTTCATGCATCGCCTCGAAGCCGAGATCACCCGCCACCCCGCCGACGCGATCGCCTACCTGCTCTGGCCCTGCTTTGGACCCCCCGCTCGATCCGCCGCCGAAGCCGACCCCCGGATCGGCCGAAGGGTGTCGGTGCCGATAGGGCGGGGTTGATCTGTCGTTCGAAGCATCGCAAGTCGCTGGATCGCAGATCGCGACTGGGTTTTTCAAAACTATTTCGCAACCTGCGATCCATTGCCGGAATTCACTTTGGGGAAAGCGTGAAGGCTCGCCAAGCTCAGGCTTTTCGGCGCCGGGCTCGCCAAGCGGCAATGATGACGAGGCCCGACGCCATCATCCCGAGGCTTGCCGGCTCGGGGACCGAGGCGAGGTCGCCGACGACGAACGTGTAAGTTGTCAATCCACCGGTGGTGAGGGTTCCGTCGGCCAGGGTCGTTGTCACGTCGACCTGCATCTGGTACGTTCCAGCCTCGGTGAACCCGAAGTTCGTGTGGTGGTGGGCCGCCGTCGTTCCGGTCGTGATGAAGAACTTGTTATTGGGGTCGGAGCTGCCGACGTCCGAGGAATACCAGACCGTCGGGTTGCCGGCAGGAGTTGTCGCGTCGTCCCACACGGACAGGTGGCCGCTGGCGAGGCCGAGCAAGCTGACCAGATTGATCTGCATCCACTTGTCGGCCACCGGGTTGGAAGGGTCCGGGTTCGGGTCGAACGGGGCACGAGCGTCGTGCGTGTTCCAGGCGCCGAAGAGGCTAGGTTTCAGGTCGTCGCCGGCGAACCCGACATGGTTTTGGATGCTCTCCATGGGGGCCTGCTGGAGGTGGAAAAAGCTCCCGCCCGCTGGGGTGCCGATGAAATTGTACGCCGAACCCGCCGGTCGATAATCGACCGATTGCGACGTGACGGCGATCTGTTGAGTGTCTGCCCGATAAAAGCCGGCCTGCCCCAGCGGCTGGCCGGACTGGTCCTTCTGGCCAGGAAAGGCCGCGCTTCCCCCCTCGTCGATGACGATCCCATTGTTGAAGCCTCCCGTCGGGCTGATCCGACTGCCGGGATTGTCGAAGTTGATCTGGAGGTCGATGTGGTGCATGTCCAGCAGGCCGGCGCGGGCGGGGCTGGCCGACCATGTCAGGGACACGACCGCCACACAGGCCGAAGCCAAGGCGCGGAGACGCCGAGAAATCGTCGATGGATTTCCGTTCATGGAGCTTTCCTTAGGTGTCATCTGCTGGGTAGGGCGGGACTCGGCAAAGCGAGAACCTCGCCTGCGACGGTCAGCATCCACTCGCGAAGCGAGGCCGACTGTCGGAAAGTGAGAAGCAATGGGCCACCGCTTCACTTCTACAGTGCCGACGGCGGTTTGCGCGTTCCATCTCGTCTCTTTTCTTCCGTCGAGAAGGATTCACCCGTCGTCGCTTCCCTCTTAAGGCCGAGTGAATGCCGTAACCTCGAAACAAAACAGCCAAGGGCGTTTCGACTGGTGGGTCGAAACGCCCTTGGCCTTTTGGATGAGCCGATCAAGTCAAATTAAGCGGTGAGTCCGATCAAAGCCCCGACAGGTCGAGGGCCATGACCTTGACTCCGGCCTTGAGGCCGAAGCTGTCCGCCGAGTCGGCCGACACGGGGAGGGCCAGGCTCCGGCGAGGGGACAGCGAGATCCCGGCGAGGATCTTGAGGGGTTCGCTTTCCTTGGCCCCGGTGCCGGTCAGGGCGATCCCGTTGAGCATCAGCGGCGAGTAGTTGTCGATCCGGATCGTGTAGGCCGTCTTGTCGCGTTCTTTGGCCGACTTCGGGATCAAGGCGCCCGTGTTGGCGGAGGGCTTGACGACGACGACCTTGACGAGCCGCTTGAGCAACTCTTCGGCCAAAGCATCGCCGAACGCGGCGCCTTTGATCTTGCCGGCCTCGTCGCGGGACAACGGCAGGGTGAACTTGCCGGTCTGACTCCAGCCGAGGCCGGAGGCGTCGGTCGTGGCGACCTGGACCTGAGCTTCGGGCTTCTCGGTCGTCCCTTGGATCTGGACCTTGCACGCCACCGCCGGGCCGGTCGGCTTGGCGGGGACGGCGGCTTCGACGGTGAGGCCGAGCATGGTCAGGTCGCGGAACATCCCCTTGAGTTCGGTCGCGGTCGCGGCCTGGGTGTCGTCCTTGGCCGAGACTTCGACCAAGAGCCGACCGGTGTCAGCCGTCGCCGAGTTGGCGTCGAGTTCGTTGACCAGTTGCTTGGCCAGGGCGAGTTCGTGGGCGTTGGCCCAACCGCTCGACAACCGGGCGACATCATTCCAGCTCATCCCGGCGACGCCCCAAAGGACCATCTGCGAGACCGAATCCGGGGCCTTGTCGCGAGCCAACCGACGCAGGGCGATCTGGACCCGGGGGTCGCCTTCGAGCTGCGAGGCGTCGCCCAGTTCAAGCCGTTCGCCCTTTTGCGGGTAGATCACCGCGCCGTCGGGGCCGGGGGCGACCAGGCTGACGATCCGGGTCGAAAGACCTCGGGTCTGGCCAGGGGCGAGGGTTGCGTTGGGCAACTCGGTCGGCGGGACCGAGCGGAAGCCACCGCCCATGCCGCCACCGCCCATACCGCCACCCATCCCACCGCCCATGCCGCCACCCATCCCACCGCCCATGCCACCGCCACCCATCATGCCCATCATCCCGGACATGAGCGAGGCGGGGTTCCAGCTTTCGGTCGGCTCAACCAGGCTCATGATCAAGCGGCCGAGCATCATCATGCCCATCGTGGCGGGCAAGGTGAGCGACCGCTGGCCACCACCGCCCATGCCACCACCGCCCATGCCGCCACCACCCATGCCGCCACCACCCATGCCGCCGCCACCCATGCCGCCACCCATCCCACCGCCGCCCATCCCACCGCCGCCCATGCCGCCGCCCATCCCGCCCATCTGGCCGGTGGCTCCGGAGGCGATCAGGCCGGGTGGGAGGATGACTTTGAGGCGACGGTTGGTCTGGTTGGTGACCTTGACGGTCATCCGGCCATCACCATTCCCTTCGGCTTCCACGACAACCGCGCCCGATTTGACGGCGTCGAGCAGATTGACTCCTGCGTCTTCGGCGGCCGACTTGTTCGAGGCGGAGACCTTGACGGGTTCATCACCGAGGGCAAGCCCGGTGGGGGCGAGCAAAAGCAAAGCGGCGGAGAATTTACGGAACGGAGTCGAACGCATGCCGCGGTCCTTTCTTTCTTTTCGAGGATTCATATCGCGAAGAAGCGGAGAATGCTGGTCGGTCGGTCGCTCGATCAGACGACGGTCGCGGTCGTCGGCTTGGGGTCGAGTCCGCCCCTTTGGAGCGAGCGAGTCGATCAGCTTGATGGAAGGGAGACGTTGACCGGGCTCGAATTATTCACGCCCAAACGGCGACGATTGGGCGGGGCCGATCATCGCCCGGGGCGGAGCGGTTATTCGCCTCGGCGGAAGCGATCTACAAAGGGCGAGCGGTCTGCGCCGAGTTTGTCGAGGAAGCGGGTGACGGTCTTGCCGAGAACCACCGGGGACCGCCCGAATCGACCCACGGACGAGCCGCCGGGAAGGGGGTCGCGGCACGGTCTTTTCCGACGAAGCCGCCAAGATCGTCGACGGCCATTCTTGCACGCGCCCGTCGCGCGGTCAATCAAGGCAACGACCCCGCCACCGCTTTCGGCCTTGAAAAGCGAGTCGGGGAGGGTGGCGAAGACGAATCTTGACCTGAAGGTTTCCGATCGATCGCACCACGAAGGGGGCAACGTTGAGGTGGACTGGTCGTCCCAAATCCGATCGTCGCCATTCGCCTCGATTGGACAACGGTCTCGACGATTCACCCTGGCCCCGAGGTGCGATTGTCGCCCGATCCCGGATCAAAATCGCCGGGACCGACGACGACACCGGCGACCACCAGGTCGCGACGGGCCGACAATCCGAACCCCCAACTACGCCTTCACCCCGAGGGTGCGCCGAAGGTATTCGGCGTAGGTCTCGGGATGAATGTCGGGGTAGCGGTCATTCTGCAAATCTTTGAGCGCCGTCAGGCCGGTCAGCATGAACAATTGGTGGGCCGCGGCGGTCGCCGGCAAAGAGTGGGGATCGGTCGCGCGAGCGTCGGCGATCCACGCTTGGAGGTCGGCGATCGACCCTCGGCGTTCGCGCCGGAAGGTCCGGCCGGTGACCCGTTCGAACGCCTGGGTGATCTCGTCGAATGTGATCCGCTGGCCGGCGACCGCGAACTTGCCGCTCGGGAGGCTGCGATCGACCGCCGCCCTGGCCGAGTAGCGCGCGACGTCCTCGACGCTCGTGACCTCGAACCGCTCGTCGCCCTCGCCCCAGGTCCGTGCGATCCCATCCTCCACGTCGAACATCCCGGGGGCGAAATATGGGTGGAGGAACATCTCCATGAAGAGGCCGTTGAGGACGTGGACGTATTCCAGCCCGCTCGCCTGGATCGCCTTGTCGACCCTCCGGCGCATGTCGAGCAACATGCTGCCTCCCTCCGTCGCCTCGAAGAGGTCGACGGTGAAGTCGGACGGCAGGATGCGCCGGACTCCGTGCTTCTTGCCCGCCTCAACCAGCGCGAGTTGACCATCGATGGTGACGTCGGGACCCCCCTGCGCCGCGCAGACGATGACGTCGACGCCCATCGTGGCCCGGTCGAGGCTGGCGTGATCCGTGAGATCGCCTTCCACGACCCGGGCGCCCCGGTCGGTCAGGGCCGAGACCTGGTTCTTCTTCGCCGGGTCGGACATGGTGCCCGAACGCACGAGGAGCCGAACGTCGGTCTCCGGCTGTTCGAGGAGATGGGAGGCGATCCGGCCGCCGAGCATGCCGGTGGCGCCGGCAACCAAAACCGTTTGAGTCATTCTCATCGCTTCCATCAGGTTGGTTCTGGACAGATCAGTCCAGAAATGTGCAAAAAAATGCCTAGACCGCCCCGAGTGGTTTCAGGGTGGCGAGCGCCCACAAGGCGATCTCACGCAGGTCTTCGGGGGGAACCCCAGCCTTGGCGCCGACTTGCAACCCTCGCATCGTGTTGAGCAGGAAGTTCGCCGCGACCCGTTCATCCACCGACGGGTCGACCTCGCCTCGATGCTTCGCTTCCTGCAAGACCGCCTCGAAGGCGGCGAGGCATCGAGAGTTCATGGAGCGAACCATCTCGCCGATCTCCGGGTCCGAGGGGGCCAGCTCGGTTGTCGAGTTCACCAACAAGCACCCCCGCGACCGATCTTCGGTCGTCCCCTCGGCGATGGCGAGGATGTGGTCGCGGATCGCCTCGAACGGCGTCGCGGCGGCGGCGACCAGCTCGGAGAATTCGGCCTCGGCCTCCGTCCCGTAAAGCCGGAAGGCTTCGAGGTAGAGCCGGTGCTTGTCGCCGAAGGAGTCGTACATGCTCTGGCGGCCGATCCCCATCGCCCTGATGAGGTGTTCCGTCGAGGTGGCCTCATACCCGTGCTCCCAGAACACGGTCATGGCCCGCCTCAAAGCCTCGTCGCGGTCGAATTCCCTGGGTCGTGCCATGCCGAGATTGTAATGTTGTGGACTGATTAGTCAAGAACGCGATGGGCGAATCGAGGAGCCGACTTCGAGCCGCGCGGGTTTCGGGTCCATCTGGTTCTCAAGGAGTTTCCGCGGAGCAAATTGCAGGAAATTGCTGTAATTGGCTTTTCTTTGCAATCTGCGATTTGCGATCCCCGATGAATTTCCGGGTTTCGTCTCAGACCCACCCGACGGCGGCGAGTCAGGGTTGGGTGCCATATCCCAGGCCGCCGGCGCCTCGCATCCCGGGGGGGGAGGCCCCCCAGCCGAGCTTGTCGCGCAGGGTCCGGTAGAATGAGTGGTCGCCGAACCGGACGATCGGGAAGGGGGGATCGCCCAGGCGGATGGCGATCCGGTCGCCCGCCTCGACGCAGACCTGGACCTGGCCGTCGACGACCAGGACGGTGGCGACCCCTTCGGCCAAGGGGGTCAGCTCGTAGACCTTGTGGTGGTCGTCGACCAGGGGGCGCTGGGTCAGGGTGTGGGCGCACAAGGGGGTGACGACGAAGCTCTGGGCGTTGGGGGGCAGGATCGGGCCTCCGGCCGACAGGCTGTGCGCCGTGGAGCCGACCGGGGTGGCGACGATCAGGCCGTCGCCTCGGTAGGTGATCACATCCTCTCCGTCGATCGACAGGCCGATTTCGAGGAGGTGGAACGCGGGTGCGGCCCGGAGGACGACGTCGTTGAGACCTCGGAAAGTCTCCGGCGGGCTGCCGTCGCGGTGGTGCAAGGTACACGACAAGGTCATCAGGTTGTCGACGGTGAACCGACGCTCGGCCAGGTCGACCAGGTGGTCGCAGAGCTCGTCGGGCGTCAACTCGGTCAAGAAGCCGAGCCGACCGAGGTTGATCCCCAAGGCGGGGGTCGGGGCGTCGCCCATCCTCCGGGCGGTGTGCAGGACCGAGCCGTCGCCGCCCAGGACGAGCGCGACGTCGGCCGGGAGCCTGGACAGGTCGGACTCCGCCGACAGGTCGACCCCCACCGGCGTCACCCCGGGGAAGTCGGTCAAGGCCCGGTGCAACCGCTCGGCCTCGGCGACGACGCTCGGCTTGGTGCCGTTGCCCAGGATCATCAGCTTGAGGGGCGCAACCAAGGGAGAAACTCCGAGGGCCAGTAGAGTCCGACCAAAGCCGCGATTCGGCGTCAAGGGCCTGCGACTTCGGATCGTATCGCAAGCGACGCCCGGTTGGCCAGCATCCCTCCGGCCCCGAGGGCGATCCCACCCTTTTTTTGGGCATCCGTTTCGAGCCACGCACGGGAGAATGGGTGAAGTTTTCGCGTCGGGTAAACGGGATGGTGTCGAGTCTGCGGGATGTCCGGGTCGCGCCGTCGTTCCATCTTATGCAGATTCCCTGAGCGGTCTCATCGGGACGACCGACAAGGTGGATCGACGTAACTTGTTGCGACAAAACGCGAACGGCGTTCAAGGGTCGGGCGGTTGGGGACGATAACTAGTCTTGGCTCGCGGAGGTCACGCCGAAGCGAGGTAATGGGGAGCACCGCCGAAGTGGATCGATTGCGGGGTTGGGCTTCACGGCCCCGGACCCGGGAAGGTTTGCCCGCATCGGTGCCGGTTGGAATCCACAGGGTCAAGGACGAGCCGCCGCTGGACTCGTCCCCCTTTTGCACGAACGTTTGCTTAGGAGTCTGTTCTCCCATGTTGAAGTATTTGACGTTGAGCATGACCTTGGTCGCCGCGTTAGGTTTCGCCGGCGTTGTCAATGCCGCTGGCATGTTCGGCCACGGCAGCGCTGGCTGCTCGACTTGCGGGCTGGCGTCGCCCCAGGGCATGATCGCCGCCCCGCAGGCTTCGCCCCAGGGTAGCTACGCGGAGTCTTGCGACACCTGCGCCCCGGCCAAGAAGAAGCATGACTTCCTCAAGAAGTGCTTCGCCCACAAGCCCAAGATGTATACCTACGAATGGGTCTTGAAGAAGAAGAAGGTTCACGGCGGCAAGGGCTGTGACACCTGCGGGTCCGGGTCCGGGACCGAGTCGTACGTCACCCCGTCGGGCCAGTACGCCAGCCCCCAGGGCGCTTATGCCGCTCCGCAAGCCTCGTACGCCGCTCCTCAAGCCTACAGCGCTGCTCAGGCGTATGGTGTCGCCCCGGCCTACGGTGCCGCTCAGGCCGGTATGGTTAATCCGACCAGCGAGATGAAGGCTCCCGAGCCTGCTGGCGACGCGGTCCCCCCCGCCCCGGCCGCCCCGGCCGCCCCGGCCCCGCCCGCCCCGACTGGCGCCCAGAGCAGCCTCCTCTTCCTGTCCCCGACCGGTAACTGAGTTATGCTCCGAAGCCTCGGCTTCTCTACGAACCGACTCGTTCCCGACGAGCCACCCACGTATCTTCAGATACGTGGGTTTTTTCGTTCGAAGGCTGCCATGTCCTACCGATCCCGGACATCCATCGTAGAGGACAAATCGCAGATCGCAAAGCAATCTTCCGCGATTGACGATCTTGCGATCGCAATTGCCAATCGCAGATCATAGTGCGATTCAACCCTCTGCGATTTGCGATCCTGTCATTTGCGATGCGAAAAACCTCCGGCAACCGTATCAATCAACCGGGAGGTTCATCCGAGCCGATCGGCCGCTTCGATATCCATTTGTTCTGCCAAAGGACGATCGAGGCGACGATCAACCCCAGGTTGGCGAGCCACTGGCCGGTGCTGACGGCCAGATACATCCGGTGCAAAGGGTAGAAATCGAGGAGGCGGCTGTCGTCGAGCCTCCGGTCCATGATCCGATGGAGGACGATCAGGGCGACCAGCGAGCCGGCCGACGCCGCCAGGAGCGCGACCCGGCCTCGGCGGACCCACTTCGGGCCGACGGCCCGCTCGACCCAGGCGTCGACCACCCAGAGGGCCACCGCGACCACGCCCACCGCGTTGAGGGTGTCGGTCACTCGTTGGGTGATCCCGCCCGCCTGGAGGTGGTCGAGTTCGTCGTTGAGGATTGGGACCACGACCCCGCCGTAGAAGGTGAATCCGCCCACCCAGACGGCCATCGCAAACTGGCACAACGACCGGATCGCAAGTAGAAAGACCGGCATCGGCGACAAACTCCCCGCAGAGGGTCCAACAGCCCCACACCCCAAGCTCTTCATGGACGGGAACTCCCGCCCTGAATATGATGAGGGGTGTCCCGCTAAACGTCATGCAGGAGTTTGCCGATGCGTCCTTCTCGCAGCTTCAATCTGCCGACGACCCGGCGAGGGTTCACGCTCATCGAGCTATTGGTGGTGATCGCCATCATCGCCCTGCTGGTCGCACTGTTGCTCCCGGCCGTCCAGGCGGCCCGAGAATCGGCGAGGCGGACCCAGTGCGTCAACAACCTCAAGCAGATGGGCATCGCGCTCCAGAACTACCATGACACCGTCGGCATTCTCGCCCCCGGCTACATCTCGACTTCCGACGGCGGGGGCAACGACACCGGGCCGGGCTGGGGCTGGGCGGCGATGCTCTTGCCCCAGGTCGAGCAAACCCCGCTCTTCAACGCGATCAACTTCTACCTCCCGGTCGAACTCCCGGCGAACTCCACGGGGCGGCTGGCCAACGTCTCGGCCTTCCTCTGCCCGTCGGACCCGACCGCCTCGGCCTTCTATGCGGTCAATCGCGACGTGTCGACCGGCGCGGCGCGGAACAACATCTGCCAGGTCGCGCCGTCGAACTACGTCGCGATGTACGGGGTCGGCGAGCCAGGACCCGACGGCGACGGGGTCTTCTTCCGCGACAGTCGGGTCGGCCTCCGAGACATCACCGACGGGACCTCGCAGACCCTCGCCGTGGGCGAGCGGTCGCACCGGCTCGGCGAGGCGACCTGGACCGGTTCCGTCACCGGGGCGATCCTCTTCCCGACCGACAATGACAACATCGGCCGCTACCGCGCCGAGACCTCGTCGGGGATGGTCCTGGGGCACGTCGGCGAAGGCAAGGGCCCGGGCGACCCCCGGAGCGACGTCAACACGTTCTACAGCCTGCACTCGGGCAACGGGGTCAACTTTCTCTTCGTCGACGGCCACGTCCAGTTCCTCAAGGCGACGATGGCCTACCCGACGTATCAGGCCCTCGCCACCCGGGCCGGCGGCGAGACGATCTCGGGTGACTACTGAACCGACCAGTAACTTCGAGGTAAGATCAATGCGCAAGGTCATCATAGCGGGTGTCATGCTGACGTCCTGCCTTGGGTGCGAGAGCGAACCGAAGGCCGAGGACGCGGTTCCGCTCGACCAGGTTCCCTCGGTGGCCATCAAAGCCGCCGAGAAGGCGTTGCCGGGGGTCAAGTTCGAGAACGCCTGGAAGGCCGGCGACGCCTTCGAGATCCGGGGCAAGGCCAAGGGCGGCAAGCTGAGGGACGCCAAGGTCACGGCCGAGGGCAAGGTCTTGGAAGTCGACTGATCGGACAGCCCCACGCCGTTAGACGACGCGGGGCTGCCATGAGGGTTACTTCTGGGCCGAGCAGGCCGGCGCGTCGGGGCATTGCGGGCTGGGAGGGCAGTCGCAGCAGCAGGTGTCGGCCTTGGGACCCGCCAGCATGGAAAGCAGCAAGAGCAAGATGTTCATGGTGAATCTCCCGGTAAGCCCTCGATGGTAATCGCGACGGGCGGGTAAGGCTCAACCCGCGTCGCCGAGTCTTCGACTAAGCACATCCCCTGATCGAGCAGGGCTATGACGCACGGGTCGATGATCTGGTAGAGAATGCTGGTCCGGTCGCGCCGAGAGCCGAGGATTCCCCGGTCGACCAGGCGTTGTAGCTGGTTGCTGACCGCCGAAGGGGCCATCCCGACCGTTTCGGCCAGGTCGGAAACCCGCAACTCGCCGGCCAACGCCAAGGCATGGAGCAGCCGCAACCGCGTGTCGCTGGCCAGGACCTTGAACAGATCCATCAGGTCGGCGGCCTGGGCGGGCGACAGCAGCGGGCGACCGGTCAACAACGGCTTCGGCGGGCAACAGGCCAAAGGAGGGTTTCTGTATCTCATGATCCAATATCACACAAGGTCGTGAAGTAGTGAAAGACCTGCCGGAAACTTTTTTTTCGCTTGGACTGTCGATGATAGTGATCGGGAGAAGTCGCGACGGCTCGGATTCGTTAGGATGGGGTGGCGGGCGAGGCCGAGGCTGGACTTCTGCCGTTGGGGAAGTCACGGCATCGGCGTTTTTCCTGGTGACCGTCGTAAGGACGAGCGATGTCCCTGACCGATTATGTCTTTGGTAGGCCGTTGGCGACCGATGAAGAGGGGGAGCAGCGGGTTGGAGTCTGGGCGGGCATCCCGATGCTCGGCCTCGATGCGCTCGGCTCGGCGGCTTATGGGCCGGAAGCCGCCCTGACCCTCCTGATCCCCCTGGGCGTTGCGGGGATCTCGTACATCGGGCCGATCAGCACCTTGATCATCTTGTTGTTGACGATCGTCTACGTCTCGTACCGCCAGACGATCGCGGCCTACCCGCATGGCGGCGGGTCGTACACCGTGGCCCGAGAGAACCTGGGAACGACCGCCGGCCTGTTCGCGGCGGCGGCGTTGATGCTCGACTATGTTTTGGTGGTCGCGGTGGGGATCTCGGCGGGGGTCGGTGCCTTGGTCTCGGCGCTCCCGAAGCTCCAGCCTTACACGCTGCCGATCTGCCTGGCGACCCTGGCGCTGATCACCCTGATCAACCTCCGGGGGGTCCGGGAGGCGGGCGTCGCGTTCCTGATCCCAACTTATCTGTTCGTGATCTCGCTGTTGGGGGTGATCGCCATCGGCGTCTTCAAGTCGATCCTGGCGGGCGGCAGGCCGACGCCGGTGATGGCCCCGCCGGTCCCGCCGACCGCCGAGGCCGCCGCCAGCGCCTGGATCTTGATGCGGGCGTTTGCCAGCGGATGCACTGCGATGACCGGGGTCGAGGCCGTCAGCAACGGCGTCGGAGCGTTCCAGGAGCCGACGGTCCCCCACGCCCGCCGGACCCTGTCGGCGATCATCGCGATTCTGGGCCTGATGCTGGCCGGGATCGCCTACCTCTGCCACACCTACGGGATCGGCGCCACCGAGCCGGGCCGCCCCGGCTACGAGAGCGTCCTGTCGCAGCTCGTCGCCGCCGTCGTCGGCAAGGGGGTGGCGTACTACGTGACGATCGGATCGGTCCTGGTCGTCCTGGCGCTCTCGGCCAACACCGGGTTCGCCGACTTCCCCCGACTCTGCCGGGTCGTCGCCCAGGATGGCTTCCTGCCCAACGGCTTCGCGCACCGGGGGCGGAGGCTGGTCTATTCGCAGGGGATCATCCTCCTGGCGGTGCTCTCGGCGGGCCTCCTGATCGGCTTCGGCGGGATCACCGACAACCTGATCCCCCTGTTCGCCGTCGGGGCGTTCCTGGCCTTCACCCTCTCGCAGGCGGGGATGGTCGAGCACTGGCGGAAGACCGGGGGGGATCATTCGGGCAAGGCGATGGTGATCAACGCCACCGGGGCGGTTTGCACGGCGGTGACGCTGGTGGTCGTCCTGGTGTCCAAGTTCGCCGAGGGCGCCTGGGTGATGATCCTCCTGATCCCCGGGTTGTTGCTCCTCTTCACCCGCGTCCACGCCCACTACCAATCCGTCGCCCGAGAAGTGGCCACGAACGTCCCGCTCGACGCCGAGGGGCTCGAACCCCCCTTGGTCCTCCTGCCGGTCCGAGGCTGGAGCGCCATCACCCGCAAGGCGCTCCGGTTCGCCCTGAAGATCTCCCCCGAAGTCTACGCCCTCCACGTCGCCGACGACGAAGGGGCGATGGTCGCGCTCGAAGACGGCTGGAACCGGAACGTCCGAGAGCCGTCCCAAGCCGCCCACGTCGACCCGCCCAAGCTGATCGTCGTGTATTCCCCCTACCGAAGGCTCTACGCCCCGCTCAAGCAGGTCGTCTCCGACCTCCAGAAAGCCCACCCCGGCCGCGACATCGCCGTGATCGTCCCCGAACTCGTCGCCACCCGATGGTACCACTACATCCTCCACAACCAGACCGCCGCCCTGATCAAGGCGTATCTGCTCCTGAGCGGCTTCCGAAGGGTCGTGGTGATCAACGTCCCCTGGTATTTGAACGATTGAGCCGGGAGTCCAATTCGGCTTGGCCTTTGCCTCCGGCCCGGCCATCTGCGTAACATCTACGCGGGATCGCGGATCGCAAAACATTGTTCCGATTGATGCTCCTTTGCGACTCGCGTTCTTCGATGGATCGACGGGATCGTTCTCGGTCGCCCACAGTCTAAAAGGGTATCAATCATGATCATGGGTCAATTGAAGAACATCGCTCGCAGGACGAAAATGCTGAGTCGAAAGGTGAGGGCCGCGGATTTCTCGGGAATCGGGCGTTGTCAACGGCGCAGCCAACTGATGCGACGCCTGCTTTCGGGGAAAGTCGGGCTGGAGATCGGGGGACCGAGCCGGATCTTTTCGGCGGCCGGGGACATGACTGTCTACCCCTATGTTGAGAGGTTGGACAACACCAATTTCTCCTCCGTTACCGTCTGGGGAGCGACCACCGAAGAGGGGATGACTTACCACTACGACGACACACGACCCCCGGGCCGCCAATATGTGCGATGCGACCGATCTCGGTGCGATCCCCTCCGGCTCGTACGACTTCGTCCTTTCGAGCCATTCGCTCGAGCATGTCGCCAACCCGCTCAAGGCCCTCGAAGAGACGAAACGGGTGTTGAAGGACGGCGGGATTTTCGTCATCGTGCTTCCCCATCAGTCCGGTTCGTTCGATCATCGGCGTTCGGTCACCCCGCTGGCTCATCTCGTCGACGACTACCGCCAAGGAACCGGCGAGGATGACCTGAGTCATCTCGAGGAAATCCTCGAGAAGCATGACCTCAGCATGGACCCCCTGGCGGGCGACCTCGAATCTTTCCGCCGCCGGGCGCTCGATAACATCGAAAACCGCTGCCTGCATCAGCACGTTTTCGATACTCCCTCGGTCGTCGCCTTGCTCGACCATGTCGGGCTTCAACTGATCGCCGCCGAGGCCGAGCTTCCCTACAACATCATCGTGGTCGGGCAAAAGTTGCCCGCCGGGACCGAGAAAGAGAATCGGCGGTTCCTCGACGCGAACGCCGATTATCGTCGCTCCAGCCCCTTCGCCCGCGACCGGGCGTGAACCCGCGACGCGACCGAGCCGATGGAGAATCGGGACTTATACGCATCCCAGGAATTTTTGATACATTTCAAATTGCAGATCGCAAATCGCAAGGATTGAGTTCTCATCGCTTTGCGATCTGCAATTTGAAATGTGCAATGAATTTCCGGGATCGGTATCAGGTGTCCGGCGGTCGAAATGGCGGAAAATCGGGGAGGCACGAGCAGGTTGGGTCGGGCGGACTCGATGACCATCGTGGGCGCCGTCTTCGGGCCGCCGATGGTCCGGTCGCCCGACCCGAGCATGGATTTCCCGTCTTGGGGAATCGACCCGGCCGTTGGTTGCCGTCGGCTCGAGCGAGATTGACAAACCCGGGCGATTGTGGATAACACCGGCATTCGCCGGAGAGGGATGATCGAGCGACTCCAGGGAAGGGGCCGCGGTTCGCCCTCGATCGCGGGTTCGCTTCGCGCCGGGCCGACCGACCCTTTCGAGGGGGTTGGCGATCGGGCGGCGAGGCGAGGATGGTTCGTCATGGAGGATGAACTTCGATGCGGAAGGAGCCTGATTCGCCCTGGTCTTCGGCCGTCGACCGGCTCCGAGCTTCTTCGGGCCGGGCGAGGCGCTGGCTTTCGAACCGGGGTGCGGCGGCACGGGTCGGCCTTGTCGTGGCGGCTTTGGCCGTCGTTGGCTCGGTGGTTTACTCCGTCGGTTCGGGCGAACAGGCCCCGGGGTCGGTTCCGGCCGTCCTTTATGAAGGGCAACGCCTTTCGAGCGACGACCTGGCGAAGATCAGCTCGGCGCTCGAAGAAGCGTCGATCCCCTTCGTGTCCGACCTCCCCGCGCGTCGGATCTTCGTCAAGGCCGACCGGAAGCCCGCCGCGCTCGCCGCGATCAACAAGCGCAAGGCCGCCCCGAGCAGCCTCGACGACCTCACCCGCGACGACGATTCGGAAACCCCTTGGACGATGACCCCGGCCGATCGCGAGCGGCACGAACGGCACCGGCTCGAACAAACCTTGAAGCGGCAGATCGAAGGGCTCGACGCGCCGATTCTGTCGGCCCTGGTCCAGATCCACCGCGACCGGGTCCGAGGCGCCTTGAACGCCCGATTCAACGTCTGGGCGAACGTCTACCTCCGGATCGACTCGGGGCGACGGCTCGGGCTCAAGACGGTCGAGGGGATCGAGACGTTCCTCGTCGGCGCGGTGGCCGACCTCAAGCCCGACGCGATCACCATCACCGACCAGACCGGCCACAAATACATGGCGGCGGGCGACGCCCCGCTCAAGGAGCAGGTCAAGATCCACTCGCAGGAAGAAGAGTGGGCCGACAAGATCGCCGAAGGGCTTCGGCACATCCCCGGCGTGGGGGTCTCGGTATCGCTCGAATCGGTCGCCGTCCCCACTCCGGCCCCGGAAGAACCGCCCGCCGCCCCCGCGACCGAGGTCGTGGTCGCCAACGGGTCGCTCCAGGTCGCCCCGGAGCCGAGGCCGGTCGCCGCCCCCGCCTTGCCCCCTTCGACCAGGACGCGGGCCAACGTCTGGATCAGGGTCCCCCGGAGTTTCTACCTGATGGCGGCCCAGGCGTCGAACCATCACCCCTCGGCCGAAGACCTTCAATTAATGCGCGAGACGACGACCCGGATCATCCGGGAAGCCGTCGACGCCTCCATCCCCAAGGAGATGCAAGGCGAGTTGAAGGTGGCCACGGTGCAGGACGACCTGTCGGCGGCCCGGACGTTCCTCCTGACGCCCGACCCCGCCGAGCCGACCCAGTCGTGGTTGTTGCCCGCCGTCGCCTCGGGCGTGGCTTTGGCGATGGTCGCTTCGGTCGCCACCGCGTTTCGATTGGCGACCAAACGTCCGGCGAGCCGCCCGAACCCCGCGTGGCGGCCCGGCTTCGTCGCCGACGAACCCAACCCCGGCCCCTCGGAGCGGGTCCGAGAGCTGATCCGCTCCAACCCCGAAGCCGCCGCCGGGGTCCTCCAGCGCTGGATTGGCCAGGGGGGGGCGGCCGGATGATCACCCGAGCCGAACCGCAAACCTCCGCCGCCGGGTCGGTCGCCCGGGCCACCTCGCCCCCGACGAGTCCCGGCGACGCCTCGGCGTCGGCCTCGTCCGCGCTCAAAGGGGGGCTGGACCCGCTCCGGAAGGCGGCGATCCTGGTGGTCAGCCTCGAACAACCGCTCGCCTCGCAGCTCCTGGCGCAACTCGATCGCCCGGCGGTCGAGGCCGTGACCCTGGAGATCGCCCGGCTCGAACGGATCGGCCCCGAGGAGCAACAGTCCGTCCTTGAGGAATTTTACGGCCTCGGCCTCCGTCGGCTCCGGTTTGCGTTCGACGACCTGGTCAAGATGGACGATACAGACATCAGGGAGTCTTACCACGTCGAGGATGCGTCCACCTGGGCCTTGGCCCTGGTGGGGGCGGCCCGACCGGTGAGGGCCAAGGTCCTGGGGGCCTTGGACCCCGGAGCGGCCGACGACCTCCGGCGCCGAATCAGCTTGATCGGGCCGTTTCGCCTCGACGACGCCGAGATCGCCCAGGCCGAACTCGCCGACCGACTCCGACGACTCCATGACCACGGCCAACTTACTCTTCCCGACCCCAACGGTCAGGAGGCCATCCTTGTCTGACCTCGTGGACTTCGAAGACCTGGCGCAACTCGACGGCGCCGACCTCCGGGCCGTCTTCAGCCAGGTGACGACCGACGACGTCCTCGACGCCCTGGCCGGGACCTCGCTCGGTCTTCGTCGCCAATTCTTGACCAAGCTCCCGGTCGCCTGGGCCAGCCGCCTGGAGGCCGAGATCAACGCCCACGGCCCGGTCGGATTCACCGCCGTCCACGCCGCACAAAGATCCCTGGTCGACGCCTTGTGCCGCCTCAGCCGAGGAAGCCAGGTCGCCTTCGACGACCCCGCCGACCTCGCCGACATGGTCGCTTAAGCGGTCGGTCGAGGTTCTTCTCTACATTTTATCAGCGAGTTCATAAACGGGGTCGTCATGGGTGTTACCTTTGGATTGAATGCGGCTATGAAGATCCCTTGACCGAAGACGAAGCGGTGGCTAGGCTGTTTGCTTTGTGTCGCAAAGTTTCCGCCCACGGCCTGCCGATTGGCCGCTCTCAGGGGGGTGTCATGGCACTGGTCGCACGTATCCTCGGCGTGGCCCTGCTCACGAGTGCTCTGGTGGCGGGAGTCGGGCTCTTTCTGCTCAAGTCGGTCCCCGAACCCCCCATGACGGCCACCGTAGTCGGTTTCCCCGCCCCCGTCATGCCCGAACGCGACTACACCGGCCCCATTTTCATCCTTGCCTGTGTCGGAGGGGTTATCGGGGTCGTCGCGGGAGCCGCCCGAGAGATCGTGTCTGCTCAGCGACCGAAAGCCTCCGATTGGGCAGACACCAAGTAGGGATGCCCGATCCGTTATCCCAAGGATGCGAATCAAATCAACCGATAGGGAGACCGAGTCCAACCGCTAAGACGGACCGAATCCAAGGCTCGTTGATGCATTGCAGATCGCACATTGCATATCGCAAACGAAAGAGGCATTCAACAGCCCATTGACCAACCTATCTTCTGCAATTCGCTCGCAGAGGATGACCGAGTGCGTTCTCTTCTTTGCAATCTGCAATCCTGCGATCTGCAATGCTGGAGTCTCCCGCGATCTGTCTGACATCGGTGGTCATCGGCGAGGATCGCCCTCGACCACCAAGCTTCGCCCTCGGCGAAGCCGCCTCCGGTCCGATCACCCCAGGAAGGAACCACCCCCATGTTTCGGACCCCTCGGCGCTTCGCGGCCCCGGTCGCGTGGTTCTGGGCCTTGAGCTTCCCCTTCTGGCCTTCCCCCCCGGTCGTCCGCTCCGCCGATGAGCCGACCGACCCTGCCTTGATCCGGGCCTCGCTCGACGCTAAAGAGCTGAGGGTCCCGGCCCGAGGCGAACGTCGAGGCCCGACCACCAAGGGCCAATCCGGCACGGGCTGGTGGTTCGTCCCGGTCGGGATCACCGCCGCCCTGGCCGTTTTTGGAGGGGTCAGCCTGGCGTCGAAGCGATTCGGCTTGAAGCTCGGCCTACCCGGAGATTCGGGTCCGCTCCGGGTCGTCGGCCAGACCCGGTTGTCCCCCAAGCAGTCGGTCTACCTCGTCCGGGTCGGCGACCGCGTCCTGATCCTCGGGACCGGCCCCGGCGGGCCTCCAACGCCGCTTGGCGAAGTGTCCGACCCCGCCGAACTCGCCCGCTTGATCCCCGGGCGGACCACGCGAGCCACCCCCTCGACGACCCCCTTCGACCGCCGGATCGGAGGCGACGAATGACCCGCTACCTCGTCGCGATCGTTTGCCTGACGCTCGGCACCGCCCGGGCCGCCGATCCGCCCCAGGAGTCCGCCAACCCGGTCCGACCCAACGCCCCGAAGCGGATCGCCGCGACCTTGCCCGACAACGGGTCAACGGGCGCCCCGATCCAGGTCGATTCGGGACCCGCGCCGATGCCGAGCAAATCTCCGGCGGCCTTCTCCTGGTTCCCTTCCGCCGAGGACTTGAAGCCTCTGCGAAGCGTCGCCCTGATCGGCCTGTTCTCGCTCGCCCCGGCGGCGGTATTGATGTTCACGTCGTTCGTCCGGATCAACATCGTCCTGATCCTGCTCCGCCAGGCGTTGGGAAGCCCGCAAGTCCCGGGCAACCAGGTGTTGACGGCCTTGGCGATCTTGCTTTCGGCACTGGTGATGAAGCCGGTGGCCGAGACGGTCTATAACGAGGCGATTCAGCCCTACGCCGCCGGCAAGATCTCGCCGATAGGGGCGTTCACTGCGGGCTCGACGCCGATCAAGGTCTTCATGGTCGCGCAGATCGTCCGGACCGACCACACCAACTACCTCTGGGACCTCTACGACATCGCCGAGCCGCCCGATCCCGGTCGGGTCAATCCCGTCCACGCCGAGGATTTCCCGCTCCGGGTGGTCGCCCCGGCGTTCCTCCTCAGCGAGCTGACCACGGCCTTGAAGATCGGCTTCATCATCTATCTGCCCTTCCTGGTGGTCGACCTCGTCGTCTCGGCGGTCCTCTCGGCGATGGGTCTGTTCATGCTCCCGCCGTCGCTGGTGGCGATGCCGCTCAAGCTGGTCCTCTTCGTCCTGGCCGACGGCTGGATGCTCGTCGCCTCGGCACTCTTGCGGACCTTCGCGGCCTGATCGGCCGCAATCAAACACCGCAAATTGCAGGATCGCAATCGCAAAGCAGAAAGGCCCATCTTACGGATTCCCGAATTCGAAATTTCCTCCCCGATTTGCGATTTGCGATCTGCAATTTTCCTGGTTCCCTTTCCCAACTCACTCCAATTCCCAAGGGCTGGACTCATGGACGAATCGCTGGTGATCGACGCCTCGCGCGAGGCGATCCAGGTGGCGCTCACCCTTGGCGGGCCGCTCTTGCTGGTGGCCCTGGTGGCGGGGCTTTTGGTGGGGATCGGCCAGACCTTGACGCAGATGCACGAGCCGGTGGTGGGGCAGGTGGCCCGGCTGGTCGCGGTCCTGGGGGTGGTCTTGCTCGCGTTGCCCTGGCTCGTGGGGCGCTGGGTGGCTTACGCCGTGGACCTGTTCGGCTCGATCCCCGACCGCTTTTGAAGGGGCCTTGACGATGCCCGGCGAGAACCTCAATACGATTGGTCGCTTGCTCTGGCTGGGTGCCCCCTGGGCCTTGGTGTTCGCCCGGGTTTCGGGGCTGGCGTGGACGGCCCCGGCCTGGTCGACCTCGGGCCTGGGCGGGCGGTTCCGGTTCGTCCTGGCGGCGACGCTCACGATGCTGGTCGCGCCGATCGCCTCGGCGGGGCTGGTCGTCCCGGGCGACGCCCCCTCGCTCGTTTCGAGCCTGGGTATCGAGCTGATCGTGGGCGCCGCGATGGGCGGGACTGCGTCATTGGTGATCGCCGGGGCGAGGCAAGCCGGCGAGGTCGTCGGCGCCCAGGCGGGGCTATCGCCCGCTTCGCTCTTGGACCCCGAGGCGGGCGACGGCCTCAACGTCCTCGGCCACCTCTACGGCTGGGTCGCGCTGGGGGTCTTCCTCGCCGTGAACGGGCCGACCGAACTGGTCCGGGCCTTGGCCGAAAGCTACCAGGTGATCCCGGCCGGAGGCCCCTCCCCCTCGATCGGCGCCACCGACTTGACCGAAAGCCTGTTCGCCGCCGTCGCCCGATCGCTCGCCCTGGCCCTCCGGGCTTCCAGCCCACCCGCCCTCGCCCTCCTGATCGCGGGCCTGGCCCTGGGCTTGCTCGGCCGGGCCTCGCCGTCGCTCCAACTCGTCTCCCTGTCGCTCCCGGTCCGGACCGCCCTCGGCCTCACCCTGGCCGCCCTGGGCCTCGTCACCCTCGCCGCGACCCTCGGAGTCGCCTGGGAATCCGGCTTCCCGTTCGCCCCGTGGCTTGAAATCGGTCATTGATGAGACGGATTGTTTTTGAGCCACGGATGGGGAAAATTAAGAATGACTGATCCGTGTTTCATCCGTGGCTGAGTTGCTCTGCGATCTGCAATTTGTCATCTGCAATTCTTCTGAGAAGGCCATCCCGCAATGTCAGAGGACCGGACCCAAGAACCGTCGATGCGTCGCCGCCTCCTGGCCAGGGAGCAGGGGCAGGTGGCCCGAAGCCCCGAACTCACCGGCGCCTCGGCGCTGTTGGCGGCCTCGGCGCTCTTGTGGGGCTGGGGTGACGACCTGTTTACGGGTTTAATCAAGGTGGTCCGAAACCCCTGGCTCGGCGACCTCGGCGTCCCGGACCAGGGCGAGTCGTCGGTCGAACTCGTCGGTCGGATGCAAACCGCCTTGGCCGGGGTCGCGGTCCCCGGCTCGATCATACTCGGCGGCAGCGTCCTGGCGGCGATCTTGGTCCACCAGGCGCAGGTGGGCGGCCTGTTCGCCCCGAGCCTGCTCGCCCCCGACCCCTCGCGGTTGTGGGCCTTGAACCTCGACGACGAGGGCGGCGGCGAAGGCTGGGTCGGCCGGGCGGGTCGAGGTCTCTGGTCGATCATCAAGGCCGCCGTCGTCGTCGCGGTCGCCGCGCTGGTGATCCAGGCCCACCTCGCCGACTTCGACCGCCTGAGCCGCGCCGACGTCCCGGGCATGGCCGCCGCTGCGGGGGGCTTGATCCGCTCGACCGCCCTGATCCTGGCCATCGCCACGGCGATCCTCGGCCTGATCGACTACGCCCTCCAGCGCACTCGGTTCGAGGCCACCTTGCGGATGACCTCCGACGAGCACCGCGAAGACCTCCGCTCCGCCGACGGCGACCCCGCCCTCCGATCGCGACGCCGGAACCTCGCCAAATCCCTCCGAGGCGACGCCCCCGAACTCCTCAAAGGCGCCTCCCTCGCCATCACCGGCCCCTCCGACCTGGCGATCGTCCTCGCCGGAGGTCCCCCCCCGCGCCGGGTGACGATCCGCTCCTCCGCCCACGGCCCCGCCGGCCAGAAATTGAGGAAAGCCGCGATCACCGCCAACCTCACCGTGATCGAAGCCCCCGACCTCGCCCGGGTTTTGGCACAACTCCGGACACCGATCATCCCACCTCAACTCCTGCCAACCCTCCAGGAAGCCTGGCCGGATACATGACACCGCTCATTTCAACCAATCGCGATCAAAGCAAGCCCCGCTGTCGCCGGATGCTGACCGAGAACCGTCGATCGAGGTAATGGGCGAGCGCCGCAACCAGGATTTCCTTGGCTTCATCCAGTGGATACCTCAGCGAATCCGTCAATTCGTGCGCGCGGCCGCGGATCGCCGATTCGATCATGCCGTGGCAACGGATATACCTGTCTGTTTGATCACTCGATTCCAGGTTGAAGATTGAATTGAATTCGAAGAGTGGAGCGATCAATGGATGCTGATATAATCCGCTCTCTTCCAAAACGTTAAAGAGGACGGAATTGAAATAGCCGTCGCCAAAGTCTCGTCCCGCCCTCTGGAACGCGGCCCGCAATCCGAGCGAGAACCGAGTCGCTTCCTGCTCGGCATCGACCGCCCGGACCTCCTTTTCGATCAAGACGGCGTTCAATTCGTCGTCCCAGGATATGGGCTCGGACGGCACCGGGTGGCCGTTCTCCGCGAGATGAATGCTCATTTCCGCACGAGTTTGGCCGAGAACGATTGGTGGCCAATCGACTTGCAGGCTCGCCGTCGTTCCGGAGCGCGAGAGTCGCCGATCCCAATCGCGCAGTTGGGGGTCGGAGAAGCGGTCAATCGGCTGTTGGAACAATTTGTCGATCATCATCACGGTTCTCCTCCAGTTGGAACTCTATTGTCACCCCGGCAGGCGATTTTGCAAGGCGGACAGGACGAAGACTGCGGCGTTGAAGCAGGCGGCTTGGCGATGCTCCGCGATCATCGCATCGTTCCCGTCGGCGAAGTCCGAGATTCCCTTGACCACGCACCAGATCGGGTCGTCCGCCGAGGTCGAGGCAGCGAGTAGGCCAACCCCTTCCATCTCCCCTCCGACGATCAGGTCCTTGCCGGGGGGAACTTTGCTGACGAGTTCATCCCGAAATGATGCCGATTGAATCCGAGCGTTGCCGGACAACATCGCCCCAAGATAGACCTTGAATGAGTGATCTCGCTTAGCTTCATCCTCGAACAGTTTAACCAGGGAATCGCGGGCAGGTTCACGGTTGGCGTCGCGATAATCGACGACATACCCGTGAGGTCCGGCGACGTTTCGCCTGATGGTCCGATTGTCGTAGGGAATCAATTCGCTGGAAACCAAGACATCCCCGAGGCACTGCTCTTCGGGATCGACCCCGAAGGCCATGCCGAGCTGGATGATTCCGGAAGCGGCGGTGGCCTCTTGGAAACGGATTCCCCTGGCGGCCGTACCCAACCGGCCATGAGATCCCATGACGACCCGTCCACCGATCCGGGAGGGAGGGACCGCGATCACCGTCTCATATCCGACTCGCCCAAGCCAGTAGCATAAGCCGATCGTCTCATGTTTGAAAGAAATGCATGGAATGTTTCGAAGTTTGGCTGCGGCGACCAGACCTTCAGTCTCGGTGGAAGTTGCCAAGAAGAGCAACAAGCTGCATCGAAGCCTGTCCGTATTGGTCGGAGCTTCCATAATATTTCACTCTCGATTGACACCTGTAGCAACGTTTCTTGGAATGTTTATCTTCGAATAACCCATGTGAATTCTTAATAATCGGACGACCACGGTGGCGGCTTGAGCCTTTTCCCCTGGACGATTCGGCTCCGAAGGGGTATCGTCCCCGATCGCCCCTCGACGCTTCTTTTTGAGCCATCCCCCTCGAAACCCACCCTAGCGATCGACGTACGCTGCCCCCGATCGGTGGCCCTGGCCTTGGGCAAGGATGCCCGGACCTGGTGCCTGTTTTGGTTTTTGGCCGAAAGGACTGGAACGGATGCCAGCCTCGCTTGAGCTTGATCGTGCCGTCGGGGATGCCAACTCGCTCTGGTCGCGCCTGGCCCGCGTGATCTTGCCGGTGACCTTGGTGGGCGCGGTGCTGGTGTTCATCGTGCCGGTGCCTCCGGCGGTGCTCGACTTGCTCCAGGCGGGCAACATCACCCTGGCGGTCCTGGTGCTCTTGACCACCCTGGCGATCCGCTCGCCGAGCGAGTTCGCCGCGTTCCCGACGATCCTCCTGACCACCACTTTGACCCGACTCGTCCTCAACGTCGCCACCACACGGTTGGTCTTGACCCACGGCGGCGACCAGGGGTTGGACGCGGCGGGGGGCGTGGTCCGGTCGTTCGGCGAGTTCGTCGCGGGGGACCAGATCGTCGTCGGCGTGATCTTGTTCTCGATCCTGATCGTGATCCAGTTCGTCGTCATCACCCGGGGGGCGACCCGGATCAGCGAGGTCGCGGCCCGGTTCATGCTCGACGGCTTGCCCGGTCGGCAGATGGCCATCGACGCCGACCTGCACGCGGGCCTGATCGACCAGCACGAGGCCAAGCGGCGGCGGGAAGCGGTCTACCGGATGGCCGACTTCTTCGGGGCGATGGACGGGGCGGGCAAGTTCGTCCGGGGGGACGCCGTGGCCGGGCTGATCATCACCGCCATCAACATCAGCGCGGGGCTGTTCCTCGGCGTGTTCCAGCATGGGATGAGCGTCGGCGAGGCCGTGGATGTGTTCACCAAGCTCACCATCGGCGACGGGCTGGTCAGCCAGGTCCCCGCGTTCTTGATCTCGCTGTCGGCGGGCCTGATCGTGACCCGATCGTCCGAAGACACCGACCTGAGCCGCGACGTCACCCACCAACTCCTCGGTCGACCCGTCGTCCTGGCCACGGCGAGCGGTTTCCTGGTCCTGCTCGCGCTCACGCCTTTGCCCAAGCTGCCCTTGCTCACCTTGGCGGCGGCCTTGGGGACCGGGGCGTTCGTGCTGTCGAGGCGACAGGCCGCCGACGCCGCGAACCTCGAAGAGTCGAGCCGCCAGGCGCAACCTTCCGAGCCTCCCGCCTCGCACGCCCTCGAAGGCCAGTCCGACCGGATGGAGGACCTGCTCCACGTCGACCCCCTGGAGCTGGAAATCGGCTACCGCCTGATCGGCCTGGCCGACCCGACCCGAGGCGGCGACCTCCTCGACCGGCTCCGATCGGTCCGCCAGCGGGTGGCCCGCGACCTCGGCCTGATCGTCCCGCAGGTCCGGATTCGCGACGAGATCGCGCTCGGCCCGTTCGACTACCGGCTCAAGATCCGAGGGGCCGTCGTGGGGCAAGGGATCGCCTATGCCGGGCGACTGTTAGCGGTCCCGCCGTCGGGGCTGGGGTCGAGGCCCGAAGGGCGCGACGGGGTCGACCCGACCACCGGCCAGCCCGCCGTCTGGATTCACGCCGACGGCCGAGAGGTGGCCGAACTCGCCGGTTGCCGGGTCCTGGAAGCGTCCAGCGTCGTCGCCGGGCACTTCGGCGAGATCGTCCTGGGCCACGCCGACGAGTTGATGACGCGAGATCAGGTCGGCCGGTTCCTCGACCGCGCCCGGACCTCGTCGCAAGCCCTGGTCGACGAGGTCGTCCCCGGCCTCCTCCGAGCCGGGGAGGTCCAGCAGGTTTTGCAGGGTTTACTCCGCGAGCGGGTCAGCGTCCGGGACCAGGAAACCATCCTCGAAACACTGGCCGTCCACGCCGCTCGGACCAAGGATATTGACGTTCTGATCGAGCGGGTCCGCCGAGGCTTGGCGCGTCGGATCACCCAGCAGTACCTCGGGACCGACGGCCGCCTCCGGGTCACCGCCCTGGCCCGGGCCTTGGACGCCCGCCTTGGCGTGGTTGGAGGACTCGACGACACCCGGCCCGCCGCCGCCTTGGGCGCTGATGTCGCGCGAAACCTCGTCCGGGCCGTTGCCCGGATCGTCGCCCCGCTGGTCGAAGCCGGACACCCGCCGATCGTCCTCTGCTCGGCCGAGGCCCGCCCGGTCCTCAAGGACCTGACCCGCGTCGACCTCCCGCGCCTAGTCGTCCTCAGCCAGCGCGAGATCCCCCGGGACACGCCGGTGGAAACCCTCGGGACCGTCGCCGAGGACGAACCGGCCCCGAACGCCCAGGTGGTCGGAGCCACGCCCGCCTACGCCGGGTTCATCGAAGAATGACCCAAACCCGGAAATCCATTGCAGATCGCAAATTGCAGATCGCAAACCAATCCGGAGGTCGCCGAATCCCCTTTGCGATCTGCGATTTAAAATTTGCAATCTTAAACTTATCGCAAATCGCAGAACGCAAAGCAGTCCGGAGGTCGCCGAATTCGCTTTGCGATTTGCGATCTGCAATCTGATATTTGCAATCTTGAATCTATCGTCTGGCAGCGAAGCGATCCGCCCTCTTGAGGTCCGGTCGATCAAGGAGTTCCTGGCATGGCCGCCGAAAAGACCTACCGAGCGGGGACGTTGAAGGAAGCGTTGGCCCAGGTGCGCCGCGACCTCGGCGGCGATGCCGTGATCCTGAACACCCGAGAGGTCCGCCGTCGCCGGTTGTTCGGCCTCAAGGCCAAGGATCAGGTCGAGGTGACGGCCGCGTCCGGTTCAAGAACCCCGGTCGGTCGAGGGGGGACGACGCCGACCCCGCTCGCGGTGACGATCCCCTCGGCCTCGGTGGCGGGGTCGACCGTCTCGGCCTCGACCTCGGGGGCGCTTCGGTCGGAGTTCGGCGAGCAGTTGACCCGGCTCCACGCGATGGTCGAAGACCTGAGCCGGCACGGGCGGATCGACCACCTGCTTCCCGAACTTCCCGGAACATTGGTCCCAACGTACGCGAGTCTCCTGGAAGCCGAAGTGCCCGAATCGCTCGCTCGCCGTCTCGTTCGCTACGTCGCCGAGCGGCTCGAACCCGACGAGGCGTACCAGCCCGACATCGTCCGCGAGGCGCTCCGCGAGGCGGTCGAGTCATGCGTCCAGGTCGCCCCGCCCATCGCCGCTGTGTCGGGGACTCGCCGGGTTGTCGCCCTGGTCGGGCCGACCGGCGTGGGCAAGACGACCACCGTCGCCAAGCTCGCGGCCAATTTCAAGCTCGCCCACGGCCTCAAAGCCGGGCTGGTCACGGTGGACACCTACCGGATCGCCGCCGTCGAGCAGCTTCGGACCTACGCCGAGATCATCGACCTCCCCTTGGCCGTGGCCAACTCCCCCGCCGAGATGTCTCGGGCGATCGACCAGCTCGGCGACGTCGACCTCGTCCTGATCGACACTGCGGGCCGAAGCCCCCGCGACGAGGTGAAGATCCGAGAGCTTGCCGACTTCCTCCAAGCCGCGCAGCCCGACGAGGTTCATTTGGTGTTGAGCGCGGTGGCGGGGGAGCGGAGCTTGCGAGCCGCCGTGGATCGGTTCGCCGTGGTCCGCGCCGATCGTTTGATCTTGACCAAGCTCGACGAGGCCGACGGCCTGGGCGGGGTTTTAGGCGTGCTCGGCCAGGCCAACCGCCCGGTCAGCTATCTGACCACCGGTCAAGGGGTGCCCGACGACATCGAGCCCGCCGACCGGGGGCGGTTGGCCCGCCTGATCCTCGGTCACGACGTCCTTAATTAAGCGAAATCGCTTGAAGTCGATGTTGCCCGATCTTCGGCGACCTGTTAAGAACGGGCTCCTTCAACTCATCCGGGGGACATGATGTCCGACCAAGCTGACGGGCTTCGCCAAATGATCCGGGCACGCTCGGGTGAAACCCTTGAGGGTGCTTCGATGTCGCTCCGCCCCGCGATCGGCAGTTCCAAGCCTCGGTGCCGCTCGATCGTCCTGACGAGCGGCAAGGGCGGCGTCGGGACGTCGAACCTCGCGCTCAACCTGGCGATCGCGCTGGGGGAGCGAGGGGGGCGGGTCGTCCTGGTGGATGCCGACTTGGGCTTGGCGAACATCGACCTCCTGTGCGGCCTCAGCCCGAAGCGCGACCTCGGCGACGTCCTGGCGGGCGATTGCCGACTGGTCGACGCGGTGGTCGAGGGGCCGGGGGGGATCAAGGTCGTCCCGGGTGCCCATGCGTCGCGGACCCTGGTCGAAATGCTCGCGGATGCCTCGGATCGGTTGCTCATCGAGCTGGCCGCCTTCGAAGCGGAGGCGGACTTCCTGGTGGTCGACGCCGGTACGGGGCTGACCCGGGCGATCACCGCCCTGGCTTCGAGCAGCGACGAGGTCCTGGTCGTCACGACCCCCGAGCCGACCTCGGTGGCCGACGCCCACGCGACGATCGCCCGCCTCAAGCGACTCCCGAGCGCCCCGACCTTGCGAAGCGTGGTCAACCAGGCGACGACTTCCCGCGAAGGCGACGAGGTCCTCGCCCGGTTATCGGCATCGAGCCGCCAGTTCCTCGGCGTGGTGGTCGACCCGTTGGGCTATGTCCGCGCCGACCCCCACGTCCCGATGGCGGTCCGAGGCAGGCGACCATTCGCCACGACCTACCCATCGAGCCTCGCGTCGCGCGACGTCCGGAAGCTGGCCCAAACCCTGGTCGAGCGGTCCGAGCCTTCGGCCCGGCCGAAGCGCCCCGGCCTCTTCAAGGCCCTCGTGGCCCGATGGGCGTTGGCCCGGGTGGCCTCGTTCTGACCACAAATCAATCCAAATTCGATTAGCCACGGATGAAACACGGATCAGACTAAAGGAGATATTTCTGAGAATTTATCCGTGTTCCATCCGTGGCTCAATGATTCTTAGTGACCCTTTTTTTCAAAACCGATCCGAGTCCCGAGTTTGGGGTGGCGATGAACGCGAAGTCGGGTAACTTAACCGAAAATCGGCCTCGAAACTTGGGAGAAGGTTGGTTTGGCCAGCGTGATCCGAAGATTCTGGGGGGTAGGCTCAAGCAGGGCTTGCCGGTCGTCCGATCTGAAAGAGTATGACGGGTTCCTTGAACCGTGAGAGGATGCAGGCGGGCCCCGGTTTGGCCGGGAACGGGTTCGGGTCGCTCCAACCGGGCGGCTCGGTCCTGGACAGGCCAACGTATCATTGGCCGTCCGCCCCGACAGGCACAAGGATGTGCCTCCCTCAAGCTAGCTGCCGACATGGAGGTCAGGGATGACAACCAAGCTGGACGTGGACGTGACCGAACTCTGGCGCGAGTTCAAGGAACAACCCACCACGCCCTTGCGCAACCGACTGGTCGAGCGTTATTTGCCCCTGGTCAAATACAACGCCGAGCGGATCTGGCAACGCCTGCCCGAGGGGGTCGACCTCGACGACCTGATCTCGGCGGGCGTGTTCGGGCTGATGGACGCCATCGACGCCTTCGACCTCGGTCGGGGGGTCAAATTCGAAACCTACTGCGTGCCCCGAATCCGAGGCGCCATGCTCGACGAACTCAGGACGATGGACTGGGTCCCCCGCCTGGTCCGCTCGAAGCACTCCAAGATGGAAGAGGCCCGCAAGTCGCTCGAAGCCCTCCACGGTCGACCCCCGACCGACACCGAGCTGGCCGAACGCCTGGGCTTACCGCAGGTCGAGTTCGACAAGATGGCCAACGACGCCAACGCCGTCGGCCTGATCTCGCTCAACAAGAAGTGGTACGAGACGGATAGCTACAAGGATGTCCGCGAGATCGACATCCTGGAGGACAAGAAGGGCGAAGACCCCACCCTCCGGATGCAGCGCAAAGACCTAATGCGGATGGTGACCAAGGGCCTCAACCGCAACGAGCGTCTGATCATCATCTTGTACTACTACGAAGAACTGACGATGAAGGAGATCGGGGCGACCTTGGACCTGAGCGAGTCGCGGGTCTCGCAGATGCACTCATCGATCATCCAGAGGCTCCAGTCGCAGCTCAACACCCGACGCCCCGAGTTCGGCACCTGAGCATTCGCCGGAAGCATCGATCCGCCGCCTATCCTCGCTTTCTAGTTCCTTTGCAAGCCCGCCCCGCCGACCCCACCCGACCCGAGAGGTCCGAGGGCTCGACGGGTGGGCTTCTCGCTTTCATCAAGATTCTTAGTGCCCTTTTTTACTCGCCCTACCCCGTTTCGTTGGTTGCGCAAGAGCGACGCAAGTCTTCAAAGAAACAAACGTACTGAGGTTCGAGAACTTCCGGCAACCATCGCTTGCTTCCTTCGACAGCCCGTTGGCTCTGGTCCGCATACCAGGTGGGATCGTCCCAGAGGCCGATGATAGTCTTCACCCAGGGATTGACCTCCTCCGCCGTAGGTAGCTCCCGTGTGGCCGGGGTCAGTCGGGCCGGGATACCCAGGACGATCCCTGAATCGCCCAATGTCTCGGGGATGCCGCCACGATTGGAGCCGATCAGTGGGATGCCGTTGATCATCGCTTCGATCGCGACAAGAGGTTGATTCTCCCACCACAGAGAGGGCATGACGCAGATTCTCGTCACGCCCCAGAAATGACGCGGATCAGGCGTGTGGGCCATCAGACTAACATTCTCATGTGCCCGCAGATCGAGGTCGCAATCTACCAGCGTCCGTTCCGTTCCTCGGCCTTCGACGACGAGCAGGGGGATGTCCGGCCGACGCCGACCGAGCTCGTCGGCGATCCTAGCGAAGACGAAAACCCCCTTTTCGAGAGAAGGATTTACGAAAGTGACGTATCGCGGGTCTCGGGTCGAGGCTCTGATGAGATCGGAGTTGACGAGATTCGGGAGCGGCTTGCACTCGATGCCCAAGGTCCTTTGATAATAACTTGCCGCGAATCGGGACGGTACGATGACCGCATCCACATCGGCGAAGGGCGCGGGCGAATTGTAATTGAAGTTGTGCAACGCGAAGACGACAGCGGAGTTACTGGCGTGGGCTCGGCGGCGGATCTCGGTCGCCAAGGGATCTCCGCCAAAGTTCACGACGACGTCCGGCCGGAACCGATCGACGGTTTCCTGGTAGACCCGGAGGAAATCATGACGCTCGGTATCATCCGGGGAATGGGGGCTTACTGTCGAGCACCCGCAAATTGTGACCGCCACGCCGCCAACCTGCGTCCGATAGATGACCCGGCCATTGGGACCGCATGACTTCTCGTAAGCGGACACGCTGGTCGCCAGCGAAAAAGCAAGGTCCTCGCCTTCGGTTGATTCGAAAACGGACCCGCTCACTGCTGCCGCAGTGAAGCCGTGCCGAACCAGGCATTCCATCATCGAGCGACTGGCGATGCTCGCGCCGTTGAACGTATCGAAATAGCATGTGTGTGACGTGAATAAAATATTCATTGCTCGTCATAAAATACTATTGGTGCCGGATAGTCCGAACCAGGTTCGATGGAAAACCACGGAAAAGACGCGGCGTTACGAAACCTGTCTCCCAGGCGTTTCCCGTGGGCGGAGCGAAGTTCCAAGAAGTGACGCTCCGTGTCTTCGGTGGCCGAGAAGATCGGGTCAGGTTCCACGGAGATCCAGGGAAAACGCGCCGCGTGGTGGTACTTGACGTACAGGATTTCCTCGTGGGTGGAGCGGAGTTTCAGAAAGCGACGCTCCGCAGCTTCGGCGGCAATAGGTTGACGCTTGTACTTAAAAGCGCCGTGAGTAGCCGCCCCAGCATTGAGAAAGTCTTCGAACGCCCTACCATAATGTTCATCAGCTCGCCTATGGAATTCGGCGGAACGTCGCCACATCGTGCTGGTGAACATTGTGAGAGCAGTGATCGCGACGACTACCATGGTCGAGCGGATGGTGAAACGGGGAGTTTTCAACATCGTTTGGTTTCCGAAAGAGACATCCAACAGTGGCTCTGTGAGCTGTTAGGCGATGGGGCACAATCCTTCCCAGGCTAGGTGTACGACAAATTCTGACTTTCTTACTGATTAGATTAGAGGGTGTCACATTGCAGGGCTAACTAAACTTGTAGCCCAAGTAAGATTCCGACACCCCCGACCAATCCTGCGGCCAGGCGGAATGATCGATTGACACCTTGAGTTGCCCCTTCGTCGGGACCGTCGGGGCCGAGAACCTGAACCCTCCCATATTTCCCCTCATAGTCCATGTGGCCATGTCAGAATAGGTCCAATTGAACTTACCCTCGGGCACCCAGATGGCACCATTTGATGCGGAGTACAAAACATAATCGGTGAAACTCGCAGAATCGGTAGTGTTGTGGTAGTTATTAATTGAGGCAGTCGGGGAGTCATTGGTTGAGGCGTAAAAAGGAGTTGCCGAACCGACTTCGACATCAATCAGGGGGAATGGTGCCGGGGTGTAGGTGGGGGGATTTGTGGTTTTATCGACCTTATAGCATCCAGTTCCGGTCTGCACTCCTCCCGGTACTGGTGTAATTGAAATGCTTCTGTTGTTGATGATCTGCACGATCTGGAATTGCCCCCCCTTCGTCGGCGAAATCCCTCCCCAGTTGATGCCTGCCGCCCTGGCGGTGCCAAATTGGATCTCGGCGAAGCCCTGATCTCGCGTGCCGGATGCTGACTTGGCGGCAATCACCTCACCCGAGACCCCAGGGGAACATACAAAGACCTTGAATTCTGCCGGCTTGGCGGCGACGGGTGGTTGTCCGTTGAGGCTCACGCTGGCGTTCGCCGTGAGGGTCTCCACGCCGATTTTTTCGCCCCAGTAAAAACCAACGGTCGAGGTCGTCTGATTGCCGATTATGTAGGGTACCTGCGTGAACTGCGTGGCGGTCGCCGGGTTCGGGATGGTCTGGCTTGAATACATGACGGGCGCGCCCGAGGAGGACCAAGAGATGTTGGAGAGTGTCGTATTCGGCTCCTCGCCCACGACATCGAATCTGGCCCCGCCGCTGATGATTGCGTTACCCCCCCCGGAGATGTGGATCTTTCCGGTTACCGGCGGCACATAGTAGCTGCCACCGGAAGAGTTGGTGCTGTAATAACCCGGATAGGTGTAGGTGCCGCCCGACGAGGTGGAACCGGTTTGCGAATTGAGGCCGGTGCTGGAGCTGCCGATGGTCGAGCCGCTGGTCGTCCCCGAAAATGATCCGGTGGCCGGCCCCAAGCCCGTACTACTTCCCGTGCCCGCCCCTTCCGCTCCGCTTCCGCTCGACCCTCCGCCGCTGCCGGGGATGCTGTTGGCGACCGCCGAGTTCGCGAACGAGCCGCCCGTGGCGACGTAAGCGCCGTGAGCGAGCTTGTCCCCGGTCGGGCGAGCAGGACCGACCAAATCACCGGCTTGGGCGGAGTGCGGCCAGCCGCGTAGGCCTGCGGCGATGGAATTAATCGCCGCTTTGTGAGTGGCGTCTGCCTGTGCTGGCGCCGAAGGCGTACCATGCCCGGGCGGTGGCGAAACGTTAGAGCCACCGCCGCCAGGCGAGGCCGCAACCACACCCGGTGCCTGCACCGCCGCGACATTGGCGGTGGGGGCCGCTGGCGTGGCGCCATCACCGCCGCTCGCCGTGCCGCCGACACCGGGCGATGATGGTCCTCCACCACCAGCACCGACGGCAGTTCCCAGTGCCATCGGTTGAGAAACCGGTGGCGCAAGCGTCAGTGTAATCAACTCCGAGGCGGGAGCCAAAGCGAGCGGACGGATCGTGCCAGCTAGGGGGGTGACCAGGAGCGCGGACAACGAAGCGCGTTCGGTCACATACGATGTTGGGACGTAGGCGGGGCGCGACGATACGCCGTTTGCATTCGAGGAGATTCGAACCGGCTTCACGTTCGATGGCTGATAAGCGGCGGCCGATCCGAAATTCTTCGCGGGGATCTCAACCGCCGCAGTTGGCGTCGATGTCAGGTCTGCGACGTTCGCCGTGTTGCCGACCGCGAAGGCGGCGTCTTCGAGGAAGCCCCCTATCGCAAGCGAGGAAGCCCCCTATCGCAAGCGAGGAAGCCCCCACGAGCTTTTCCAGTTGGTTGGCTTCTGGCTTGTAGGAGCATCTGAGGCGTCGTCGTTTGCTCATGTTGATTCTCGCGGATCATGGATGAAGAATCGTCATCGGACGCCTGTTTGAAGACGCCCAAACTTGGAACGAATCGGCTTCCAGCAGATCAATTGAGAAGACGTGGCCATGAGATATGCGCTGACCTTAAGCTATATTGAGATGCGCCGCCCCACGTGTCCAGAAAAAAATTCGGGTGCGACGATTTTTGTCGCAAGTTTCAACAGATAAATGATTTACGGAGGTGAAAAATTCTGCGTCGCGAACAAATACGTGGTCGGCGGCCTTTCCAGGTCGCCGTGGATGCCGACCTGGACCGCTATCCGGTTTGAGAATTCAGTTCGGCGAGCATGGAAAAGAGGTCGGCCAAGTCGTCTTCGTAGTTCCTCCAGCGCTCCACGGAACTCTTGTAGATTGGCTGGCGCACCTGCGTGAGGCTGGCGGTCCGGACAACCCGCCGCGTTTGATGGAAGTCGAGGCAGGCCGGGTCCCATTCGAGGCCGCATGCGTCGAGAAGCCGCCGGGCGACAGCCTCGAGATCGGCCACGGTCTCCTCGTAGTTGACTTCAAAGAGCGGGGCCGGGAAAACGTCCGCCCAATGGTCTACCAGGCGGCGATATTGCCGGAACCTCGACCCGATGTGTGACGGATCGTTCGCCCAGCGGACGCTGCGAAAGTCGCTCATCCAACAGGAGACGGCCACGTCGCGGACGTCTCTTCGGCAATGGATGAAGGCGGCGTTCGGGAACATGGCCGCAATTAATCCGATATACATATAGTTGTCTGGCATTTTGTCGACGATGCGATCGAATCGGCCGGAGTCGAGCGCGTTGAGTTTGCCGAGATGTTCTCCGGCGAGGAGCTTCAACGAATACTCGTCCAACGAGGTGACACAATCCATCGGCGCATTGCCCGAACGGACGACGGCCGGCAGTTTTTCGAACGCTCTTCGCGCGAAGAGCCGTTCGCCCACGCCATAAACTTGGCGATGGCTGGCGAGGATTTGCTCGACGAGCGTCGTACCGGATCGCGGCAGCCCAACGATGAATATCGGCCTTCGCGTTTCCAGCCCCATACCCGCAACCCGCCGAAAGAACTCACCGTCGAACGTCGCGATCAACCGCCCTATGAAACGTTCGTGATCGTCCGGCCGGTAGATCACCCCTTCGGCATGCCTCGATTCCAGGGTCAACGCATTGCCCTCCCTGAGGCAAGATGCGGCCAGAGGGTAGTCTAGCCTCGCGTCCAGCACGTGCGCGAGGGCGAAGAGGAGCCGCGCTCGCGTCTGCCGCCGCACCCCCGGATCGGATAGCAGCCCCTCGATGACTCGCAAGTCATCATCTAGCAATTTCCCCCGGAGAAGCGTGGCGAGGCGGGCATAGACTGCGGGGAATCGGGGTTGAAGTCGGATTGCCTCGCGTAACGCCGCCTCGGCGTCGGTCATATTCCCCTGCTCCTCGTAGACCCCGCCGAGGGCGAAGTGGACGGAGGCCGAAGCGGGTTGATAGCTCCTGGCGATGAGGTATTGTTCCAGCGCCTCCTCGGGTCGCCCATCTTCCTGCAACGCCCACCCTAGATTGATGCGCGCGTCGATCGGGTCGCCCGGGGAAAGGTCGAGCACGCGACGCCGGCACAAGACGGCCTCATCCGGCTCATCCCGCTTATGATGCAGATCGGCCAGTTCCCCCCAAAGATACGGGTTGTTGGGTCCCATCTCGACGGCGAGCTTGTACCACTTCAAGGCATCGCCCAAGGAAGCTTCGAGTCGCAAGGTCATCCCGATATGAAGGTAAGAAAGGGTCAGTTCGGGATCGAGGCGGACCGCTTTCAAGTAGCAAGCCCGGGCTTCGCCGGTGCGGCCCAGGAGGCGCAACGCATCCCCCAAGTCTTGGTGGGCGACGCCTAGGTCGGGATTAAGCCGAGCAGCCGCCTCGAGATGGGCAAGGGCATCCTCTGTTTGCGCATGGACCAACAAGGCGCGGCCGAGACTGGTCCTGGCCGGGTAGTAATCGGGAGACAATTCGACGGCCCGACGGAAATGGAGGATCGCCCGATCGACCGACCCGAGTTCTTGGAGCACCAACCCAGCGTTCATGTGTGCTGGGTAGAAATCTTCCCGGCATGAGATCGCGCGGAGGAAATGCTCCAAGGCCCCCTCCATGTCACCGGCCCCACGAAACGTTAGGCCGAGGGTGTTCCATCCTTCTGGATAGTCCGGGTAGAGCCTTAATCCCGTGAGACAACAGCCAACCGCGTCTCGATACGCGCTGAGATTTCGATAACCCTCCGCGAGATCAATGTGACAAGATGGGTCACTTGAACGAGAAATTGTGGCTTGTTCAAGCAGGGTCACGGCTCGCTGATGATTCCCACTCCGGTTCATCAAAACACCTAGAGCGTGAAGTGCGATTGCGTTCTCAGGTTCGCGCTCCAGAACTATTTCACAATTTTTGATGGCGTCATCAAAGTCTTCTGCTTGCACAACACGGGCGGTCCGCAAAATGGTTCGCGTTAAATCCACGAGTTTTCACTCCCTGATGAAATGTTTGCTTGGCCAGCGACTCATAAACCTTACAAGAATAGATTTTGGCCGTCCGCCCCCGAAGGCACAAGGAAGTGCCGTCTCTCAAGCTAGCTGCCGACATGGAGGTCAGGGATGACAACCAAGCTGGACGTGGACGTGACCGAACTCTGGCGCGAGTTCAAGGAACAACCCACCACGCCCTTGCGCAACCGACTGGTCGAGCGTTATTTGCCCCTGGTCAAATACAACGCCGAGCGGATCTGGCAACGCCTGCCCGAGGGGGTCGACCTCGACGACCTGATCTCGGCGGGCGTGTTCGGGCTGATGGACGCCATCGACGCCTTCGACCTCGGTCGGGGGGTCAAATTCGAAACCTACTGCGTGCCCCGAATCCGAGGCGCCATGCTCGACGAACTCAGGACGATGGACTGGGTCCCCCGCCTGGTCCGCTCGAAGCACTCCAAGATGGAAGAGGCCCGCAAGTCGCTCGAAGCCCTCCACGGTCGACCCCCGACCGACACCGAGCTGGCCGAACGCCTGGGCTTACCGCAGGTCGAGTTCGACAAGATGGCCAACGACGCCAACGCCGTCGGCCTGATCTCGCTCAACAAGAAGTGGTACGAGACGGATAGCTACAAGGATGTCCGCGAGATCGACATCCTGGAGGACAAGAAGGGCGAAGACCCCACCCTCCGGATGCAGCGCAAAGACCTAATGCGGATGGTGACCAAGGGCCTCAACCGCAACGAGCGTCTGATCATCATCTTGTACTACTACGAAGAACTGACGATGAAGGAGATCGGGGCGACCTTGGACCTGAGCGAGTCGCGGGTCTCGCAGATGCACTCATCGATCATCCAGAGGCTCCAGTCGCAACTCAACACCCGACGCCCCGAGTTCGGCACCTGAGCCAAACCGACCTCGAAGGCTCGCGTCCGCCCGCTAATCCAACCCAATCCCATCTCAACTCATACCGGGCCCGCCCCGCCGACCCCATCGGACCAATCCGAGGGCTCGACGGGGCGGGCTCTCGCTTCGGGCGACAACCCAACATGCTCCAATTCGCCGACGTGTACCGGACCGTCATCGGCTACCACGGGACCAGCCAGTCCGTGGCGGAAAAGATCGTCCTGCTCCAGGAACCGATCCGCTGGTTCGACCAGGCCCACGACTGGATGGGGAGCGGAGTCTACTACTGGGAACACGCCCCCAAGCAAGCCTGGCGGTTCGCCGAGATCCGCCGGAGGCAACGCAAGTGGGACGAGCCGGTGGCCGTGGTCGCCTCGATGATCCGCCTCGGCTTCTGCTTCGACCTCCTCGACCCGGATAACGCCAAAGATCTCAAAGCGTTCCATGATAATTACATCAAAGCGAGTTTGGCCAAAGGCGAGCCGGTTCCCGTGAACAAGCGGCGCTGGAAATATCTCGACAAAGCCGTCTTCGAGTACGCTTACTCGAAGATTGAGCAAAAGAACGCCGAGTTGGGCGGTCCCATCCCGGTCGATACTTGCCGAGGGGTTTACGTCCGACCCGGTACAACGGGTCGGCTCTGGAAAGAAAGCTGGGTCCAGCATGGAGCCTTCATCCGGTTGCTTGTTCGCAACCCCGATTGTATTCTAGGAAGTTGGCTCGTTCCTCCTGACGAGGTAGTCGACCATGAATGACCGACCCGAAGAAAAGCCGCTGACCGCGTCGCAGATGATCCGCCGAGCGGCGCGAAGCCTCCGCACGCAGACGCATGAGGAGGCAATGGCGGTCATCAGGGCGAGCGAACGCTCGGATGAGGAGATCAAGGCTCGTTTCGTCAATCACTGGCGATTCAAGACGCCCCCGAAGCCCGAGTCGTGATCTCGGAGTGACGCCATCCCGAGGCGCCGGATCGCCCCGGGCGACGGGCCGACTGCCCCGTCGATACGCCTCAATCTCCACTAGTGCACCCTGGCGTAATTGACTTGGCGGTTATTGCTTGAGCGGTTTGTAGGTCCACTGGAACGGCCTGGCCATCGTCCGGTTGTAGTACTCGATGAAGGCCAGCACCTTCGCCTTCAGG
>JAABUX010000865.1_pt1 | contig 48465 bp, 36 predicted proteins | sample 5561851 | NCBI WGS metagenome assembly JAABUX01 (sample SAMN10711883, study PRJNA513361) | rock metagenome | isolation source: Antarctica rocks | place: Antarctica: Victoria Land, Richard Nunatak red sandstone | collected 2016-01-03 | reverse complement strand
TTACCCCTCCGGTAAAGGTCGGGTTCGCCGCCCCGTAGCTCCGGCTCGCGTCCGCGGCCTTGACCGTCAAGGTCGCCGGCGCGATCGTCAGGGTTCCATTGCTCGCCGCCTGAGTGTAGTTGGCCAGGTTCGCGCCCGCGGCTGTCGGCACGATCGCATAGCTGCCGGGAGGCGACCCCGCGGTTGCCGTGGTGGTGAACGACTCGGTAAAGCTGTCGCCGTTGACCGCGCCCGTTACCCCTCCGGTAAAGGTCGGGTTCGCCGCCCCGTACGTACGCGTCGCATTGCTAGCGGTAACCGTCAAGGTCGCCGGCGCGATCGTCAGCGTTCCGTTGCTTATTGTGGGCGTGTAATTACTGAGAGCAGCGCCACTTACTGCAGGAACAATAGAATATGTAGCTACAGACGAGGACTGCGTTGCAGTCGTGGTAAAAGACTCCGTGAACGTATCTCCGTTCACCGCACCCGTAATAGCTCCGACAAAGGCCGGGTTTGCCGCACCGTAGGTGCGAGTCGCATTATTGGCGGAAACAGTGAGACCTGCCGGTGTCACCGAAAGGGTGCCGCTCTTGATGATGGGGTTGTAATTTGAAATGGCAGCGCCGGTTACAGACGGCACAATGGAATAGTTCGCCACTGTAGACGCGCTGGTAGCGCTCGTGCTGAAGCTTTCGGTGAACGTGTCGCCGTTGACGGCACCCGTTACCGTTCCGGCTAAGGTCGGGTTAGCCGCGCCATACGTTCGGGTGACGTCGTTTGCAGCCACGGTCAGCGAAGCCGCCGTGACCTGTAGCGTGCCGTTCTGAATGCTTTGGGTGTAGCTCGCCAGGTTGGCGCCCGAAGCTGATGGCACGATCGAGTAGCTGGCGACCGGCGAAGAAGCAGTTGCCGAAGTTGTAAATGCCTCGGTAAACGTGTCACCATTCACCGCGCCCGTGATCGAGCCGGCAAACTGCGGATTGGCCGCGCCATAAGTCCGTGTAAAGCCGTTCGCTAGTACGTTCAGCGGAGCTGCCGTAATCTGGATTGTCGTCTGCCCCGAGCTTGCATTCATCGTGTTATTCGGCGGAGTAAAGCTGCCGGTCAGCGTATAACTACCGGTCGCCGGTGCGAGATAAGACTGGTTCGCCTTACCGCTGCTCACCGTCTGCGAGCCAAAGCTTCCATTCTGGTCGGCGAAACCGACGGTACCACCGCCGACAGGCCCCCCTGTTGCCTGGTCTGTGATGGAAGCTGTAACCTGCACAGCGTTGCCGTAAGTCGCGCTTACGGGCGCAGTCAATGCTAGTCCCGTTGTAGCTGCTGTTCCGCTCCCACTCAAAGAAAAGGATTGGAGCGCGCCCGAAGCATTGAGGTTTGTATCGCTGATGACCAGGTTGCCCGCATAGGTCGTGACAGCGGTTGGAGTGAAAGAAACTGCCAGCGCACAAGCGGAACCAGCCGCTAATGGGGAACCAGCGGCTTGGCCGGCGGATGTTTGTGGGCACGCACCTGTGACGCTGCCGTCGACGGAAAAATTCGCCGAAATTGCTGGATTATTTCCGGAGGAAGGCGCTGGAAAGGCAAGCGGACTGTTACCGATATTCTGCACGGTGATGGTTTGTGCGCTGCTTGTCGCACCGATCGATGTTTGCGGAAAAGTCAGACTTGGTGCATCTGAGAGATCTTCCTTGAGTACGCGGTTGCTACCGTAATCCGCGATGTAGATGTTTCCGCTCCCGTCCACGCCAACGGAATAAGGATTGTGTAGTGCGCCAGTCGCCACTGGAATTTCGGCGTAGCTGCCCCCCGACAGCTTCTCCTCGAGAATGCGATTGTTATTGCTGTCAGCGATGTATATGTTGCCGCTTGCGTCCACGGTTACACCACGGGGATGATTGAGAGAGCTTGATGATATTGTGCTTTGGGTGTACGTACTGCCGGATAGGGTCTCCTTTAGTATGCGGTTATTACTCGCATCGGCAATATACAGATTGCCGCTCCTGCCCACTGCTATGCGATCAGGCTCATTCAGGCCACTCGAGACCAATATGCTTTCGGTATAAGTACCAGCGGACAGTGTTTCCTTCAAAATTCGATTATTCGCGGTATCGGCTACATAGATATTTCCGCTGCCATCCACTGCTACCCCAACAGGTCTATTCAGAGTTGATGTGGGCACCGTGCTCTCCGTGTAGCTATTTCCCGTCCGGGTTTCCTTAGCAACGCGATTGTTATTAAAATCCGCAACGTACACATTGCCGCTACCATCAACAGCGACTTGGCGGGGCCCGCTCAAGGTGCCGGAAGCTACTGTGCTCTCGGTATATGCGCCACCCGAGAGTGTTTCCTTGAGCACGCGATTATTGTTGGTATCAGCGATATACACATTACCGTTCTTGTCGGTAGTCGCGGATGAAGGACCTGATAAACTGCTGCTGCCAATCGATGTTTCTGGGCTGGGCAAAAAATTCAACTGTGGGCCCGATCCAGTACCCTGGATGTATCCCGTTGCGATCACGTTTCCTGTGCTGCCTTGCAGCACAGCGCCCCCATAACGAATTCCGGACAATTGAGGAGTAAACTGCACATCAGCCGAACAACTGGCACCAGCACTGTAGGACTGACCCGTTTTACAGGTGCTGGTAGAGTTCGCTGTAAAGTCAGGGCCAGGCGTGCCCTCTGCGGTTACCAGGGGCTGAGCACCCAGGTTGCCTGCTGTGTCAAAGGTGAAGAAAAGCGAGAAAACGCTGCTTGTGTTTCCAACGGCAACAGTTCCGAAATCTGCTCCGCTCATTTGTAATTTTAAGACGCGATTGTTGCCGTTATCAACGATATAGACAGTTCCGTTTCCATCCGCTGCTACGCTGAAGGGCGAACTCAAGCTGCTGGTCACCACGGTGCTCTGGCTATATGTGCTCCCCGATACTGTTTCTTTAAACACCAGGTTACCGCTTCCATCGGCAACAAACAGATTGCCGCTTCCATCTAACGCGAGCCGCTTTGGGTCACTGAGGCCAGTCGATGCCACCGTAGTTTCGGTGTAGCTTCCGCTCGCCAAGGTCTCCTTCAACACTCGTTTATTTTTTGTATCGGCGATATAGACGTTTCCGCTTCCGTCTACAACTACTCCACCGCAACCGTTCAAGCTAGTCGTAGTGACTAACACACTTTCGACATAACTGCTGCCGGAAAGTGTTTCCTTGACGATGCGATTGTTTCCGTAATCGGCGATATACAGATTGCCACTCGAATCAACGGCAATCTGACGAGGGCCGTTCAGATTAACCGAATCCACCACGGTCTCAGAATAACCATTATCCGAACGAGTTTCCTTCAACACGCGATTGTGGTACGTATCGGCTACGTAGATGTTGCCGTTTGCATCTATTCCCAGTCCTGTCGGGCCACTGAGAGTGGATGTTGCCAGTGTGCGCTGGGTATAGCTGCCGCCCGAAAGTGTCTCGATTAGAATCCGATTGTTGTTACCGTCTGCAATGAAGAGGTTTCCGCTACCATCTACAACTACGGCATTTGGTGCGGAAAAACCACTGCCTATTGTGCTCTGCGCACCACTGAAATGGGCTGTCTGCGCTTGAGTTCCTGGGCAAGAAGCTCCCGCTGCCACGATCGCCAGTGCGCCACACATCACACCCATCCGGCGCGCACCTGTCGCGCGACCAAGCAAAGAGCGAATCGGTCTGGGCAAAAGCTGCTGGAACGCGCTGCTTTCCGGTGAGGCGACTCCCAAACCGGAGCACACCCGAAAAAACCGGCTCGTCAATACAAAACCCAAAGCAAAAAGAAAAACAAGCAGGACGACAAAGCTCACAGTGACTCTCCCGATATGGACTCCACCGAAGCTGCGCAAGCGCAAATCCAGTGAAACTCCGAAATCTGAACTTCCGGATTTGCGCCCGCCTGGGTCAACGTCCCGACCGCGGTGCGCGTTTCCATGTCCAATATCGGCAAAATGGGGCCTGGAGTGTTAGTGTGAAAACACGTTTTGCCAATCGGGCAGAGCGACTCTTCCCGATATGGAACAGATTTCCGAAGTGGGAATTACTATTGCGCATACTGCGCCGCGTAGTAATGGCCTTTGACTTGCGTACGCTCGGTGTCAGGGGCTACAGCACCCAACAACGGGGATTGCAAGCAGATTTGAGTTGCATGTGGGAATTGGAACGGTCGCCGCAGCTTGCATTTGCAATGCCAAAGCTGGTCTGCCGCCTGTCCAGTGGATAAATAGGCCAATTACTCTGCGTTTTGAAGAAACATCGGCCAGCAGCAAAAGCACATCTCTGCACGGGCGTGAGCAACTCGTTCAATTCGTAAAAGCAGCCCGGCTGTGTGAATCAAGTTCCGCGAAGGCGCTGACCCTCTGCGATAAGATTGGAATCGCCTTGGATGGGCGCCCAGTATGCACAATGCCGCCCAGCTCACATCGCTGTTCAAACTCTGATTTCGAGAGGGAAAGCGAAGCTCGATCCTCATAGGATAGGGAAGCGGAACCCCGCTCCCCTGGACAGCCCTAGCCGCGCAGTTTCATCAAGGAGCAACTAACCAGGCTCTTCACCTGCTCGATTCGGCTAGGGATGGTTCGTGACGGTGAAGCTGTCACCGTGCAATCGCAGATCGTCACCGCATTCAGCACATGGCTTGAGAAAGACGAACAGCAGCGCGTTCTCTGGCCCTCTACGATTCGCCTCTCTGCCGATCATTTCGAGAATCTTCAGCGCCATGCCGTGCCGTTGGACGAATACCACCTCGCCGCTCTCTCACACTCTGCCATGGCGCTCGACATGTACGCTTGGCTGGCCCACGCGGCTGCTGCAGTTCAGTCAACGGGCGCAGCTCTGCTCGCCTTCCGACTTGCGGAAAGCTCTGGTCGGTCTACCTACGTATGAAAAACTTTAGACGGAACTATCGAGGAGCATTGGCATGCTTCAGACTCGAGTTGAATGCACGGCTTGTGAAGCGTATCGAGGTCAATCTCCGCGCGGGGAGGATTTTAGGAGAAACTCGATGTAACTGGCTGGCTGCATCCGGCTACGGCAGGATCAAGTGCATGTGCAGGACGAGCAAGCGCCCATCCTGCACTCCTGACCTGGAGTTATGCGCGCGTGTGGTGGTCGGCCCAGGCTTCGGCCAGCAAGGCGGCTGCCTTTGCCGCTGATATACGTTGCTGTCGTCGGCGTATAGAACGACCGTTTAAAAAAACAAGGCTGCTCGAAGCAGCAAGTAATATCCCAAGCGCTACTAACAATTTGTTCATTTCACCTCTAAGAAGTCGAATAGCTGCAACGCAAGACATACCTGCCTCACATTGCAGCATGGTTCGTATACACAAATAAGCGAGTACCTACAGCGCGTTCTTGACCTTTTCCAGAAGACTGGTGCCACTTCCTGAGTGGCCGTCGGAGGAGCCATCCGAGCTTACATTCGGTGAGCCCTTCGCCTGCTCTTTCTGCCCAAAGGTATCAGGCCGTCCGAAGCCAAGATTCGGCTCCTCGCCCAGCGGACGTGCGATAAAGGTCGAAAACTTTCCATGACCATCCGGCGCGGTACCGGTAGTCCAGGGTTGTCCTTCCTGGTTCCCCACGCCTTCCGTCGTCGTGATGAAGAAATTGTACGCGTACTCGCTATTTTCATTCGCTTGCGGGAAGCTGTTCGGAATCGGCAGGTGCTCAGGTCCAAGCTCCTCAAGCACCGCCAGCCATTGCTGCTGGTGCATGGTGTCGCGCGCGATCATGAACGAGAGCATGTCCTTCATGCCCGGGTCATCGGTCGCGTTATACAAGCGGCAGGCCAGTGCGCGCCCGGTCGCTTCCGCCGCAACATTACAATACATATCTGCCGCTATGTTGCCGCTGGCATAGATGTGCGACATATCGAACGGTACGCCATTCGCATTCGCCGGCATTGCCGCGAGCCCGGTTGAGAGAAAATGTCGCGGGTTCATGCCGCCGAGTACCGCGTTCACCATACCGTCCTTAGCCGCGTCATCCTGCAGGGAGACCGGCGCATTCTGGAGGTTCAGCGCAACCGCGGTGGCAAGCATCTCGACGTGCGAAATTTCCTCGGTCGCCGTGTTCAGCAACATGTCGCGATACTTCGCCGGCCCGCGCGAACCCCAGGCTTGAAAGAAATACTGCATGCACACGCGGATCTCGCCTTCAATCCCGCCAATCGCCTGCTGGAGAAACTTTGCGAACAGCGGGTTGGGCTTTTCAACGCGCACCGGGTACTGCAATTTCTTGTCTGTGTAGTACATATCAGGGTGAACTCCAAATCTGAGATTCCCCGGTCCATTCCGCATGGGCATTGGCGGGGTTACTCAGTAGGACAGAGTTCAGTCACATATAAGTTGTCCACTGCCACCGAGCTGTTTTCGCTGTATTGAGGGCGAAAGGTGGCCGCTGTATCCGCATCCCGGCAAACGCTTTAAAATAGCGCGACCGAAGGAGTCCATCCGCGATGCCTCGTTTCCCCGTACTTACCGTGCTTACCGCCCTGCTTTGCGTCTCACCCGCTGCCGGTCTGGCGCAAGATTCTCCATCCGAGCAGGTCACGCTCGACGCAAAAGCCGCCGGCACCCCCTTCCCGCACTTCTGGGAGCAGATGTTCGGCTCCGGGCGCGCCGTACTCTCCCTGCGCGACGACTATCGCAAGGACTTGGCCACCGTAAAACAGGCCACCGGCTTCCGGTACATCCGGTTCCACGCCATCCTCGACGACGACATGGGCGTCTACGACGAGGACAAGAACGGCAATCCAGTCTACAACTGGAGCTACGTCGACCAGGTCTACGACGGCCTGCTTGCCGGGGGCATCCGCCCGTTCGTCGAGATCAGCTTCATGCCCAAAAAGCTCGCCGCCCGTCTCGATTACCATGCGTTCTGGTACAAGCAGATCGTCTCCCCGCCCAAGGACTACGCCAAGTGGAACGCGCTGATGACCGCTTTCGCCAATCACCTCATCGAGCGCTACGGCATCAACGAGGTCGCGCAGTGGTACTTCGAGGTCTGGAACGAACCCAACATCGACTTCTGGACCGGCCGCCCTGCGCAGCAAACCTATTTCGAGCTTTATGACAACACCGCGCGCTCCCTCAAGGCCGTCAACACGCGCCTGCGGGTCGGCGGCCCGGCCACCGCGCAGGCCGCTTGGGTCGACGCCACCATCGCCCACGCCGCCCAAAACCACGTGCCGCTGGACTTCGTATCGACCCACGTCTACGGCAACGACGTCACCGCCGACGTTTTTCCAGGACCGGATTCAGCCAAGCGCCCCGTCGCTCCACACCAGATGGTCGCCGCCGCCGTCGCCAAGGTACATGAGCAGATCCTTCACTCCGCCATGCCCCAGCTCCCGCTTATCTGGAGCGAGTTCAACGCGACCTACGCGAATGAGCAGGCCATCACCGACTCTATATATATGGGTCCCTGGATGGCCGACACCATCCGCCAGTGCGACGGCCTGGTTCAGAGCATGAACTACTGGGATTTCTCCGACGTGTTTGAGGAGCAGGGCGTGGTCAAAACTCCGTTCTACGGTGGCTACGGCCTCATCGCCGAGCGCGACATCCCCAAACCCGCTCTGCTGGTCTTCTCCCTGCTGCACACCCTCGGCGACACGCGCCTGGATACTCCTGCTTCAGTCAAAGACATGCTCGTAACCCGCCGCGCCGACGGCACACTCGTTGTCGCCGCGTGGAATATGGCCGAACCGCCGGGCTCGTCTGTCCCCGACAAAACCATCACCCTCACGCTCCCCGGCCTTCCCCCGTCCGCAACCGCGACGGTGCGCCGCGTCGACGCCGAACACGGCGACACCCTCGACGCCTGGAAGCAGATGGACTCCCCCAAATACCCCACCCTGAGCCAGATCGCCCAACTCAAGAGAGTAGGCACCCTCGGCGAGCCCGAACCCGTCCCTCTCTCCGCAGGCAAATTCACCCTGCGCATTCCATCGAGCGGCCTCGCTGTTGTCGAGATCAAACCGAGATAGGCCTTTATAAAGTGACCGGGTTCCCAGTAAACGGTCCTCACAGTTCCTAGCGTTACTTGGGGCAACAGCTGCCATGCACTGTGACGGAGATCCAGTTTCAATAGTGCGCAAAATCTATCGCGAACGCAACAAGCCAAATCAGCACCGTCAATAGCCAGACGCGGCCGCCCACGCCTAAGAATGAGCACTCCCCAAGTAGAGTTCAACCTGGGTCCTTCTCAGCACTAGCCCTTCATCTTCACCGGCGACACATCCGTAGCCAGCGCAATCTCCTTCTGTCCCTCGAGCGCGGCGAGCCGCTCCTGCAAGGCCCCGCGAATCAGGGTGTATGTGTCGCTGTTCAGCGCCAGCCGCAAGGTCGCGGGCCGGTCGACCGAGTCAATCATCGCCTGCGCCACTTTATGGGCATCGCCCGGTACCGGAAAAGCATTCGCCGCCACGGCGCGCCGCACATCGCCCACAGGGGTGTTCTCGTACACCTCCGTGGGCTCGGGGCGGACCATGCCGCTGCCAAAGTTCGTCATTGTCGCCCCCGGTTCCACGATGGTGCACCCAATCCCAAATGGCGCGATCTCCTTTGCGACTGCTTCAACAAAACCTTCAATCCCCCACTTGGTCGCGTGATACAGGCTGAAGCCCGGAAACGCATATTGACCGCCTGTCGATGAACCTGGAGAATGCGCCCGCCGCCCTGTGCCCGCAGATGCGGCAGCGCCGCGCGAATCACCTGGATCGAGCCGATCAGGTTGGTCTCGATCTGATGCCGGATCTGCTCGTCGCTCAGCTCTTCCGCAGCCCCAAACAGTCCATATCCCGCATTATTGACAACTACATCCACGCGTCCGAAATGAGCAAACGCGCCGTCCACCGCCTTCCGGATGCCAGGCGTGTCCGTCAGGTCGAGATGGGTCAGGAAAAGCCGTTCTCCATATTTGCCCTTGAAGTCAGCCAACTGCTCCAGCTTGCGCGCCGTGCCCGCCACACGATCGCCGCGCTCAAGCAGCTTCTCCGTCATGAGGCGTCCAAATCCGCTGTTCACCCCAGTAATAAACCATGTTTGCTGCGGCATCGATTGCTCCTTTTCATTTGCCTGTTACTCGGAAACGCTCGCTTGTTCCAGCTGCGCCCGAATGGAACCACGTCCACCAGAAACCACATTTCCGCGGTTCCGCCCTTACGAAAGCGGTAAAACAAATTCGTGCGCCGCTATTGAGCGGCCTGAAGGCGCGATCCCCAGCCACTCTCCTCGTTGCGTGCCCGAGTCCAGCAAGCGCACCGCCACCATGTCGTTTGCGACCAAGTCCTGTATCTCCAGTGCAAATCCGGAACCGCGTCGATGTTGGCGGCGATAGTTTTGGCATACTCCGCTAACGCCGTCATCTCCCCGTTAAAGCGGATCGGGTCATGCACAAACCGGTCGGGCTGACCGAGCCGCCGCCCATTGCAGCAGAGCAAATAGAGCTTGTATGTGTGTTCAGATCAGTCATGGAAGCTCGTTCCTCGTTTGCACGATCACTCCAAAGTAAGACTACGCAGCATGGGGAAATTCGCCATGCTGCAGAGTCCGCTATTCTTTGTGCAGCGTCCAACATCTGCCCAGGGCTCTCATGAAACCGCTCTCCGAACCGCTCTCCGAGGTACTCGCCCTCCTCAAGCCGCGCACCTATGTTTCCCCGGGCCTCCATGCCGGAGGCGATTGGGCTGTTCAGTTTCCCGCGCACGAAGGCATCAAGTTCAACGCGGTCACCCAGGGCGCATGCTGGGTCGCAGTAGAAGGTGGGGGCGTGCCGTGCAGACTGGAACAAGGCGACTGCTTCCTTCTCACCAGCGGCCGCCCTTTCGTGCTAGCCCGTAGTCTTTCGTCTCCGAAAACCGACGCACGGGAGATCTATACCGCTACCTGCGACAGCATCGCTACCTGCAATGGCGGTGGTGACTTCTTCCTGGTGGGCGCCCGTTTCGAGTTTGAGGGAGAACACGTCGGCACACTTTTCGGAAATCTACCCCCATTCGTTCCCGTCCGTGACTCGACAGAGGAAGCCCCGGTGCTACGCTGGGCCCTGGACCGGTTCGCGGCCGAAATCCGCGGCGGGAAACCGGGCAGATCACTCATCGCGGAACATCTCGCTCACATCATGCTCATTCAGGTATTGCGTCTTCACCTGGCAGCGAAGGACTCCTTGGGCGCCGGATGGCTTTTCGCCCTCGCCGACCCTCAGCTCTCGACAGCACTTACCGCCATGCACGCCGACATTGCGCGGCGCTGGACGATCGAAGATCTTGGCAGAACCGCCGGCATGTCCCGTTCGACTTTCGCGAAAAAATTCAAACAAGCGTTGGGCGCAAGCCCGATGGAATACCTGACGCACTGGAGAATGCGCGTCGCGGGCGACCGGTTGCGCCATACTTCAGGCAGCATCGCCGCGATCGCGAATGCCATTGGTTACGAATCGGAAGCCGCGTTCAGCACGGCATTTAAGAAAGCCATGGGTCGTCCTCCCCTGCACTTTCGACGCATGGACCTCAACGAATCACGCGCTTGACGAAAAGCCCGGCACCCCAGTCCACTCTTGAGGCGTGAGTTCTCCCGAGCGGCAGTTCACTCTCACCGCACCGTACCCTAGAGATCAATGTCCTACGACGCCACCATCCTCGGCGCCGGCGCCGCAGGCCTCTTCTGCGCCGGCCTCCTCGCCCAGCGCAGCCTCCGCGTCCTCGTCATCGACCACGCGCCCGAGCCAGGCCGTAAAATCCTCATCTCCGGCGGCGGCCGCGCTAACTTTACTAACCTCAACACACGCCCCGAGCATTTCCTCTCCGAAAATCCGCACTTCAGCAAATCCGCCCTCGCCCGCTACACCCCCCAGCAGTTCGTCGCGTTAGTCGAGCGATACGGCATCGCCTACCACGCCAAAACCCCAGGCCAGCTCTTCTGCGACGGCTCCGCCCGGCAGCTTGTCGACATGCTGCTGTCCGAGTGCGCCGGAGCCGAAATACTGCTCCGCACGCGCATCCTCTCCGTAACCCGCGCGAGCCAGGAATTCACGCTCGAACTCGAGACAGACGGACGCCCGGCCCGCATACAAACCCGCACACTCATCATCGCCACCGGCGGCCTTTCCATCCCCAAGCTCGGCGCCACTGGCCTTGGTTACGATCTCGCCCGCCAGTTCGGCCTTCGCATCGTACCGACCCGCCCGGCGCTGGTCCCCCTCACCTTCACCCCGGAGGACGCCGCCCGCTTCGAAGGCCTCAGCGGTATCGCCACGGAGGTCGAACTCACGCTCGCCCCCAATCCCACCGACAAGCGCGGCAAACCCGTCCGCTTCCGCGACAAGCTCCTGCTCACCCACCGAGGCCTCAGCGGCCCCGCCATTCTACAAATCTCCTCCTACTGGCGCCCCGGCCTCGCGCTTACCCTTGATCTCGTGCCAGGCAAGGAGGTCGCCGCCCCCCTGCTCCGTCCACAGGCCCGCCGCGACGAAGCCGCCGCCCTCGCCGCCTGGTCCGCGGCCCTGCCTCGCCGCCTCGCCGAGCGCCTCCTCGCGCTCGCGCCGCCTCAAGCGTGGACCAACCAGGCGCTCGAACAGGCCGAACAATCCCTGCACGGCTGGCCGCTTACCCCAGGCGGCACCGAAGGCTTCGCCAAAGCCGAAGTCACCGCAGGCGGCGTCTCCACCGATGACCTCCAAGCGCAAACCCTTGAAGCCAAGAGAGCCCCCGGCCTCTACTTCATCGGCGAAGTCGTCGACGTCACCGGCCACCTCGGCGGGTACAATTTCCAGTGGGCGTGGGCCTCAGCCGCAGCTGCCGCAGAGGCGATCGCCAGCACATCCATAGCTGTTCACACTAAGTCCAGGTACGCCAAGTGAACTTGCCGGTAAGCGACCTTTATAAAGGACCTGTATTTACTTTAAGAAGGTAAGGGAGGTGCTATGAAGATATGCAGAATGGTTGCCCGAAGGGATAAGCTGCGACAGGGCAATACCCAATCTGACGCATTCAGTGCTCTCCTCTCAGCCTACTATCACGACGGTTATACCCTTGGCACAGGGCAGGTCACTCTTTCTCTCGACCACCAAATCGAGACTTTTCTATTTCTCCCGGCCAGTGAGGCGTTTGACCCTGAACTGCAAACGACTGGGTCGTCAGGCGCACAGACGAGATGAGGTCTGCCGGGCTGTCATCTCCGGAGTTTTTCCAACTCGGGGAGGATCTGTACGAGCCGGACGGATGTAGCTGCGTCCATTCACGCTCCATATTCTGTTTCCCACCTCCATTCAAATCCAGTCGCTTGTCCGTTGCGGTGACTGCTTCCGTCCGGTGCCTCTCTACCGCTTGCCACGCTTCAGCGATCACGAGTTCGGCGAGGTGATTTCCTGGCCAATGCCTGGAAGGCTTGTGATTCGCTCTTCATGGGTTCGATAATTGGGGAGCGTTTTGGATATCGAGAAATATCTCAGGCAAACAGCAGCTTATCGCGGCAGGGCAGAACTATCTGTAGGCATTTTGAGCAGGGGACAGGGAAAGCAACGTATCACTACCTGCATCACTATTATGGTCGCAGCAAGACCGGGGAAGAAGCCAGCAAGTGTCCGGGCTGTGGTGATAGCTGGCGACTTTCTGAACAATGGCACAAGCTTTTCGATTTCAGGTGTGAAACGTGCCGCTTAGCGTCGAGCTTGTCTCCGGCAGTTGTCTGACAGCTTTTGTAGTTCCGAGCGCCTGTCGATTTCTCAAGGGCATTGGCGGCCGGAAGAGCACAATAATCCCAATATTCAGCTTCGCCATTCGACGAACCAATCCGTTCGCCACGCACTGTACTATGAGTGAGGGCTTCTGTCGCGCAGCTTAGAACCTCACCGCGCACACCCAGGGAAGCGACATCCGATTATGAGCACTGTTTTAACCACACCCACCGGCAGCGCCCTCCTCGCTGCCGCTCGCGAAGCCGGGCTGACGCAGGCAAGCGCTGATGCCGGAACTGATTTTCATGGCAAGCCGACGGCTCGCCTATCGTTTTCAGCCACAAATCCAGACGGGACCGCGCCGCTGCACGTCGAAGTCTCCGAAGGTTTCGATCCAACCTCCGGCGACTTGCGCACAGGCCTGATACAGCACATGCACGACCTCGCCGCGCGCCTGCGCAACCCTCAACCGGAGCTGTACGTCACCATGGGCGGCCTGCCGCTGCGCTTCTCCGGTTTCGCATGGCCATTTCATCGCTCCACTTCCGGTGCCGACACCTATCTCGTCCACGGCAACATCCAGCTTGCCGACGGCGCCGACAGCCCGCTCCACGCGAAAATCTCGGCCAGCATGACCGTTACCTTCGCCGAGATCGTCGCCGCGCCCGAGCAGCCCTACGCCGAAGACTTCATCTACAACGCCGTCCGCAAAACCTTCGACTACGGCCAGCTCGAACTGCTCAAAAGCGGCAATCGGCAGCCTGTCCCGGTCACCACTCGCTACTACAGCCGCTGGCAGAAGAAGTTCCTGTTTACTGACACCACCGACCAGTCGCGCGCCGAGTTTTTAGCCCTCAAAGCCTTTTGGCTTTCGGGCGTACACGGCCAAAATAATCGGGGACAGTCCGCCCCCGTATGGCTCGCCGACCCGCGTGACGCGCAGTATCTGAATGCGACGGCAGAGCAGCTTAAACAGGATGCGCAAGCGCTCGCGCAGGCTGGCATGGTCTCCCTCTCTGCCGACGCAGCCTACGGCGCGGCAACGCCCGCCCTGCTGGCCCGCGAGCCCGAATACCGCGAGCAGCTAGCCGAAGCGCTGAACAGCATCAAGCCCACTTTCAACGAGGCCATGCGGGGCGGCCACACCAATATGTAGTCGCATCTCCTGTGTTGATCCTCCGGGGCAGCAGTGCGAGTTTGGCACTGCGATTTGCTGATTTCTGTATATTGCCTGTAGCAATCAGGAATCATTCCTAACTGTTCCACGTGGAATAATTTTCGTTTCTCAGCCGCGCTTAGTCCCGCCTGGTTCCCAAAGTTTGATTTCACGCCTATTCCCCCTTCCCTCCGGCCGATCTTCCCCTAGCATCTATTTGTGCGGATGCAGACCAAAACCAACCGGGTAAGCCGTGACCAACGCCAGAACGCGCGCGAAGGCAGCCTTCTCGCGCGTGAGCCGCTGCTCCTGCTTGCCCTGCTACTGGCTGGGTTTTACATCGGCCGGTCCATCCTCATTCCGCTGGCACTCGCGCTTACCCTCAATTTCCTCTTTACCCCGCTGGTGACGCTGCTGGAACGCTTCCGACTGGGCCGCACTCCTGCCGTCCTGCTCGTGATCGCCGCTGCCACTGCTCTCGTCGGCGGAGTCGTCTGGCTTGTCACCGGGCAACTTCTCACCGTGGTCAACGACCTGCCCAGCCGCGCCCCCAATATCCGCGCCAAGCTCGACCGCACGCACGTGCCCGCGAACAGCTCTCTGGGGCAAGCAGTGGTCAGCATTGAAGGGCTCGCGCGCGAGTTTTCATCCGACCCCGCCCAGCAGGATGCCCAATACCACCATCTCGCCAGCACTGCTACCGCCCACGCCCGCAGCGCCGCCCGCAAAGCCGCCGCTGCCGCGCAAAGCCCTGATGCTGCCCAACCCACGCCGGTTGTCGTGGTGCAGGCGCCGGCATCTGAATTCGCCTACCTGCGCCAGATCCTGCGACCAGTGCTCGGCCCGCTCGGAACCGCCGGCATGGTGCTGATCTTCACCGTGTACATGCTGATCAAGCGGGAAGACCTCCGCAACCGTCTGCTGCTGCTAGCCGGTATCGGCCGCCTCAACCTCGTCTCGCACGCGCTCGATGATGCAGGGGAGCGCATCTCCCGCTACCTGATCGCCAACGTCGCCGTGAACACCGGCTTTGGGTTCGTGTTTGCCGCGGGCCTGTACGCCATCGGCATACCCAATGCCACGCTTTGGGGCGCGCTGCTGGGTTTGCTGCGGATCGTTCCCTATATCGGATCGCTTGTGGGCGGCGGCCTGCCCATTTTCTTCGCGCTCATCTATTTCCCGACCTGGTGGCAGGCCGGCTGCACCGTCGCGCTCCTCGGGCTGCTTGAGATCCTGGTCTCCAACTTTCTCGAACCTCGGCTTTACGGCTCCCATACCGGCATCTCCGAACTCGCGCTGCTCGCCATGGCGATCGTCTGGGCGCTGCTGTGGGGCTGGCCCGGTCTCGCGCTTTCGACCCCCCTGACGGTGTGCCTCATCGTCATAGGCCGTACCATGCCGCAGATGTCGTTCCTTCACATTCTGCTGGGCGATGACGCGGAGCTTGCGCCGGAGGCCAGCTTCTACGAACGCATGCTGGCCATGGATACCGCCGAGGGCCGCTCCATTGCGGACCGCTTTCTGGCTCAGCGCAGCACGAATCAGACCCGGATTGACACAGACCAAGCCCAACGCACCCCGGTCGAACTTTACGACACTATTCTGCTGCCTGCTCTCGCGCTTGCTGAAAGCGATCGCCACAAAGGCATCCTCGATCAAGAGCGCGCTTCATTCTTTATGCAGAGTGCTGCGGAACTGGTTTCTGAACTCACCACATACACCGCGAAATCCCCCTTCCTGCCAGCTTCGAAAACCGCGGACGAAGTCATAGCCGAAGCCGTTGCCGCACGTGTCTGCTGCCCTGTCGTATGCGTCCCGGCAAGCGACCAGGCCGACGAGATCGCGGCAACTATGCTGGCGCAGATCCTGGAAGCATCTGGTCACAAAACATTGCTTCTGCCCGCATCCGCGCTCACTCCCGAACTGCTTTTCCGTTTCGCCCAGGAGCCGCAAACCACTCTCTGCATCTCCGCCTTGCCTCCCTTTGCCTTCACGAGCGCTCGCTCGCTGTATCAAAGACTGCGCACCGAACTGCCCCATAATCCCATCCTGATTGGCCTGTGGCGCAGCGAGCTCGCCCCTGCCCTGCTGCGCAGTCGTTTCGGCATGGTCCACGAGGGGGACGGAATTGCGACCAGCCTGGTCTCTGCGCTCAACACGATTCAGGGTCGCGACGTAAATCGCACGCTGGCCAACATCTATGCTCGCGTGGCTACACCAGTCGAAGCGCACAGCCGTTAAGCCTCGTCATGATTCGCGGAGCACACCCGTTCCCGAGATCGACGTTCCTCTCCATACAGCGCTGGACCAACTTCCGTCATCCATCTGCTTACAGCACGAGAAAGGCGAACCGAAGCTCATGGACTCACCGAAAACCGTTGTGCAAGCCAACATCGATGCCTACAACACCCACGACCTTGACGCCTATATCGCTACCTTCACTCCCGCCGCGACCTTTGGACAGCTTGGCGGACGCATCTTGCTCGACAGCCGCGATGCCATGCAGGGGTTTTACAAGCAATTCTTCGATGCGCGGCCTTCGGTCCATTGCGAAATCAAGCAGCGCTCGGTCATAGGCCCTTTTGTCATCGATCTCCAGGAGATCTCCGACGGGAAACTCTCGACGGAAGGCCAGCCGGCCATGCAAGCCATGGTCATCTCCGAAGTGCGGGAAGGCCGTATCACTAAAATCTGGTACTCTCCGCTCACCGATATGCCGCCCGGCGATCGACCCGCGCACTGAGGCTCCTCACTGCAGCAGCACGGGGCTCCCGCTCACACCCACTGAACCGTCGGTAGCTACAGCTGTGGTATTTCCATGCAGGTCGGTCAAGGTCGCTGCACCCAGGCTGCTGCTACTCACAGAACCCGTCGTCGACCACACAATCCAGCCGGTCTTTCCATCGCGCACGATCTGGCAGGTCCATACACCGCCCGCTGTCGCCGCGCATCCGTTCATCTGCGAGCCCGCTACCCAGCCTTCAACGATGCTGTACGCCGTTGCGGCCGAGGTCGGCTGGGCCTCAGCATCGGTCAACGCCAGCGATCCGGCGCGGTTCTCGTCCCACGCGTACCAGTGCATGCGCTGAACCGCGTACCCGGCGTTCAGGATCAGTGCCCGCGCTACATAGGCAGCTTGCGTTTCCGGGGAAAGCCCCCCTTGAGGCAACACCCACGAACCCTGGTCGTTCCACAGCGGTTTACCATCGGCCGCCGTGCCTGCGAGTGCGGCGCGAATCGCCTGAACAGCAGCGGTCATTCTCTCCGGCGCCTGCCCTGAGGCAACAAGCGAAGTACCAATCGCATCGACAGACGAACCACCGCCCGCAGCCAGAAATGCTGTCAGACCCGAGGGTGAAAGCGCCGGCGAAACCACGGTTGCCGAGGCGTCAGCCGCATGTACTGCGGCAGCTGTGTGCGCGGCCAACGCGGCCAGGTCGGCGCCCATTTGCGCCGGCGCACCGCTCCAGTAAATAGTGTCTTCCGGCGCGTTCCAGACCTCGTACGCGCTGATCCGTCCCCGGTACCGCGCCGCCACCGCCGAAACATATGCATCCCAGTCCGAAATATTTGCCGGCATGGCCGTCGCACCGGCACCGTAGCTTGAGAGAATGCCAGGCTGCGCAGACGCCCAGGTCGGAGTCAATCCCAGGGTCAGCGTGACCTGCACCCCCGCCTGCTCGGCCGCGGCAACCTCTCCGTCCAGTGTCGACCAGTTGAAAGTTCCAGCAGCCGGCTCCAGCGCCGCCCAGCTCACCCCCGAATCCCACAGCCGTCGCGAACCCGTCGCAACCGCGGGCTGCACCGCCGGGTTTTTGACCACCATCCCGAAAAACTGCGCCGATACTATTCCGGTCGACTCCGCCGCTTGCTCCTTTTGCAGCGATGACGTCGCGGCTCCGGTTGCCGCAACAGAGCAGCCCAGTGGGAAATAAAAAACGAGTACCAGGAGCATAAGCAAAGCAAGGGTGGTGATGCGTCCTAAATCGGTGCGATCGGTGCGTGTGTTTTTTTCGAACATGGTGTTCTCCTCACCAGCATCATGCGGGGGAGAAACACATACCTTGAGCACAATCGACGCGTCTTTTCGAGCCCTGTTTCAGATCGAAACTGCACCTGCGAAACATTTCCAAAATGGGAATAGGTTTAAATCTTTCAATAAGATGCAACCACGCCACAGAGTATTTCGTGCCCACCCACTTCCTTGCATTCGCAAAATTGCACTTTAAACGAATCCACTGGGGAAAGCTGCCAAACACTGAAACAGGGCTAAAGGAAGTGATAACCACTTATTCTCCTGAAATCCGCACAAAGAAAAATATTGCCAAGTATCCCAGGGAAAGGGCTATATTCGGCGTAGATCAGGCAGGAGCACACCTGCCGCCCCGTAGAGCAGAAAAATAGTGTGCAACCAACTTATTCCCCTGTTAAGGAGTTCACAATGCAAGTTCTTTGCATGGTCACATCCCATGACACCTGCGACGTGCAGTGCCCTTTCTGTAGCCAGAAGTATGTCGTTTACTACTCGCGCATAGACAAGGCAGAATGCGCTCAGGCTCTGGAGGCCGTACGCGTCGCCCTGCTCGAACACCATCTTCGCAGCCCGCTGCCTACAGCGCATCCGGGTGACGCCTTTACCGTGCCGCCCTGGAATGGCCCAGTGCATGCCTCGGCAGCGGCCCTGTTGAGCGGTGCGCCTGTGGGGCGACCGGTACGCAGCCGCCCTGCACCGCTTACCTTTGTCCCAAATATCCAGCAGCGACGCGTTTCATAGAAAAGCAAAAAAGCCACCCAGCCGGGCGGCCTTTCCTGCTTGCTTCTCACTTAGTCGTGCGTAGTATCGACGAAAGCCTTCAGCTTGCGCGACCGCGAAGGATGCCGCAGTTTGCGCAGCGCCTTGGCTTCGATTTGCCGGATGCGCTCGCGCGTTACCTGGAAGCTCTGGCCCACCTCTTCCAGCGTGTGTTCCGACCCATCCTCAAGACCAAATCGCATCTTGATCACGCGCTCTTCCCGAGGCGTCAGCGTGCGCAGAACCTGTGACGTGTACTCCTTCAGATTCACGCTGATCACCGCGTCCGACGGCGAAATCGCCTGGCGATCCTCGATGAAATCTCCCAGGTGCGAATCCTCTTCTTCGCCGATCGGAGTTTCCAGCGAAATCGGCTCCTGCGCGATCTTGAGTACCTTGCGCACCTTCGCGACCGGTATATCCATGCGCCGCGCGATCTCTTCCGAAGTCGGCTCGCGGCCCAGCTCCTGCACCAGCTGCCGCGAGGTACGGATCAGCTTGTTGATCGTCTCGATCATGTGCACCGGGATACGAATGGTGCGGGCCTGGTCTGCGATCGCGCGTGTAATCGCTTGGCGGATCCACCAGGTCGCATAGGTCGAGAACTTGTACCCGCGACGGTACTCGAACTTGTCGACCGCCTTCATCAGGCCGATGTTGCCTTCCTGAATCAGGTCGAGAAACTGCAGGCCGCGATTGGTGTACTTTTTCGCGATCGAAACCACCAGCCGCAGATTGGCCTCAATCAGCTCGCGCTTCGCCTGCTCGGCATCCATGTCGCCCTGGATCATCTCGCGCTGGGTGCGCTTGATCTCCGTCAGCGGTACGCCGGTTTCCTCCTCCATCTTTTCGAGGTCGGTGCGGCAGTTTTTCTGCTGCCGGCGATATTCCTTCTTCAATTCCTCGCTCTTAGAAGCATCGAACTTCTGGTCGAGTGAGCGGATCTGCCGCTCAAGCGTACGCATGGAGTCGACCGACTTGTTCAGCTTGTCGAGCAGACGCTTGCGTTCACCGTTGGTGTATTTGAGCTCGCGAACGATGCGTGAAACATGAACACGCTCCCGCGCAACCAGCCAGCGCGTCTTACGCACTTCCTTCGCCTTGGCCTTCACGGGTTCCAGCGCAGGCAGCTTTTCCTCAAGCAGCGCCACCTTCCGGAGGTGCTTCTGCATTGCTTCGATGCGGCCGGCAGTCTGCTTGACTCGGGCCACCACTACCTCTTCGGTGACCTCTTCCTCGTCGAAAATAACCACTTCCTTGATGTTGCGTACGCCGCGCTTCAGATCTTCGCCCAGCGCGATAATCTCGCGCACCACGATCGGTGAGCGTGAGATCGCCTTCATAACGCGCACCTGGCCGCGCTCGATCCGCTTGGCGATCTCAACCTCGCCCTCGCGGGTCAGCAACGGCACCGTCCCCATCTCGCGCAGGTACATGCGGACGGGGTCGTTGGTTTTTTCGAGCGTTCCCGGCGTCAGGTCGAGCTCGACATCCTCGCCCTCCTCGCCGTCTTCAAACTTTTCGGCGCCAAACTTCGGGCCACCTTCCAGAATGTCGATTCCCTGCGTCCCGATGGTCGTCATCAGGTCGTCCAGGTCGTCCGGCGAATGCACGTCGCCCGGAATCAGGTCGTTGACCTCGTTGTAGGTCAAATAGCCTTTTTCCTGGCCTGCATCGATCAGGTTCTGGATATCTTCTTCGTACTTATCTTCTATAGCCATAGCCAAGCGAGTCGCCTCTCCCGCGTATATTTCGGACATTTTCCGGTGTCTGGCCAGCACTCTCGCAACTTCCCACGGGAAGAGGCCAAAAGCGTCTTTCAAGAAAGAACGCCGGCCAGCGCAGCATGCCAAAGAGAACCAGAATAGCAGGTTTTGATGCTGTCATAAGGGTGCCGCACACCCCGCAAGACACCCGCAACGCCAGGTCTCACCTAAAATTGTCTCGATCCGCTGTTAAGTTAGATGTAGAACAGACGTTTTTGTTTCGCCCTGGCTGCAAGGTAAGGACGTTTGGTCAAAAAGCGCGCATGGCTTTCTGAACTTCGATCTTGCGCGACAAAGCGCGTGCGTACCGTTCATCATCATTCAACCTGTGAGCTTCCGACATTTCGTGCTTCAAAGCTCGCTCTTCTCTCTCAAGAGCGGAGCACTTAAGAGAGTGCAAGGCTCCTTCACTCTCCGCTAAACCCAAAACTCGTCGATCCTCACTGAAAAGTACCCGTGCAAAGACCGCGCGGTCTTCTTCAGGAAGAACATGGATGGGGTCAGTCCCAGCTTTCCGCTCCCTTAGGAAGAGGAGAACCCTCTCGGCAGGAAGGCCGGTGAAATATTCCGGGTTCGAGTCCATCGTGCTCGCGATGGCGGTAAACGCCGGAGTTCCTACGTCTGCGGCTAGTACTCTCATTAAATATATTTCCGCATCGCTCAGCTTCGGCCCCGCCGACCCCAGCATCCCCTTTCGCCCCGTCGCGGCCTGCTTCAGCTCCTCCCGCACCAGCGCCGAATCGATCCCCAACCGGTGCGAGGCCTCGCTTGCAAACTCCTCCCGGCTGATCGCATTGGGCATGCGCCGGATATGCGGCAGCAGGTAATTGAGCGCGTCGATCTTGCCCTGCGCCGTCACCGGAGGGTGCAGCTGCCGGGCCCGGTCCAGCAGGTACTCCGAGTGCCTCCGCGCGCCGCGCATCGCCGCCGTGTAAGCCGCCAAACCGCGCTCGCGCACATAACGGTCCGGGTCCAGACCGTCTTCCAGCGTGACGACCCGCACCTCAAACCCCTCTTCCGTGAGCAGCGCGATCGACTTCTCCGCAGCGGCTGCTCCTGCCGTGTCCGGGTCGAAATTCACGATCACACGTTTTGTATAGCGACCCAGCAGCCGAACCTGAGCTTCGGTGAAAGCTGTCCCGCTGGTAGCCATCACGTTTGCAATCCCGGCAAGCGAGACCGAAATGCAGTCCATCTGTCCTTCCACCAGCAGCGCGAAGTTAAGTTGCCGAATCGGCTGCCGCGCGTTGTGGAGGTTAAACAGCACCTGCCCCTTCGAGTACAACGGCGTTTCGGGCGAGTTCAGGTATTTCGGTCCGGCCTTGTCCCCGCTTTCGAGCGTCCGCGCCGTAAAAGCGATCGTCCGGCCGCCTTCGTTTGCAATGGGGAATGTGATACGTTTGCGGAAACGCGGGTAGATGGGGCCGTCTTTCTTGTTCCCGGCCTCGTCTTCCTGCTCCTTCGAGGTAAACAGCCCGGCAAGCCGCAGCAGCCGTGCAAACTCGCCGCTCCTGACCTGCTCCTGCGGGACTACTTGCTCCAGATGCTGCCGCAGCGCCGAGGATGAATCCGGCGCATAACCGATCCGAAACCGCGCAATCCCCTCGCTGCTCAAACCGCGCCCGGCCAGATACTCCCGCGCTCCCGCGCCTTCCGGGCTTTTCAGCTGCTCCTCGAACCAGGCGCTCGCCCCCTCATGCAGCTCGATCAGCCGCCCTCGTTCGCGGTGCTCCGCCGCCTCCGCGGGCGAGGCAAACTCGCGCTTCGGCAGCGGAATACCCATCTTCCCCGCAACGATCTTCACCGACTCGGGAAATGAAACATTCTCGATCTTCTGGACAAACGTAAACACGTCGCCCGAAACGCCGCATCCGAAGCAGTGAAAAAACTGCCGCGACTGGTGCACGGAGAATGAGCCGGATTTTTCCGAGTGGAACGGGCACAGCCCCGACCAGTTCTGCGCACCGGCCTTGCGCAGGCGCACATGCTCGCCGACGATCTTGACGATGTCGGCTTGAGCTTTAACGAGTTGTGCAAAGTCATCGGCCATCGCGGGCACTTCAAGTGTACCGACGAAGGCTTACGACCTATCGATCACTAGGGCTGAACACCGGCCTACAGGTGCGTCGTCGCTTGGCGAAAGGCCGGAACCGTACCGACAAACAAGACGCGGCGGGTAAGAACTAGCCCTGTTGTACCGGCATCCGTTCGACAACGATCTGCTCGCGATGAAGCGTGACGACCTGGTTGTCGCGGTGTTCTGTATCCCGCCTGGTGACGCGGATTTCTTCCTTGAGCACCAGCTGCTTGGTAAGGATTAAACGCTCTTCCACAACCGGGTAAACGGTCGTATCGCCTTCCTGCCGGATCGCCGGTTCGCCCTCGACAACCTGGTCCAGATAAACGCGGTCTACGTCGAAGGTACGCACAGCTAGCGCTTCGTCCAGCGTTTCCTGGTACTCCTGCACCGTCTTGCGCAGCACCACTTTGCCCGTTTCGACAGTGCGTTTGCCTACCTCAAGGCTTTCCTCAATAAGCGGGATGATCGTTCCCTCAACCTCATCAAGGCTGGAAGCTCCCGCGGCACGCTCCCCACTTCCAGATTCGAACAAATCGCTTCCCTGCGCGGGCTTCAGCGCGAGAAGATGTGTCGGCAGGCAAACTACTTGTCCATCCGCAAGCCGCAGATCGGTATAAGGTTGCGCAGGATTTATTTCTCCCGAAACGTAAAGGGTATTGCGTGCATCCGCTGCGATCGATTCACTCATGGGTGCTTTCCTTGTATCTCCGGGGGTGAAATGGCATAGGCCGAACAACAAGTTCGGCCTATGCCTGGTTATCGGCTAATTGTTAGTAGCGGTTTTTGGTTGTCGATGCAGTCGTAACATCATCGGCATAATTGCCGGTCGTGCCCGTTTTGCCGGTGCCGGTATTCGCCTGAATATTCTCGACATCGACTTCCGTCTTGCGAACGGTGTCATGGATCGCCTCGGAGTGCTCGCTGCTCTGCTTGCCAACGCGTACTTCCTCAACAACACGGCTCGACTTACCGACTACAGCCTCTTCGGCCATTGCATTCAACTCGACCACGGAACCGCTGCCAGTCTGAAAATCAGCCGCGGTTGCAGGCCGGTTGACGGGGCGGCGCTCCACATTGATGCGCTCTTCGCGAAGCGTGACTTCTGCTTCCACCGGGCGCTCTGTAACGTGGGAGTAGACACGGACGCCGCCGTGGTCCACTTCACGCTTGCCGACGACCAACTCCTCCTCGACGATCGGAATGACGGTCTCGCCCGTTGCATTCCCGGCTACATTTCCAGCTATGTTCCCGGTTGCCGCCGTGGAACCGCCACGGGAAGCCGAAGTGGAGGTTGCCGCTCCCTGGCCCTGGCCTTCAATCTCACTAGCGCCGTGCTGACGGAGCAACTGAGCCGTCTGGGTTGCCTTTTCGTCGGCGACCGTAACCGCCACAAGCGCTCCGCCCCCGTTTACGCCGGTTGCATAGTGGTTGTGCGCTGTTTCGTCGCCGCCTGTCAGGTTGCGGAAGAAGTTGCCGATTTTTTCGCCCATACCTTCGGCACCGCTGGCAAGGTTGCCTGTGGTTGAGGAACCGGTGTTCGTGGTCGCTGAACCGGTACCCATGCTCGTTGAACCAGCGTCCATGGTCGATGTGTTGTCGTCATTGTTGGCGACAACGTGAATGTTCTGTGTCTCGTAGCCATTGCTCACGAGTGTCTGCTTTACCTGCTGCGCCTGCGCCATCGTGCTGAAAAGTCCTACGACTGTCTTCGACATAGATTTCTCCTGATGTAGTGTGATGTACGGTTCCGCACGGGAATTGGTTACTGTTGCGAGAAAAGTTCAACCCGGCGATTATCGGCCTTGCCTGCGTCGGTAGCGTTGGTGGCGGCAGGCTGAGCCTGACCGAATCCACCGCCAGTCAACCGGCTGCCATCGATTCCCTGACCCTTCAGGTAGTTTGCCACCGCCATGGCACGCTGTTGCGAGAGGCTCTGGTTGGCAGCCGGGGTTCCGGTACTGTCGGTGTAGCCTTCCAAGCGGAGGTGGGCGTTTGGATTCGCCTTCATGGCAACGGCGGCTTGGCTCAGGGTAGCTTCGCCCTGCGGAGTGAGCGTTGCCTGGTTGGTGTTGAAGTGGACGGTCCCGAGATCCGGAAATGCCGAAGTGGCAGCCGGTGCCGGTGCAGCCGCGGTTTGAGCCGCCGGATGACGGGTGAGGAAGTAGACAAGAAGGGCAAGAAGAAGCAGCAGCGGCAGAAGCCAGGCCCAGATGGGAAGGCCCTTTTTCTTGTTTTCTTCGTAAACTTTGACGCGGTCGGCCATGATTCTTTCTCCTGAAATCTATGTGAAGTCTGGTGCGCAAACTACAGTTTGCGCCCTGTCGTAGTACGATCGCTGCCCGGGGTAATTTCTTCTACTTCGACTTCTGTTCTACGCACCGTGTCGTGGATCTGCTCGGCATGCTCGGTTGCTTCCTTGCCGACGCGAACCTCCTCGACCACTCGTGCGCTCTTGCCGACAACCGCCTCTTCGGCCGTTTCTGTCAGCTCGATGGTGCGCTCGGCCCCCATCGCAATGTCCTGCTGTGTCACGGCGCGATCCACGGGATGCCGATCCACGGTAACGTGCTCTTCACGCAAATTGACGGATTGCTCTACTGGAATCTCAACGACGCGCCGGTACACGCGAACGCCGCCCTGGTCGACCGTGCGCTTCCCAACCGCAAGCTCTTCCTCGACGATGGGGATCACGGTTTCGCCTGCCTGGGCGGAAACTGGAGCCGCAACCGGGGGAACGACGGGGGTTTCGCGCTCGTGCGTGACGGCTTCATCGATCTTGGTCGCCTTGTGACGCCCGAAGATCTCTTCCACTTTACTTACGTGATCGGAGATAGCTGCGATTGCCACAATGACGCCGCCATCTCTTACACCGTCCATCAAGTGCCGCCGGTCACGATCCGGAACGCCCAACTCTTCCAGCGATGACCCGGCATACTGGCCCGGTGTCGACCCGCTGGCGTTGATAAGGGAAATTGACGATTGGGGGATGCCGGCTCCCGTCAAGTCATGAAGTGCTGCCTGCGCCTGATCCTGATGGTGAAACAGGCATACTAAAGTTGTAAGATCTCCTGCCATATTGTTTCTCTCCGGGCTTTTTCGAATTTTTCGGGACACTGTTACGGTTTACCAAAGCCCGCGGGGACAGGGCTAAGCTCGGTTGCAATAACTCTGCATTTTGAAGGACCGCTCTCACTTGCATCTGATCCGTCGCGGCGAGGTGGAGTCAGATGTTGTTGAACGGGCCTTCGGGTCGATACCTGCAGCCTGACAACCACTCCTATGATGCAAAACATAGCAGTGGCGCAAGATTGAACAAAAGAAAATTCAGCTCCGGAATCGGGTCGTACTGTGTCTTTTTAGAACGCGGCTCACAGCAAAGTCACGTTTTAGGCCATTACTCAGTAATACCAGGAAAGTTACTCGATAGCTCATCTGGACCGCGCTTAGAACAGATCCGGAATATTTGTAAATGCGATGCGCGTGGCCGCGGAGCCGCGCGCCAGTAACATGCTCGCGGTAGCCAGCGTGTCCGTGCCGTATTTATGATTCAGCTTGTCCATGGCGGTCGACAGGCGGGTGCGCTTGGCTTCCCTTTCCATTCCGAACTCCGGCCCGGAAAACAGCGAAAGTGTGTGCAGTTGGTCAGGCACGAGTTGCCCCAGCCACACGCCCACATAAAACGGAGTCCGATGCTGTTCGTCCACCGGCCGGCGCGCCCATAGCTTGCCAAGCGCTTCGATCAGCGTTTGTGTGTCCTGGCACTCGATCACCGAGGTTCCCTGTGACCAGACCGCTTGCGGAATCCCAGACCCGTGGCGCCGCTGCATCTCGCCCCTGGACACGGCGAATTTGATCGACAGCGTCAGGTGCGTCGTCCACAGCTTCCCGGCTCGCAGGCGCATCGCCGCCTTGTGCAGCAGCTTATGCAGGACGGCATACGCGCCCTCCGTGTTGCGCAGTTCCGGCGGCAGCACATGGCTTTGACTGATCGACTTCTGATGCTCCAGCTTCGGGTCGCAGAAGTCCTCGCCCTGCAGCCAGAACCAGAGCTTGTCACCCGCCGCACCGTTCCATACCGTGCGCATGCCCTCGCGGCCCAACGCCAGTAACTCCGGCATGGTTCGGATGCCTGCGGCATGCAATCGCCTTTCCATACGCGCACCGATGCCCGGCAGGTCGCGCAGCTGGAGCCCGGCAAGCGCCGGCTGCAGAATGTCATGCGTCAAGGCGACCAGCCCGTCCGGCTTTTCCATGTCGGAGGCGATTTTGGCCAGGTAGCGGTTGGGCGCGAGCCCCACTGAGCAGCGCAGCGTCGAACCGGCGTGGGTGCGAATCGACTGCTTGACCGCCGCGGCAAGCTCCAGCGCATGCAATAGCCCCTGCTCACGCCCCATCAGCGAGCAGGCCATCTCGTCGATCGACAAAACGGCCGAAACCGGAACACACCGCTCCACCGCCTCGATGACGCGGTGATGGTAGTCGACATACTCCCGGTGCCGCGCCTCCACCAGCACCAGCCCCGGGCACATGCGCTTGGCTTCGCCCACGTTGACGCCGGTTTTTACCCCGTATGCCTTGGCCTCGTAGCTGGCGGCGATGCAGCTGGTGCTGTCGGTCATCACCGGCACTACCGCGACCGGCGTCCCGCGCAGTTCGGGGCGAAGCTCCTGCTCGACCGATGCAAAGTAGGAGTTCAGGTCGAGAAACAGCCAGCGCACTTGAGGCATGCTTGCGGAGAGCTCTACTTTTGTCCCGTTCGTCTCCATGTTGGCCTACCGCCTATCTTCGCCTTTTCTTTGCTCTCTGCCAAGAGCTTTCTTGGCGGCGTTCTGCTATTTCGCTTGCCTCGGTAATCCCTGCACGGAATAAGAGGCTTGCTGCAGTGCATTCCAGGTAACCTGCTCATGCAAGAACTATTTCAGGCCCGGTACAAACATTTTGTTTTCCGGCTCGTTCCTTGTACGCTTCTCGCCAATGGCGCCTATTTCGCCTCAGTTGTTCAGGCACTCTGCGATATATATGCCGATATATTTTGTTAACCCCCGGAATCTCCGTACAGGATTCACCGAACACACGTTCCGTCACAAAGGAGACCATGCGCGCACCTGGCAATCGAACTGGGTCGTTCTTTGAGAGCCGCCTCGACGCTGTATTTGCATCCGTGATGTTCGGCTATGCCGCGCTTCTGATTGCCTGGCTGGTTCTCCAGCCCATTCCTCCGCTACAGGATTATGAGGACTGGGTGTACCAGGGCTGGGTGGGAGCGCAGATGCTCTCAGGCCAGCCTGCGGTGATTGCGCACTATGCCCCCGTGCACCACCCGGTTCCCAATGCAGCGTCCCAGATGGCGCTTACGCTGCTCACCGCCGTTGCCGGTCCCTTTGTCGCCGCCAAGCTCTTCATCGCAACCCTGCTGGCGGCATTCGCCGCCGTCTGTTCTACGGGGTGTCGCAAACTGCGCGTAGGCAACCACGGCGCACTGGCGCTGGTTCTTTTCCTGGTGTTCGCGGCCGACTCCGCGTTCTGGGACGGCTATGTCAACTACCAACTGTCGCTGCTGGTTCTGTTCTGCTACCTGCTCCTGCGTGACCGGCTTTCCCCGCTGTCCGTCGGTGCGTTCGGGATCCTGCTGTTCGCCTGTCACGCCTCCACATTCTTTGCGTTCGTGCTGCTGGTCTTTATCGAGGGGGTGCTCGACAGGAAGCGGCTGCCCCGGTTCTTTGCGCTGGCTCCCGCCCTCGCGCTGCTGGTCTGGTATGTGCTTCGCAAGGGGGACGCGGTGGCGGACCAGGGGCCGCCGGGCGCGCTTTACACCGGCCTGCTCCACCACCTCGAGTACAAGTTCTACACCCTGACTAAAACAGGGCCGTTTCACAATCTCGTCGACTTTCGGAACGCCTCGCTGCGAGACAGGTCGCGCCTGCTTTATCTCTTCGGCGTGGGCATCAATCTTGTGTTCGGGACGGTTTTTTCATTCGGGGTGCTGCTGCCCGCGTGGCGCTTTGGGCGACGGCAGCTTCGTGACCCGCTCCTGCTCACCGCGATAGCCCTGTTTCTCATTTTCCTGGTGTTGCCGGGCAAAACGCTCGGCGTGATCAACCTGGGGGAACGGCTCCTCTACCCTGGCCTGTTGATGGCTGTGCTCGGGATGCGCAGGCTCGATTTTTCGAGGACTCTCGCCGCCCTGGGTGTGTGCGGGATCGCGCTGACCTCGGCCCAGTTTCTGACCATGCCTCGCGTCACCGCGGCCAGCCCGGACTCATCCTTCGAGAGCACAATGCCTGCCAACGAGCAATATTACGACCGGTACGGGCTCTATAACAATCGTCTGTACGCCTTCGACCTGTACCGGATTTTCCTTCAGAAACCCGACATGCACCGCCTTCCACCCGTTGGCTTCGATACCAGCCTGTTTCTCGACCGCCATCCCTGAGCGGATGGAGAACTTGTCTTTACCAAAGTACTCATTTTGTGTCGAAATGACGCACGCTCGTGACTACCCGGACGCAAATGGGAAAAGTCAAGCCAGAAATTTGTACGAAAGCAACAGATTTTGTTTGCGGAGTTATCTAACTTGGTGACAGGATGAATCTGCGTAGCGGTTTCCGATGATGTCCTCAGACGGCTACGCGATTCAAAACGTTGCAAACGAGGTGAGGGCCGTGTGGTTTCTCCATCTTCAAGACATTCTCAGGCATATTTCGCACCTCAACGCACACTGGGCTGAGGCGCTCATTACGGGCGGAGCCGCTTTGCTGGTCGGGTGCGCGGCTTCGTGTGCGTGCAGCCCGTGCCGGGAGAAGGACGACTTATTCCATAAGCACGTTTCCTGACGACCGCGCGCCTACATTGCACCGGAAACAGTGCACTGCCCGTCCCCGCCATGTGTTCCGTAGTAAAAGTACGCCAGCGCTTTTCGCCATTTCCTGCTGATCGTTCCGTGCACACTCCCTCCCATTGTTTTAGCGTGGAAGGTAGAGGTACTGTCCATGAGTGGTAATGACAGTGGTACTGACCCGAAGAATTTGGCGCGCGTCTCGCTCGCCGCTAGCGTAAACCCCCTACCCGCGCAAGCTTCGCAGACCGGCGCCGTCCCTCCCGAACAAATCCTTACCGTGTCGGTCATCACGCGCCGGCGTAAACCGCTCTCGCTCGCCGGCCTGGGCGGTCGCATCCTGTCGCATGCGGAGTTCGACCAGGAATACGCGGGCGACCCTGCGGACTTCGAAGCGCTCCGCACCTTTGCCCATGACCATGGGCTCTCTGTCGACGAGGCCGCTTCAAGCCTCCCGCGACGCACCCTGATGCTGCGCGGGCCCGCTTCACGCATGGAGCAGGCCTTCGGCGTCACGCTCGAAACCTACCAGCACCTGAAAAGCGGCAAACATTTCCATAGCTATAAAGGCTCAATCTCGTTGCCTGAAGCGCACGGGGCGCGGGTCGAGGCGGTGCTCGGGCTCGACACCCGGCCCATCGCCAAATCGCACCTGCGCCGTCTGGAGGAAAAGACAGCGGATGGCCGCATCATCCGCGCCGCCCCCAACGCGAGGAGTTACTCGCCCTTGCAGGTGGCCGCCCTATACGGCTTTCCGACGAACCTGACCGGGGCGGGGCAGACCATCGGCATCCTGGAGCTTGGCGGCGGCTACGAGGCGAGCGACATCGCGACTTATTTCCAGGGTCTCGGGCTCACCCCGCCGACCGTGGTCGCGGTTTCGGTCGATGGCGGCGTCAATGTTCCGGGCGGCGACCCAAACGGTGCCGATGGTGAGGTCGCGCTTGACATCCAGGTTGCCGGGGCCATCGCGCCGGCGGCCAGGATTGCCGTTTATTTCGCGCCCAATACCGACCAGGGATTTATCGACGCGATCACCACAGCGGTGCACGACACGGCGAACAGGCCGAGTGTGCTGTCGATTTCCTGGGGCGGGCCGGAGAGCGGGTGGAGTGCGGCCTCGCGCACCGCGCTCGACAGTGCCTGCCAGTCGGCCGGGGCGCTTGGCGTCACGATCACGGCGGCATCCGGCGATAACGGGTCCAGCGACGGCGGTACGGGCGATAATGTCGACTTCCCTGCGTCGAGCCCGCATGTGCTGGCCTGCGGGGGCACGCTCCTTTCGGGATCGGGCTCGACGATCGCTTCAGAAGTCGTGTGGAACGACCAGCCAAACGGCGGCTCGACCGGCGGCGGCGTGAGCACCGCGTTCGCCTTGCCGAGCTGGCAGGCCAACGCCAATGTGCCCAAATCGAGCGGTGGCGGCGGCGGACGCGGGGTTCCCGACGTGGCCGGCGACGCGGCGCCCGGGTCCGGCTACCGCGTTCTGGTCGATGGGCAGCAGCAGGTCGGCGGCGGAACCAGCGCCGTGGCTCCGCTGTGGGCCGGGCTCATTACGCTGGTCAACCAGGGGCGCGTGCAGGGCGGAGGCTCTCCAGTCGGTTTCGCCAACCCGGCGCTTTACGCCACGCCCTCGGCGCTGCGCGACATCACCAGCGGCAGCAACGGCGCGTATAACGCAGCGCCAGGATGGGATGCCTGCACGGGGCTAGGCTCGCCGAACGGTGCGGCGGTGGTACAAGCGTTGAGCGGAAGCAGCAGTGGAACAGGCACGACCGGAGGGACTGGAAGCGGTGGCGGCGGAGCGACTCCGCCAGGCACGCCGCCCAACCCGGCGCCCCCTCCGCCGAAACCACCCACACACAAAAAGAGGCACAAGCATGGGCAAGAGTAATCTGGCCGGTGCGAGCCCATTCCGGCCATCCGGAACGGGCTCGCACTCAATTACCAGGCGACCAGCGTAGCCCGTAACCACGCAGCGATCTGCGCCAGCGCCCGGTCACTCTGCGGAAAGCGCGCCACGGTTCCAGGGCGTACGGGGAAGTCGTGGTGCATGTCGGGCGAGTGCATGTGGGTGACGGGAACGCCTGCCTCCTCCAGCTTGCGCGCATATGCGATGCCTTCATCGCGGAGAACGTCAAATTGTGCCGTGGCGACCAGCGTAGGCGGCAGCGGTGACAGCATAGGCGCGCGCAGTGGCGAGATCGAGGGGTCATCGGGAGACACGCCGCGGGCGTACTGGTCCCAGTACCAGCGCATGGTTGCCGCATCCAGACCGTACCCGGTCGCGTTTTCGGCGTAGGAGGCGTGAACGCCGCTGGGATGGTCAAGGGCGGGATAGAGCAGGGCGAGTGCGCGGGGTTTGGGAGCATTGCGATCGACGGCGAGCCGGTTGGCCAGCACCGCGGCAAGATTGGCGCCGGCGCTGTCGCCGCCTAAAGCGAACAGGTCGCCGTCCGCGCCCCAGCGCTTCGTATTTCCCGCCGTCCAGAGCACCGCCCGTTCGGCATCTTCAAGAGCAGCCGGGTAGGGCGACTCGGGAGGCCGCCGATAGTCGACCGAGACAATGCTGAGACCCGCGAGCGGAGCCAGCAGCCGGCAGAACGGGTCATGCGTTTCAATGGAGCCGGCGACCCAGCCGCCTCCGTGCAGGTAAACCAGCACCGGCAAGGGCTTGCGGGCGGGCGGGGGCGGTAGATAGACGCGCACGCGGACGCCTCCTGTACCGCGGGCCGAAATCCAGTGGTCCTCGGTCCTAACCGCATTCGGCAGGCCGGGGATCTGCCGGTCTTTCAACTGCCGCATCATGCGCGAGCGAGCGTCCGAAGCGGAACGGATCGGACCGGCGTTCAGCTGTTCATCCAGGTAGCGGCGCAAAGCGGGGTCGATGGGCTGTCGTTCAGTCATGGCGACTCAGATTCCGGATAACTCCTTGAAGCAGTCTGTTTCGTTAAGCGCGCAGCCTGGCCCCAGTTTGCGCGGCTTCCAGGTAGCTTCCGGGAATCCCGCCCTCATGTGTGAAGAGCACCAGCCACTCCTCCGGAATGGCGCGCGCATAAAAACGCTTCTTTTCTTCAATGGTGCGCAGCGGGTCGAGGTCAAAGCCGAGGCCCCAGGTGAGCGGCAGGTGCGCGGCCGTGGGCACCAGGTCGGAGATGTAGCAGGCGCGCTTGCCCGAGACGCTGTCGCGGACGTGCACGGCCATTAGTTGTCGGGTATGCCCTGGATACAGTTCAACGGCAATGCCGGGAGCGATCTCCTGCTCGACGCCCTCGCCGAGACCCAGCGGCTGCATCTGCCCCGAGGCGAGCAGCGGCTCGTAGTTGTCGGCGACGTAGGCGATGCCATCGCGCTCATGGCGAGCCCGTCCATGCGCGATCTCGCCCGCATGGGCGAAGTACTGCGCGTTGGGAAAGGTCGCGGTGACGCCCTGCCCGTCCAGGGCGAAACGGGTATTCCAGCCGCAATGGTCCCAGTGCAGGTGCGTGTTGATGACGGTGTTGACAGACGCGAGCGGAACACCGGCTTCGGCGAAGGCGTCGAGAAGACGCGCCTGTGCGCCGTAGATCGAGGCGAGCCTGGGCGAGAGCTTTTCACCGAAGCCGGTTTCGATCACGACCGTGCGGCGGCCCGTGCCGGTCCCGGTAAGAACGACTACGGTGTTGAGGCCGATCGTGATTCGATTTTCGGCGTCAGGCGGCACGACGCGACTCCACAGCGCCTTGGGCACCACCCCGAACATGGCGCCACCGTCGAACCGGCAGTTGCCGTCGGAAAGCACGAGCAGCTCCGTTTCCGGGCCGAGCCGGTACCGCGCACGGATCAGAGCCGAATCCCCTGTCGCGGACGCGTTCATCGTTCTGCTGCTGCTTTTTATCTCCTCCGCGCTCATCCCGTCCCTCCCATTTTCATTGCGGACATACCATTCCTCCTCTATTTACTTCCCTGCAATAGAAGCCCGTTATACAGCGTCTTGCGGCTTGTGATCGATGCGGCCGCCCACTCAGCGATGCTTCAATGGCAAAGCTGGGTGGCAACTCAAGGCAGGCCTACGCGCAATATAAGGATGATTTCGATGAAGAATCAGCGTTGGAAGAAGGGGTGTGCGTCGGTGGCCTTGGCGGCCATGGTGCAGCCCGGGTTCGCTCTGGCTCAGGGAGCGCAAAGCAGTGAAACATCAAGCAAAATGGTGACCGTTGCGCCAAAATCGAGCGACGCGGTGCAGAAATATGTCGTAAGCACCGTGCAGGAAGCGAACCTGACGCAGGCGCAAAAGCTGGCGCTGCTCCAGAAGAATATCAAGTATGTGTTTGTTCTATTCCAGGAGAATCGCTCGTTCGATTTCTACTTCGGCACGTATCCGGGCGCTGATGGGCTGTTCTCGAAGCCGGCAGCGCAAACTCCGGGCTTTGTGCAGCCGCTGGTCGATACCGACGGCTCAATCAAGACGATTTCGCCCTTTAAAATTCCGCTCAGCGTCATTGACGCGAACGGCAAAACCGTACCGCTGTACCCGGCCGACACGGATTCCGTAAACCACTCGCATGCCGCGTATGAAACCAAGATCGACCTGCAGAACGGCATCACCAGGAATGACGGCTACGCCATCACGGAGGAGGGCGTAAAGCTGGTGAACGGCGTGCCATCGAAAGCGCCGACGCTGGCCCAGAAGCAGATGGGTGAGCTGGTGATGGGGCACGTGGACTGTGACACCGCGCCGGTGCTGTGGAACTATGCCGACCGCTTTACGCTCTTCGACAACTTCCACCAGACCGTACTTTCGGCATCGACCCCCAACGCCATCGCCATGGTGGCCGGCCAGTCGGGAGAAACGCAGTGGGTCAAGCATCCGCAGGAGAGCACCAAAGCCTTCGGTTCGCTTGGGGGCAATGGCGTTCCCGTGGTCAGCGACGGCGATCCGTTCTGGGGCTCGCAGCTCGATGTGTTCGGCAGCGGTCAGCCGGCGAACCCGCCCAGTTCAAACCCGCAGATCAACCTGACGTTCGCCAGCCTGCCGCTTTCCTTCATGGGCTCGCAAATTTATGCGACAACGCAGGAAGATACTCAGCCGCAGACCGACCTCACCGATATTGAGAAAGATATTCAGGAGATCGCCGGCGAGGGCGTCAAGCCCACGAACTGGGGCTGGTATCAGCAGGGCTATGACCGCGAATTCGACGACAAAACAGGCACAGCCTCGCACACGGACTACATCGCCCACCACAACGCCCCGCAGTACTTCGGCTATGTATCCAATAACCCGGCCGTAACTTCGCACCTGCACGGCCTGTCCGACTTCGCCATCGACGTCTATAACAAGCGACTGCCTGCCGATGGCGGCGTGTTCTATGTGCGGGGCGGCTACAACAACATCCAGGGCCTCAAGCCGGTGGATCCCAACCCGACCCTCGCGACCGTGTTCAACGGCAACGACGATCACCCGGGCTACTCCGACCTGCAGATCTCGGGCGCGCTCGTAGCTGATGAGATCAACCTGATTGCCTCGAGCCCCTACTGGCCGCAGAGCGCCATTATCATTACGTATGACGAGACGGACGGAGAATACGACCACGCGCCGATGACGATCCGCAATTATGATCCGTACGGCGAGCCGCTCGACCAGGGCCCGCGCATCCCTACCATCATCATCTCTCCCTACGGCGTGGTACACGCGGTTTCGCATGAGACCAGCGAGCACAGCTCCATCATCAAGTTCATCAACCAGCTGTACGGCCTCAAACCGCTGGCCGACTTGCCGGATGAAGCGCAGGCTCGCAAGGATGGGCAGACAATGTTTGGCCAGGCTGACTTAGGGCCGGCCGATGCCCAAGTCGCAGGCGTGGGCAATCTGTTCACCGCCTTTGATAACAACCGGCTGATGGGCACGGTACCTCCGCTGCCCGCCAGTTATGCCGAAGTACCCGAGCAGCTGGTCAACACCCTGCCGCAGCTCGGCAACAACGGCTGCCGCGTACTGAACATTCAGCCAACGGATTTCGGCATGCCGAACCCGGTGCCGGCCGACTTCAACCCGCGTCCCAGCTCGACCCCCGGCGTACCTACCTCGGGTAACTGGACGCCGTAAGCTATTTACACTTACTCCGCACACTCCAGGAGGCCAGGCGCTGGTCTCCTGTTTTTTGAATGGAAGGCAATGTTAATCACCAAAAAGTTTATAAGTGCCGCACTGATAGCATTTAGCGCGAGCGTCGCCCATGCCGGGACCGCTCTCGATAAAGTCCGGGCAGCGCACTCGCTCAATTGCGGAGTTATCAAGGAAGAGGAAGATTACTCACGCGCGGAAGACCACGGCAACCGCGCGGCCTTTGACCTGGATATGTGTAAAGCAGTAGCCGTTGCCACCCTCGGCCAAGGCGCTGCGTTTGTGATCAAGGTGTATCCGGACGAGCCGGCCGGCGTAAAAGCGCTGCAATCCGGAGAGATCGAGTTACTAGCCTCCGCCAGTCCCACGATAGAGAACGAAACCGCGAACGGGCTCGGGTTCACGCGGCCTACGTTCTACGACGGCCAAGGCTTGCTGATCCCCAACAATCCCGCGATCCACTCGCCCCGCGACCTGGCCGGCAAGAAAGTATGCTTCCTGATCGGAACCGTGAGCGAAACAGGCTTGCGCGCATACGCGGCGCGGGAACACATCTCCTATATCTGGTATCCGTTCTCGGAGGCGGGTGAAATGGAAGCGGCGTTCTTCACCGGGAACTGTGCCGCGCTCACCTGGGACGTGTCGCAGCTGGCAAACACGCGGGCGATCGACCGTAAGCGCGCGAGTGAGTTCACCATCCTGCCCGGAACCATTCGCAAAGATCCGCTTGCCTCGGCCTATAAGTTAGGCGATTCGCAGTTTGCGGCCGTTGCGAACTGGACGGTGGAGGCACTGATTGAAGCCGAGGAGCTGGGCGTAACGCGGGCCAATGTCGCTCAAATGAAGGCGAGCCCGGACACCGACGTCCAGGAACTGCTGGGGCGACCATTGGGTACGGGCAAGCTGCTGGGGCTCGATACAAACTGGGCCGCGCATGTTATCCAGGCCGTCGGGAACTACGGCGAGATGTTCGAGCGAGACCTGGGAGCGGGCTCGCCGTTGCGCATCGAACGTGGCGAGAACCGGTTATGGACGCAAGGCGGCCTGATGTTCGCTGTGCCGTTTGGACAATGATGTGCCTGGAGACGAGCTATTCCGACAGAACGCATCCGAAAGGGAAAGACTTCAGTTCGGAGCGGCAAATAAGTGATTCTACGTCCGGTTTCAAACGCAGTTTCAACGGGGGCAGTGCTCGGGGCTGAACCTCGACCCGCCTATGAGGCGTTTGTGGCGCACCAGAAGCAGGTACGCGCGCCTTACTTACCAGTACCGCAGTCCACCCATGCGCATCTGGCAGGCACTCTGGCAAAGGCTTTGGTCGTATTTGAGGATCTGACGGCGGAGGTCGTCGAGGCAATCCGTCAGCATGATTACGGCTGGATCGGCAGCGACCTGGAGCAAGTAGCGCAGACCCGAAGCGGTGGAGAGACCCGACCGTTCCCCGCGCTTTCCGCGGAGGAAGCCGTGCCGGCGTGGGAGGCTACCGTGCGACTGGCGGAGACTGTTTCACCGCTGATCGGGGTGCTGGTGAACCGGCACTTTTGTTTGCTATCCGATGACGAGAATCCGCTACATCAGGTCTTTCGTCAACAATCCGCGGGGCGGCGAATGCCAGTGGAGGCCTCGCTCGCGGCTTCGAAAAAAGCTGCGCCGAAGGATTTAGATCGCTGGACTGCGGCGCTGGGCGTCTGCGATCTCCTCTCCCTCTATTTATGCTCAGGGTGCGAGGAGCCAGTCACCTTTCCGTTCTGCCATCCGGCGGACGCCGAGGCGCGAGAGCAGGTAGATAAAACGGAGTTGCGCTGGGAAAACGGAAAACTGCGGTTTACCCAGCCACTGCTACGCGCCGGAACGCGCGTTACGCAGGTGGTGCCAGGATTGCGCGAGGGCGATGAAGCCAGGGAACTGGCGTGGGAGTTCGCGTAAGCCATGAGCCGGAAGGTCTCACGCGGTATCAGGGCTTGCCCGCAACGTCGGCGGTGGGTTTCAAATAGTGTTCCCAGTGCGCCAGGATGCGCTCGAAAAGCTGGGTTCGGGCCTCCTTGCCGGTAATCGAGTGCGTTTTGCGCGGATAGATCTGCAGGTCGTAGGGCAGGTCGTTGTCGATGAGCTTCTGCACGAACTGGACAGTGTTCTCGATATGCACGTTATCGTCGCCGGTGCCGTGGACCAGCAGCAAACGGCCGTGAAGATGGGCGGCGGTGGGCTGGACGGCTGCAGCGTTGTAAATAGCAGTTTCAGCGGGCTCGCCAGCCTCGGCGACCGGTAGTCCGAGATAGCGCTCCGTGTAGATAGAGTCGTAATTCCGAAAGTCGGTCACCGGCGCGACAGACACACCGGCGCGGAACCGGTCAGAGTGCGTAAGCGCATTCAGGGTGAATGTTCCGCCCCAGCTCCAGCCCCACCAGCCCAGGCGCTTGCTGTCCAGCTGCGGGTACTTCGCCAGGACCTGATCGATGGCGGCGAGCTGATCGGCGAGCTGCACCTTGCCGAAATCGTGATAGGCAGCCTGCTCGAACTCGCGGCCGCGATTGGCCATGCCTCGATTATCAACGTGGAGAACGGCAAATCCGTGCTCAGACAGGAGCTGGTCGAAGTAAAAGCTCTGGGCGCCCCAGGTATCGGTCACGGTCGCGGTACCAGGGCCGCCGTAAGGATTGGTGATGAGCGGAACGCTCGCGGCAGCGGTCTGGCCCTCGGGCAACAGCAGCGAAGCATAGATCGTCGTCCTGCCGTCGGCGGCTTTCAGTTTCAGGATTTCAGGCGTATGCACGGCATGGCCGGCCGGGACAGAACCTTTCCAGATATTTGTACAAGCATTGCCACTAGAATTTTCGCCGGAACTGCCGATAGAGCAAATGTCGAGGACGGGCGGGGTGCGCAGGTCGGAGTGGGTATCGGTGTAGGAGCCGTGACCGTCCGCGAAGGCGACCTTGTGCACGCCTTCGGCTTGCGTGACCTGCTGTTTGCCCGATCCGTCAAGCCCAACGGCCCAAACTTGGGCCTGCAAGGGATCGCCTTCATTGCTCATGTAGTACACAGTGCCACCCTCCCGTGAGGGGACCACAGAAAGGATATCGGCGACCTCGTAGGGGCCGTCTTCAAGCTGGCGGGCAAGCTTCAACCCGCTTTTGGCGGGTGCGCTGGCCGAGTAGGTGTAGTGGTCGATGTGGGTGTGCTCTGAACGCCAGGAGCGCAGAAGCATGTCGCCGGGACGGAAGAAATTCACGTCGTAGTTCTCGTCGAAAAATTTCGGGTCCGTGAGCGCCAGCGCGCGCGTGGCGACGCCGGTCTCCGCGTTCGCGAACCAGATATCGAGGTGCTTGTGGTCGCGGCGCAGAGTTTCAATCCAGACGGTATGGGCGTCGAGCCAGCCCGAACGCGGAATGTAATCCTGGTTTGCGCGTACTTCCGGGAGGCTGACCCAGCGGGTTGCTCCACCGGTAGCCGCGACAATGCCGACGCGGACCGCGGGGTTTGGGTCGCCGGCTTGCGGATACTTCTGCTCGTCCACCGTAGCGTGGGTCGGGATCCAGTCCGTCAGCGGGTAGGTCGGGACTTTCGTCTCATCCATCTGCACGTAAGCGATGTGCGCCGAGTCGGGCGACCAGGAATAATTGGTGCGGACCTTGAGTTCCTCGAGGTAAACCCAGTCGACCTCGCCGTTGAGCAGGTTGGGATCGGCTGTTGCGGTCAGCGGCACAGGTGCGCCCCCACCACTTCCGAGACGCAAAGCATACAGGTTGTGATTGTGCAGGTAGGAGATGGTCTGCCCATCGGGAGAGAACTTCGCGTCATCCCCCGAGCCCTGGCCCGTGTCGCCGATCTGCCGCACTCCCCCGCTCTTGAGCGAGTCCAGCCAGAGGGTACCGTCCTCGTCGAACAGAACCTCCGACCCATTCGGCGACCAGAAGTAGCCCTTTTGTTGATAGCGGGTGCGGTGGTCCTTATCTTTTTCGTTGACGGTACGGGCGGCGATACCGGCGAGTTTACTGGCCGGGGTAAGCACGGTACGCTGGCCGGTCCTGGCGTCGATCGCCCCAAACGTACCGTCGGGCGAGCGGTAGCTCAGACGGGCGCCATCCGGGGACCACTCTGTTTCGGCCGGCGAAGCAGCAGCCGCAGGAAGATAATAGATGTCGTGGACGGTCCAGTTTGTTGAAGGCGCGGTTCCCTGAGCGAAACCGGGGCCGGCGAGCAGAGTTGGGAAGAGAAGCAGGGAGATACGGCAGAAGGTGGGCAATCGAGCTCCGGGCTGTACTAGATATCGTGAGCAATAGTGTACCCACAGCCTTGACACATGCGTGTGCCAAAGCGAAGCTGCGCATTCTTGACTCCGTTTATCGTCATGATCTACTACAAAACCCCACATCCTCGAGAGAAGATGTGGGGCATTGAACCGGGAACAGGAGGACTTTACAGACTGGCGCCCGAGCCGTTCAAGCGGGATGCATGGACAATCGACTGCACATTGCCAGGTTGCTTAACACTGAGCGAGCCGCCCGTCGTCGCCGGAGTGGCCGCTGCGGCACGCGCCATGGTCATGGAGCGAACCGTGTTCTGCGCGTGCTGCGTCTGCTGTTGATGCATGGTCACAATGATGACCTGCGCAGCTGTTTTCCCGCTGCAGCGATAGGAATGCGGAGTATTCGCGTCGAAGTAGACTCCGTCGCCGCCCTCGACGATGTGGGTCTTGTCGGCGTGACGAATTTCGAGCTCACCCTCAAGCACGTACAGAAATTCGAAACCCGGATGAACGTGCGGACGAACATCGCTCGGCTTGCGCAGGGGCAGAAACTCGGCGAAATATGGGTCCAGTTGACGGTCGGGCACCATGTAGCCCAGGCTTTCGAAATAATAGTTCGGGTCTTCCACGCCACTTTGAGGCATTCGGGTGCGCTCTTTCTTGCGGTGGACGCGGAACACGGGCTGGGGCTCCGTTTCAAAAAAGTAGTTCAGATCCTTGCCGAATACAATCGCAACGCGCGCCAGGTTGCGCAGAGTAGGCACAACGCGACCCGTCTCAAGCTGCGAGAGAAAACTTGCGGAAAGCCCAGTTTGCCGTCCGAGTTCGACCAGGCCCATTGATTTCTTCAAGCGCAAGCGCTTGATACGTTCGCCGATATGCTTTTCGGCGATAAAAGCCTCCGCGCTTGCCTGGTCTATGGAGCTGGAACTGGAAACAGAACCTTTCTCCTCGCCGGCATTCAAAGCGGCTGGGGAGAGTTCCTGATCGGACGACTCGGGGATAGATTTCCTTTCTGTCATGTTCAAAGGTCCTCCTGGGACCAACTACAAATAGGGGCTGTACCTATTACAGATGCCTCAGAACACGATGCTGATAAGTATTTTCTCCGTTTCGCTTCTTAATTCACTTTGCATTTACGTTTGCCGCCCCTCCAGCCGACTTTTACAAGACGGGAGTCTCCTGACGACGATGTTGACCGGCATACGCGCAAACAGAGCGCCCGCGTAGATTCCAAAAAAGATGCATCCTCGAACTTTGGTCATCGGCATCATAAAAATGTAAACCCGGTGCGTTTCGTCGCACCTCATGCATACCCGGCGCATAGGAAACCTTGTCCATCTGCCCCCGCGTTTGCCATTTCCTGGAACTTACTTTCCGCTTTTTCCTAAGGACTTTGTGGATGATCCAACCGAATCAATCTGTGCATTTCAATCATCGTGCGGAACACGAACAAACCAGGCCGCTCCGCCTTCTGATCACCGGGGCAAACGGCATGATCGGCCATGCATTATTAGCCGCCGCGCATGCGCGCGGTACCGAAGCCGTGCCAGTGCAGCGGCCCGTGCGCGAGACTCGGAGCAAGGCCGAAGCGCCGGCGAATCCGAATACGGTTTTATGGGAGCCGGAGGCAGCGCATCCCTTCGCGGACCTGGAGTTGCTGGAAGGTTTCGACGCGGTGGTGCATCTGGCCGGCGCCAATCTTGCGGCGCAACGCTGGACAGCCAAGTACAAGCAGACAATCCGGGATAGCAGGACGCTAACTACCGGAGCGCTGGCGCTGACGTTGGCGCGGTTACGGCAGCCGCCCCGCGTGCTGCTTTCCGCCTCCGCAATCGGATTTTACGGTTCGCGCGGCGAGGAGACGCTCACGGAAGAGTCCGCGCCCGGAGCCGGCTTTCTGGCGGATGTGTGCCAAGCATGGGAGAATGCGGCGGCGCCCGCGATTTCAGCGGGAATGCGCGTGGTCAACCTGCGCTTTGGCGTGGTGCTGACACCCTATGGCGGCACGCTGAAGCAGATGCTGCCCTTGTTTCGCGCAGGCCTGGGTGGAAAGCTGGGAGGCGGAAAACAGTGGACAAGCTGGATTACGCTGGACGACCTGCTGCAGGCGATTTTCCACACCCTGGAGCACGATGAATTGCAAGGGCCAGTAAACATGGTCTCTCCCCATCCGGCTCGAAACGCCGAGTTCACAAAAGCCCTGGGGGACGTGCTAAAGCGCCCGGCGTTGCTGCCCGCGCCCGCCTTTGCGCTGCGAGCGGCATTCGGGCAGTTGGCGGATGAGGCTCTGCTGTCGAGTTGCCGCGCTTTGCCGGCAAAGCTCCAGGCGAGCGGTTTCCGGTTTGGCCAGGAACAGATTTACGGGGCACTTGGAACACTTTTGCAAGGACCGAATGGGCATTAAGTGCGTGTCCTGAGCAGGATCTCAGGCAGGCGTCCTAAGTGGGCAGGCTAAGGCCGAGCCGACGCTCTGCTAGGCTTGCCTTGCCATGACGCGTTCTCCCCGATTTGCCGTACTCCGATTCGTTCCATGGGTGGGGTGGCTAACCCTGAGCGGCTGCGGTAACCCCGGTTTGCCCTTGCCTCCCTCATTAATGCTGCCGCAGCCCGTGATGGACCTGCGCGCCGGGCGCATTGGGGATACGGTAACGCTCGATTGGACGGTGCCCGGCAGGACCACCGATCGGGTTGCTCTGAAGGGGGACCAGCGGGTCTCAGTGTGCCGTGCCGTGGACGCGGGGCCATGCCAAACCCAGGCCGTGCTGCTCCTCGAGGCATCCAGGCCTGCCCAATACACGGACGCACTGCCCCCGGAACTGCGGGACGGGCAGCCGCGTCTGCTGCGGTATGAAGTACGGCTCTCTAACCACCGGCAGCAGGATGCAGGCGCGTCCAACCCGGCGTTTACGGCGGCCGGCTCGGCGCCCCCGGCCATCCGGTCCGCCACGGCCGGGGCAACGGCGCAGGGGATCGTCGTGCGCTGGAAAGCGCCAGTCGCGGAGGCCAGCGCGGCACCCCCACCCGAGGCGAGGTTGCTGGTTCGGATCGAGCGAGACCGCGTAGTGCAAGCGGGCGAGGAACAACCAGCCAAGCGTGAAGCGCAGGCGGGCGTACCGCAGCCGATGCGGCAGGTGCTGGAAACGCCCGAGCACCCATCTGGGGCAAAGGGCCAGCCGTGGTCGCCCAGCAACACGCTGGACGTCCATGCGGCACTGAACCGGAGCTATCGCTACACGGTGCGACTGGTGGAACAGTTGACGCTCGGGGGGCACGCGCTGGAGATAAGCAGCGCGCCAGGACAAACAGGCATCGTGGAGGCCAAAGACCTGTTTCCGCCGGCGGTGCCGGAGAACCTGGCAGTCGTGGCAAACGCCAGCGGCGGCACCATTGACCTGTCGTGGAACGCGGATGCGGATGCAGACCTGGCGGGGTACTTTGTGTACCGACGAGCCATCGAGGGAGCAGCCACGCCGGAGCGAGTGAGCGGCGCTAAACCGCTGCCGACCCCGAACTGGAGCGATACCCAGGCGAAGCGAGGTGTACGCTACGCGTACTCGGTTTCGGCCGTGGACGCGAGTGGGAATCAGAGCGCGCTTTCCACTGAAGCGGTGGAGGGGCTGCCGGAGTAAGCCGTCCTTCCGATGTATCGATTTCGCCGCTACTTATAAGGTATGTCGGGAGGCGGCGGCAAACTCCGGTGCTTGAGCCACTCCATCGTGATGAATTGCTTCGCTTTTTGCGGGGGCATGTCATCGAGGTCGGGCATAAAGATCTGCAGCCCGGCCTGCGGGGTCATCCGGGTAATGCCATTGACCAGTTGCGCCTGGTAGTTGCTCAGGTCCAGGTCGAACCACGGGTCCTTGGACGCATCCACCATGATGAGATCGACGTGATGCATGGTGAGCTTGCCGAAGTCAAGCGTGCCATCGGAAAGTTGGAGGAAGTTGTGCCATTGCTGCTCGTGCGTCGGGTCGCTTTTGGCATTGCCGTAGGTAGCTTCAATCGCGGTGCCCTCCTTGTCGGTGACGAGGCTCACACCTGTGAGCGCCCCGCGAATGTGGGGCGCCGGTAGCAGCACCTCCGTATCGAAGATGACGTCATTGCCCGCGATCTGGACGCCCGGCGTATTTGAGCGGACCAAGTCGGCGAGCGTGATATCAAAGCCGCCAAGCAGCCCTTTGAGCGGGACTTTGAACAAGCCTAGGTGCTCGACATGAAAGTGAACGTGGTTGTCCGAGGTAACGGACAGCGTACCGGCAAGCTCGACCGGCAACGGAATGAGCTTGTGCGCGGTGCCGTGGAGCTGCACCTGCCCCTTACTCTCTGTCAATGAAACGTGGGTCAAGGGCGTGTTCGGAACTGTGCCGGCGTTCAGGAACTGGGCCAGATCTTTCAAACTGACGTGGATCACGCCTTTCTGAATATCCAGAAGGAATGAGTTGACGTCATCAAAGGACGGGTTGCGTGCCGACTCGGTGCGCAACATTTGCCCGCGGAGCCAAAGGATGTAGATACGGAAGCTGGGCCCTTTGTGCAGCAGCAGGTTGTGAGCGTAAATGGCGGTGGGAGCAGCATCGGCAAGGGTTTCCCCGGCTGTCGCGGGCAGGGGAACTACCCTCGCCGGCGTGGCTTGGCCCGAAACTGAGCCGGCGACCTGTTGCGGACGGGCATGGAAGCCCAGCCACCAGAAGATTGCTGCCAGGGCGACGGCGGAGCCGATAAGGATGAGCCGGGTGCGCATGCTCCGTACACTCTACACACACGAGGGAAAGGCAGCACTTCCGCGGGCGGGGTAGCTCCAGCACTGCTCTAATTCTGGACGCCCGGAGGCTGGAAGACGTGACATAATCGCCGGAAATGCTTCCGGATAACGATTCTTGGACGAAACGCATGCGTCGCGAATACCAGGCAAGCGTTATGAGTAGTGCAGAGCGAAGCGAGTTGCGCGCCGGCGCATCTAACAAATCGACTGCTTCAAGCTCCCGGCTTGCCCTGGCGAGCGCTGAAGCGCATACAGGAGGAAATCGATGGCCCAGACATTACTGGAACAACTTCGTACCATGACCACAGTGGTCGCCGATACGGGCGACATCCATTCGATCGAGAAAGTCAAGCCACAGGATGCGACCACAAACCCATCCCTTATCACCACGGCCGCGGGAATGCCGGAGTATTCCCAGATCGTGGACGATGTTCTGCTCGAAGCCAAGAAGAAGTTAGGAGATGGGGCGGACGATAAGGATGTTGCGAACGAGGCTTTTAAGCACTTGGCTGTGGCGTTCGGCAAAAAGATTCTGGAAATCATCCCCGGCCGCGTTTCGACCGAGGTGGATGCACGCCTGAGCTACGATACGGAAAAAACGCTGGAGCAGGCACACCAGATCATCAAGATGTATGAGGATTCGGGCATTTCCCGCGAGCGCATCCTGATCAAGATCGCGTCGACCTGGCCGGGCATCAAGGCAGCGGAAAAGCTGGAGACCGAGGGCATTCACTGTAACCTGACGCTCCAGTTCGGCATACACCAGGCCATCGCGTGCGCGGAGGCCAAAGTCACCCTGATTTCACCCTTCGTCGGGCGCATTCTGGACTGGTACAAGAAGGACACCGGCAAGGATTATGAGGGCGCGGACGATCCCGGCGTGCAGTCAGTCACCAGGATTTATAACTATTACAAGAAGTTCGGCTACAAAACCCAGGTCATGGGCGCGAGCTTCCGCAACATGGGCGAGATCCAGGAGCTCGCCGGCTGCGACCTGCTGACTATCTCCCCCAAGCTGCTGGGCGAACTGGACGAAAATCAGGGCGAACTGCCCCGCAAGCTCGATCCGAAGAATGCAGAAAACCAGCAGATTGAAAAGATTCCGATGGACGAGCAGATTTTCGAGAAGATGCATGCCGAAGATCGCATGGCCCATGACAAACTGAAGGAAGGGATCGAAGGTTTTGCGGAGTCGCTCGAAAAACTGGAGCAACTCCTGGCCAAACGACTGCAGGCGATGGGCGCGGGCGAGGAAAAAACGGTCGGAGCGCGTTAAACATCCTATCTCGGTAAGAAAAGGGCAGCTTCATGGCTGCCCTTTTTATTGCTTCAGCAGGTTCTCGGCAAGAGACGATCGCTCTGCTTGTTCCACGGCAGCGAGTCGGGTAAACTGGTGATTCGGCACACTTGCTGCTTTTTCATACAAGCGTAGGTTTTTAGCCCTCCTCCCGTTCGGGAGGCGGGCTAGACAGCCGCATATTTTGTGAGTTCATCTCAGGTTGGAGTTCAGGTATGGCGCAGGTTTGTGCAATTTGCCAAAAAGGCCCGCAGTTCGGAAATAACATCTCACACGCGCATAACGTGACCCGGCGACGCTGGAATGTCAATCTTCGACCGGTAAAAGCGAAAACTGCCGGCGGGTCAAAAAAGATGCGTGTGTGCACCTCATGCATCAAGAGCGGCAAGGTTGTAAAAGTTTAGCCGTACTCAATCCAGTGCAGGAAAATGCCCCGCAGCTTCGGCCGGCGGGGCATTTACTTATCGGGCCGTTTACTTGCCCTCGAAGTTGAGCGACGCGGAGTTGATGCAGTAGCGCAGACCCGTCGGCTTGGGACCATCAGGGAAGATATGCCCAAGATGCGCGTCGCAGCGGGCGCAGGTGGCCTCTATCCGACGCATTCCGTAGCTAGTGTCTTCATGCGTTGCGACAGCCTCGGGCGAGACCGGCGTCCAGAACGACGGCCAGCCGCTGCCGGACTCGAACTTCTCTTCCGAGCGGAAGAGCGGCGCGTTGCAGGCAACACAGTGATACACGCCGTCCTCGTGATTCTGATACAGGGCGCCGCTGAACGCCGGCTCGGTTCCCTTTTGGCGCGTGACGTAGTACTGCTCGGGCGTAAGCAACTCACGCCACTCCTGCTCTGTGCGCTGGACCTTTTCTTCTATAGCTGCCATGTTTGACCTCTGTACTCATTGGATGGAGGAGGCAGGAGGAAAGTCGCGCGGCTGGGAGGGGCCATTTACAGATGGGCGATTACCTCAATTTCCACGCGTGCATCCCGTGGCAGGCGGGCGACCTCGACGGTAGAGCGGGCCGGCGGCACGGTTCCTTCCGGCGCCAGAAATCGGGCATACACCTCGTTCATGGCGGTGAAATCGCCCATGTCCTTGAGGAACACAGTCGTTTTGACGACATGGGCCAGGGTGCAACCGGCGGCGAGGAGCACAGCCTCGAGATTGCGCAGTACCTGCTCAGTCTGCTCCACGACGCCGCCCACAACGAGTTGGCCGGTATGGGGATCGAATCCGACCTGGCCGGAAGTATAAAGAAGACCCGCAACGGAAACAGCCTGGGAGTAGGGACCGATAGCCGCGGGAGCATTCGGGGTGGTGATGGGCTGCTTGCTGGGACTGCTCATGCTCCCATTGTGCCTTTCCGTTAGCTCCTTGTCACAGTCAATTCCGGTATACAAATTTGATTCCTATAAGTTAAACCAAATCGTCCGTAATTGCGGATTTGCCTACCGTTCGCCATAGAACAAGCTCGGCTGCATGATGCCCCACGCGGCAGAAATCTTGTGACACCAAGGTAATTGCTGAAATACCCAGTTTGGCCCCAAAAATGCATTCAAGGCTCGGCAATAGGATTCCATGGAGTTGAAGGAGCAATCGATGCAGCTTTTCACACGCCGGCAGGTATCGCGGCTGAGTGGTGGATCTTTCAAATGGCGAGCCGGGACGGCTACGCTGGCTGGTTCACTCATGTTTGGATTCGCGGGTAGCACGCCCGCGCTGTATGCGCAGGCTGTGTCGGTCAACGGCGGCTCTATCCAGGGCACCATCACAGACCCAAGCGGCGGCGTACTGCCCGGAGCGGCAGTCGTGATCAAGAGCACGGATACGGGAACCACGCGCAACCTTACAACCGACTCCGCAGGTTTCTATAGCGATGGGCCATTGAATCCGGGTCCCTACGCGGTGACGATCACGCTGAACGGCTTCCAGACGCTCACCGTGCAGACGGTAGTACGCACGGGTACGGCAACGAGCGGTAACTTCAAACTGACGGTCGGCTCCACCGCGGAAACGATGCAGGTGAATGCGGGCCAGCTGCAGGTCAACACCGACCAGCCCGGCGTTTCAGACGTTATTACCCGGGAGCAGATCGAAGCGCTACCGATCAATGGCCGCAATTTCCTCGACATCGCCCAACTGCAACCAGGCGTGATCCTGCAAAGTGGTTCAACGTTCGATCCTACAAAGGCAGGTTACTCGGCCATCTCAGTTGGCGGCGTTTCCGGCCGCACGACGCGTATCTTGCTCGATGGACAGGACATCACGGACGAGACGGTCGGCACGACCATCATGAACGTCGACGAAGGCGCGGTCGATGAGTTCCAGCTCAACCGCTCGACGCAGGACGTTTCGGGTGAGGTGACCTCGACCGGGCAGGTGCTGGTTGCGACCCGCTCGGGCACAAATGCCATCCATGGCGAGGCTTTCTATAATTTTCAAGATAATGCCGTAGGGTTTGCCCGGACGACTGGCGGCTTTGATGCTCCGTTCCAGCGCAACCAGTTCGGCGGGTCTGCGGGTGGGCCCATCATCAAGGACAAGTTTTTCTTTTTTGGAAATATAGAGCGCATCAAGCAGGACCAGGAAGCGTCCGCCACAACCAGCCCGACTTTTGCAGGCGTCCATGGCCTGCCCGATCTTTTGTGCCATTGGAAGAGTTAGTGTAGCGCAGCTATTTCTGAGTGCAAGTAGCCGCCGTCGGGGGTGTGGAGAAGTGGGAAGCGCGTAGCGGTTTCCACTTCTCCATGCC
>JAABUX010000864.1_pt1 | contig 48475 bp, 45 predicted proteins | sample 5561851 | NCBI WGS metagenome assembly JAABUX01 (sample SAMN10711883, study PRJNA513361) | rock metagenome | isolation source: Antarctica rocks | place: Antarctica: Victoria Land, Richard Nunatak red sandstone | collected 2016-01-03 | reverse complement strand
TCTCCGAGCTCGGCGATCGCGTCGCCGAGCCGTTACTCGAAGCGTTGGTCATGGTCTGCTCCTTGCGGCCCCACTGTGAGCTTAGCTTTCCCTGGGAGCCGGTACCAGATCATCCTGACACAGGGGGTCCTACGCCGTTCTCTTCTACGTTCAGTGACAAGTTGCCGATGGTGTACTTCATGACAGGACTTCTTTCGTATTTCCTATAGGGCGTGTGCTATGGACTACAACGAAATGAGCGCGCACGATCGGCAGAGGCTCATTTGCGATTGAATTGCGTTAAGGGGCTGCCGGCCTGGTTTCCGCGTGTAAATGGCAGACGGCATCTCGCACGACGTGCAGTTACGGTTGCGCCGTCTCCAGGACAAGGCAAGTGCTCGTTCTGGTCGCGCAGATGCGGCCGGCAACATCAAAAACGCGCCCCTCGGACGTCATCACGCGCTTGCCGCGTGAGACGACGGTTGCCTCGGCGCGGATGACGCCGGAGTCCGGCGTCAAGCCTCGTGTGTACTTGACCTCGAGCGTTAGTGTCGTGAACGCTTTGCCAACGGGTAGCGTCGCATGCACGGCGCATCCTAAGACGCCGTCCAGCAATGTGGCCGCAACGCCGCCGTGTATCATACCGAAGGGGTTGCAGTGTGATTCCGAGAGCTGTAGCCACATGACGGCGCGCCCTTCCGAAAACTCCGAGCCCGTCATGCCCATGAGATCGGAAATCGGCCCATGCGGGAGCCGCCCTTCTGCAATTGCCGTGAGGAATTCGGGTCCGCTCATACCGGCCGCGCGCGCAGCGCTGCCGCTCGGATCCTCCCACTCGACAAGGCGCGACCGGCTCGTAGCACTCATCGGGCTCTTGCGGAGAAATGCGGAACCGCCATTCTTAGGGCGCGAGCACGCCGGCATTTCGTAGTCATGTTTGGTTTCACGCCTCCACGAACGCACGCGCCCGCACGACGACCGGTTTAAGGGACGGCTCGAGAAGCGCCAGCGCCGCGTCGTTCCATTCTACGATGCTGCTCACCACCTGGCGCGGACGCAGCTTTCCGGACTCGACGAGACTGAGCACATCGGGAATGTGGCTTCGTACGCTCGGAAGCCCGGTCGAGAAAGTGATGTCTCGCAGGGAACATGTCCCAGAGTGGCACCTCGGTGTCTCGGAAGTAGATCGCCATGCCGGACAAGTGGCCACCAGGCTTAAGCGCGAGAAACGCCGCTCTCAGGTCATCTTTGTCCCGTGTGCCGGAGACGACGACGTGATAGCTCGACTGAAATTCTGGCAGCATCGCCTCGTACACGGTTGCTCCTAGCGATCGCGCAACATTGCGCCGCGTCTCGTCCGCATCGACGTAGTCAAAAGCCTCAGCGCCCGCCGCGAGCGCGTTGTCCACAGCGAACGGGCCGAGGCATCCGGTTCCGCCAATGACGAGCACTCTCGCGCCCGGATGCTTCGTCAGGCCTTTACGCACGTTGATGTATGCATCGGTCAGATTGTCGCTCACGCTGGCGGCGGCGACGGGATCCATGCCGCGCGGTAGCTTCACCAGCATCGCGTCAGCGTACGGCACCAGCACGGAGTCCGAGAAGAGGCCGCCCCAGTGGCCGCCAACCGGCACGCCGTACGCCGACACCGGGCGTACGGACCGGCAATGCCCGCTGAGTCCCGCCCGGCAGTTCGCGCACTCTCCGCAACAGATGTGCCATGGAACGACGACGAGGTCGCCTGGGCGGACCGACAACACGCTGGAGCCGACGTCTATGACCTCGGCGACCGCTTCGTGTCCCAGCGCGAATGGGGGCTCGAACGGCGAAAGGCCGGCAATGATGCGGTGGTCGAGGTCGCAAGTACTCGAAGCGATTGGTCTGACGACAGCTTGCCGATCCCCTTGAACCGCCGGCATTGGTACGTCGCGCCACTCGAGCTTTCGCTCCCCGACGAAGTACAACGCTTGCATCTGCCTCTCCCTTTTGTCCGGACCAGTTGGTACTACGCCCCGGCATAGCGTCAATCGGAAAAGGCGCGGACGTAGACTGATCCGGTTCCACGAACCGAGCACTCTGCTTTGTGAAGCCAGCCCTTTGTAGACACCGGTCCGTCGGCCGCACTCGTCGTCTGACGCCCGAACGCTGGTTTTTCAACAGCCACAACCGGTTTCGGGTCGCGGTACCTTTCTCGAGGGCCGCGTAGTGCTCAGTCTTGCGCGGTAGGTTGTACGACGATGTTCCCAACATGACCTCGGCTGGCTGCTCGATCGCATGCGCGACGGGGCGCTCGATCGCGTCAGGCGTTATCGCGATGCGCTCCATTCGTTCCGTGATCTGCGCGAGGAACGAGTGTTCTTCAAACCTTCTCAGACACCGCTCCGTCGAAACATCAATCGTAGTCGTACTCCACGAGGTTGTGCAGCAGTAATCCTCCAGGCACAATGTTCAGTGCTCGCCCGCCTTCATCGATTCGTCCAAGCGCGACAGGTGCGAAGCCAAGCTGCTGCGCGAGCTCTTCAACAGTCTTGCTCGCTTGTTCGTCATTGCTCGATACGAACACGACGCGCTTACCTCCGTTTTGAGCCGGATCAAGTGCCAGCACCCTTGCGGGAAGATGGTTAAAGGCTTTGACGACAGCCGCGCCCGGTAGTAAACTCGCGACAACCTCTGATGATGTCTGGCCAGCGAGGGTTTCCGACGGGACCCCGAACGCGTTCGTCACATCGATCACGACTTTCTCGTTCCAATCGATGCCCGCGGTGGCCAGGTCAGGTACGGCGGGGAAGGGTATCGCTAGGAAGACAACGTCTGCTCTCAGAGCATCCGCAAAAGTCGCCGCCGTAACGTACTTACCGAGTTCCTTGACCAAGGGCGAGAGGGATTGCGGCCCGCGCTTGTTGGTGATTGAAACGTCGATGCCGCGGCGAGCGAATTGGCGAGCGAGAGCCGAGCCGGTATTGCCTGCTCCAACGATGGCGTATGACATGCTTATCCCGGAGCTTTACGCGAAGCGCACGATTTCGTCGACGTTGAATCGCGGCAGCCGCGGGAACACCTTCTTGTCCTCGCCATAACCGATGTTGATGACGTATTGTGAAACGAACTGTCCGTCAGGAAAAAATGCGGCATCGACGATGAGTCGTTCAAAGCCGGCCATTGGGCCGGCATCCAGTCCGACAGAACGCAGTGCGATGATGAAGTAACCCATCTGCAGGATCGCATTGTCCCACGCCATGCCGCGCCGAGCTTCGGCGGGAAGTCCACCGAACATGCCTTTGAACATTTCTCCGCGTTCGGGGAACGTACGCGGGAACTGATCGTAGAATTTCAGGTCCGTTGCGATAATTGCGGTCACTGGAGCGGCCATCGTCTTGTCGAGATTGTTCGGCGCCATGGCGGGGCGAAGACGCTCTTTCGCGTCCGGCGTTTCGACAAACACGACGCGAAGCGGTAGAGAGTTTGCACTCGTCGGTCCTAGGAGCGCAATTTCCATGGCGCGCTCTAGCAGATCACGCGGCACCGGACGGTCGACAAAACCATTAGCCGTTCGCGCTTCAAAAAAAATCGTGCGCAGCGCGCGCTCGTCCAGCGCACGAGCGGCTTTGAGCTCGATGATTTCATCGATGGTTGGCGTAATGTCGAAGGTGCCGTTGAGGTCGTGCGCGGTGGTTTGGTCGGTGGCCGTTTCCATGGTGATATCTTTCACGTTACTGTTGCGGGTCGGAGCGGTTCATGAACGTGCGCACGACCTTGAAACAAGCAGCGGCAGCTGCATACATCCGGGCCGTAGTCACGGTTTACGTGCTTGTAGCTTACGCTGGGCCCGGGCGGTCTAGGAAGAATAGAGCAAACATGGGGATAGCAGCCACCAGGATATCGGTTGAGCCGTCCGACGACGCCGATCGCCGTCGGGTGCTGCGCGCGTTCCTGATGAGCCGCCGAGCCCGCCTCCAGCCGGCCGACGTCGGGCTGCCGGAGACCGGGCGGCGACGCACACCCGGGTTGCGCCGCGAGGAGGTCGCCCAGCTTGCCGGGCTGAGCACGGAGTGGTACACGCTCTTCGAAATGGCCAAGGCTACCGGGGTCTCGCAGCGCACGATCGATGCGGTCGCAGTGGCACTGCGCCTGACGACGGCCGAGCACAAGCATCTTCGGCTGCTCGCGACTGGGGCGGTGCCCGACGCCCCGCCGGCCGGCGATATCGACCCGACGATGCGCGCCGTCCTTGACGGCTATAACTTCGGTCCGGCGATGCTGCTCAACGTGCGGATGAACGTCGTCGCGGCTAACGCCTTGGCGGTAGCGATCTTCGGCGACCTGGCTGCGGCCCACGGTTACGAGGGCAACTGGCTTTGGTATCTCTTCGCGCACCACGCGATGATCGAAGAGTGGGAAGTGCTATCGCGCGACCTGACCGCGACGTTCCACGGGTCCATGTGCCAAAACATCAAGGATCCCGAGTACCAGGCGCTGCTCGCACGCTTACTAGAGTCCAGTGAGAGCTTCCGTCGCTTTTGGAACGACCAAGACGTGAGCCAGCTCGACCAGATGCCGCCACTCGCGCTGACGCACCCGACCTTCGGACCGCTGCGCTTCACAATGCGCGTGCTGGCTCAGCCCGGCGCGAACAACCCGTTCTATGTGTGCTTCCTCGTGCCCGACGACGTGACGGCGCACTCAGACATATTCCGCCGGTTGCGGCTCGAAACCGCAGACGTATCGCTGGGGATCGCCGTGCGTGCGCGCTTCTAAACGCCCGCCCGGCCTATCAGCGCGGCTCCGCTCCCAAGCCCACGGTACTGGGACATTTTCTGCCGGGGTGGGCTACCTAAAGACGACCGGGGTTCCGTATCGCATGTGCAACGCCGGCCGACATGCCGTGGGCGCTCGGTCGCTGCCTTTCGCACGTAGACCCACATATTGGTGGCCTTGTCGCAACCGCGCCATACTTTCCGCTTGGAAACGAGCGCGCGTGTCGGATATCGTCAGTTCATCAATCTATAGCCCACGCCGACGACTGGTGAATAAGCACGATGAACAGACGTACCTCTTTGACTGTCGGCGCGTCGCTGCTCAGCCTCGCCGGCGCAGTGTCGGCAGCACACGCGGCAACGCCACATGGCGACTCAATCTTCGCGCTTGGAACGCCGTTTCGTCCGACGGATACCCGTGCCGAACGGACGAAGCACCTCTTGGCCATGATGAAAAACAGCCATTGCATCGAGGCGCGCTGCGTGAGATACTCACTAATGAAGCGAGACTACGCCGCCTCGATTTCCCCGCAAAACGAAACGACCTCAATAGCTGCTTCCCGCATTCGTAAAAGCCGGGAAGTAACCGGCTTTCGGTCCGCATTCCAGGCCCCCGTTGTACCCCGATATCTGCCGATCAGGTGTGTTCTCGCAATTCGCCACATTGTTAGCGCGAATCTCCGATGTTGCCTCAATGTTCCACTCCGCCCCGAGCGTCAGGGTATCCGGGGCGCCAAGTATCCATGATGGCCCATGATAGATGTCGACTTGGCCAAGGCCACGCCCGCCTCCACCGCCTGGTTGAATTTGCGTTGCGTTGCCTACGTCCGAGTCGTACCCTCCGCTTTCATGCGCGACAATCGCAGCGATTGTAAGTGGGTCCAGACCGTGCTTCGTAGCACTATTGATGATAAACTGTGCGTATTCGACGCATGGACCGTCGAGCACATTTAGCGACAATTCATAACCAGCAGGCCCTAAGCTCGGAGGGGTGTCCGCAGTGTCGCCGAATGGGACTGCTCACGCGTAGAGCTCTTCGAGCGGGATGCCGGTCTCACCGAGCGACAGCGTGCCGTCCGTGCTGACCTTCGTTTGCCACGACCCCTCCTCTCGAAGGTCTACTTCAACGCGGCGACGATCCGTGTAAACGATCAAGAACGCCCGCAGCGATTCGAGCGATCGATATCCGGTGCGTTTTTCGATTCGATCGTACGCCGACGTTCGGGCCGATAACACTTCGACAACGACGATCGGTGCACGCGAGAGCGTCGCGGCGTCGTCGAGCGGCTCACAGACGACGCTCGCGTCGGGATAATAGTACGTCCTTCGTGCGATCTCGATCTTCAGATCGGAACCAAAGACGCGACACGGTGCCGGAAAGGCTTGACGTAAGAGAATCTGCAGGTTGAGAGCGATCGTCGCGTGAGCGACCGAGCCGCCTGCGAAAGCGACAACGAAGCCGTGATGGAGCTCGTACCGGCCGGGCTGCCGAGCCTCCCACATGAGGAATTCGTCGCCTTCGAGTTCCGGGACGATTGCATCGAGCGGTGCTTCCATCATTAAAGGGATTCAACGCGACCCGTGACGGTGCCCGCACCGTCGTCCCGAGACGTTCGAAGCAACGCGCCGGGCCGCGCGGTGCGTCCACCGTGTGAGCGAGCGAATCGGTGACCACGACGCCTCCCAGGGTGCGGCCGACCGGTTCGACGAAATTCGCGTCATGGCGGGTGTGCTCTCGTCCGAGCCCGACCACCGCGCGGGTGGCATGCCGTTGGGATCGACGTCCGATGAACGATAGCTGGCAAGGCGAGACGACTTCCTCGAACGATACTTCGCGATGCTCGTAGATCGACGAGCGTGAGGGGCTTCTTCGTCGTTACCGACCCGGACTGGTTGAGCACCCTCGCGGCCGGCGGCGCAAGCGAAGTCAATTTTGGCAGCCGCGGCCGACTAAGGTGAGAGATGACGAGGGAACGCCGTGGATCTTCAAGCTTCGCGGCAGCGATCGCGTCGCAGGCTATGGCTTCTTTTCGTATTGGACGGAGATGCCGTTGATGATCGCCTGGGAGACGTTCGGCGTCGCGAACGGGGTCGCATCGATGGCGGAGATGGGGCGCCGCGTCCGCGCCCTGCGCCGAGACGACGGGCGCGACGACCGCGTCGCTGCGCGATTACGGGGGAACGAACGCTTCCGGTGCTCGAAGCCGCGCACATCAAGCCCTTCGCGGGCGAGCAGACACACGAGGTCGCGAACGGCATGTTGATGCGATCGGATCTCCACCGGCTGTACGATCGCGGGCTCGTGACGGTCGACGAACACCTGACCTTCCACGTGAGTTCGTCGATCGAGCGCGACTACTCGAATCGCAAAATCTATTACGCTTTGGAAGGCCGAACCATCGCGACGCCCGATCGGCAGAGTGCGAAGCCGAACGTCGACGCACTCGCATGGCACTCACGAGAGATCTTTCGGCCCTAAACGTCGATCTCGGCAAACGGCCATTTCAGATTCATGGGCATGCGCCGGCGTTCCGGCCGTCGAACTCCTAAAACCATGACCTTCGCCGTGCATGCGCATCGTTCGATGATCGGGGTCGGCGCGTACGCTCTCAAAAGGGAGTAGCCACATGCCTCACGACGTGTCGTGCACAGGCGATCTGAGGCCGGGCATGCGACGGCTCGACTTCGTCCGCAGCCTCGTCGCCGCCGCGAGCCTGCCGCCGGTCGCCGTCGAGACGCCGCGCCCGGATCCGGCGATCGACCGGCTCTTCGCGCGAGCGAAGATCGTCTGGCGAGAACGTGTCGATCCGCCGTTCGTGCAGTACGCGCTGACGGAGTCGTACGAGACGGCGATCGACCGGCCCGTGACGCATGCGTGGACGGCGACGCTCCGGACCGCGGACCGTCGGCTCGCGCTCGCGCGCCTTCCGGATCCGCCGCGTCAAGATCCGGCGACGGCGCTGGCACAGGATCCGCCGATCCGCGGCAACGACTCCTTCGGCTTCGTCTCACCGCTGCGCGGCGCGGTCGTCCGCGCGGCGGCGAACGCCCCGGCGGCGGCGCCGCCGCGTGCGGCACGCCTCGCCGCGCCGGCGCTCGCGACCCCGCCGCCCGCCGTGCTGCACGAGATCGCGCGCACCGAGGCGTTCGTGCGCGACTACGTGATGGAGGACGTCGGCATCGAGATGCTCGGCGGCGAGCTCGTCACGCATCTCCTCCTCGTGCCGCGCCGCGAACCGCTGCAGTTCCGGCTGCGAGACCTGTGGATCACCGTCACGGGCGAGCGCATCGCGCAACTCGCGACGCAGGGTCTCTTCGCCGAGCCGCCGTTCGATACGGCGCGCTGGCTCGTCCGTTACGAAGCGATCGGCGGCGTGCCGTACGTGAAGCGCGTCTTCAACGTCGAAGATCTCGCGATCGCGGGCCAAACGGTACGGTTCTTGAGTTTCACGTGCGACGGCTATACGTTCCCGGCCTCGGTTGCGAGTGGCACGTTCACGTCATAAAGGTCTCGGGGATCTCGTCGAGCCGTTCGTCGAGAGCGGTCCGGATCTCGTCGCGCAGATCTTCTGTCGGCAGCCCGGCGAGCGCGGGTTCGAAGAACGCGAGCGCGATCATGCGCTCCGCCGCGCGCAGGGGCACGCCGCGACTCCGCACGTAGAAAAGCTGCTCGCGATCGAGCGAGCCGACGCTCGCGCTCTGAACGAGGCCGAAGCCCGGCGTCGCGACCGCAAAGACGGGGCGAGCCGCAACGGCCGCGTCACGGCCGATCGCGAGGACGTCCGCGTGGAGTGAGGCCGCGCCGCCCTCCGCTGCGGCAGCCGCTCGGATCGTGCTCGCGAACCGCGCGCGCGCGCGATCGAGGGCGAGCGTGCGCACGACCGCGTGGGAAGCCGCGCGCGCCGCGTGCGTCGTCGCGATCGCATGATCGATATTGGTGAAGCCGCTTGCGAAGCCGGCGACGTTCGCGCGCGCCTCCGCGCCCGCACCCGCGAGCGTCGACTCGAGCACGGTGCGAGCGAGCGCACCGCCGAGATCCGCGACGTGCCAGCCGAGTCGCGCGCCGGCGCCGAGCCGGGCCGCCCGGCGCACCGCGATGCGCGCGCCGTCGTCCGCGTTCTGAATCGCGACGTACTCGAGTGAGGCGCCCTCCGCGAGCTCGATCTCGACCGTCCCGCACGTGAAGGCGTCGCGGTCTTCGAGGTGCCGCTCGACGATCGTCGCCCGCGCGCCGCGACCGACGCGGACGACCGTCTGCGCGAAGACGGCGCTCGTCTCGCCGGGACGCGCCGCCCAGACGAGCTGCAACGGCGCGTCGACGATCACGCCGTCCGGAATCTCGACGGAGACGCCCGCGTTCTGGAAGGCCGTCGCGAGCGCGACGAACGGATCGGCATCGAAGCGGACGAGCGCGCCGAGGACGGCGTCGATGGCCGACGGGCGCGTGCGGCGCGCATCGGCGAGGCTCTCGAGCACGACGCGCGGGTCGCCGTGCCGCATCTGCGGCTGCAGATAGACGGCGCCGAGATGCACGACGCCGCCGGCGTTCGCGACGGCGAGCGAGGGCGGTTCGTCGTCCGCCGGGTCGCGCGCGCGCGTCGCACGCGGCCGTTCGGGCGGCAGCGCCGGGACGCGCATGCGGCCGGTCGACCACGCGAGCTCCTCGAAGCGCAGTCGCGCGTAGTCGTGCCGCCATCCGCGCAGCCGCACGCGGGTCGCGGCGGCACGCAGCGGATACGCCGCGAGCGCCTCGCGCCGTCGCGCGCTCGCGACCGCACCGCCGCCGGCGTCGCCGAGCTCCGCGAGCGCACCGAGTGCCGCGCGCAGCGCGGCCGCCGCCGGCTGGAAGTCGAACGGTTCCGAGACGGATGTCATCTGTCGCCTGCCTTCTGCGCCCGGCGGCGCCGTCTCCGCTCGCGCGGCAGAAGGCACGCCGGGCCGCGCGACGCGAACGACTCGGCATGAGCGACTCGCTGGCAGCCGAATCCGTCTCGAAGATCTGCGAGCACATGAACGCGGATCACGCCGACGCGCTCGCGTCGTACGCACGCGTCTTCGGCGGCCTCGCGGACGTGAAGGCCGCGCGGCTCGTCGCCCTCGATCCGGCCGGGCTCGACCTCAGCGTCGAAACCGCGACCGGGCTCGTCGCATCGCGCATTCCGTTCGATCACCACGTCGGCGACGCGAACGACGCGCGCGCGACGCTGATCGACATGGCCGTCGCGGCCGCGAAGCGCGAATCCGCCGCTTCGTGACGCACGCGACGATCGACGCGAGCCGGATCGCGCGCCTGGACGAGGCGCTCGCGCGCGAAGTCGAAGCGGGGCTGATCCCCGGAGCCGTCGTGCTCGTGCTGAGCGGCGATGCGATCGTGCACGAGAGCGTCGCCGGCTACCGGGACGCCGCGACCAACGCCTCGATGCGTCGCGACGATCTCTTCCGGCTCGCCTCGATGACGAAGCCACTCGTCTCCGTCGCCGCGCTGATGCTCGCCGAAGAAGGCCGGCTCGTCCTCTCCGAGCCGGTCGCAACCTACGTGCCGGCCTTCGGCGCCGTCGTCGTCGGCGATGCGCGCGACCAGCCGGAGCGTCCGCCGACCGTCCAGGATCTCTTCCGGCACACCTCGGGCCTGACGTACGGCCCGTTCGGCACCTCGCCGATCGAGAACGCCTACCGCGAGGCGGGTGTCCTCAGTCAGCAGCAGTCGGGCGACGACTTCGTGCGCAAGCTCGCGGCGATTCCGCTGCAGTACGAGCCCGGCACGACGTTCGAGTACTCGGTCTCGACCGATCTGCTCGGCCGCATCGTCGAGATCGTCGCGGGCGAACCGCTTGGCGCGTTCTTGTCACAGCGCCTCTTCGAGCCGCTCGGCATGACGGATACGGCCTTCGCACTCGACGACGCCCGTGCCGCGAGGCTCGCCGAGGGCCTCGCGAACACGTCCGGCGCGCCGCTCCTCGCCTCGCTCTACACCCACGCGCGGCCGCCGGTCTGGCAGTCGGGCGGCGGCGGACTGCTCGGCAGCGCACCGGACTACGCGCGGTTCGCCGCGATGCTGCTCGCCGGCGGTAGCTCCGAGGGCCGGACGTACCTCGGCCGCAAAACCTTCGAACTCATGACACGGAATCATCTGCCGCCCGGCGTCGCCTACGGTCCGTTCACGGCGCAGCTCGGCGTCGCCGCGCCGCTGCCGGCGAACGGCTACGGCTTCGGACTCGGCGTCGGCGTGCGCGTCGATGCGGGCCGCAACGTCTCCCCGGGTTCGATCGGTGACTTCGGCTGGGGCGGCATCTCCGGCACCCTGTTTTGGTGCGACCCGCAGGAGCGGCTCGCCGTCGTCGCGCTGCTCGCAGCGCCCGACCAGCGCGGGCGGATGCGGCCCATCGTGCGTTCGCTCGTCTACCAAGCGCTGCGCTGAGTCGAAGCCATGCACCGGCTGGCGGAGGGGCTCGTGCATGCCGCGAGCGATCTGAACGCGTTCGCGGAGTGCGTGCATCTGATCGCGCTCGAACGTGACGTCGCGCTCGGCGGATCGCACCGTCCCGAGGTGCCGAGCGAGACGATGGATCTCATCGCGCGCAAGGGTCTCGAGCACGAGCGGCGTCATCTCGCGCGGCTCGAGGCGACGTTCGGGGCGAACCTCGTGCGCTTCGACGACTGGCCCGTGCGTTCGCGCGAGGGCTACGCGGAGGCCGAGGCCGCGACGCTCGCCGCGATGGCGAGCGGGGCGCCCGCGATCTACCAGGCGACGCTCTTCGATGGGACGTTCCTCGGCCGCGCCGATTTCCTGATGCGCGTCGAGCGGCCGTGCGCGCGGTGGCCGTGGAGTTACGAAGTCGTCGATACGAAGCTGGCCCTGTCGCCGAAGCCGTACTTCCTGGTTCAATTGTGTCAGTATAGCGAACACGTCGCGCGGCTGCAGGGAACGGCGCCGCGCGCGGCCCGGATCGTCCTCGGGACGGGCGAACCGTGGAGCTTCGAGGTCGAGACGTACGCCGCGTACATCCGGCATCTGAAGCAGCGGTACCTCGAGAGCGTCGCCGCGGGTGAAGACGCCTATCCGCTCGAGTGCGCGCACTGCGAGCGCTGCGCGTGGCGCGCCGCGTGCGCCCGGCGCCGCGATGAGGACGATCATCTCTCGCTCGTCGCGTTCATGCGCCGCGATCAGTTGCTGCGCCTGGAAGAGGCCGGCATCGCGACGCTCGGTGCGCTCGCCGTCGCGGCCGACCGCGACCGTCCGAAGCGCATGGCACGCGAGAGCTATGACTACCTGCGCGCGCAGGCGGCCGAGCAAGACCGGTATCGCCGCGCGCGCGCGAGCGGGACGGCCGTCCACTCGTACGCCTTCCGCCCGGCGGCGGACGGCGCGGGATTCGCGCGGCTGCCGGAGCCGCAACCGGGCGACGTCTTCTTCGATATCGAGGGCGATCCGCTCTATCGTCCGGGCGCCTCGCTCGAGTATCTCTTCGGGTGTTATCTGCCGGACGAGCCGCGCGAGGAGCGATATCTCGCCTTCTGGGGCACGTCGCCGGCGGACGAACGGCTCGCCTTCGAGGGCTTCGTCGACTTCGTGCGCGAGCGCCGGCTGCGCTACCCGGGCCTGCACGTCTATCACTACGCGCCCTACGAGACGACGGCACTCAAACGCCTCGGCGGCCGCTTCGGATCGCGCGAAGACGACGTCGACACGTTCTTGCGCGACGAACTCTTCGTCGATCTTTATGCCGTCGTGCGCCAGGCGCTGTGGATCTCGCAGCCGTCGTACTCGATCAAGAAGGTCGAGGCGCTCTACGGCTTCTCACGTGCGACCCAGACCAAGGCCGGCGACGATTCGATCGTGATGTTCGAGAGCTGGCTCGAGTCACAGGATCCTGCCATTCTCGAAGATATCCGGCGGTACAACGAGGACGACTGCCGCTCGACCTTCGTGCTCCGCGAGTGGCTCGCGCGACTGCGCCGCGAGTTCAACGCGCAGCGTGCGACGCCCGTGCCGTGGCGGCCGCGGATCGTGCGACCAGCCGAGCCGGCGGCGCCGGAGAGCGCGCTCCAGACCGAGCTCGAGCGCGAGCTGCTGCGCGGCGTTCCCATGCCGCAGACCGAAGTGGACTTGCGCGCGCGGCCGGAGCGCGACCGCGAGCGCTGGCTGCTTGGCAATCTCTTGCAGTATCACCGGCGCGAGGCGAAAGCCGAATGGTGGGAGTTCTTCCGGCGCGTCGAGCAGCCGACCGAGATGGTCGCGGACCGGCAGGCGCTCGGAGGCTTGAAGTGGTTGAGGGAGATCCTGCCATACCGGCACGGCCCGCGCGATCGGAGCGAGGTCTACACGTTCGCTTTTCCGGAGCAAGAGTACGATCTCGGCGGTTCCCCCGTCGACGTCGACACGCGATCGAGCGTCGGAGCGGTGATCTCGATCGACGACGACCGCCGCCGCATCGCGATCAAGCTCGCGAACAAGACGAAGCCGGAGTCCCTTCGAGCGATCGTCCCCGGTGGACCGCTGAACACGAAAGCGCACCGCGCGCAACTCGCCGCGATCGCGGTCTCGTATCGAGACGGGAGGCTCGACTTCGATCACCCGGCGACCGCGGCGCTGCTCGCGCGTCGTCTCCCGTCGCTGCGCGGCTGCGCACCGGGAGCGACGATCCAACCGGGGCGCCTCACGCTGGAGGCGATCTCGGCGATCGTTCGCTCCGTGCGGAGCGGCGCGCTCGTCGTGCAAGGGCCGCCGGGGACGGGCAAGACGACGGCCGGCGCGCACGCGATCGTCGATCTGCTGCTGGCAAAAAAACGCGTCGCGCTCACGGCGCTGAGCCACAAGGCACTGCACAATCTGCTCCGCAAAATCGAGGACGTCGCGAAGGAACGCGGGGCGGTCTTCCGCGCCTGCCATCGAGCGAGCGAGGGCGAGGGCTCGTCGTTCGCATCGCGCCACGCGGAGGCGATCGTCGCGGACGCACGGGACGGCGATCTCTCGAGCTGCGATCTCGTCTCGGTGACGACGTTCGGCTGGGCGAATCAACTCGAACGCGATTCGGCGCTCGCGGGCTCCTTCGACGTGCTCGTCGTCGACGAAGCGGGGCAGATCGCGCTCGCCGACGCCCTGATCGTCTCGCGACTCGCACCCGTAGCAATCTTGCTCGGCGATGCGCAACAGTTGCCCCACGTCGCGCAGGGCTCGCATCCCGTCGGCACCGACGCCTCGATCCTCGCCCATCTGCTCGGCGGTGCCGCAACGATTCCGCCCGAGCGCGGGCTGTTTCTCGACCGGTCGTTTCGGCTCGAACCGCGCACGGCGGATTTCGTCTCGCAGAAGTTCTACGACGGGCGCCTGCGCGCCGCGAGCGAGAACGCCCGCAACCGCGTCGACTCGGAGGGACTCGCCGGCGCCGGCATGCGATACCTCCCGATCTACCACGATGGGAACGCGCGGCGCTCAGATGCCGAAGCGGAACGCATCGTGCGGGAGGTCGTGCTCCTCTTGGGCGGGGGTACGACGACGCTGCGCGGCGACGCGCCGCGCCCGCTCGGCGCGGCGGACGTGCTCGTCGTCGCGCCGTACAACGCGCAGCGCGCGGAGATTCGCAAGCGACTCGAGGCCGTCGGCCTCGCCGCGGTCGCCGTCGGGACGGTTGACAAATTCCAGGGACAAGAGGCGCCGGTCGTCATCTACTCGATGGCGACGTCGACCGCCGAGCTCGCGCCGCGCGGGCTCGATTTCTTGCTGAGCCCGAACCGGTTGAACGTCGCGATCTCGCGCGCGGAGGCGCTCGCCGTCGTCGCGTGCAGTCCGCTCCTCCTCGCATCGCGCGCGACGACGATCGAGCACATGCGACTCTTGAGTCTCCTCTGCGCGTACGCCGAGCACGCCCGCTAGCGCACGAGTGCCTTGCGCACGAGGGCCGCGCCGACGCCGCGGCCTTGGCGATCCGGACGCACCTCGATGAGCAAGAGATTCCACGTCCCGTGCGGGTATCGCCCGCGGCAAAACGAGCATGACAGATGCCGCCCTTCGACCAACTTCCGAAGGCAACGCGCGTCCGCACGAACTGAGGTCTCCGATGCTCGTCCGCTCGTTCGGCGCCGGGGTGGCGCTCCTGCTCGCCCTCGTCGCGACACTCGTCCTCGGCCGGACGCCGGCCGCCTTCGCAAAACCGGGGGCATCGCCCGCGCCGCAACCGTCGCTCTCGCCCGGCGCGTCGCCTGCGGCGTCGCCGCCGCCGGTTCCGTCATCGACGAGCGTACCGACGGGAGCGCCGGCGGCGACGCCCCGGCCGCTCGGCCTCCACGTCGATTCGTCCGCGAGTCTGACGTTCGTCGACCAGAGCACCGCCGGCAGCGGCCGGATCGGCCCGGAGGCGACCGGTTTCATCGGGGGCTCGCCGCTCTCGCCGAACACACCGTACGACCTCTTCTCGAGCGCGCCGCAGACGCCGGGCGTCGCCGGCATCGCGGAGTCGCTCGCGACGGCGACCTACGGCGCACGCTCGTTCGATGCGTCGGTGACGACGGGTCTCGGCTCGGTTCGCGGCAGCGTGACGAACGCGTCGTATTGGGGCGAGAATCTACTACCGACGCTGAACCCGCACCTCGGCTCGCAGGCGCTCCCGTACGCGATCGTCTTTCCGACGCATGCGGGCAGCGATGACGCGACGGCGACGCGGCTCTCGATTCTCGGTGCGTCGCTCGCGACCGCGGACGGGAACGCGCGCCTGCGGGCCGGGTGGTTCGACCTCGCACAGACGGACCGTTTCGTCTTCGCGCCGCCGGCGCTGACGAGCGTGAATCCGCAGATCGCCTACGCCCCAGCCGAGAGCCTCGGCAACGGCATCGCGGGCGCGCCGTTCTGGCAGTCGCAGTCCGCGGCGCTCCCGCTGCAAGGCGCCGACGCCGTGCTCGAGCGCGGCGATGCGACGCTCGAGCTCACGACCGCCGCCTTGCCGTCACTCCCCGGCGAGAGCGCGCGACTCACGATGGGGTCGCTCGTCTTCGATCGCGGCGACGGCAGTCGGCTTTCGGCGCAACTGCTGCATGCGACGACGAGCGGCCTCCCCTTCATAACGACGGTTCCGAACGGAACGGCAGCGAACTTCCTGAACTCGCCGCAAGGGCTGCTCCCGACGAGCACGCTCAACGGCCAGCGCCAGACGATCGCCGGGCTCCGCGGCGCGTTCCATCTAATGCCGGCAGAGCATCTCGACGGCGTCATCGAGATCGGACGAGCGTGGTACGACGCGTCCCCGGTCGATCGGCCCGGCACGCAGGCGCCCGGCGGCTTCTACCACCTCGGCTTCACGAAGACGCAGGGCCGCATCACGGCTTCGCTCGATCTGTACCGCATGGAGCCGCGCTATGCGACGATGATCTTGCCATACGGCGTGCCGGAGAACCAGTGGGCGGCGGCCTTCGCGTGGCCCGGGCAGTGGCTGAAATCGAACTATCAGCTCATCGATAACAGCGCGCTCGGCGTCAATCGGCAAGGTTATCGCCTCCGGTACTACGTCGACAAAGGACCGCTCGAAGTCCACGCGGAGTACACCGATCTGCGTCAGATCGAAGTCGAGACGACGGGGACGGCGACGCAGTCCGGTTTTGTCGATGGCTACTACTTGCCGCAGATGCCCGATGCCGCAACGTTCGGCCGGCAGAAGCGCTTCGGCTTCTGGGCCGGTTGGCATCCGGCGTTCGGCGATCTCACGCTCGACATCGTCGACGACGAGCTCTACCGGCCGTTCCTCGCCGCGCACCCGGAGGACCGCGTCTCGTACGAAGTGCCGCAGGCCGTCGCGACGTTCAGTCGCCATCTCTCGCCCGAGATCACGGTCGCGACGGGCCTCGGGCGCTACGCGATGAAGGGCGCCTTCGCGGAGCCGATCGATTTTGCCGAACGTCTCTTTTTCATCGGCACGCAGATTCAGCAGACGCCTCGTTCTTCCCTGCTCGTGACGCTCCGCCGCACGGCCTTCTCGGGCATCTCGACGTTCCCGGCGGCGTCGCGCGATCCACGCTTCACGGGTTCGGCGCTGATCGTCGAACAACGCGTAAAACTCTAAAGCAGCGAACGATCGTGACCTCCGGACTCGGTGCCGTCTCGCACTACGAATTCGATTCGCATCACCCTCACGCGCACGACGCCGAGGTATCATAAGAGTCTGTTTGCACGATCTGCTTTGATCGTGATTGGACTTATCGTTCTCACCGGCGCATACTCGGGACATGGAACTGACCAAGGCCCCGTTCCGGAACGCGCTGCTCGATACGGCCCATGCGAACGTCGGGCCCGGCTGGTTCACGAGCGTCATGGGCACCGGCGTCTTCGCGATCGGCCTGCAGATCGCCCCGATTCACTTCGCGCTCTTTCACGCGCTCGCCGTCGCGGTTTTCGCGCTCGACGTCGCGCTGTTCGTCGGATTCGCCGCGATGCTCGCCTGGCACTATCTTGTCGAGCCGCGCGCATTTGCCGCTTCGCTCGACGACAGCGTCGTCGCGCAGCTGTGGGGCGCGCCACCGATGGCCGCCTTCACGGTCGCGGTCGGCCTGCTGCTGATCGGCGGCACGCTCGGCTTCGGCGCCGCCGGCGTCGCGATCGCGCAGGTGCTGTTCGTCGCGGGCGTCGTCCTCAGTGTGTTCAGCGCGGCGGTCGTTCCGTTCCGGATGTTCACGCAGCACGATCTTGCCCCCGAGCGCGCCTTCGGTAGCTGGCTCTTGCCGGTCGTCCCGCCGATCGTCGCCTCCGTGCCGGCGGCCCTGCTCTCGGCGACCTGGCCCGCGGCGCTGCGGTCCTCGATGCTCGTGCTCGCCTATGCCCTGCTCGGCATCGGCATCTTTCTCGCCGCGATCCTCATCGTCGTTTTCTACTCACGCCTGCTCTACGCGAAAGTGCCGGAGTCCGCGCTCGTCACGACGACGTGGATCGTCGTCGGACCGCTCGGACAATCCGTCGCCGGCATCATCGCCCTCGGCGCCGTCGCGCAGACGGTCTGGCCCGAAATCGGTACGGCATTGTACGATGCCGGCATCGCGTACGGGCTGCTCGTCTGGGGCTTCGGCGTCTACTGGCTCGGCATGGCGATCGCGCTGACGATTCGCGGCGCGCTGAAGCATCTGCCCTTCACCCTCGGCTGGTGGGCGTTCACATTCCCGGTAGGCACGCTGATGAGCGGTAGCTATGCGCTGTTCCATGCGACGCACGCCGCGATCTTCGAAGTCGCCGGATACGCGCTCCTCGCGCTGCTCGCGGCGATGTGGTCGCTCGTCGGATGGCGCAGCGTGCATCATTCGAAGCGTGCGTATGCGGCGATCGCGAATGCGTAGGCGCCCGGTTGCTCTCGGTGTAACGGAGCTTGCCATGCAACGTACGCTCGTCTCGCTCGCCGCGTCGTCCGCGGTCTTCGTCTCACTCTTCGCCACCGCCGACGCCGCTCCGAGGATCGTGCACGTGCGCGGCACGGTCGTCGCCGTGACGGCCTCCACCGTCGATGTGAAGACGACGACCGGCGTCGTCCACCTCGCGACGACGGGTGCGAAGTTCGTCGTCGTCGCGCCTTCCAGCCGCTCGGCGATCGGCCCGAACACGTTCGTCGGAATCGCGACGGACGGCGAGGCCCCCGGCGCGAAAGCCCGTGAAGTCGTCGTCTTCCCGAACGCGATGCGCGGGACGGGCGAGGGTCACTACGCCTGGGATCTGCCGCAGGGCGGAGACGCGATGACGAACGGAACGGTCGCGCCCGCGGGCTCGGCGATGACGAACGGCAACGCCGGCGCTCGTAAGACAACGAATGGCCAGTTGATGCTAAACGTCGCGTACAAGGGCGGCAGCCGCCGGATCGACGTTCCCGCGAACGTGCCGATCGTCGTCGCGAAGCCGGGCATGCGCTCGGATCTCGCGACCGGCAGCCACGTGGTCGCCTTCGCGACCGAAAAGAGCGGCAAGCCGGACGTCGTAAAGTCCGTGATCATCGGTCAGGGCTCGACCGTCCCCCCGATGTAGGGACGGGTCTCGCGCGTGACGCTGAATCTGATTCAGCTCGAAACCTTTCGGCGTCTCGCGCGGGAGACGAACTTCACGCGCACGGCGGAGTCCCTCAACCTGACGCAGCCCGCGGTGACGCACCACGTCCGCGCGCTGCAGGATCACTTTCGGGTGAAACTGGTTGATCTCGTCGGCCGCCGGACCGTGCTCACCGACGCGGGGCTGTTTCTTGCCGAACGCGCCGAGCGTCTGCTCGGCAATGTCGAAGCCCTCGAACGCGAGATGCGCGAGTTCGCGGACGTCCGCGCGGGCGAGCTCCGCATCGGCGCGACCGTCACGATCGGCGCGTACGCGCTGCCGGAGATCGTCGCGCGCTTCAACGCCGCCTTTCCTGCGATGCACCTGCGCGTCGAAGTCGGCAACACGGAGGCGATGGCGCTCGCGGTAAAAGCGGGGCGCGTGAGCCTCGCGCTCGTCGAGGGACCGCTCGACGACGCCGATCTCGAGATCGAGCCGTTCGCCGACGACGCACTCGTCCTCGTCGCCGGCCCGCGCATCCGCTCGCCGCGCGCGGTGAACCGGTCGAACTACGTGAACTTGCCAGATGGCCGTTCGTCACGCGCGAGAGCGGCTCGGGAACGCGTAGTCAAGTCGAACGCGTCCTCCACGACGCCGGGCTCGAGCCGACGATCGCGCTGACGCTGCCGAGCGGCGAGGGCATCGTGCGCGCGGTCGAACTCGGCATCGGCATCGCGATCCTCTCGCGCCTAGCCATCGCGGATGCGGTGCGCGATGCCTTGTCTGACGGTCCGTCCGTGCCGCCCCGTGGCGCCAGACGCCCGTATTTCTCGGAACGTAGACCCCCCCGCACTGTTCCATCGACCGACAGAGGCAAACGATTGACCCGAGCCTACGACAGCAATCCTTCGTCGTGGTCGAATTAGCCACCCAATCTCGTCCCAGCTCTGCACGGCGAATATAGGACACATCGCATGACTTGGCCACCGCGAAGTGGTACACTATACGCCCTGTGCAAGTCGAGGAGGAATATGGCCATGACGGAATCTCAAAAAGGCCTCCCCGCGAAGCGGCTTGGTTGTGCGATACGAGCCCAGCTTCTCGACGTGTTCTTACCGCCGGCAAGGCAAAACTAACTCACTGACGATGAGTTCTGTCTCCGAAGACCGATCGTGGCAACAGAAGGTCGTTGTCGAGGCAACTCTAGATTTCCGAGCCGCCCAGTCAGACGCGCCCTCGCTTGGGACAGAAACTTTCAGCTCTGGCTTTAGCGGCTATAAGGTGAGCCCTTTGGCTGAAGCATCATCGAGCGACCTTCGGCACATTCTGTGCCGGTTTACCTCCGAAGATGGAGCGCAATTTCTTCATATCCGCGACGATGGCTTCTCATTGATTCGGCGTGCTGATTACGAGGGCTGGGATGCCCTTGCCCAAGAAGCATCAAAGGTCTGGGACGCGTACGTCGAGGCGCTTCCAGGCGCAGTGCTTAAACGAGTCGGCGTCAGGTATCTGAACGAGCTCATGATACCAATTGAAGTGCCACTGCATCGATTCTTTAGGATATATCCGGCTATGCCCGATCCTGGCACTTTGTTCAATTTCTTCAGTCTGATGGTCGAAACCAGCATTGAAACGCCGAGGGGACGACTTCAGACCTTTATCGGTCCGCGTAGGATTTCCGAGGACCGAAGAAGCGTCGGTATCCAACTTGAAAACGAGTTCACTTTTCGGTATGACAGAAGTGTGGAGATGCGAAGATACCTCGAACAAATCCAAGAGGTCATGTCGGAGACATTCCAGTCTCAAATCACAGACGAACTAAGGGAAACATTGAAATGACGCTGCACAACGCGCTTGACTGGGCCGAAAGCATACCCTTTGTGATAGCCGACGCTCAGATTAGCGACCGCCGAGACCTTTTCTTGAAGAGTTTCATGGATCGGAATGCGGCGATCAGTGCGAAAGATAGCGCGAAGCACGAGATTCTCAATCACGCCATTCGTGCGCTGCTGGACCTTCCCGAGGGATGGGATGGCTATGCTGCGTTGCCTCCCGGCACGCGCGCCGCTGAGTTCGCATCGGCAGCGCTCGACGTTGCTAGAAAACTGAGCTTTTTGCCGACGGCAGCCATCGCAGCTAGCGATGGTGGCATTGCCCTATGCTGGGACGTTGGAGCAAAGCGGGCGTACTTGGAAATCGACAACGACGAGACCGCTGTAGCCGTGATGTATGAGGGCAAACGAGAGCCAGAGATCGTCGAATTCGACCCCTCTTCCGTCGGAGACGAGCTTGAAGTCATTCTCGACAAGTTCCGTCGTTTCATGGCCGCTTGAGCATTGCCATGCCCACAACATCGTGCGGATCGACGAGAGGATCCAGTTTTTGACCTTTCCGAGCGTTTGTTTCGGAGAGCACCACCGGGAACTGATCTTGCGATCCACCCGTCCACCATCTCTCCGATTCATGCGGCGTCGTTCAATCGCGGGAAGTACAGCGTCCCTGAGGACGTTCTTCACGCTGATTGCTGCAATGGTGAAGCAAGAGCAGACTGGCGTGTCTTCGCACTCGAGGTCGGCGACATAAAGCATAACTTCTCCGACCCGACGACCGGGCAAACCATTAGGGTCGATGTTCGTCATGTACCAGAAGAGACGTGCTATGCCCACACTGAGCTAGCGCTGATCGACACGGCGGATGGAAGCCAAGTAGCCGCGCCGCACAAGGTTATCAAGACGCAGTTCAGGGTGCGAGTGTCCCAGCGTGCGCAATGGGTGAAGTGAACATGAGCGTCATTTGCGACCGTAGTTAGGCGTCGAACCCACCCGAGACACTATTACTCATGCCGCGCGACTGCGGAGCTTTTTTCCAAAGCCTCCGCCTCAGCGTATTCTCAGCTGCCCATTTATAACTAACACGAAGTTGTTGTCGCGACGCACTTTCAAAGAGCACCAGCTGAAAGTACCGCAGCAGACGCCTATCCATATCAAACGCCGAGACTATGTGAGTGCACTCCGCCGATCGGCACGGACTTCGTTGGGCAACGCTTCACGAAAAGACGTCGGGTAGATAGGAACACGATAAACGTAACCGCACCGCTCAGCTAGTTGTGGCGGCGATGGCCATGCCGCAAGCAACACCAGCAGATTTTGTCGGAGGAACATCGCTGAAGGGCGCGATTCCCTCGCATCAGCTTCGCATCGTTGCCGATGCAGCGTTTCGAGGTCGCCTTTATCCGCTGGCGTTGCAGAGCCGATTCAAGTTCGCCGAGGGCGCCAAGCTCCTATCGCTCCGATTATGCGGATCTATCCGAACGGCGACGCACCTGCACGACAGTCAAGGAGCAAAATAGTAAGTTCAAACGTAACTGCAAAGGAACAGATGGTATCGGCAGGGCAACGTTCGTTGCGAACACTTGAAGCCATGGACAATCTTTTGACTCGGCTTCGGGAGGCCGAACAAATCGTCGCTGGCGAGATGCTCGCGTCAATTGAAGGCAGCATTCGAGCTCAGAAAAGCATTATCCTCGATGCGGGAGGTTATGATCTTATTCAAGCACACCGTGCACTAGGGATCGCGTTCGATGAGCGTAAGGCTTTTACGGCTGATGCGAGGTCAGACGCGTTGAGTCCGACGCGTCAATCCCCGAGCGCGTGCATCTTTGTGTACTACAGCGACCATAGCAAATCGGATCGGCCGGCCGCACACGACGCGGCGGACGCGCCGCTCGTGATCGCGGTCGTCTCCGCGCGAGCGGCCGCGGCGACTGCGCTGATCGCGGAGCTCGACGAAGAGATCGAGCGGCGCTATCCCGGGCAGCCGGTGCACGGGATCGACGTCGCGGCGTTCGAACGGGACGGCGGCATCTTCGCCGTCGGCACGGTCGCGGGCCGGCCCGTCGCGTGCGGAGCCCTCCGGCCGTTCGGAGCGGCATTCGAGATCAAGCGGATGTTCGTCGGACCGGAGATGCGCGGGCACGGTCATGCGCGGGCGATGCTCGGCTTTCTCGAAGGGGAGGCGGCGCGGCGCGGGGTCCCGCGGCTCGTCCTCGAGACGGGCAGCCGTCAGCCGGAGGCGATCGCGCTCTACGCGACGAGCGGCTGGACGCGCATCCCGGCCTTCGGCGCGTACGCAGGCCCATTCAGCCGCTGCTTCGAGAAGCAGCTGGCAAGGACGGACTAGCAAGCCGTTCGCGTGCGAATCGCCGCGCGCAACCGCCGCGTCGCGCCTCGGGTCTCATGACGAGGCCGCGGCACGCGGTACGAGTGAGGAGTTCGCGTGGTCGAGGATGTGGATGCGGCGGTTCCGGCCGTCGAGCCGGCGGAGACGTTGGCGGAGACGCCGGCGGCGCTCGAGCCTGGCGGGTTCGCCGCGCTCGGCCTCGGCGAGGCGCTCGTCGCCGCCGTGACGGCGCTCGGCTACGAAGAGCCGACGGCGATCCAGCGCGAGGCGATTCCGCCGCTCCTCGAAGGCCGCGACGTCCTCGGCCAGGCGGCGACCGGGACGGGCAAGACGGCGGCCTTCGCGTTGCCGCTCCTCGCTCGCCTCACGCGCGCCGGAAGGGACCGCTCGCAGATCCGCGGACTCGTCCTCGTCCCGACGCGCGAACTTGCCATGCAGGTGGCCGAGGCGGTCCATAAATTCGGCCGGGGCTCGGACGTCCGCGTCTTGCCGGTCTTCGGCGGTCAGCCGATGGGGCAGCAACTGCGTGCGCTCTCGCGCGGCGTCGACGTCGTCGTCGCGACGCCCGGCCGCGCCCTCGACCATCTCCGGCGCGGCAGCCTCGACCTGAGCGGCGTCGAGAGCGTCGTGCTCGACGAAGCGGACGAGATGCTCGACATGGGCTTCGCCGAGGACCTCGAGGCGATTCTGAAAGAGGTCCCGGCGCAGCGGCAGACGGCGCTCTTCTCCGCGACGATGGCGCCGCGGATCCTGTCGATCGCAAAGCAGCACCTCCGGCATCCGGCTCGCATCACGATCGACCGCGAACGGATGGCGCCGGGCGAGCGGCCGCGCGTGCGCGAGGTCGCCTATCTCGCGCAACGGCAACACAAAGTCGCGACGCTCGCGCGCGTACTCGACATGGAGGATCCGAGCTCGGCGCTCGTCTTCTGCCGGACGCGGATGGATGTCGACGAGTTGACGGGCACGCTCGGCGGGCGTGGCTACCGGGCGGAGGCGATCCACGGCGGGCTCACGCAAGAGCAGCGAGATCGTGTCATGAAGCGGTTCCGCGAAGGCGCGGCCGAAATTCTCGTTGCGACCGACGTCGCGGCGCGTGGACTCGATATCGTGGGTCTCTCGCACGTCTTCAACTATGATGTGCCCTCGTCACCCGATGCGTACGTCCACCGCGTCGGCCGCACGGGCCGTGCCGGCAAGGAGGGCGTCGCGATCACGCTGCTCGACGCACGCGAACGGCGGCTGCTCCAGAACATCGAGTTCGCGACGAAACGCAAGATCGCAATCGAAGCCGTGCCGACCGTGACGGATCTGCGCGCGCGCCGCATCGAACTGACGCGTGCCGCGCTCGAAGAGTCGCTCGCGAGCGACGGGCTCGAGCCGTATCGCGTCGTCATCGAGTCGCTCGCGCGCACGCACGACCCGCTCGATCTCGCCGCCGCCGCGATGAAGCTCGCCGACGAAGGTCGCGACGGTGCGACCAGCGACGAGGCCGAGATTCCGGCCGTCGCGCTTCCGGTCGCGTCGCGCGACGTCCCGGAGCATCGCCCGGCGCGCGGCACGCTCGTGCGCGAGCGGCGTCCCGGCGGCGATCTGCCGCGCGACGGGCTCGCCCGGCTCTTCATCGGCGTCGGCCGCAGCGCCGGGGTCCGTCCGGCCGATCTCGTCGGCGCGATCGCGAACGAAGCGAAGCTGTCGTCGAGCGAGATCGGCGCGATCGAGATCGCGGACCGCTTCTCGCTCGTCGAAGTACCGGAGAGCGCGATCGACAACATCGTGAGGATCTTGCGGAAAGCGACGATCCGTGGCAAGAAACCACTCGTCCGGCGCGATCGCGACGCGTGAATCCGCGTAGGTGGCGGAGCCCGTCGCGAACGGACTCCGCCTAGCGCACTTCCCCCACCTGACGAACCGGAGTTCGGCGTCGCCCTGTCCTTCGAGGAGAGTGCGAAAACCCGGGATTGGGCGACTTTGAGTGGGACGACATGGTTCTGCCCCGTCGCGCCGCGACTCAAACAGGCTCAGATCGGCGGAGGGATCGGCGTCCACCCGTGCGTGATGTCGGCGAGTCCCGCCGCGTACGCCGCATCGATCTTTCTTGCCGGTCGAACTCGACGGTCTGGACCGGTAATTCGACCGGCGATCGCTCGGCTGCGGGTCGCGGTCGGCGCGACCGCCGACAACGCGCCGATCGACGTCGGCCGCGCGCTCGCGCGCGGCGTCTACACCGTGCTCGTCGACCCGATCGTTCCGGCCCGCGAAGCCTACGCGAACGCGCTCACGATCGCCGTCGGCTCGCTCGGCATCGCGCAGGAACGCATCTTCCAGGCATCGCAGGAGCGGCGCCGCCGTCGAGACCGAAGGCAAACGTCTGTCAGGTGACGGTCCCTTCTCGCCGCGTGCTGCGCTGCGACGCCGTGCCACAGCTCCCCGAGCTTCGTATACTGCGCCGTCGCGACGAACCAGCCGTTGAGCGCGCCGATCGACGTGCCGCAGACGACGCCGATGCCCGGCAGCGGTTGCCCGTCGACGACCTCGGCCGCGCGGCGCAGTCCTTCGATCACGCCGGCTTGATAGGCGCCACGCGCTCCGCCGCCGGAGAGCACGATCGCCTCCCGCGTGCGATTCACGGGAAGCCGCTTACGTCGAGCGAGCGAGACGGCCCTCGCGACGCGTAAAGACGAACGCCGCTGTGGAGCGGCGTTCGTTGTGGACGATCGGAACGTTCGCGCGAGTCGGCTCGGAGGCCGAGCGACTCGGACCGTTACGGGCATCGGCGCTAAGCGCCGACGGACGCTCCGGCTCTATACTTGGGTGGATCTTGTGACATCAATCACCCTCCTGTCGCGTCGCGGTAGTGACGTCTGCAGAACGTCTGCGAACTATACATCCGAACCGCCCCGCTGTAAAGCGATCCGCGGACGCTTTTCGGATTGCGGAGGCGCCGCGCATCACGATGCGTTCGCAGCGGGCGTCGCCGCGACGTAATCGATCGCGATCTTGCTCGGCGTTCGCTTCGCACGACCCTTGAGTGCCGCGATCAGCGCCGAGAGTTCGTCGATCGTCAGCGATCCCGACGTTTCGGTCAGGACGGCACAGCCGCAACTCACGGAGAGCAGCGGAAACGTCCGCACCGAACCGTCCCGGTCCGTCCCTCTGACGCCTTTCGCCGCGCGCGTACGTGCGTCATAAAAACTCTCGGCATCCGAGGCGAACTGGGCGACGATCTCCGGAATGGCCGAAAGGACGTCGAGACTCGACGGGCCGCCCGCGCCGAGAAAGAAATCGTCACCGCCGATGTGACCGAGAAAGACGTCCGCGTGCCCGAGCCGAGCGCGCAGCAGGGCGACGAACATCGCGATGGCGCGGTCGCCCACATGGAATCCGAAGTGATCGTTGAATGGCTTGAAATTGTCAAAATCGAAGAGCACGAACACCTGCGGCCGCACGGCGCTCTCGAGCGCGCCGAGTAGATGGTTCGCGACGCTCATGTTCCCCGGCAGCTTCGTCAGCGGATTCTGGTCGCGCGCGGTTGCGAGCATGCGGTCGTGCATCGTGCGGAGCATGCTCCGTGCATCGATGAGGCCGGCGTAGTAGCCGTCCTGCGAGATCATGACGGTGCGCTCTTCGGGATGGAGGGCGAGGGCGCTGAGGATGCGCTCGACCGGCGTCTCCGCGTCGAAGACGGGGGCGCGACTGAGGAACTGCTCGATCCGATACGTCCTCGCGCTATTGGTCAAAAGCGTGCGTCCGAACGGCGAGTAGATCAGCGACTTCAGACCCTCTTCGTGGACGATGCCGAGCGGGGCGCCGGCGGCGTCGACGACCGGAAAATACGTGCGCGTGCGATCGCTCCGAAAGGCTTCGAGGAGCGCGCTCATCGGCTCCCCGATCTCGAGCGCCCGCGGCCGGTCGAGCTGCGGATGACGACCGGCGGTGTCGGCGTGGCGTCGCACGTGGTGGCGACGATTGGTCTCCTCGACGATCGCGTACGTCTTGCGGAGCGCGCCGAGCTCCGTCGTCGGCCGCGCCACGTAGTAGCCTTGGATGTAGTCGCATCCGGCTTCGCGGCAGATGCGCAGCTCACTCTCCGTCTCGACGCCCTCGGCGACGACCTCCGCGCCCGTGGACTGAGCCAGAGCTACGAGTTGTCCGAGAAACGAGCGCCGCCGGTCGTCGCGTTCGACGCCTGCGATGAAGAAGCGGTCGACCTTGACGATCGAGGGCTTCGCGTCGATCAGCCGTTTGAGCCCGGAGAACCCGCGGCCGAAATCGTCGAGCGCGAGCGTCGGTCGCCGGGTCCACCGGTCAATCAACGTGATGAACGGCCGTTCGTCGAGCGGTTCCATCTCCGAGATCTCGAAGCAGACGCGCTCCGGTGCGAGACCGTGGCGGTCGAAGATCGCGAGCGTCAGATCGGGATGGTACGCCGCCTCCCGCACGATCCGGTGGTTGAGATTGAAAAAGAGCCGAGCGCTCGACGGGCCGGCGAAGCTGACGAACGCCGCGACGGCCTTCTCGCGCAGGACGAGCTCCGCTGCGAGCACGACGCCGGCCTTCGCGATCCATTCGAAGAGCTCCGCGATCGATGCGGCACCCACGCGTTCGTGACGGCGTAGCAACGCCTCGAAGCCGTAGGCATCGCCGCTATGGACGTTGACGATCGGTTGGAACGCATATTCGATCTCGGCGGAGATCACCGATATGAGGTCCGGCACGTAAGAGGTGTCGGCCGCGATGGGGCGTTCCGCTAGGGCGATCAAGCGCCTGAGGCGTGCTCCGGGAGCACGAGCGGAGGAGCGGGGGGCGTCGCCGTCTCGGGACGGATCGCGAAGAGGAGCAGACCCGCGACGAAGCCGCTGACGAGGCCGCCGACGTGGCCCGCCTTCGAGATGAACGGCACGGCGAACGTGAAGGCGAGGTTGAGCGCCAGCACGGGCAGCATCTGCGCGATCAGCCGCCGCCCGCGCGCGCCCATGCGGAGCCCGAAGGCGACGAGGGCGCCGAAGAGCCCGAAGATCGCGCCGCTCGCCCCGACCGTGACGTCGCCGGGTGAGAACGTGACGACGGCCCAGCCGCTGCCGCCGAGCGCGATCGCGTAGATGGCGAGCATCCGCCAGTGACCGACGAGCCATTCGACGTCGCGGCCGACGACGTAGAGCGCGACCATGTTCAGCGCGACGTGCGCGAAGCCGCCGTGGAGGAAGGCGCCCGTGACGACGCGCCACCAGGAACCGTGCTGGACCGCGACGCCGAAGAGGGCGCCGTGATCGTACAGACTCCGGTTGCTCGAGAAGTCCGTACCGCTCGCGAGCTCCCACACGAAGGCGAGCAGGTTGATCGCGACGAGGATCGTCGTGACCGTAAAGAGGCCCGGGGTGGATCGCTGCGAGCGCTCGGGAGTCGGCATCACCATTTCTCAACACCTCCCGAGCGATCGCCGTTGCGCCGCCCTCGGACGGCCCGAGGCTCACGTGAGCGAGGGAATCGTCACCTGCGTGAACTTGCCATGCTCGACGAGCTCGGTTGCGAGCCGGACCTGCAAGTGACCGGCGGCCGTGAGCCCCGTCAGCGCGAGCGGTTGGTCGTCCTTCGGCAGCGAACCGACGGCCGCGGCGAGTTTGGCGCGGATCGCCGCCGGGTCGCTCGTCGTCTTTGCGAGCGCCATCGCTCGACCGATGACGAGCATCGCCATGTAGTTGAAGGCGACCTCGGAGTTCGGCTCGCGGTCGTTTCCGAACTTCGCGGCGTACGAGGCCATGAACGTCTTGATGCCCGGGCCGTCGTAACGATCGATCGGTTCGACGCCGACGGTGCCGCCGAGCTGCGCCATCGGCAGGACCTTGCTAACCTGCTCGAATTTTGCCTGATCCATCATGATGAAGCCGCCCTTGAAGCCTTGATCGCGCGCGGCCTTCATGACGAGCGCGGTCGGCTGGGAGGGACCGCCGACGAGCAGGACGTCCGGCTTCTCCGAGAGCGCTTTGCTAACCGCGCCGGAGAAGTCGGCGGTCGTGTTGTAGTCGACCGCGTCGTCGCCGAGGACGTTCCCGCCCGCGGCCTTCCAGGCGTCGCTGAAGCCGCTCTTCCACGCGTTGCCGTAGGCCGTCGTCGTCGGCAGGAGGCCGAGATTCTTGCCGAAGCGCTTCATCAGCTCGCTCGTCCACGGCTTGAAATACGAGTCGTACCGCGGCGGGATCATGAAGACGAGGCCGTCGCTCTGCTGCAGGATTTTCGGCTCGCTCGAGTATGCGGCGACGAGGAACTTCGGCGCTTGTTTTTCGTTGAAGCCCAGGAGCGCGAGGATGCCGCCGCTGTGAGGGCAGAAAATAACCGGCGTCGCGCTCTGCTGGACCAGACGCTTCGCATTGATCGCCGCCTCGTTCGGGCGGTACCCGTCGTCGAGCGAGACGAGCGCGAAGCCCTGCTTCTTGTTCTCGGTGTTGAGGCGGTCGATGCCGAGCTGAATGCCGCGCTGGACGTCCGTGCCGTACTGCGCCGCCCCGCCGCTGAGCGGACCCGTGAACCCGATGTTGACGACGGGTGTGTCGGCCCACGCGCCGCGCGTGCCTGCCGCCGCGAGGGCCGCGACCGAGAGCGAGCCGAGACCGAAAGTCGAACGTTTCATGGATTGACCTTTCCGGTGCTACGCACCGATGAACGCTTTGCGGACGCCGTCGTCGCGGCGGAGCTCCGAGGAGGGACCCGAGAGCACGATCTTGCCATCGCGCAGGACGTAGCCGCGGTCGGAGATGGCGAGCGCCGCGGCGGCGTTCTGCTCTGCGAGCAGCACCATCGTGCCGCCGCGGTTGATCGTCGCGACGGCCGCGAGCGTCTGCTCGAGGACGAGCGGCGCGAGGCCGAGCGAGGGTTCGTCGAGCAGCAGCAGCCGCGGCCGCGCCATGAGCGCCCGGCCGATCGCGACCATCTGCTGCTGGCCGCCGCTGAGCGCGCCCGCGGCGACCGCGAGCTTGTCGCGCACGGCCGGAAAGAGCTCGCAGACGAAGGCGAGCGACTCTGCGACCGCGCCCCGGTCGCGACGGTGGACGTAGCCGCCGAGACGCAGGTTCTTCTCGACGGAGAGCTCGGGAAAGAGTTCGCGGCCCTCCGGGCACTGCGCGACACCGAGCCCGACGATGCGCCCGGGGTCGAGCCGGCCGAGGTCGCGTCCGTCGAACCGCACGCTGCCGGCCGCGGCGCGCACGACGCCGCTGATCACGCGCATGAGCGTCGACTTGCCGGCGCCGTTGCTGCCGAGCAGCGTCACGAACTCGCCGGGCGCGACGCGCAGGTCGACCGCTTCGAGAACGCAGGCGCCGCCGTACCGGACCGTCACGCCGCCGACCTCAAGCAACGCGCGCGGCCCCGAGATAGGCGTCGATCACGAGCGGGTCGGAGGCGATCGCGGCCGGCGGACCCTCCGCGATCTTGCGCCCCTGCTGCAGCACGACGATCGTATCGGCGAGGCCCATCACGACCTGCATCTTGTGCTCGACGAGACAGACGGTACGGCCGCTCGCGGCGATCCGCCGGATCAGCGCGACGTGCTCCGCGATCTCCTCGTGACTGACGCCGGCGACCGGTTCGTCGAGGAGCAGCAGCCGCGGTTCGCCGGCGAGCGCGATCGCGATCGCGAGGCGGCGCTGCGCTTCTTGCGAGAGCGCCGAGGCCGGCTGGGCGGCCGAGCGGTCGAGCCCGACGAAGGCGAGGGCCTCGCGCGCGCGCTCCGTCGCTTCGCGTTCGCTTTTGCCGTGACGCGGCGTGCGCAGGAGCGCGTCGAGGAGCGTCGCGCGGACGTGCTTGCGCGCGCCGACGATCGCGTTGTCGAGCACGCTCATGGTGCGAAAGAGCGCGGTGCTCTGGAAGGTACGCGCGATGCCGAGACGCGCGATCGCGTACTCGGGCATGCCGGTGACGTCGGCGCCCTCGAAGTGCAGCGTACCGGCGCTCGGGCGCACGTGACCGCCGATCAGATTGAAACACGTCGATTTGCCGGCACCGTTCGGGCCGATGATCGCCGTGATGGAGCCCCGCCGCACGGCGAAGCTGACGTCGTCGACGGCCGTGAGACCGCCGTACCGTTTTGTCAGGTGCCGTACCTCGAGGATCGCCTCCGCGCGATCGTTCATCGGCGAAGCTTCGCGAAGCCGCCCGCGATCCCGCCGGGCAGATAGATCACGAGCAGGACGAGCAGCGGACCGAAGACGAGCATCTGGTACTGCGCGAAGCTCTGCAGCAACTGCGTCGTCGTCGAGAGCAACAGCGTGCCGACGAGGGGTCCGGCGATCGTACCGAGCCCGCCGACCACGGCGAAGAGGAGCATGTTGAACGTGACGTCGAGCTGGGTCGTCTCGGGGCCCAGGAACCCGACGAACATCGCGTAGCATCCTCCTGCCACGCCGGCAAGGACGGTCGAGACGACGAAGGCCAGACGCTTGACGCCCGTGACGTCGACGCCCGCCGCGCGCGCGAGGTCTTCGTTGCTCGCGACGGCGAGCAGCGCGCGGCCGAAGAGCGAGTGCCGGATCGCCGCGGTCGCGGCGATCGTCAGGAGCAAGATCAGGTAGACGAGCTCGTACTTCGGGATCGGATCGTCGAACGAGACGGGGCCGATCGGCGGCGGTGCGGGGATCGCGACGATGCCGATGTTGCCGCCGGTGAGCCATTGCCAGTTCGTGACGACGACGTTGACCATGACGCCGATCGCGGCCGTGAAGATCGCGAAGTAGTGACCGCGCGTGCGCAGCGCGAGCGCACCGACGAGATAGCCCGTCGCGCCCGTGAGCAGGGCCGCGGCGAGCATCGCGACCCAGAACGTCGCCTGTGTGCGCGTCGTCAGCAGCGCGACCGTATAGGCGCCGATGCCGAAGAACGCGGCGTGGCCGAGCGAGAGCTGGCCGCCGAACCCGAGGATGACGTTGAGGCCGTAGACCGCGATCGCCGTGACGTACGCGTCGACAACGACTTGCTGGTAGTACGGATTCTTCAGGACGACCGGCAGGAGCGCGCCCGCGACGGCGAGCGTTCCGATGAGGGCCTTGCGTTTCACGAACCGCTCACGTGCCCCGCGTGAAGAGCCCGGTCGGCTTGAAGGCGAGGATGACGACGAGCAGCCCGAAGGCGATCGCATCTTGATAGCTCGTCGAGACGTACGCGGAGGAGAGGCTCTCGGCGAACGCCAGCACGAACGCCCCGACGATCGCTCCCGGGATGCTGCCCATGCCGCCGAGCACGACGATCGCGAAGGCCTTCAAGAGCACGACGAAGCCCATCTCGGGAAAGATGAGGTCGATCGAGGCGATCAACGTCGCGGCGGCGGCCGCCATCGCAGCCGAGATCGCGAAGACGAGCGCGCCCGTGCGATTGACGTCGATGCCGACGAGCGAGGCGCCGGTGCGATTCTGTGCGACGGCTTCGATCGTCGCGCCGAGCAGCGTGCGTTTGAGGAAGAGATAGAGGGCGACGACGAGCACGGCCGCCGCCGCGATGACAACGAGCTGCTGCTGCGTCGCCTCGAGGCCGAAGGCGTTGACCACGTGGTCGTACGGTGTCGGCAACACGCGAAAATCGGAACCGAAGGCGAGCCGCGCCACGGCTTCCAGGAAGAACAGGACGCCGATCGCCGCGATGATGACGTTGACCTCGGGGCCGTCGCGAAGCGGCCGGAAGACGACGCGCTCGAGGGCGATGCCGACGGCCGCGAGCGCGCAGGCCGCGAGCAGCATCGCGGGCCAGTACGGCGCGTGCAGCGTCGTTATGGCAAAGAATGACGCATAGGCGCCGAGCATGTAGAGGTGACCGTGCGCGAAGTTCGCGATGCCCATCGTTCCGTAGACGAGCGCGAGTCCGAGCGCGACGAGCGCGTAGATGCTGCCGAGGACGAGCCCGTTGAGTAGTTCTTGTGCGAGGAGGTGCATCCGCCGTGCGCGTCAGTGCGCGCGAAGCTTCGCGGCCGGTGACCGGAGCGCATCGAAGAATTTCGCGCGCGCGAGCGGCAGGCAGACGTCCGCGACCGTCACGTGGTAGTTCGTGATCGGAATCGATGCCGGGATGAACGAGTCGACGTCCGTGAGCGTCGCGCTGCTGCCGAAGTACGCGAGGGCCGCCTTTGCGTTGGCGAATTCCACTTCGGGGTCGCGCGAACCGCCGCACAGGAAGAGCGGTGCGACCGGCTTCCAGCCCGTCAGCAGGTCATTCTTTACCAGGTCCGCGCGTGCGCCGTTGCTCGGATTGGTGAGGAAATCGCTGATGAAGGCGGGCTGGAGCAGCTTCGTCTGATCGGCCGGCAGCGTCTGACCGCCGAGCGGGATCTGATCTTGCAGCGTCGCGACCGGGAGCAGCGTTTCGATGCCGGTCACGTACGGCGCGAGAAAGACGTCCGAGGGCGCCCGGTAGACGTTCCCATAGATGTGCTGGTAGCCGACGAGTGTGAAGGTGGCAAGGATCGGTCCGTCCTGCGACTGGTGGGCGACGGCGTCGAGGAAGGTCTGCGAGAGGGCGTAGGGGCCGCTCGACGGCGCGTCGCCGAGGACGTGGAACTCGGCCGGTTCGTCGCGCTCGATCGCGCGCTGCGTCGCGACCGCGGACTGACCGCCCTGCGAGTGGCCCGAGATGAAGACGTCGCCGGAGAGCGCGACGCCGAGCTGCTTCGTCGCGGCGCGAGCGGCGCGCAGCGAGTCGATGACGGCACTCGCTTCCGAGTCGGCGTGCAGATAGGGATGGTAGGGGTAGTTCGAGAGGCCGAGACCGAGATAGTCGGTCGCGATTGCGGCGTACCCGTGGCTCGCGTAGATCGCCGCGACGACGATGGGCAGTTGGTCCGGCGCCGTGAGCTGTTCGTTCGAGGTCGCCGGATCGTTGATCAGTTGCGACTTCACGATGTTCGTGCCGTGCGCGTACGCGACGATCGGCAGCGGCGCCGCGCTGCAGCCGGTGCCGCTCGCCGGCAGGAAGAGTCCGGCGCTTGCGTTCGCGCGCTCGCCGTTGACGCCGATCGTTTCGTACGTGACCGTGTAGAGCGCGACGTCGCACTGCGGCGGGCCACCGACCGCCGAGATGAGCTGGCTGTTGGGATCCGCGGCCATCGCGCCCTTCGCGATCACGATCGGCCCCGTGACGCTATCGAGCGTCCCGCGGAACGCCGCCGGCGCGAGCGTCGGTGTCGGCGTCGGAACGGGCGTTGCGACGAAGACGGGCGACGACGGCGAGCCGCTCGAGCCGGCGCAGCCGGCGAGCGCGAACGCGAACGCCAAGGACGAAAGACAGGAAGATGCTAAGAAAAGGCGACGGAAGCGCATGGGTACAGGCATTACACAATTGTTACGCGCCGTACCTTCCGAGCCGCAACTTTCTTTCGTGTCAGGTCCGGACCGAGTCATAGGCTACCCGAGCGGCGCGAAGAGCCGCTCGATGTCGTCGGCGGCGAGGGCTGCCTTCGGTCCCGAGCCTTCCGCGAATATCGCGGCGGCGATCTCCGCTTTGCGGGCTTGGAGATCGAGGATCTTCTCCTCCACGGTGCCGGCGCCGATCAGCTTGTACACGAACACGTGACGCTGTTGACCGATCCGATGGGCGCGGTCGGTCGCCTGCCGCTCGACGGCAGGATTCCACCAGGGATCGAAGTGGATGACGGTGTCGGCGGCCGTCAGATTGAGCCCCGTGCCGCCGGCCTTCAGACTGATCAGAAAGACCGGGACGTCGCCGTTCTGGAAACGCGCGACGACCGGCCCGCGGTTCTTCGTCTCACCCGTCAGCACGGCGAAGGGGATCTCGCGCGCTGCGAGCGCCGGCTCGATCAAGCGCAGCATGCTCGTGAACTGCGAGAAGACGAGGATGCGCCGCCCCTCTTCGATCATCTCGGGCAGCATGTCGAGGAGTACGTCGAACTTGACGCTCGGCGCGTTCTTCGCGAGCTTGCCTTTGAGGAGCCGCGGGTCGCAGCAGACCTGACGGAGCTTCAGCAGGGCATCGAGGATGACGATCTGACTGCGCGCGAGGCCGCGGGCGGCGATCTCGGCGCGCACGCGTTCGTGCATCGCGAGGCGGACCGTCTCGTACAGATCGCGCTGCGCGCCGGAGAGTTCGACACGACGGACGATCTCGCTCTTCTCCGGGAGTTCGCGCGCGACCGCCTCCTTCGTCCGGCGGAGAACGAACGGCGCGATCCGATCGGCTAGTGCCCGGCGTCGCACGGGGTCGTCGTGCTTCTCGATCGGCGTACGAAAGAGCCTGACAAATTGCCTGCGGTCGCCGAGCCCGCCCGGCAACGCGATCGAGAAGAGCGACCAGAGATCGCCGAGATGATTCTCGACGGGCGTCCCGGTGAGACAGAGGCGGTGCTCGGCGCGTAACGCCATCGCGGCCTGCGCGGCCTTGGACTGCGGATTCTTGAGCGCCTGCGCTTCGTCGAGCACGACGGCATGCCACGAGCGTCCACGCAAGATCTCGTCACGCACGAGCAGCGCGTACGTCGTGATCACGAGATCGTGGTCGTCGATCGAGCCGAATCGTGCGGCACGCTCGGGGCCGTGCAGGGCGAGCACGCGGAGCGAGGGCGCGAACCGTGCCGCTTCATCGCACCAGTTGAAGACGAGGCTCGTCGGCACGACGAGGAGCACCGGCCGGTCGAGCCGTCCGCGCTCCTTCTGCACGAGCAGGTGAGCGAGAGTCTGGACGCTCTTGCCGAGACCCATGTCGTCCGCGAGAATGCCGCCCATGCCGTATGCGGCAAGAAATTGCAGCCAGTCGAGACCCTCGCGCTGGTACTCGCGCAAGACTCCGGTGAACGACGGCGGAACGGGGGTGCGCACGTGGGGTTCCGCGCGGCGCAGTTGCGTCGCCAGACTCCGAACGCGCTCCGGTACGTCCCAGCGGGCGCCGACGGCGCCTTCGAGCTCGTTCACGATCGCGGCACGCGGCCGCGGCAGCCGGACGGAGCCATCGGCACGGAGGGCGGCGGGATCGGCGAGTTCGACGAGCGCCTCGAGAATCGAGCGCACGCGGTGCGCCGGCAGCGCGAGCGAGGTGCCCTCGGGTTCGAGATGCACGTACCAGATGTCGTCCGGCCCGACCTTGGCGAGATTCTCCTGGCCGAGCAGCGGGACGCGACGCTCGAGGAGCGCGCTCAGCAGCCGCAGCAAGTCGATGCGCTTGCCGTCGTGCTCGATGCCGATGGCAAGGTCGAACCATCCGCCGTCGCGCTCCTCGATCGAGGAGCTCCACAAAACGTCATCGGTCGCGTCGATGAGTCGGTGCCGGAAGCTCGGATCGATGTCGATCTGCCAGCCGCCGGCGCGGAGCGCGGCGACGCCGCCCAAGAAGATGGCCCAACTCGTTTTTTCATTCGCGGGGTAGCCGAAGAGCGGACCCTTCGCATCGATGCGGCCGCGCAGACCTTGATGCTCGAGGAGCGTTGTCGCGCGCAAGCGCGCGATCGCCGCGGCCTCCGCTTTCGGATTCCTGAGCGTGACGAGCGTCTCGCCCTCGACGGTGCGCCGGCTCGATCGCTCTTTGGATGATGGATCGACGACGATCTCGCCGTAAGCGAAGGTCAGCTCCGCGACGTCCAGCGTTTCGGGCGGCGCGTGCGCATAGCGCATCGCATATGACGACGCGATCCGGTCCTCCACCGAGCGTAAGAGCAATCGCGGAACGAGCTCGGCCCGGATCGTGCGTTCGGCGACGATGACGGGCGCCGGCATCGCGAGCGCCGGCAGCGTCGTCGCGATGCGTTCGCGGACGCGGAGTGCCTGCGCTCGATCGAGCGGGGGCGCGGCGAGAATCGCGAGCAGCGTATCGATCGGCAGGCCCGTCTCGATCGGTCCGGCCTGCCCGAGACGCTCGTGGACGTACCAACCGGGCACGCCGGGCAGTGCGGCGAGCTCCGGGTCATCGAACGCGAAGGCCGGGCGCTGGGAGCCGTCCTCCGAGAGCGTCCAGACGATGCGGGCGGTTGCGGCGGGGCCGGCGCTCAAGGGCTCGCCGGCGGTCGTGCGGAGAAACGCGCGGCCCGTCGCGACGATGCGGCTCGCGATCTCCGTCGCGAGCCTCCCCCGCGTGCCGTGCGTGGCAGCGTACGCACCGAGGAACCGGCCGAGCAGCGCATCGTCGCTCGCGACGGCACGAGCCGCGCTCGAGATGAGGGTGTCGGAACTCATCTCGCGGAGCTTCGTCCACGTCCCGGCTTTGTTCCGGCGCACGACGTGGATCTCGATTGGGAAACCGTTGAGCGACGGCGTCGCGCGCTCTCGAAACAGATACACCAGACGTTCGGTGCCGTCGGCTTCAGGGCCGGCGGGCAGCGTCGCTCGGAGTTCGTCGAGCCAGCGATCGACGTGGGCGTCTTCGTCCCGGCGCTCCGGCTTCGGCCGAGGAGCCGGCATCGCGCGGGCCGGCACCGCGGGGGCCGTCCGTGCGGGACGCATGGCAGCGGTTTGCCGATCGAGCGCAGCGAGCAACGTCGCCGCGACGTGCTTGCAGTATTCGCCGTAAGGGCACGAGCAGAAGCCGGAGATGATGAGCCGGCCGCTCTTCTTCGTGTTCGAGCAGTAGATGCGGACGTTGTAGAGCGACGTACCCGAGACCGTCGCGACGATCGTGCTCCCCGCATCGTCGACGGTGAGCGTCTTGACCTCGCCGGACCGCGCGTAGGTTCGACCGCGGTCGAGGACGTCGCGACGAAAGGTCGCGCGGAGGTCGTCGAGCGTGAAGAGCAGCGGCATCGCCCGCTCCGTTCGATACGCAACCGGCGATGCTTTGTCGCGGACGGCCTACAGGGATTTCAGCGTTCGCTCGTGGACGCCGAACCGTTCCTGGAGGAACGTTACGATGCCGTCGTGTTCAAAGCGCACGCGTTCGGTGTCGACGTACCCATAAGCCTCGTGGCTCTCGTGATAGATGTCGAGGAGCGAGGTGCCGTGGGTGTCGACGAACGACAGCTTCCAACGGACCTCGAGCGGCGAGTCGATGGCGACGGGGCGTGACGATGCAACGCGTGCGAGCGCCTCGTCAACGAGTTTCGGATCGTTTGAGTGATGGTGATTCACGCTGGCCCACGTCGAGAGGGCGGCCGGCGTGACGGGGATCTGCGTCTGCGTGAGGTCGTCGAGGTGGATCACGCGCAGCCCGACGATCCGCGCGCGGTGCGAGCGCGCGGAGTCGATTATGGCAAGAACGAGCAGTGTGCCGCCGAGGGCCGCCGAGCGCGTCACCGGCCGAGCTCCTGACCCGGAATGACATGATCTTGCACGCCTGCTCAAAGCATGACGATGCCGCGGCGGACCCCTTGCGTGACGGCTTCCGTGCGGCTGGAGACGCCGAGTTTTGCGAAGATCGCCGCGATGTGCGTCTTGACCGTGTGATCGGAGATACCGAGAGCTGCCGCGATGCGCTTGTTGGAAGCTCCGCTCGCAAGGTGTTCCAAGACGTCGCGCTCGCGCGACGATAGCGGATCCGCCTCCGCCATGTCGATGCCGGCGCGCAGGTCGGGGGCGGATTGCGCGCCCCGCGCGGATGGTTGACGCACGATGAGGCCCGCCGCGACCGCCCGGATCGCCGCGACGATGTCGCCGGCGCTCGCGTCTCGCGCGAGGACGCCGTGGGGCCCGAGCGCTTCCGCGGCAACCGTTTCCTCGCCGATGATGACTGCGGGCGGCTCGGTCGCTTCGAGCCGGGCGAGGTCGCGCGCGTCGACGAGCAGGACGTCGGGTTCGGTCGCGGCGATCGCATCCGCGCGTTCGCTCGCCCGCACCTCGCCGACGATTTCGAGACCGGGCTCGCGGGCGAGCGATGCGGCGAGCGCCGTCAGGCGCGCCGGCGCATCCCCCGCTACGAGTACGCGAATCACGCGGCGATCGTGACGCCGCGAGTTGGCCTGCGGTGCAGTTCGAGGTCGCGCAGGCGCCCGTCGCGGACGAGCGTCAATCGCATCGCAGCACTCAGGCGTTCGACCGCACCCGAGCGGTTCACGGCTCTTCCGTCGATTGCGACGATCGCGTCGCCGAGTGCGATGCCGGAGCGTTCCGCATCGCTGCCGGGCTCGATCGCCGTCACGAGGAACATCGGTCGCGCGCGGGCGGGTGCGATCGCGATGCCGAGCCGCTGCTCCGGGGCGCCCAAACGGACGCGTTCGATCGTCTCGGTCGCGACGGAAAACGAGCGATCGCGAGCGATCGCCGCATTCATACCGACGAGATTGCCTGCGGAATCGAAGAGCGGGCCGCCCGAGTTTCCCGGCGCGAGCGGGACGTCGGAGACGACGATGCGGTCCGAGGTGCGGCGTACGAGGCCGTGCGCGAGCACGTCGCGCGCTCCGAGTGGATGACCGAACGCGAAGACGAGTTCGCCCGGGCGCAGCCGCGCGGAAGCGCGCATCGTGACGCCGTAACCCGGCGTCCCCGGTGCCGCCGTCGTAGAAAGTTTGAGGATCGCGACGTCGGGCTCGGCATCGAAGCGTTCGACCTCCGCATCGTAGGTGCGGCCGTCGACGTCGACGGCCGCGCGCCGACCGCGGATGCAGTGCGCGCACGTCACGACGCGGTCGACGCCGAGGCGGATGCCGGAACTCTGCCCGGATGAGCTCCGGCCGGAGCCGCCATCGCGGACCGCGACCGTGGCGAGACGAGCGCGCTCGCCGATCGCCTGCGTCGCCGCCTCGAGTTCAGCGAGCATGCCGCGCCCCGGTCGCTTGGGGACGCTCGCCGATCGTGACCGCGATTTGGCGGAGTTCGCCGCCGCGCAGCACGCGCAGCGACGGGGTCGATGCGATCGGGACGTGCGCGAGCGCACGTTGCAAGTCGTCGGCATCTTCGATCGTCTGCGCGTCGAGCGCGATGACGACGTCGCCGATCGCGACGCCGGCCCGTTCCGCAGGACCGCCCGCCGCTACGTCGAGCACGATCGCGCCGCCGTGTTGCGCGAGCGTCCGCGCCGCGCGCAGCGCCGCGGGAAGCCGGACGGCTTGCAGTGCGACGCCGATGTACGGATGCACCGCATGACCACCGCCTGCCAGCTGGGCGACGACGCGATCCAGCGTGACGAGCGGGACGACGAGTGCGTGACGGCGCGACAGTCCCCACGTATTCATCCCGAGCAGGGCGCCCGCCACATCGACGAGCGGACCGCCCGAGAAACCGGGGCCGACCGTCAGATCGGCGCGCAGGTAGCGCTCGATCTCGCCGCCGCGCCACGTGCGCCAGGGCCCTGCGATCGCGCTGACGATGCCGAAGCTGGCGGCGGGATCGCCGTCGTCGTCGCGTGCGAGTGCGAGCGCGAGGCTGCCGGGTCGCGGTTCCGACGGCGCGCGTGCGATCGGTGATGGAAAGAGGTCATCCGAGCGGAGCAACGCGATGTCGGTCGCTTCGTCCCGGCCGACGATCGTCAGACGGCGCGGCGGCGAATCGGGCGAGACGACGACGTCGATTGCGTCTTCGTCGTCGATCGTGTGATCCGCCGTCACGATGTGATGAGGGTCCCAGACGATACCGCTCGCATCGCGGCGGCCGGCGTCGATCGAGACGACCGACGGCGCGACGCGCGCCACGGCGGTTGCGAGCGCTTCCGAGAGCGCGATCAGGGGAGAGCCGGAGTCATTCATGCCACCCAGTATCGCGCATCGCAGCAGTGCGTGCATCGCCCGTTCAGGCGAGTGCTCCCGCTGCCGGCAGCCACGGGCCGGGCCACTCGAGTGCGAGTGCGGAGTCGTAGAGCCGGTAGAGATCGACGCCTTGGACGAACGCGGAGATATTGCGGCCGCGCAGGAGCGTCTGCGCGTGGCGCTCGTTGCGTCGCTGCAGGCGGTCGACGAAACTCCGATCCGGCAGCCGGTCGGATTTCGCGAGATTGCACGGCGCGCAAGCGAGGACGAGATCCCACAGCTCGTCTTCGAGCAGGAACGCCCATGGCAAGACGTGATCGACATGCGTCACCACGGATTCGTCGAGCCGGCGGTCGCAGTAAAAACAGGTCAGCGTGTCGAGTTGCCGGAGGACGTGCAGGAAGGTCGTGAGCGAGCCGCGCTCGGCCCCTTCGCGCTCAACCTTTCGGATAACGTACGGAGCGAGCTTGTTGACACGTTCGAGGTACCGCGCCCACCAGTGGTTTGCAATCAACTCGAGCTCGGCTCCGTGTTCCGCGAGGCAGCGAAAGCCGGGAGCCGAGAGCATGACGATCGACTCCGGCGACGTCCACGTGAAGAGCGGCGGCATCGCGCCGGGGGCGCTTGCATGAAAGGCTTTCAGGACGACGGGGAGCGCGCTTGCGAGCCGCGCGGTGGGGCGCTCGACCGCAACGGGCGGGAGGTCGGCGAGCCGTCGCACGCGGTGTCGCTCCGCTGCGAATCGGATCGCTCGCAGGACGACCGGCTCCCGCGCGAGCGACGGTGCCTGCCGCAAGTGGTAGACGATCGTCTGATTCCAATAGAGCGCGAGGAACTGCCGCGCGATCTGCGTCCGCGTGTACGCCGGCGCGGGGTCGGTTCGCACGAGCCTGACGAGCGCCTTGAGCAGGGCGGGTTTGTACGAGCTCTGCATGTCGGCGTCGCGCTGCAAGATGACGAGGTCGCGGACCGAGATCGCGGGTTGAATCATCGTGGCTTCGGTAGCTCTACGCAGGATCCGTTGAAGTCGCTATCTCTCGATGGTCGTGCTCACAGGCCGGCTTCCTCGTACAACTCATCGAGGGAGACGGCGAGCTCGATCGAGGGGAGATCGATCGAGCCGCTCGTGAACGGCAGCGTCGTCGTCCACGCGGTTCCGTTGCGTCGATAGGATCGAGCCCAGCGTCGCGCAGAGTCGATCAGCACGTATTCTTCGAGAGAATCGATGGTCGTATACTCGTCGAATTTGTCGCCACGATCGATCGCGGCCGTGCTCTCGGAGAGCACCTCGATGATCAACTTCGGATAGCGGACCGTCTGTTCGCCCGCGGCGTCGCGTTCGTCGCACGTCACGAGCACGTCGGCATACCGCGCCGACCGTTTCGTCACGATCAGCGCGTCGGATGCGTGCGTGCGGCAGGGCCGGACATGCGGCTGGATGCGAGCGATCAGCCCCGCGGCAAGTGCGCTATGTCCGAGCGTCCCTCCGGCGAACGCCAGCGTCCGGCCGACGCTAAATTCATGCCGTTCGGGCTGACGGCGCTCCCACTCGAGAAAGGTCAGCACGTCGCGATCATCGGGATACGCGCTCATGTCGCCAGCGTTCGGCGATCGACGCTTCCTCCCTCGCCCACGGTCTCCGACGGCGGCGCGCACCTCGTGACCATGGAGTTCGACGGCACCGTCGAAGGCGCGGACCGGCATGGACTACCTCGTGTTGACGCAGCGCGCTCAGCGGCCCGGTGGCGAACTCAAGTATCTCGACGTCGAAGGCAGTCTCTATCATTTTCCGGCCGCAGCGCGACGCGCTTGCCGACGAGCGCAGCTCGTATGTCGGCTACGGCCGGCTGCTCGAGTGGTTTCCCGATGTCAATCACGCGGATCATGCTCGAGCTGAGCGAATTCCGTTTCGAGCCACGCGCCGACGCGTGTAAGGTAGGCGATGACCTCCGCGCGTTCCATTTCAAGGTCGAGCTCCGATGTGGAATTCGTCGACTCAAGCACGATTTTTCCACCGTTGCGCAATGGAACGTTGGTCGCGCACAACTTTGATGCATCTGTCTTCGGAGCATCAACGGCTTGAAGCTTGCGGCGCTTTGCCATCGTCTCGGCCTTCGGCATCACCGCATCTCCCGTTATTATGCCTCGGTCGCGCAGCGCATGAAGGAACGTCGCAAGTGAAGCGACGGTAATTCCCTCCGCTTCGAGTGCGGCCACTATATACGTCCCCCTGAAGAAGGGTAGGTCGAGGTACGCTCTTCGTTAGACTCTTGAGCGGCTCACTCACACCCTTTGAAGAATGTCTAAAACGCTCGATCTCTTATAGCGTCGCTCCTTTGCCGAATCAGGCGTTCGCGCCGAGGCCGAACGTCTGCCGTAACCGTTCTGCCTCGACCGCTGGGGGAGCGCCGAAAAGGCGTTTGAACTCTCGGTTGAATTGTGAGGCACTCTCGTACCCGACGCGTGCCGCCACCACAGACGCTGCGAGCGCATCTTGCACCATCAGCGTACGCGCCTTGAAAAGCCGTATGTTCTTCAAATACTGCAGAGGCGAGGTGCCAGTGACGGCTTTGAAGTGTTCGTGCAGCGAAGACACGCTGATGCCCGCTTCAGCTGCAAGCGCTGCGATGTTGAGCGGCGTTGAAAACTCAGCATGCATTCGGTAGAGAATCATGTGGACCCGCGCATGGGCTGAGTTCGCTGAGAGAAGCGAGCGCAGAGCTTGACCGTCCGGACTGCAGAGGACGCGGTACGTGAGCTCTCGCACGAGTTGCGGTCCGAGCACCTGCGCTTCGATGGGTGAGGTCAGGCAGCGCAAGAGGCGTGTCGTCACGTCCGCTACCTCTAGTGTGAGCGGCGGTGAACTCACAGCCGTCTCGCGTGCGCCATGGACCGTTGGCGCATGCTCCATCGCCGTTCCAATGGCGACGATGAGTTCGCCGACCGTTTCGAGGTCGATGCGCGCGCAGACAGCAAGAAATGGCCGTTCGCCCTTTACCTCCGTCTCGCAGCCGGCGGGGGTCGGTACGCTCAACACGAGAAAGTTGCCCTCGTCGTAGGTGATAACGCGGTCCTCGAGATGGAGACGTTTGCGTCCCTGCGCAACGACGACGATGCATGGTTCGTAGAGCACGGGCACTCGCGGCGTTGATGAGCGTGTCCGAAAGAACGTGATGCCGTCGACAGCAGAGGCGCGAATACCCTCGATGGGGTTGAGGCGCTCGAGCAAAGCCACCATCTCAAGCCGGTACGTTTCAAGCGCGTTCGGAATTATAGGCAAAGCCGCTGGAAGACTGGGCATTGTTCGCTTCGGTTTCTCCAGGTTAAATGAGCGGACTGCGCGTTCGCCCATATAGTAACGAGCAAGCACCGCACTTCGACCAGACCATTCGGGGAGTCAAAACGATGCACGTCCAGCCTACGCCGCCCAAACCAAGGGTGCGTCGCTCCAGCCTTATGATTTCGAGGCAGTTCCCCTTGGGCCGGAGGCCGTCGATGTCCGTGTCACGCATGCGGGCATCTGTCACACCGATGTCGCCATGGTTGACAACGAGTGGGGTATCTCGCAGTACCCGGTCGTTCCGGGTCATGAGAACGTCGGCATCGTCTCGGCTGTTGGGTCGAACGTCACGCGGCTCAAGGTCGGTGATCGGGTCGGCGTCGGCGCGCTCTGCGGGTCGTGCATGCAGTGCGAATTTTGCGAAGGCGGTCGACAACACGTCTGCGCGAACGTCGTTGGCACGGTCATGGGCCGACATACGGGCGGCTTCGGCTCGGTCGTCCGCGCCGAGAACTGGCAGTTTGCTCATCCGATTCCGGATGCAATCGCCTCTGAGCACGCGGGTCCCTTGCTTTGCGCTGATACTACGGTCTTCACCCCGATCGTGCGGTATGGCGTGAAGCCGACCGACCGAGTTGCGGTCGTCGGCATCGGCGGCCTCGGACACCTCGCCTTGCAATTTCTTGCTAAATGGGGCTGCGAGGTGACGGCAATTTCCTCGACTCACGACAAAGATGCGCAATCCCGCGGCTTTGGCGCGCATCACACGCTTGCGACGAGCGGGGGAGATGAACTCGAACGTGCAGCGCGATCCTTTGATTTCATCATCGCGACGGCCTCCGGGGACTTGCCGTGGGACCAGTATCTTCAGGCACTGCGCCCAGGTGGTAAGCTCTGCATCGTTGGCATTCCGCCGTCGCCCGTGAGCGTCTCAATTTGGAATCTCGTCGGCGGCGAGAAGTCGGTCGTCGGCGGACAGCCAGGGTCGATCGATGAGACGGCGGACATGCTGCGCTTCGCCGCACTCCACGGCGTGCGGCCGACAATCGAAACGTTTTCAATGGTCGACGCGAATACGGCACTCGAGCACACGCGGCAGGGGAAGGCCAGATTCCGAGCGGTGCTCGTTGCGTGAGTCTTAGAAGTCGAGTGGCACATGCTGGTCTTCACCTTTTACCAAGAGGTTATAGCTAGGACATGACGATTTTGCGAGAAACAGGCCTTCGAATGGATAATACCGTCGTAGCCGAGCGCAAATCGATAAACGGGAGATCAGCGAGTTGTCAATTGTTGACCGTCGCGCGCTTAGTTTGCGCGCTGCCGGTATTGGCGCCAGCCGCAACCCCTCTGAACGCAGTGCAGTACCTTGTCGGTAACTGGTCGTGCCAGTATGAAGGTGGCTCCCAGCGCATCTCTTACGAGTCCAAGTACGCATACGAGCTCAGCGGAAGTTGGTTGCGCGAGCGCGACTCGTTTAAGAACGGCGGATCAGATGAAGAGTCGCTCACCTTTGATCCGAAACACGCTTGTGGACAGCCGTCATTCTCGATAGCCTGGGCATGACCACCATCTTTCGCGCAAGCGGTAGCGATGCACGACATATCGTGTACCACAGCGTTTATCCAGACGCGACCATGACCGAGACGTTCGATCGCCTTTCGTCCGCCCGCTACACGCTGCACTACGCCCAAAGCACTGGCGGAAAGCTAACCAAGTCATTGGATACTTGGATACCTGCGTGAAAAAGGCCTAGTCAAGGAGCGACGGGCATTCTGACGCCGACAGATGGCTAGTGCTTCCTACCTAGAGGTCAACGGAGCGGACGAAGGCACCGCCGAAGGTCTTCTTCGTTCCGGCAACGTGAGATTGCCACTGATGTAGAAGATCTCTGCGTGCGGACGCTTGCGATGATATATATAACTGTGCATCGAGCAGGTCTCGATCGAACGTAACGAGGTACTCGGCGCCTCCAACGCGAGCCGTTTCAAGAAACATATCATCGTTAGGATCGCGGCACCCTTGCGCCGCTCCGGAGATCTCGACGAGGGCCGCGTTACGGGCGAGGAACACTCCAAATGGCTCGTCACGATCTGCACATGGCCGTTTAAGCACGCTAGCAGAATGAGTCGTGAAGCGGACGTGGCGCTTCGCGACCGAAATGCGCTCATCCAGACCGTCGTATCGAAGACGGCACGTAGCCGCACTATGCGCGGATTTGACGCTTCTTCTCCGACGTCCCACGTCGAGTGCCGCGGACCGCTTGGACCTCAGCCATGATTTCCTCACCGGAGAGCTCCGGGAGATTCCGGGCGCGGGCGCGTTCGAGGATCCCCTCAATCTCCGCAGGCCAGTCGACTTGCCCAACCTGCGCGGCGAGCATCACGTCGACAGCCTCGCGAATCTTCTCCGAGACGGTCGTTCCAGAGGCAGCGGCGAGCAGCTTCAACGCTTTCATGGCGTTGTCGTCAAGATAGATGCTGGTCCTTCGGTGCATGACCCCTCCCAATCGGCGTAGGCATCGTAGCATACAATGCACCGATATTTACATCCGGCAATCCCGGGACCTGGGCGTACGCGCGATTGTTGGGTTTCACCTTCTGAAAATCTAGAGGCCTCGGCCTGGGGTCCGAAGGAATGCGTTCGAATATGAACGCATTCAGCTTTATGAGACGGATCGCTGCGTTTACCTCGGGTTTTGGGCTCTTCTTCCTCCTGATGCCGCTCGGCATCGTCTTCGGCGGCTTCTGGGCTTGGTTGCCGATCATCGCCACGTTCGTGATCGTTCCACTGCTCGATATGGCCGGCGGCGTCTCGCTCTGGAATCCGGCACCCGAAGCCGAGACGGCGCTCTCGGCGGACCCCCGCTTCCGCTCGATCGTCGGGCTCTGGGTTCCGGTCGCGATCGCGCTCACGGTGTGGGGCTTGGCCGTCACGGTTCACCCGTCGACACCGGGCGTCGACCGCATCGGACTCATTCTTTCGATCGGCTTCATGAACGGCGTCATCGGCATTACGTACGCGCACGAGCTGATCCATCAGCCGTCGCGCTTCGAGCAGTTCCTTGGTGAAGTCTTGCTCGTCCTGGTTGGTTACGGCCACTGGCGCGTCGAGCACGTGTACGGCCATCATCGGAACGTCGCGACGCCGGCGGATCCCGCGACGTCGCGCCGCGGCGAATCGATCTTCGCCTTCTACGGCCGGTCGGTCGTCGGATCGTTCGTCTCCGCGTGGGGGCTCGAACGAGCGCGCCTGCGGCGGGCCGGTCTCGCGCCGCTTGGGCCGCGCAATCGTCTCTATTGGTACGCGGTCGCCACGTGCTTGCTCGCCGCGGTCGCGTATGCGGCCGGAGGAACGCTCGCCGCAGTCGCCTTCATCGCGCAGGGCGTCGTTGCTTTCTCGAGTCTCGAGATCATCAACTACGTCGAACACTACGGGCTGACGCGGCGCGAGCTCGCGCCGGGGCGCTACGAGCCGACGCGGCCGAAGCACTCGTGGAACGCCGGGCAGCGCGTCTCGAACGCGCTCTTGATCAACCTCGCGCGCCACTCGGATCACCACGCGACGGCGAGCCGGCGGTACCAGATCTTACGCACCTTCGACGACGACGCCGCACCGCAGTTGCCGCATGGCTATGCGACGATGTTCCTCATCGCCCTCGTGCCGCCGCTGTGGTTTGCCATGATGAATGCCCGCGTCGATGCCTGGAACGCCCGGGTGGACTCGGCCGCTTGAGCGCCGTCATCCTCGGCCGGCGCGACCGCAAGCGGCTCGCCGCGCGGGCCGCGATCGTCGATGCATCGACGCAGTTATTCGTCGAGCGCGGCTTCGAGCAGACCCGCATCGAGGCGATCGCCGCACGCGCCGACGTCGGAGTCGGCAGCGTCTACACGCACTTCGCGGCGAAGACGGATATCTTGGTGGCGATTCTGACCGGCGACGCCCGTGCGGTCGTCGACCGTACGCGAGCGATCGTCGAACGCGGCGAGCCGGACGCGAGTCATCTCATGTCGGACGTCGCTGCCGTCTTGCTCGAGGTCATGGAGGGCCGACCGCGCGATCTCTGGCAAGATCTGATTGGCCACGCATTGCTCGATCGCGGCGACCTCCATGCGGCGTATGATCGCGTCGAGCGACTGCTGCATGGCCTGATCGTGAACGGCCTGGCACGGCTTCGAGAGAATGGCAAGCTCGAGGCGTCGATGGCAATCGAGGATGCGGCCGACATCGTCTTCGCGCTCGCAAAACACGTCGTGTACCAGTTCGTCTTCGATCACACGACCGCCGTGCCAACGATTCTCGCGACGCTCGAGCGGCAGTTGCGGCTCGCGTTCGGAGCGAGGCAGAGCGACCGCTAGTGTAGTACGTCAAGCAGCTTGTAATGTATGCTGGATTGATGTATACTTGTCCCATGCGCATAGCAGACGCTATCACCCTTAGTGAGCCCGAACGCCGGAAGCTCGAGAAAATCGTGCGAAGTCGATCGTCCGCGTTTCGTTTGATCGAACGATCGCGCGTGGCCTTACTGGCGAGCGAAGGCCTCAACAATATCGAGATCGCGGAGAAGCTCGGCAGCAAGGTAACGAAAGTCGGCCGGTGGCGAAAACGCTTCGCGACTGCCGGCTTTCTCGGGATCGTGAAGGACGCTTATCGCCCCGGTCGATTTCCCGCCGTCAGTCCCGAGCTTGTCGCAAGCGTTATCGAGA
>JAABUX010000863.1_pt1 | contig 48508 bp, 32 predicted proteins | sample 5561851 | NCBI WGS metagenome assembly JAABUX01 (sample SAMN10711883, study PRJNA513361) | rock metagenome | isolation source: Antarctica rocks | place: Antarctica: Victoria Land, Richard Nunatak red sandstone | collected 2016-01-03 | reverse complement strand
GGTCCTTATTGTAAGTTTCTGTACACTTCTTATTGCTTTTATTGTCTTTGTACTCATAATCTATCGGAATTGAAATATTTGCGAACGCTTCAATGGCCGAGTGCGAGAATACAATTTGGGCCATCATATCTTCAAAATAATTAAAAAGCTTTTCATGGCCGTCTGGCCATATTCCATTTGGGGGATGATCAATAAACGTTTCCGAAAATGCAAAACCTTGGGCTTTATTGTGGGCTTTTAACGCGAGGCTCAAAAATAGTCCTGCACTGGAAGGTAGCCCAAAATCGCAGTAAGTTCCTTTAACTTTTTCTTGCGTTGCTATATATAGTAGAGGCATTTCCGTTTTAGTATCTATTGAATAGAAGCGCGGGTCTTCCTTTTCCAATAATTCGTCCTGTTGCAGGGTCATAATGTTCTGGTGTGAAAACAAAGGTACCGAACGATTTTAGTGTACGGGTTAGGGGAGTTGATGATGAATAAAGACCAGCCATCGGCCAGTCTTAAGGGGTCTTGCTTCAGTTAAAGAAAAGGGCTAAATTACGGCTCAAAAGGCGAAGGAAGGTTTTAGAGAGAAGGGCTCGTATAGGATACGATAGGATCAGTGTAAGGTACTTACCGTAAGGCACTTATAAAATACAAGTCTACAAAAAGTAGATTGTAAGTAAATTATTTTAACTTAACTGCATCTATATCATACTTTTACATGGTAGATTAAAGCGCACACTTCTACAAATTGGAGAAAACTAGTGTCATCAGAATTAATGAGACAACCAAGAAGAAGATCGATCTGCATAAAGGCAGCGACTCCCACGACGAACTACTACTGATGTTCCTTAATTACTTTGATATCACTAGCGTCAACCCCCGGCAAAACACCACCCATCCTATTTAGGAGACCAGGAAGCTTGCCAATAGGGTTATCAAAATCATCAAGGGCATAGAAAAAACGACGGACGACAAATTGAGGGAGATACTGAACACCGTAAAGAGTGAAGGGTCCTTGCGAAGCACACAAACTAGCCAGCAGCCGACAGACGAATCACCAACACGAGAAGAACTTCAGCAGTACATTGACATTAACGAAGGCCACGCAGCTGAGCTGGAAAAGAAAGACAAAAAGCCTAACATCCTAGAAAAAGAGTTATCAGATCTTCAACGGAAAAACAGGGAGTTAGAAAGTAACGCTTGTAAGAAGCAAATTAAAGATGGTCTCCAATCTCTTGATCAGCTTGCTCCAGGAAGATTATTCCAAAGTCCTGGGGTAGCGAGTTCAACCAGATGCTGGTCTGGATCTCTGAAGTAGATGCTTTTGCCCTTGTTGGCATGAACAACACTTTCGACACCAATGCCTTCGGTCTCAAGCCGCTCGCGCCAAACTTCGAAATCATCCAAAGGGATTTGAAAGGCCATGTGAACAGGACCGGTACCATCATGAGCTGGAATCCGGCCTCCGGGGTACTCGGCTCCATTTAAAGAACCGCCAGTTTTAAATAACAAAAGAACCTGCTTATCGGCAACATTAAGGGCCACCATTCTATCTTCTTTAAGAAGGATCGAGAATCCAAAAAGGCGCTTGTAGAAATCAGCGGTAAGCGTGAGATCAGCCACATAGAGCGCCGACTCAAGAATACCGCTTACTGCTAGGTGTGACATCGTATTACAACGGGTTTGTGATGTCTGCCGTAACCGGAGCCAGAGAAGCGTCTTCAGATCTTGCGCTTATGTCAAACTGAAGCCTGCTCAACTCGCGGTAAAGACCATTTTGCCGATGAACAAGTTCTTCATGCGTACCGCGCTCAACGATTCGTCCTCGGTCCAGTACCAGGATCTGATGAGCCTCACGGATTGTTGAGAGCCGGTGGGCGATCACAAAAGAAGTCCTGCCTTTCATCAGATTCTCAAGAGCGTCCTGGACGAGGTGTTCCGAGGCTGAGTCCAGAGAGCTGGTGGCCTCATCAAGGATAAGGATCGCCGGGTCCTTCAGTAAAGCGCGGGCAATGGCTATCCGCTGACGCTGCCCGCCACTCAACTTAACTCCTCTTTCACCTACAATAGTCTCATAAGCCCCGGGAAATTCAGAAACAAAGTCGTGTGCGTTCGCTTTTCGCGCCGCCTCAGTAACTTCCTCAAAGGAAGCCGAAGGCTTTCCGTATAGGATGTTTTCAAATATTGACCCTCCAAAAAGAAGGACATCTTGCGGCACCAGTGCAATCTGCTTACGAACATCCGGTAGGGAATAATTTTGACTGCTATCGCCGTCAAACAGAATTTGACCCCTATCAGGATCGTAGAACCGCAGTAAGAGCGAAATTAACGTCGATTTTCCAGCCCCGCTCGGCCCAACGATCGCTACCTGCTGCCCTGGCTTAGCATGAAAACTGATCCCGTTAAGTACAGGCATATCTGGTCTGGACGGATAGCTAAATTCCACATCTTCAAATCGCACATCTCCCGACAGCAGTCGACCTGGAAGTGCCGCGCTATGATCGATGTTCAGATCAAGCACCTCGGGCATTTCTTTCATCATATCCCTAACCCGCTGGGTCGCCCCCATCGTTTTTTGCAGCTGCGCAAACAAGTCGGCAAACCCGGCGAGTGTCGCGCCCACGAACGCCGAATAAAGCACGAATGCTGTTAACGAGCCAAATGTGAGGAGGCCTTTCTGCATCAATGATGTCCCATACCAGACAACGAGGGTTACTGTTCCAAACAAACTGAAAATCATAAAGGCGACGAAGAGCCCGCGGTATTTGCTGGACTCTACGGCAAGCCTGACCACATTTGAAAGTCTCTTACGGTATCTTGAAATTTCGAAGAATTCATTTGAGAACGACTTCACGTTCGCTATTCCCTGAAGGCTCTCCTGGACCACCGTATTACTTTCGGCCAGTTCATCCTGGGACCGCCTGGACATTCGCCGAATGAAACGGCTAAAGATCACACCGGCGACAACCACAAACGGTATCACGCCGAGAATAAGTAAGGTCAGCTGAGGGGAGATAAAAACCAGCAGGCCTATACAGATAACGAACGTAAGGAAGCCTCTAATGATTTCGGCAAGGACACTAGTCACAGTATCCTGGATCTGAGAAAGGTCGGCTGTGATACGGCTTGACAACTCCCCTACCCGGTGCCGTGAAAAAAAGTCCATTGGCATACTGATCATATTTTTATAGACATCTGTTCGAAGATCAGCAAGCGCATTCTCGCCCACACGTGCGAAAAAGTAAACTCTTAGAAAACTTAGAATAACCTGTACCAAGAGCACACCCATCATTTCAAGTGCCACCAAACCAGGGGTGATGCCAGCTTTACCCCGCATAAGGTTGTTAGCACTGTCAATAAGCTTGTTAAGTAAAAAAGGAAAGGCAAGTGTTGTACCGCTGGACAATGCGATGAAGACCATTCCAAGGATAAAGTACACCCGGTAAGGCTTAATGTACTTAAAAATGAATAGACTTTCTCTGATATTCTCTTTGTTCAGCTTCGCTTTTGGAATGTCGGTCTCAACTGCCGTATTGCTCCCCGATCTTGTTTTGGCCATTGGTGGATTGATTCACTAGAGTGTAGTCTCTCCCGCGAGAATATTAATTTAATCTATTTTAACTAATGCGAGCGCAAATTCAAGCGCTTTCTTGACTCCTGCAGGGTTTTTGTTCATAAAGGCTGCACCTAGAGTAACAATGGCCGTAGCGATCTTGACTGCTCTCTGAACAGAACTTAAAACCTTGAGCGTTTGTTTCATCTGATCACCCAGGTGGCCGAGGGTTTTGGGTGCCGGCTCAACTTCGTCTATCACCAGATCGGTCGATAAAGCGTAAAGATTCTCACTGGTGTTAAAAATTGACCATTGCAGGCTGCTCAAAGAATGATTCTCGGCAGCGTTAAGTTTGTGCCAAGTAGAGATGCGGCAGTCACCGATGGCCTGGGAATAGACCAAAAAATAGTAGGCTAATGTGCTGGCCTGCTCAGCGGTTAGGCTGGCCATCTACAGCTGGTTAAGCGTTGCAAACATCCTGAATAAGCCTTTATGTGAACTGAAATGGCATCGAGCTCAGCGACCTGGCGATAATATTCTTCGGTCATTCGCGCTTTATCCTGTGGTCTAACATTTCGTTGAAATTTAAGATCGCTGTAGGTGGCATAAAGCTTCTCTTTACGAACTAAGGTTTGAACGCCTGATCTCTAGTTTGCGAACGGCTTCATTAAGGCACCGGTCTTCACAATGACGTTTGAAGGAATACTTGATCTGATTAAAATCGCCGAGATCCTTCACTGAGGAAGCTGAGTAGGAATGAACGGCTTTTAAGTCCACGCAGCCCGCGAAAAGCAGTGTTCCAACGCTAAAACATACCGTGATCCACCGAACAGTTCCGCGGGGCATAGCTACAGAACTTGTAAATTATTTCTTTTTCCAAAACAACAACCAGTCCCAGGCCGACGCCTTCTTTTGTTTCCCTCTTTCTGTATCGTTAGGGGAATTGCCTTGCTTATTTGCCGAAACACCGCTTCCTGAATGCTGTCGGCTGGCGGGCTCATTCTTCTGGGCACCGTTAGTGCGACTTGCCTGTTTAGGACTCTGGCTGGTGGGAGTACCGTTTTTTCCTTGGCTGCGCTCCTGCGGATTTCTGTTCCTAGATACCGCGCCGGTCACCGGTGTAGTAGGGATAGTAGGAGAAGTAGGAGAGGTAGGAGAAGTAATAGACTGCTTGATGTCTTTTAGGCTTTTTTGGTTAGCCGTATTACCAGTGGCGGCGACCGGCTCTGGCCGCGGATCACCGGCCTTGTGCGGAGGCCGCGAGCGGGCAGAGCTCTTTCCTTTGCGGGAGGACTTTCCTTTCTTGACCGACTTTTGCAGGTCTAGATTTGCCGACGTTTCAATCGCTTCACCGGTTATCGAAGTTTCGTGCTCCACAGGAGTTTCGGCCGACTGCAGGTCTGTCGCATGGCCGCTTAATGTGTGCAAATTTGAAATTTCATTTACTGCAGTAGATTCCAATTCGCTGGAATCGCTGGTAGAGACTTGGTTTTCTGGATTTTCCACCTTGTTAATTTTTTTATAAGGTTTCGTAATTTTTTTAATTCGGCTTATGTCTATGTGCCTGTGCCCATTTCTCGGGCCAAACTCTGGACCAGAACCTAGTTCCTCAGGTAAAGGTATTTTAAGAACCTCTTTCCCGATAAGCTGTTCAATGCTATGAAACTTTCGCTGGTCCTTTTCATTAACAAAGGTAATTGCCGTTCCCTTTGTTTCTGCGCGGGCTGTTCGGCCAACGCGGTGAATATAGTCTTCGGGGTCTGGAGGTACATCATAATTTAGCACCAGGCTTATCCCTTCCACATCGATGCCCCGGGAAAGAACATCTGTACCAATGATCACAGGAAGCTGCCGTGCTTTAAAGGCCCGCAAAATACGCTCTCTTTCATCCTGTTCGAGGTCCGATGAGAACGCTTCGGCGTCCATGTTCATCTTCTTGAACCATTGGGAAAGCACTTTGACCTTTTCCTTGGTAGAGGCGAAGATGAGCGCGCTGGGGTACGAGCCCTGAGCCAAGATACTCTGGAGCAGCATGTTCTTTTGTTCGTCGTAGACCAGATAAGCCCGCTGATCAATTCCCTCGGCCGGTTTTGAAAGTGAAATATTGACTTGTTCGGGGTTTTTAAGGATGCGCTTTGCGAGTTCGCGAATGCGCGGTGGCATGGTAGCCGAAAAAAGCATAGTCTGCCTGGATCCGGGCAAATAGCTCATTATTTTAAGGATGTCGTCGTAGAAGCCCATGTCAAGCATGCGGTCGGCTTCATCAAGAACAAGGTGTTCGAGATGATCGAACTTCACCACGCCCGAAACTAAAAAAGAGATCAATCGGCCGGGTGTTGCAATCATAATATCGGCCCCTTCAATGATCGCTTTACGCTGCTGCTCGTAAATCAAGCCGTCACCACCGCCGTAAACGGCAATTGAACTTATTCCCGTAAAGTACGCCAGGCCTTCAACCTGTTGGTCGATCTGCTGGGCAAGTTCCCGCGTAGGTGACAGGATGAGCGTGTTTAAATGCCTTTCTTCAAGGCGGCTCATTTTTTGAATGACCGGCAACAAGTAGGAAGCGGTTTTCCCGGTCCCCGTTTGAGCGCAGGCAATCAGGTCGTGGCCTTCGAGCAGTATGGGGATAGTTTGTTCCTGAATGGGCGTCGGTTTGACATAACCCATACTGGTAAGCCCTTCCATAAGGTCGGGGCCAAAATTAAAATCATTAAAAGTCAACGGATCAGTTTTTGCATCGGGGACAAAAATTAGTTAAGCCCCTAAAATAACTGCAAAAATAAGGTAAAATATTGGGACCCTTTAATTTGCGACGCTAATTGTAAACGTGGCCTCAAAAACGTGCCCTTTTTCAAGGAAGCGCATTCCTTCCTTGTCTTTGAATTCACGATCAGCTCCAGCAGTATCAGCGCAACCGATCCAGGGTTCGAGGCACACGAACGCCGACCCTGGTTTTGACCAAACTCCCAGGTAAGGGAAATCGGGGAAAGTGAGCGTAATGGCTTGGGTTGTATTTCGCCGCTTAAGCATCACTTCCCTTGCCCTCACATCTTTAAAAACCAGTGCATCATGATCAAAGAGTTCTTTGCTGAAGTACATTTTACCGTCTGCAATAGGTGCAGGTTCAGTTTGGCCTGTGAAAAGCCCGTTATCATCTAGCATGTAAATATGCCCTGGAGCAGGACTACTAAATTCCACGTAATAATCACCGAATGCAGGATCTTCGGGATCGGACATGGCAAACGCCGGGTGCGCCCCGACCGAGAAATAAAGTCCGGTCCCAGTATGATTTATAACCTTGAAAGTGACGGTCAGTGTGTTGCCTACAAGAGCGTAAAGGAGCTGAAATTCGAAATGAAACGGATAGGATTTTAAGGTTTCTGGGCTATCTTTCAGCGAGAAGATCGCGTTGCTTGATGTACTTTCAACTAGGGTAAACATAGAATTGCGTGCGAAGCCATGCCGTTTCATTGGATACTGGTCCAGGCCTATCAGGATACTATTGTTTTTGCATTGACCAACGACCGGAAAGAGATTTGGCGCGTGCCAGGGCCAAACTGACGGGTCGGCATTCCAGAGTATTTCCCGTGAAGTCCGTTTGTCAACAAGCGAAGCAAGCTGCGCCCCAAGTGCGCTCACTTGTACCTTTAGTAGTTCAGTTTCTAAAATTGTATTTGCCATGATCTATATTTAGCCGCAATGATGTACCCGAGACTTTCAATTATACTATTTATGCCAGCACTTGCACTTTTCCCTCTGGCAAAAAGCAAAATATTACAATCCCCCTCAACCGGGTCGTATTACTTACTGTGTGGTACGTATACACATGGGACAAGCAAGGGTATCCAGGAATATCTGTTCACGCCGGGGACAGCGAAGCTGACCTTCGTACGTACCATCCCACTAAGCAACCCTTCGTACTTGTGCTTTACGAAGAGCCAGCAAAATGTATATGCGGTCAGTGAAGATGAAAAAACGGAGGGTACCGTTACGGCCTTTAGTTTTGACGGCCGCACTGGCGCACTAAAAGTTCTTGGGAAACGACCCAGCGGCGGAGTGAGCCCCTGTTACGTATCGATTTCGGACGACAACAGGACTCTTTTTGTGGCAAATTACTCGAGCGGCACCGTCTCCGGATACCGGCTCGCCCCCGGGGGAGGATTTGACAACAGTGCGTCGACGGTCATTCGTGACAAGGGTAGTGGACCAAATAAGGAGCGCCAGGAAAGCGCGCATGCTCATTCAGCAGTAATTTCGCCCGAGCAAACCTTCTTATTTACCGCCGACCTTGGAACAGACAAGGAAATGATCTATGCGATTGACCGGCACAAGGGTTCCCGGCTGCTAAACCCTGCCCCTACCCCGTTCGTTAAGCTAGTCCCGGGTTCTGGGCCAAGGCACTTTATCTTTCATCCAAACGGCTTGTACGCGTATTTGATCCAGGAGCTAAACGCAACAGTCACTGCATTCAAGTACCGGGATGGAAAACTTGATTCGATTCAAACGATCAAGCTCGAACCGGCCAATTTTGGCGGTAAGCTTGGTGCTGCTGATATTCATCTTTCTCCTGACGGCAGGTTTTTGTATGCCTCAAACAGAGGCGACGCAAATGACCTGAGCATTTTTTCAGTCGCGGTAGATGGCACCCTTAACTTTCTTGATCGTATACCCTGTGGTGGAAAGACGCCCCGTAATTTTACGCTGGATCCAACCGGTAACTTTCTTTTGGTTGCCAATCAAGACTCAGACAATGTGGTCGTCTTTAAACGCGATCCTGCCACCGGTATGTTAGGAAAACCTTTATTCAGCCTGCCTGTTAGTCAGCCGGTATGCCTTAAATTTGCTCAAAAGTTATGAAATCTGTTCTCCTTGCTTCAGTGATCTCTGTTCTAGCCGCTTCTGTTTTGATGCCGGTTATGAGCGAAGCCCAGACCAAATTGTCTTTAACACGTAAGTGGCAAACACCAAAAGGCCTAAACACCCCAGAATCGGTCTGGTATGACAATTCCCGCTCGGTTCTTTATGTATCCAATATAAACGGCAAAACAGACGGCACCGATCAAAAAGGGTTCATTTCGAAAGTTAAGCTAGACGGCACGTTTGACAACCTTAACTGGGTGGCAGGCTTGGGTGCTCCAAAAGGTCTCGGGGTTATTGGCGATAAGCTTTATGCAGCCGATGTAACGTATGTTGATATAATCGATATTCCGTCGGGAAAGCTAGAAAGTCGAATACCCGTCCCCGGTGCGGTCTTCTTAAATGACATAACTGTTGACCATTCCGGTGACGTTTATATTTCTGATACTAAAACCGGAAAAATCCACGTGCTAAAAGCAGGTAAGATATCGATCTACTACCAGGGTGATCCTCTAAAAGGACCCAACGGGCTATTGTTCTACGAGGACAAATTTTATGTCCTTGATTCTCCTACGGGCGTTATGTATCGTCTTGATCCAAACAACAAACTTGTCAAAGTGGCCGATATTGCTCCTGGAGCCGATGGCCTGGTTCCAGTTGGAAACGGTTCTTTCCTGGCCTCGAACTGGAACGGCGAAGTGTATTATGTGGACCCTAGCGGCACAAAACAGAAGATTCTTGACACGAAAGACCAAAAGCTGAATACGGCAGATATCGAATATTTTAGACGTGGCAAGGTGTTGTATGTACCTACCTTTTTTGGCAATAGCGTTGTTGCCTACGATTTGAAGACCGAATAAAGAGGTCACACTGTCAGCAAATGCTCTTCGTAGTTTAACGCAGCAATCGAGTCTTTTAACATTTGGATTTCAAGCAACGACAATTGTGGCGCGTCGAGAGATCCTACGATCTCTTTTAACTGGCTACTGGAACGAAATCCAGTCACCGCGCTTATGATCGCTGGTTCGGCAAGCGCAAATTGAAGCAATACGGCCGCCTTAGTACGATTGTGACGAACCAAGTCTTCGACTGCAGCTTTCGCTTTTTCAACCTCGGCAGCCGAATGTTTTAGATAATTTCTTGCCGGCTTATCTACCAGCAGTCCTGAAGTAAGAGCTCCCCGGCACAAAACAGGGATTCCCTTCTCTCTTAGCAGGTGGAAAACAGTTTCTTCGGGCCTGCGGTCGAGCAGGCTATACTGCATCATGATGCCGGCCAGGGATCCAGTTTCAATAAATTTCCGGATCAAATTTGGCCGTATGGAAGAAATACCATATTCAATGATCTTTCCTTGCGCGTGTAAATTTTCAAAGAGACGAACTACAGCCGGGATATCATCGCTGATCGTACCACCATGCAACTGGTAAAAATCAATGTGATCGGTATCAAGCCGCTTGAGGCTCGCTTCTACAGCATCAAGGAGATGCTTAGGACTGGCATCCCAGGTTGTTTGGCCGTTATCCGGGCTAAGAACATTTCCGCCTTTTGTAGCGATAATCACTTCACTTCTTCGGCCCTTGAGCGCCTTACCTAACAGGATTTCGTTTAGCCCATCCTGATATAGATCGGCCGTATCAAAATAATTAATGCCCAAGTCGACAGCCTCGGCGATGAGTCTAGTATAGTCATTTTCAACGGCGGGCAGGGACATGCAACCTGCTGCTATTCGGCTAATGGTGATGGACGGGGAAAAGGTGCGGTACTCCATGACAGACGCTGGTATTAACTAGAACTAAGGAGATACTCCCATTTTGATCTTTTGGTTCTTCAACTTTTCGTGCTTGATATGATCCAGGGTCTCCTCTAACTTAGCCCGGCTAATGGCAGCATAAGACGTATGGTCCTGAATCTCGATCAGGCCGACCTCGCCAGCCTCCAGACCGCCTTTTTTAAGCAATAACCCTACAATATCCATCTTACTGACCTTTTCTTTTTTCCCGGCCTTGAAAAACAAGGTCGCCCAGGGTGTAAGAGGAGGAAGTCCATTATCGCGACCGGGAATCAGTTCGTCCAGGTCGGGAGGTAAAAACGAAAGCCGTTCCTCCGGCGCGAGTAAAACATAGGCCGCACCCGAGGCATGCATTCGCGCCGTACGGCCGTTTCTGTGAATAAACGCTTCCCGGGACGAAGACTGGTAATGAATGATACACTCAATCTCGGGAATATCAAGCCCGCGGGACGCAAGATCGGTGCTTATCAGTAAGCGTGTGCTCCCGTTTCGAAACTTAAGCAGCGCTTTTTCGCGGTCTTCCTGTTCCATGCCGCCGTGGAAGACGGTGTGTATGACCTCCCGGGCGGTTAAAAGTTGAGAGATGCGGTCTACCGCTTCGCGATGGTTGCAAAAAACGAGTGTAGCCCTTTCGCCGATATGACAAATGAGGTCAAACAACACATCCAATTTGTCTTCGGGCTTAGCGATGACGGCTTTTACCTCCAGGTCAGGTAAGATAGCTGCCGTACTAAGATGGTCCAGAATGAGCGGTTCCCGGATGCCTGTAAAAATTGGGATCTGAGCCATCTTTGTTGCGGAGGTAAGGACGCGCCTTTGAAGGGACGGCAAACCAGCGATGATAAATTCCATGTCGTTTTGAAAGCCAAATTCGAGCGACTTATCAAATTCATCAAGGATCAGCGTATCAACCGTTTCCAGGTCAAAGCTTCGGTTATTCACATGCCAGGCAAGTCGTCCCGGGGTGCCGGTCAGGACAGCCGGCGCATGAGTGAAGTTGTTTTTTTCGGTACGCATGGTATGACCACCGTATACCGCATTGATCTTAATTGAGGTCTTGAGCGACTTGAAAACTTGTTCGATCTGCAGGGCTAGCTCCCTGGAAGGTACAATGATGATCGCTTTTACACCGGCCGGTTCCCCTAATGAACTTTTCTGAAGAATTCGTTGAATAATAGGCAGCAAGTAGGCAAGAGTTTTTCCCGAACCTGTTGGAGCAAGAAGTACCAGATCTCGACGTGGATCTGCGTCCAGGGCGTCAAGCTGCATCTGGTTAAGTTCTTTAATTCCAAGATTATCCAGATAAGATTCAAGCATGGCCGGTAATAACGTTCTAAATTCTAAACTTTTAAATCGCTTGAGCTGTGTATTGCCGCCCGCCGAGGACGTGCCTTGGAACTATTGTAAACAGCGTGCTCGTCGCTACCGTGCCTTGTACAAATTTTCTACGGCTGAGTGCCACTCTGTCAGCGATAGTTCGGTTCTTCATGATTTAATATTAATAGACAGATTTAAAGTACAAAATAGAGTTTACTGTTAGTTACCGGAGCACTTGTTGCTAAAAATCCGGCTTCCTAACTAGAACATGTCTCGATGCAGTCTTAACTTGCTGTCAAACTGGCACCAGTTAGCAAGTGGAACGGGCTTTGACAAACACGGTTTGCTTAAAACCACCTAGATATGCAAGAAAAAGGAACAATTTCGATTAATACCGAAAACATCTTTCCAATCATCAAGAAGTTTTTGTACTCGGATAATGAAATATTTCTACGAGAGCTTGTCAGCAATGCCGTTGATGCAACCCAAAAAATTAAAAGGCTTGCTTCTATCGGGCAATACACGGGCGAACTGGGCGACCTTAAGATAGAGATCACCCTCAACGAAGACGCTAAAACGATCACAGTTTCTGACCGTGGTTTGGGAATGACCGGCGAAGAGATCAAAAAATATATTAACCAGATCGCTTTTTCGGGGGCGACAGAGTTCATCGAAAAATTCAAGGAAGCGAAGGATGCCAATGAGATCATTGGCCGGTTTGGCCTTGGATTTTACTCGGCTTTTATGGTTGCTGACCAGGTTGAGATCGAGACTTTAAGCTATCAGGAAGGAGCTCAGCCAGCGCATTGGACCTGTGACGGAAGCACCCAGTTTGAGCTCACCGAAGGCACGAAAACCGATCGCGGTACCGATGTCATTCTGCATATCAATGCAGACAGTGAAGAATTTCTTCAAAAACATCGTTTGCAGGAGATCCTGGATAAGTACGCTAAATTTCTTCCGGTCCCTATAAAGTTTGGTACGCGTTCTACCTCTGAGCCCGACGGTGAGGACGAGGAAGGTAAAGCCAAGTACAAGTCGGTCGAAGTTGACAATATTGTTAATACCCCGAACCCAATTTGGACTAAAGCTCCAACTGACCTTAAAGACGAAGATTACCTGGAGTTTTACCGTCAGTTATATCCTTTCACAGAGGACCCCTTATTTTGGATCCATTTAAACGTTGACTATCCCTTCAATCTTACCGGTGTTCTCTATTTCCCCAAGGTCAAGAACGATTTTGAGCTTCAGCGGAATAAAATAAAGCTTTACTCAAGGCAGGTATTCATCACAGACGAGGTAAAGGATATCGTTCCCGACTTCCTCATGTTGCTCAACGGAGTGATCGATTCTCCCGATATTCCATTGAACGTGTCACGCAGTTTCCTGCAGGCAGATAGCAATGTCAAGAAGATCAACACGTATATCACTCGTAAGGTAGCCGACAAGCTTTCGGAGCTCTTTAAAAAGGACCGCAAGGAGTTTGAGGGTAAATGGAACGACATTGGCATTTTCATCAAGTATGGCATGGTGAGCGAGGAGAAGTTCTACGAGAAAGCGAAAGACTTTGCGTTGCTTGAAAATACTAAAAATGCTTTCTTCACCCTTGACGAGTATCGTGACAACGTTAAAGATAACCAGACCGATAAAGATCAAACAGTAGTCTACCTCTACACAAACGATCCTGCGAAGCAAGACAGTTTTATCCAAAGCGCAAATAAGAAAGATTACGATGTACTGCTTATGAACTCCCCCATCGACAGCCATTTCATCAATCATTTGGAACAAAAGCTTGAAAAAACCTCCCTGAAACGTGTTGACTCAGATATTGCCGCAAATCTTATTGTCAAAGACGACAGCTTTGCTCATATACTATCTGAGGACCAGAGCAAAAAAGTAAAAGAGATTTTTGAAAAGGCCATTTCAAAGAGCCATATGCAGGTTGAGATCGTGAGCCTAGGGACTGATGACATGCCAGTTACCGTTACTATGGATGAGTTTATGAGACGCATGAAGGATATGGCTAAAATGGGAGGCGGAATGAGTTTTTACGGCTCAATGCCTGATACCTACAAGGTCGCGGTAAATGGAAATCATAAGCTGATAACTAGGGTTTTGGAAACAGATAACGAAGAAGATCAAACCCGTCTTGCCAAGCAAGCTTATGACTTGGCCTTACTGTCACAAGGAATGCTTAATGGCGCCGAGCTAACTTCTTTTGTTCATCGAAGCGTCGAATTGATTTAAAGCTATTTTGGTAAAAAGGGATTCCAGTTAAACCTTCTCTTGTAACAAAAGTCTAAGGCCAGCGAAATGCTGGCCTTTTCATTATTATTAATAAGTATTTTTTGACGAATATTAGTATTTTCATAATAATTGAGATACGGTTTAGATAATCTTCTATTTAAACGAAGCATTTGATGTTATCCAACTATTTCGCCTATTCAGAAAGTCGTTTTTTGTAGTGCAGGGTAACATTTGAGCTACTTCCAGCGTATATTAAGGTGTATGAAAGACATCATTTTTATAGCTCTAATTGTAAGCGCCGCCTTTACAGTCGCGTATTTCTACGAAAAACTTCGTTACCTTTTTTCATCTCCGAACTCCGCACTTATTATCGTTGGAATTGTCGCGATTGGCTACCTGATCTTTAGGATCTATCGTAATGACGCGGAGCTAAGCCAGCCAGATAACAACTAACCATTATTGTTGATTATAGACTACCAAATTTCTGTTTTAAGAGCATCGTCAATTTTTTGGTTCCAGCGTTCTTGTTCACCGCTCAGTATACCATGTTTGGTCTCCCGGTCATAGGCATCTTCAATGTTGGTCATATGCCTCCAGGCATCCAGATATAAAACCGAAAGATCACCTTCATAGTTAATTAGCGGGAATTTGTACTTCAGCAGGACTTTCCTAAAATCGTAAGCTGCTATTTGCAGCAAGTCGAAATGCCGTTGCTCATGATTAAGGGCATAAGCGTCAGCACCGCCTCGTTGCACCCACATGGCGTCTTTAGCCAGACTTGCTTTTAATAATATGCTTAGCTCGATCCTGCCCTTATGAACCTCTGTGTGAAGAGTATAGGCGAGCGTGGGAAACAGTTCGGCGACGTAACTGGCCGATGGTACTTTAGAAGTGAAATCGTCCCACTTCAAACGGGGTCTGATCGAATAGTAAATGGTGTCTGGCCAGTCATGGCCCGGGCGAAATTGGTTTACCCTGCAGATCACTGAACGTGCGAGTTTTAAGCTGCTTTCTTCATTTCTTTGCATCCAGGACTCAAGAAACTGCATGGCGCGGTCAAACGTATTTTGAAGCTGCTGTGTTGGGACCTGGCTTTGTGACCAGCTACGCGAGTAGTTTACCGCGCCCCGGTAACTACAGAGTTTAAGGGTGTCTTTATGGATTAGCCTGCTAAAGGAAACATAAACCCGAACAGCGCCTCTGACAACATCTTGGCTTGACGACGTTTCTTTAACGTCCAGGCTATCGATGAACATGATCAGGTTGAGCGGCGTTTCCTCTAATGGATCATAGTAAGCGACATAATTTTTAACCGAGTTCAACAGCCCATTTCGAAAGCCGGCTAGGATTGGCTTGTTCGCCGGTATTTGATCGTGGAGACCTATTAAAGAGGCAAATCCTGACTTGACAGCCTTGCCAGGACTTACCTTTACTTCGGTTATGCGATAATCCTTAAAAGGCACGAGTTTTGTGGGTCGGGTGAGGGTGAGGGTCTGCTCCTGAGCATTTGCAACAGGCACAGTCAAGGGCATCAAAAACGCTGCTCCGAACAATCTCACGATAGCGCGATAGTTACAAATTAGAAAAATCAAATATTTCCTACAGCGGTTAATCTTAAAAAACCAGCTCATGGCACGTATAAACCCCATTGAATTACAAAAATCATTGAAAGGCGTAGAATATCCTGCGTCTAAAGAAGATCTCATTGATCAGGCCGAAGAGAACGGAGCTGAGGATTCAATCATTTCTGCTCTGGAAGAGCTTGAAGAAGAAGAGTTCCAAACCCCGGCTGAGGTGAGTGAAGCAATCGGAAAGCTAAATAAGGAAGGTTAAGCGGTTAATCCAGCAGTTTAGAATCTCCTTCGTCGTCTGTAGGCTTAATTGAATGGTGTCGCTACCTGCTATCCCTTCAATTGAGCCTTTTATTTGCGCGGCATTTGTAAGCACCTTGTCGAGCTGCTTTTCCCTCGATTTCCAAAGTTTCTCCATGGCTTCCCGTTCACGTAGAATTGACATTCTCATATTTAAGAAACCTTCACGTATCGCTTTCCACTGTTCGTTAAACTCAGCATTGGTTAAATACGTGTAAAGAAGGTTCATTTTGTCTCCCTTGTTTTCCTGTGCGTTTCTCAAGGTATGCAGCTTGATAATGCTATCCCTTAAAATGGAAACCACTGCTTTGAGCTCATCGAAAGAACAGATCCAAACCCCGTCCAGTTCTCCAAAACAATCCATCCCGCGCGGGTAACAAGAACTTACGATTACGGCAACGTCAATTGCCTGGCTTCGCATATCTGTTTTGAGCTTATCAATCCAGTCGGCCGAAAAGTCCTTGGTACGTTTACTCTCAAAAATGATCCTTCCGCACTCCTGGCCATGTTTATTTCTGATCGTTTGGATACAGTCTGCACCCCTCACCCCCTTCCCCACTTCTTTAACCTGATCAAACGGAAAATGTCCACGCAGCATTTCTTCCAACATAAGCTCCTGAACTTCGCCTTGCAGTTGCATTGAACCTTGAAAAGCCTTTCGTCTCATTTCTTCGACGAGCTTCACCTGGTCGCCCAGCTGCTTTTCAAGTTCTTTCACTTTCAACTGGTGCTCATGTTCCTTTAGATCTTGTAGTTGAGCTTCCTGTTTCTTGAAGTGCTCGCTAAGTTGCAGCCGTTGCGCCTGAAGCTCACGTTGCGTCCTCAATTCTATCTCCTCTTCTTTTTCCTGGAGAACTGTAGCTTTTTGAAGGAGGGATAATTCGTTTTCCCTGTAAACCTTTAACTTATCCTGCGCCTCATCACTTCCTTTTTTCAACATCAACAGCTCATTGTGATAATCGGCGCTGATTGACCTCCGCAGGGTTTCTTCAAGTGTAGCTTTAAGCTGTTTCTGTTCGGTTTCAAGGCGTTGTTCAAAACTGATCTGGTATTCGGCTTCTCGCTGCTTCAACGCGTCTTCTTTACGCCTGAAGTCTTCTTCTTTCTGTTTTGTAAAGTCAATCATCTTACTGCGCAGCTCCACTTTGTATTGCTCGGTGATCACGTCTTCGATCAGAAAACCATGCCCGCAGCCGGGACATTTAATTTCTGTTGCCATTTTTGCGGGTTAAAGGATTCAAATTGAGAAATAGTTACGGCTTAACCCACGATTGCTGAACACGAGATTCCTGTTAGAAAATCAGGACAAGAAGATAATTTACTTAATCAATTGTCCTGGAAAAATCGAAGTTCACAGAATACAAATTGTTCTCGCCTTTAAGCAGGCAGAAACCCGTACGTCCAGTCGATGAAATACTCTGAAAATAGGTATGTGCCAGTTTATCAAGTCTTCACGACAGGGGATTATTCTGATCGATGATTGATTGCACGGCGGCAACAGTATTAAGAGGCGAATCGGGCGAAGGCAAAGGAGAAGGGGAAGTTGAAATCGCAGCTGGCAGCCCGCTTAAGACCCCCCAGCCGGTGCATGCGTCCCAGCCCCCAGCCGCAGAATATCCAGTACCGGCACTGGTCGTTTTGTTGTCCCCTTCGGTAATATCGCGGCATACTGAAGGGTTTGCATACAAAGCCGGGTGAATGTAGCCTGCCCTCGCTCCTGTTTGTTCATTGATTCGTGCGATTAGTCCGGCCATAAGCGGGGCTACCGCACTTGTACCCCCAATGACCGCTGACTGGCCGTCAACAAGAATTTTATATCCGGTAGTTGGGTCGGCATTGGCGGCGACATCTGGCAGCCCCCTCCCCTTAAACTGTGTATTTATAGATAGCGGCACACCAGCATTCAGCTGATAATCCGGCAAAGGAAATATTTCGCTGACACCTCCGCCGGTAGCCGAGGTATCTGACTCGTGCCAAACTACCTCACTCGAGATCACGTCGCCAGTAACCGTCAGTTTAGTACCTCCGCATGCCAACGCATAAGGGCTCGAGGCGGGAAAATCTACATGGACCTGCCCATCACTCAGGCCATCGCTGGATCCCTGATCACCTGCAGCGACACACACGGTGATACCAAGTGCGGCGGCAGACTGAAGGGCCTGGTTGAAACTGTTTGTAGACTGCGCTGTAAAGTTCGCTTCGGGAGAGCCCCAGCTCAGCGAAATGACCGATGGATTGTTTACACTGTCATGGATTGCAGTTGTGACGCAGTCTAAAAAGCCAGCATCAGTATTCGGAGCGAAATAGACGACAAGATTTGACTCAGGCGCTACGGCACCGGCAACCTCAATATCAAGCATGACTTCGGCATCTGGACCATTAGGGCTTGAAGGCGAGTTTGTCGCACCGTCAACAAGGACAGCGTTCACTGAGGGCGGCTTCAGGCCAAGTCCTATAAAGTAAGTTGAGATATCCTGCGTTGTAAAACCACCGCCAAGCTCGATAATGCCAATAGTTTGTCCTTTACCCGTAACCCCCGAGGGGAAGTTATAGATCCTGGCTAGTTGGTCACCGGTATACGACACTGTGCTGGCCGAAGCGCGAATTATTGCTCCGTGGCGTTTCGCGTACTGAAATTTAGCACTTGCAGCAACGCGGTTATCAAGACCAAAAACCCCTTCAATGACATCGGCGAGTTTACGCGGAATATGTATGTTTCCTGACCGACCTCGGAAAGAATGTCCGGCTGGATCTTCAAATCGAAAGAGCTTGACCGCAAAGGCCTCTTCAAGCTTTTGTATCGTGCCCATTAAGTTAACTGTTCGTCGGGGAAAACTGAACTCCGTTACGCTGAGGCCATTTTCTGCGGCGAAATTTTCAACAAGCTTAACATCTTCGGACGAAGCGCCAAACTCTGCCACATAAGCCTCGTGACTTAAAGGACTTGGGGTAAGTTCGTTCAGAACCAGCGGCTTTTTACGTCTTACACGAACGCTTATTTCCACTTGCTCCAAAGGATCGAGTTCACCGGACCGGGGATAATTTGGTAAGGTTCGAAAGCTTCCTAAAAGCACAATGCGAGGTTCGTTTTTCATTTTCTTAATGTTTAAACCAGACCTAATTCGTTTAAAGTGGTGTTTATTAATATCTTATGTAGTACATTATAAACACCGTAAAACGTCTGAAACCTTCCTCAAATTATAAATTTCAGGCTAGAAATGAAATGGTTTTCTAGATTGCATCCTCCCTTAACAGGGAAGTCTACACCGCCGGCCCAAACAGATCACCGGTTAAAGCTGTTATTGTTTAAAAAAGGGAATGAAGCTAGGGATACTCGACCAGTCGGCGGTCAGGAACGGCGCTTCGGCTGCCGAAGCTGTCGCCGAAACAATTGAAACAGCGATACTCGCAGAACATCTTGGTTATAGCCGGTTTTGGGTATCAGAACATCACAATTCTTCGTTCATTGCCGGGTCTGCGCCCGAAGTGCTCATGGTAAGGCTGGCCGACAGTACGCGCCACATACGCGTAGGGTCCGGAGGAATCATGCTACCAAATCACAGCGCGTTTAAAGTCGCGGAGAACTTTCGCATGCTCGAGGTCCTGTTTCCGGGTAGAATTGATCTTGGCATGGGAAGGGCGCCGGGAGGTGACAGGGTTAGCTCTATGCTCCTTAACCCGTCTAATGACTTTTTAGAAGAATCCTATATCACCCAGCTCGAACATCTCCAGCACTTTTTCAAAGATACGGCCGGTACTAAGCATGGGCCTATACGTGCGGTTCCAATGGCGAAAACTATCCCTGAGCAATGGATCCTTAGCTCGAGCGGAGGCAGCAGTTTGATCGCTGCCCGCTTTGGTTTAGGTCTCGTCTTGGCCCGTTTCATCAATGGAGCCGCTGGTTCCCAGATCACAGACACTTACCGCAAAAACTTCCAGGCAGCAGGCGGCTTGGCGTTTTCTGAACCAAAGGTTATCGTTGCCAGTTTTGTTCTTTGCGCCGACACTGAACCGGAGGCCTTGGCCATGAGAAATCACTTGGACTTTGTTCTTTTGCAGTTTAGTAAAGGAAACTACGAAAATTTTCCCGATGCGGCTACAGTGGCAAAGTACCGGTTCTCTGCCTTAGATTTTGAACAGCTAAAGGCCCACCACGGACGGGTTATTAGCGGTACACAGGACGATGTTGCCGATAAACTTCGAAGCCTTAGCGAAGAATTTCAGGCGGATGAACTTTTGATCACAACCATGGGAACGACTAAAGAGAACCGAAAGCGCTCGTTTGAATTAGTAGCCGAAAGCTTCTCGCTTAGCTCTCAGCTACTTGTTTGATCTTTAGTAAAATAGGGTTCCAGCCTTCACCGCCATTATAGCTCTCCTCGTAGCGCCGCTTTCCTTCTGCGACGGTGGCATAATCGCCTTGAGTAACTGTAAGTACCGTATCATCCTGCTCCTTTCGCAAAGCGTACGTAACCGTAAGGTAATTTTCGGGTAGATCAGGAATCGTGGAATTGGGATCGAATACGGTGTAGGACAAGTAATGATCCGGCTCAATACCCTGCACAAAACCTTTCACCGCAGTGATCTCTTTTCCTTCGTATTCCATTTTCCATTCCAGTGAACCGCCCGGCTCCCAAGTGGACACCGTGCGGCAGCCGAACATATATTTCGGCGTCTCTTGAGGGTCAGTTAAAATACGCCACACCTCTTTAGGAGCAGCCTTTATAACAACGGTATTTTCGATCATCAGGCTATTAGCCGAGGGTAAATTTTCCATGTTCTCCTTCTTTATAACGTTCTCCCGTAAGGGCGGCTTTGGCCATGTTGAACAACACGACCATTTTATTCGAACTACTATCCCAGTATTCGGCACTTTCTGGTATGAATTTCAGGAGAGAAACCTCCGGATCATCTGGACCATTAGGGAACCAGGCTTTGACAAAGGGATTCCACAATTCGTGGATTTTATTTCGATCCTGACTTAATTCGGTCTTGCCCACTACAGCGACGTAGGTATTGGAATGCGAATCAGCATAAGTTAGACAAGCTGTGGCGTTCTTCTCGACCTCTTCGACTTTTTCGGAATGGCTGCGGGTGAAGAACCAAAGACTACCGTCTTCGCCTAGTTCGCTTGTTGCCATTGGACGGCTATGGATCTTTTCGTCCCTTATTGTCGAAAGCATCGCAATATGAATACCCTTAATCAGCGTGCTCAACTTTTGGAGGTCGTCGTTTTCTTCCATTTCAGTTTTTTACAAATAAACTTTCTTTGGTTCGTAAAGTTTACAATGTAACAAGAACAAGGGACGAAAACAACCTTTTTAAAGTTTCTTCTGGATCTGTGAGGTAACCGGGGTGAACGCGGGAAGATTGAATGATTGTACTCCGGATCGCAGTTAGCCAGCGAAATCTGGAAGGCATGTCAAGTGCAGCAATAGGGCCGCCAGCATGATCACCTAAACAAATTAGTTCAAAAGCTCGAAGATGCGCTTGAAGATCTGAGAGCTCAGCCAAGGCCGCAAATTCCGTGATTCGCCGGATATCAAGTTGGTACTTGCACTTAAGAAAATCAAGGCGTGGGCAAAAGATAATCACCCCTAGGTTGATGAACTCTTCCCGCTCGACCTTTGGGACAAGGCGAATAATGGCATATTCATACAAGCAGGTTTCGTGCATTTGTAGCTTCTCTAACAAAGTCCTGTGAATTAGCAGCCCTTGTTTCCAAAAACTGGTGATAAGTTAATCTCTGCTCACCGGCTGGAGCGAGTTCGCCGCTGCTTTCCAGCCAATCGTTTGGAATGAGATCGGTGATCTCCTCGATGGTTTTGCGGGTTACCATACCGCTCAGGTAGCTATCGACTTCATCTAGTTCTGATGCCCATGGTAAAAGTACATGGTCTTTGATCAGCGGAAAGGGATTTAAGGCCTGTTTTTCCCAATCGCGCCAAGTATGGTGGAAGTAAAGTGAGGCGCCATGATCAATGAGCCAGAGATCCTTTTTCCATACAAGCATGTTTGTGTTTTTCGCTGTACGGTCCATGTTTGTGAGAAATGCGTCAAGCCACACAATTCCTGAGGCCATCCAGGGATCTACCGTGCCTACAGCAGGGTCAAACGAGATGGCTCCTGATAAGAAATGCATAGCCAGGTTTAAACCAGTGCTCGCCTTTAAAAGGTCCTGAATCTCTTCATCGGCCTCGGTACGTCCAAAACCTTCATTCAATTGAGCAAATACGAGCTCAGGAACCCGAAATCCAAGCAACCTGGCGACCTCTCCTCCTATCACCTCGGCAATGAGTGCTTTAACCCCCTGCCCTGCCCCTCTGAATTTGAGTACATACATCTCCTCGTCACTTGCCTCGGCGATCGCCGGTAATGAGCCACCTTCCCTTAAGGGCGTAACATACCTTGTTACGGTCACAGTTCTCATCATCAGACTTCTAAAATAGGGTGTTATACCCGAATACGCATTTCTACCCACTGATTAATTGAGTCTCTGGTATTTATTGCCGCTTTCATCCCTCAGAATGGAGAATCTGCCGGCGCCCTCAACGCCACAGATAAAGCCAGTCAGTTTGGCCCCAGCTTGGTCTTCTCTCAAGATAAGGTATCTATCACCCTTAAGCCGGGAAGCCTTATCCCGGTCTTCTGTGCCGACTGTCCAGCTCAAGTGCAGCAAGATTTGGAAAATCACCTCTTTGCTGAAGCCTTCAAGCCTATCATTGATCCGGTTACCCTAACTAAAGAACGATATGGTCGCATACGTAAGTTCGTCATCGCTACTCTTGACGACCGAGCTATCACTATCACTCTACAGCGTACCATGATCAAAAATAATATACGCTCCATTCGGCAGGTATTCGAACTTAAAGCAGGCCATTTACCTTTTCTATCTCAACTTAAAAAGGTGGCACAGATCCTCGAACGCATCTAATTTTATTCTATTCTTTAGCGGAAAGCATAATTTATAGGCATGGTAAATCATATCGACCTTGGATCAAACAATGACGAAAGAAAAAGAAACGTAGCTTCTATGATTCGCAATGGCAGTATTACGCTCGGGGGATATGAGAGGGCAAATATTTATGGTTTGCTTAACTGTTCGTCCGGTAGAAGGATGAACATAGAAAACAGGGTATTCTTTAAAGATGAAAATGAAGCTTCGGCTAGCGGTTATCGCCCATGCGGGAATTGCTTGCCAGAGAAATACCAAGTTTGGAAGCAGGCGCAAAAACCTTGGCTGTAGTGGTCCCAGAAAACAGCCATCAGCCTTTTCAGATACGCTCTTAGGGGTACTACAGTCAAGTAGGGTTCACTAACCTGCAGCAAAAAACCTTGGTTTATTGAAACACTGGTGGCAAATACCTCTTCTAGCCGGTCACTTCTTGCATTTGGGGTAGAGCTTTAAAGCGTTTATTGTAACAAGAAACTGACATTACCGTAAGAAAGGGAGTCATTAACAAACTTCCAGCAATGAAGATATTCCTGCATCTTGCACTTTCAACGGTTTTCCTAAGTACTGCCGCTCTGAGCAGTGCGCACCCTTTTGGACCTGTTCACCCGGTTCATCGCGCAACAGATGCAAACAAAGCCTCATTTTCTAGTGGCTGGTATACAGCAACGGTCGAAAATCAAAATTCAACGACCTTTACCGATCAGTCTTACCAACTCCAAGTTTTTATTAAGGACGGCCAGGTGACTGTGATCGATTTTGGAAACGGTTCCCAAGTTCGTGCAGGGATCAATACCGAAGGATATACTTATACCGGCGGCATCCTGTTAGTCAAGCCTGCCGGTACCAACAACAAGATTTCAGGTACCACGACGATTATGCTCAAAGACGCTGTTGGTACAGGCGCTTACAAAATAAGTATCTAATGAATTAATTCCAGCTCCTCTCTTGAGGGAAGGCTTGGAAACGAAGCATGAGGCTCTTGCTGGTACCAAAACCGAATCGGATCGGATATGTGCCAGCGGTAAGCCAAAATATGACTGGAATTTATACACTCCGTCTGAACTGATTGCCTGGACCAGCCCTGAGTACAATGAAGTAAATGGCTCGTATCTATGCGTCGCCTGGTTTTCAAAATTGTAAGAGCCGCAAAAATAATCTTCGGTCCCTGTGCCGTTTATCGTCGGGAAATTCGTGTCACCGTCCATATAGAACTTTATCTCCCCTTCTCCCCACCAACCATTGTTCTTTGGTCACCAGGCGATATAGGTTCCGACATATTGGCCTTTTCCCTATACATGATCCAAAATGGTAAAGACGGAATCTTATAGTAGAGCCGCATTGATTCGGCTGGGTCTATGTTCGCAAGATCATTACTTATTGAATACAAGTTCAAAAGAAACGTAAGCAAGACGAAGCTCAGGTAGGTCCATGCGCTCTGCCAGGCATTTTTCTCCTCGGCATAATGGATCAACCCGGCATAGAACGGATGGGCGGCAAGGGTCGAGCTGTCCCCAATCATCACCAGTTTCTTGCGTGCCCGGGTCATGGCGACATTCGTGCGCCGAATGTCTGAAAGAAAACCTAACTCCTGTTTGTCGTTGCTGCGTACTAAACTAATATAGACAATGTCGCGCTCCTGACCCTGAAAACTGTCGATGGTATTTACAGCGATCCTTTCGCGGTGTTTGACAAGGGTCATAAAATCAGGCAGATTTTCAAGGATGAAATTGATCTGTTCCTTGTAGGGCGAGATGACCGCTATTGAGGGAAATACTGCCTCTGAGCCTTCCAGAACTTGCCCAAGCTCGTTCAGAAACTCGTCAAGTCTGGAAAGCAGGAAGAGCGCTTCGTCCTCATTTACAGTGCTTGTGCCCTCGCTTCTCTCGGTAAAAGAACAGCCGGCGGTATCTATGAAAAGAAAGGGAGCGTCGCCAGGAAATAGGACGTGTTCTTTTACGGCTTTGTTCGCCCGCAGCCTAGCCTGATAGAAAACGGCCGAAGGATACGTCATGATGGCCTCATTCATTCGGTACTGTTCTTCAAGTAAAATAACCGTGGCCGGATTTAAAGTTAGATTCTTCTCCATAAGGGTCTTTGACAATCCTTTTCGCGCCGCCTCAAGAGATTTTATTGTTGGCGCAAGCTGGTAGGGGTCACCAGCGAGGATTAATTTTTTTGCCTTGAGGATTGGAATCCAAAACGCTGGTTCAAGTGCTTGCGCGGCCTCATCAATAAATACGGTGTGAAAGTCCAGCGAGCTTAATACGCCGTAATTCGCCCCGACCAAGGTGGCGGTGATCACTTGGGCCTTACCGAGAAGCGCGCCAAGGATATAATCCTCCTGCCGGTCGGCTTCCTTTAGGAGCTGTCTCACCTCATTGAACAGGGCCTGGCGCTGCTCTTGTTCGGCCCGCCCAAAATTCCTTTTGTACCGGTGGGCCATACTTCGAAATTCGGCGGCCTGTTTTTTCAAGTCGCGTAGAGTTTTCGCAGCAGGATGGGCCGCAACCCTAGCGTCAAGAGTAAGCGCGGCAAGATGGTCCGAAACCCGGACAGGATTGCCAATTCGGATTACATTGAGCCCTTTCTCATCCAGCTTTTCGGTTAACAAGTCAACGGCGGCATTGCTTGGGGCCACGGCGAGGATAGGCCGTTGGTCTTCCCGGGTGATTGCAAGGATCGCTTCTACAAGAGTCGCAGTTTTTCCTGTCCCTGGTGGCCCGTGGACGATGGCAAGCTCAGGAGCCGCCAGGATCTTCGCGACCGCCCGGTTTTGTTCGCTGTTCAAACTCGTTAAAGGGATGTACGAAGTTTCACCTAGTGCATCTTCCCGGGGCATGGCGGCACCGGTCAGGATTTGGATCAGCCTGTTTGTACGAGACTCTTGAGACGCCTTTCTCAGAGCGCCTTGCATCTCATTGTAGCTGTTTGAGTCGAAAAGAAGCTGGACACCAAGCTTACCATGATTTGACCATTCGGGAAGCTCGTCGGTTTTAAGCATGATCTTTAGCCTATCTATCGAAGAGTAGCCAATCACCCCTTCGAGTCTACCTTGCCAGCGGTCATTATTTGAGAACAGCACCGCATGGGCCCCTGATCTTAGCTGATGACTTATCGCTCTATGCGAGGGCCTTTCAAGCTCGATAACCAGATAATCGCCTCGGGCGATCTCAGTGCCACGAATCGCTACCGGATACCAGGCTGTTCCGGCAGCACGCTTGTCGGTAATCGAAGTGGAGTTACCTTGCTGTGTGAAAGCTCTAAGATCCTCTTCCTTTTCAAGCGCAAGAAGGGCGAGAAGAGCTTCAAAATAATCCATTTGGGCGCAAAATCGGTAAATTTACTCTAGAGCGACACCCCGAGCATGCAAACGTTCAATGATGTACACCGGCAGTTTGCCGAATTTTTCCCCGGAGATGATCTTAAGCCCTATTTGTACCTGGTTTCCAAAAGCCTTGCCGAGGGTCATGTCTGCATTAATCTGGATGAGGTCCAGGCCAGCAGCGATCAACTTCCCGAAGACTACCGCCGCTTGCTGTTCCAGGCTCCACTTCCTGAATTAAGCGCGAATGCCCTGGTCGGAACGATAAGCGACACCAATAAGCCCTTTATTCTTCATAACAAAAGGCTTTACATGCAGCGTTACTTCCGTTACGAAAGTAATATTGTTGAAAAGTTAAGCAGGTTGATCGAAGCCGAGGAAGAGCAGGCCCCCGCCCGGCTGGCCGCGTTGAACCAATCAAAAGCCCTTGTAAATAAGCTGTTTCCACCATCGGGAGACGCTTCAGGGGACAATCTTCAACTTGTCGCCGCGCTGTTTGCCGTAGTGCACAATTTCACCATCATAGCGGGCGGTCCTGGTACCGGCAAGACAACAACGATCGCACGGGTCCTTGCGCTCCTGTACACGACAAACCCTGAGCTCAAAGTAGCGCTTGCCGCGCCAACGGGGAAAGCGGCTGTTAGAATGGCCGAATCCCTTAGACATTCGGCCTTGCAGTTCGAAGGACTTTTTGGTGAACAATTTTCAAAGCTTGTGCCCTCAACCATTCACCGTTTGTTAAGGCAACAGCCGCCTGGCAAAGAACCGCTTGATTACGATGTCGTCATCGTTGACGAAGCTTCGATGGTCGACGTTGCCTTAATGGCAAAGCTTCTTGACGTGGTGGCGCCTGGCGCTCGCCTCATCCTACTCGGCGATAAAGACCAGCTGGCAAGTGTGGAAGCGGGAAACCTGCTGAGCGATCTATGCAAGACCCAATACGTCGTAAACGAATTTAGTGAGCCCGCCGTGGCTTTGATAAACGGCTTTACAAGTAAGGATTCAGCACGGCTTACCTGGGAACCACTGCTTTCGGAGATGAACACAAGCGTTCTAGCAGACCGTATTGTTGAGCTGCAAACGAGTCATCGCTTTAACGCTAAAAAGGGGATCGGGCGCTTGAGCCAGGCTGTGCTCAGGTCAGACCTGCCTTTCCTCGCCGGTGTCTTCGCTAAAAGTTCAAAACCAGACCCCCAGGTCAGTATAAGTCCCTTGTCTGGTAAAAATCAGTTGTTGCCTGATTTCGCGCGGCACTTTGCCGCGTATATCCGGGAACCCGACGTTCATCTGGCACTAAAGCTTTTTAACAGGTATCGCATTTTATGCGCTGTTCGTGAAGGCGACCAAGGTGTCTACGCGATTAACCGGCAGGTGGAACAATATCTCAGACACACCGCTCTGCTTGATCCGAGTCGAGAGTTTTATCTCAACCGCCCAATGATCGTTACCCAGAACTACCCTTCTCTGGACCTTTATAATGGAGATATCGGCATCCTGCGCAAGGACGAGCACAGTGAACTCCAATTTTGGTTTGAAGATGCGAAAGGTTTATTGCGCTCGATCTTACCCGGACTTATTTCCAAAGCCGAAACAGCTTTCGCCATGACCATCCATAAAAGCCAGGGGTCCGAATTTGAAGAGGTTCTGGTGATTCTCCCCGCCGAAAGTCAGGCCAGTATCCTAACCCGTGAGCTGTTATACACAGCGGTCACCAGAGCACGCAGCAAACTATCCATTTTAACCAGTGAACAAGTTTGGCTTGACGCCGCGTCAAAAGAAGTGAGACGCGCATCGGGGATCACAGAGCGTTTCAAACAGGTAGAAATCCAACCCTTATAGGCCAAATGAGTTTTCGGTTATTCGCCTCTTATTCGCTGGAAGCGCTTGCCCACCAGCTGTCGCTGAACCTCGTAAAGGAGCCGGCCGGAGTATTCCAACCCTACTACCTGGTCACTCAAACCGCCGGCATGAATAACTGGCTCAAAAGTCAGCTTGCTAAAGAACTCGGCATAGCGGCAAATCTCAGATTTCTCAAACCGAATGAGCTCATTGCCCAATTTTTCCGGGATTTTGGAGGGAGCGCCCGGCTGGTACTTGACGCAGAAAATCTTACCTGGCCGCTCTTCAGCCTTCTCGAAAACCCAAGCTTTATCGCCCGCTTTCCCAAAACATCTGCCTATTATAATAATATCCGGAGCAACAAGGACCTTAAACGCCTGGGGCTTGCCCAAAAGCTGGCTGACCTTTTTGACCAGTACCAAATTTACAGGCCGCAAATGATCAGCGCCTGGAATAGGGCAAGTTTCAAAGACGTAGAACCAGATGAGTGGCAAAAATACTTGTGGATCGCACTTAAAGACGCTTTTGGGGACGTGCCAGACCGGTCGCAGGTCAGCGCCTTTATCGAGGCCCAGAGTACGAACGCGGCCGCACTCGAACAATTCAAGGCGAAGGTTAATACGATCACTCTTTTCGGTATTTCAAGCATCACAAGCTACCACCTCCAGATTCTTGAGATGCTTGCCCGCGAAATTGACATTAATTTCTACCTACTTAATCCATCGCCTTCAGATTATTGGTTTGATCTTAAAACTGAAAAGCTTCTCGCGAAGTGGCAGCAAAAGGGTCACGACATTTCTCATCTTGAAACAGGGAACGCATTGCTTGGCAGCTGGGGGAAACTGATCAGTGACAGTTTTTCGACTTTGTTTCAAATAGAAGACCTCCTCAACAATTACGAAGAGATCGATGTCGCCGAACCAGATGCCGGCACCTTGCTTGGCAAGATCCAGCTTGACATTCACCGCAATAGCGTAAAAGAACAGCGTGCTAAGCTGACCAGCGAAAACCTGGCCGACCAATCTGTTGTGATTAGTTCTTGTCACACGATCACCCGGGAAGTCGAGGTCCTTTATAATTACCTGGTCAATGTGATCGTTGTGCGAAAAGAGACCTTGTCATCGCGTGACATTGTGGTCATGGTAACAAGCATAGATAAATATGCGCCTTACATACGCGCGATATTTGAAACCGCTCCCTATAAATTCGCTTATAGCGTTGCCGACGAAAGCTATCGCGGGACAGATACCTTGATCCATGCACTTGAAACGCTCCTGTCAATCGACCGCGGGAACTTTACAGCAGAAGGCGTATTGCAGCTGCTCGACTCGGGATACATAAGAAGGCGATTTGCACTGAACGATATCGATACGTTAAGGCGTGCGGTGAATGCGGCAGGAATACGATTCGGCCTCCAGGGGGATAGGTCAGATGACACTGTCTTTGTAAGCTGGACCTACGGAATCAAGCGGATCATGTATGGTATCTGCATGCTGGGAGACGAAGCTTTTGAGCCTGCTGGCGAGGCAGGCCAAAGCGTTTATCCGCTTAATCTTGCCGAAGGGATTGATTCGCACGAACTCATACGGTTCACGCATTTTGTCAGGGTACTCATGCAATCTATTGAGGAACGCGGGCGTAACCGAACGATCGGCGACTGGCTTCTCTACACGCGGTCTGTAATAAACCAGCTTGTGTTTGAGACCAGCATGCAGACAGACGACGACTATACGCTGTTAGACAGCCGGCTTAACCGAATAGCTCTGGACAGTCAGCAGGTGAGTGAAAGCGTAAGCTTCGACGTCTTCAGAGAATATTTGATGGGGATAACGGGCAGCCTGACAAGATCATCACAGTTTGCGGTTGGGGGCATTACTTTTTGTTCCCTAATACCTATGCGGAGCATCCCCTTTCGGGTAGTTGCCGTTCTTGGTTTAAACTTCGATGACTTTCCCCGCAAAGATATTCCAGTAAGTTTTGACCTTTTACAACAAGAAAGGCGCCGTGGAGATCGTAACGTCAAAGACAATGACAAGCACTTATTCCTTGAAACCCTGCTTTCGGCCCGAAGCTATCTTTACCTGAGTTATATTGGTCAAAGTGCACGTGATAACTCGCCATTACCCCCCTCGGCTTTGGTCGATGAGTTGGTCGACTACATTTCAGAAGGTTGCAATGAATGCGACTCTGTTTCTATTAGAAATCAGCTTCTAACCTTGCACAAGCTGCATGCCTTCAATGACCGGTATTCAGAGGGTAACCCGCGCTTTTATGATTATCTCCACTCAACCGCTAAGCCGGTTATAACTCCAATAAAGCGGGCTTCACTTAACGGGTCGGGGAATGTATCGATACAGGAAAATGCGCTTCCGCCTGTGCCCGCGTCTTTACCTGACTTCCACGAAATACGTCTTGAAAAGGTAATCGAATTCTTTAAGAATCCTATCAAAGCTTATTACAATACTGTTCTCAATATCAGGTATGAGGACGGCTCTCTTCTCCTAAGCGATACCGAACACTTCGAAGTCGATGAGCTTAAGGCCTGGAAGTTGAAAAAGGAACTCTTGAACCAAGGTTTTGACGTCGTGCACCGAACAAAAGAACGTTTGGTTCGAACGGGCGCGTTTCCGCTCGCATCGATGGCCGAGGTTGAGATGCTGCGTATCAATGATGACGTTGACCCGGTTCGGGAGCTTTTGAGTAGGTGTGTCGGTAGTGAGTCCGCAGGCTCTGTTGACGTGAAGATAAGTATAGGCGGAAGTACACTTTCTGGGAAAGTAGATGATCTGTACAATGATACCCTGGCCTTCGTTTCGTTTTCAAAGCATGAAACAAAGTACCTGTTGGAGGCCACTCTAAAGTACCTTGCTTTGAGGGCTTCAGCAAGGGATGTCAAAGCCTGCTTCATTTCGCACACGAAGAAAGAGGTTTACAAAGCCTTAGGGCTTTCTGTTCAGGATGCGGTAGGGACCATTGAGCAGTATATTGATCTTTATAAGCTTGGACACTCGGAGATGCTGGCCTTTTATCAGGGTTTTGAATTTAAACGTGAGGACATTGATGATGGGGACACCGAAAAGATTAAAAAGGCGATAAAGGCGCGTATCGAAAAAATGCTTGCTAAGGGTAAAGTTTCCGCGAGAGATAGCTATATCCTTACCGAATTTAACAGGTCTGCCTTTGACAATCAAACTCTTGAACAGATAATCCAACAAGGAAAGGCAATACTTGGTCCGGTATTTAAAACCTTTAGTACGTATTATTAATGAACGATTTCAAAGCGTTTAATGTCCTGGAGGTTCCTCTTCAAGGAAAAAACCTTATTGAAGCAAGTGCCGGCACAGGGAAAACGTATTCCATCGGTATTCTGGTTTTGCGGCTTATCCTTGAAAAAAGTCTATCTGTCCAGGAAATACTCATGGTCACCTTCACCAAGGCGGCGGTAGCCGAACTTGAAGAAAGGGTAAGGCTTTTCTTGCGAAGCGCCTATAAAGTTGCCATAGGCGAGACGACCAGCGACCAGTTTATCACCTCTTCTGTACGGCGGGCCATCGAGGCACAAGGAGCGCAAGCCGTGATTAAAAATTTAAGCAAGGCGGTATTATTTCTGGATGAAACAGCGGTTCAAACTATTCACAGCTTTTGCGAAAAAACCCTTGCGGAGTTCGCGTTTGAGACGAACCAGCTTTTCAAATCAGAGATATTGGAAGATACGTCGGCCCTCCTTGAAGAGCAGCTCAATATTTTTTGGCGGCGAGAAGTGACTACCCTGCCTGCCCCTCTCCTACGAAGATTAAGCGCAGCAGGGATGACCCGTGAGTCTTTGCTCACAGTCGTAAAAACGCATTTGGGCGGCAAAGCTTACCTGCACTACCAAAATGATCAAGATTATTCATTCTGCCAGTCAGACCATGAGGCCCTGCTCTCGCTTATCAGCAAGTTCGAAGATGAGGAGGCTTACCTGCGCGGGTGTTTCGTCGATCATGTTCATTCAAATAAGGTTACGATCGCTGGAACAACGTCGAATGTGTACGCTAAGACCCACTTGCTCATTCACCTTGACAAGCCAGTTGACTTGCTTCACGTGATGGTCAAGAAGAAGGATGTGGGGTATGTCAAGACCCATTTTTCAGACCTGTTGGAAAAAGCTTTGGACTGTGACGAGGTCAGGCTTCAACAAGAAAACGTTATTAAGGAATTTAGAAACAAGCTAAATTGTTTGGCCATTTCCCAAATAACAAGCGGCTTTGAGGAGTCGAAGCGAAGACTTAACCTATTATCGTTTGATGACATGATAACAGGTCTCCACAAAGCCTTGTCGCGCATTGAAGGGGAGAAAGGGCCTGGAGGGTTTAAAAGTGTTCAACAAGAAAGACTCACAAGCGCACTCCGGGCAAAATATAAAGCCGTTTTTATCGATGAGTTTCAGGACACAGACAGGATGCAGTTTGAGATCTTTTCTCAGCTCTTTCAGGCAAACAGTATCCTGTTCTACATCGCTGATCCCAAACAGTCAATCTATAGCTTTCGAAAGGCCGATATCTTTACGTACTTCCAGGCTCTGACCAAGGTGGATACCCGGTACAGTATGAACGTGAACTACCGTTCCTCCGATATTTTTATTGAAGGGCTCAATGCGCTTTTTGCTCCCTATCCCGGCTTTGATGCGTTCTTTTTTGAGGGATCGGCTTATTCGATCAACTATGTCCCCGTAGTCTCACCGCTAAAGAACAGCAAAGGTTTTTTGGTAAAAGATGGGGGAAAAGCCGCGCCTTTATACATACTCAGCGAATCGACAAAGGAAGAGATCGCAGGTTCGGTCGCGGCTCTAACGGTCGAACTGCTGGAGGGTAAGCGTTATTTCATTGATAAGGAAGGCGTAAGGGTTAAGGTTAAACCGTCCGATATCGGTGTTTTGGTTCGCTCCCGTTGGGAAGCAAGATTAGTGCGAAAAGCTTTGGCAGGTTTTGCTATTCCAGCGGTGACCATTGACGATTCCAAGGTATTACAATCAGAAGAAGCTAGACTCATGATATACCTCCTTGAGGCGATGCATGAAATAAATATGCCGGCAATCAAGAAAGCGTTGTTCACGCCACTAACCGGCTACAATGTTGAAAATATTCTTGCACTTGATACCGAACATGCGGTCTCTGATTTCAGGAAGTACAAACTCACCTGGGAAACAATCGGAATATATGCCGCCATTATGCAATTCGTCAAGGATTACAACGTCACAGATATCCTTTATAGCGATACCTTGCTAAACAGTGAGCGCATAGTCAGTAATTTCTTTCAGCTCATCGAGCTTACCCACCAGGTACAAAATCAAAAGGAGCTTTCGGCACTTGAGATCATAAGCTGGCTTAAACGTGGTTATGAAGGACTCCTCCTCGAAGGGGATGAATTTTTACAGCGCATTGAGAGCGATGAAGAAGCGGTTAAGATAGTCACCATACATACCAGTAAAGGGCTCGAGTATCCTATTGTGCTCGCGCCATTCCTTGATTTTCAGACAGACTCGAACAGTGATGCTTTCCGCACTTTCAGGGATGATAAAAATGGAGAATACTTTTTCATTGAAAAAAAAGACGGGACAGACGATCACAAAGTTTTGCATGAAGGTCAAAACGAACAGGAAAACCGGCGTTTGTTCTATGTCGCCATTTCGCGCGCTGTCTATGCCTGCTTCATCTTCAGAAATTCTCATTACTCCAAAAAATCAACACTTAAGACGTTCCTGGATGCGCAGGAACAAGCGCCGTCAAAGCTTATCGCGACACTTGACCCGCCCGAAGACAAAACCGGCTACCGGTATTTTCCAAGCACTCCACAAAGTCATGTAGAACACGTCCAGCAAGCGCCCTTCATCCTTCCGGGAAACAATTGGACAAAAATGAGCTTCACCCTTCTGGCCGAAAAGCATCACTCCGGCGTGAAACTAAGACGAACTCCAGGTCTTATAAGCGATTATGACCGGTTCATTTTCCATGAGCTCACGTGGGGAATTGAAACCGGTAACATGCTGCATTACCTTGTTGAGCATGTACGTTTCAATGATTCAAAAACGTTTGCTCCAGCTATCAGCGAGGCGGTAAAACAGCACCGCCTAAAAGCGGGTCATTCGACGATGCTCGAACTGTTGCTTGACCATGTGGTGAATGCATCCATCAAGACTGCCGATGGTTCATTTTCGTTAGCACAGTTAGATCAAGACAAATGTTTAAATGAATTAGAGTTTGACTTTGAGGTCGATCTTTTCGATCCGGCTGTGTTTGCGAAGATCTCTGGCGAAGAGGTACGCTTGAATCAGCGTTTTAAGACCGACCTGGAAGGTCTCATGAACGGAAAGATCGATCTTCTTTTTGAACACGATGGTCAGTTCTTCATCCTCGACTGGAAATCAAATTACCTTGGGGATAGCCTTGCAGCCTATGACGAGGTCTCGATTGCGCGCGCAATGACCGAGAGCAATTATCACCTTCAATATCTTATCTATTCAGTAGCAGCGAAGAAATACCTGGAAAGCCGCATACCTGGATTCGACTATTCCCTACAGTTTGGCGGCGTGATCTATATTTTTATCAGGGGCATTCGGAAAGGCCTACCCAACGGTATATTTCAGACAAAGCCTCCTCTTAATAAAATCTTAGCTCTGGAAAATTTGCTGAAGAATCGAATTCAGGTAGCGTCCAGTTGAATTATTGAACTAAAAATTAAATTTCGCATTAGACCGGTCAAAACATGGAGGATCTTTTAACCGCAGCAGCTCAGTTTGTTAATACAACCGAATCACATATTTTCCTTACTGGGAAGGCAGGAACAGGCAAAACTACTTTTTTAAAAAGCCTGAGTAACCTTACCCATAAATCCTTTATTGTCGTTGCACCGACAGGCATAGCGGCTCTGAATGCCGGAGGAGTAACTATTCACTCACAATTTTCTCTACCCTGGCTCACTTTTTTGCCTGACCGTTTTTTGCCCCAGGGTCTTATTGAAGGAGGAAGATTCATCAATCAGCAAGGATTAAGCAGAAAATACCCCATTAACGGAACGCGCAAGCAGGTGCTTCGCTCCATAGATCTGTTGGTCATCGATGAAGTGAGTATGGTACGAGCCGATATGCTGGATGCCATCGATTACCGCATGAAATCTGCAAGAGATAATTTCAAGGATAGTTTTGGAGGGGTACAAGTATTATTTATCGGGGATCTGTATCAATTACCGCCAATTATAAAGAATGAGGAAAAGGTAATGCTTGACCGTTACTATAAAACCGGCTGGTTTTATGAAGCCAAAGTGCTGGAAGGGTATCCGCTTATATATATTGAACTTGACCAGGTATTTCGTCAGCAAGATGATTCATTCATCTCCATACTAAATCACCTGCGAAATAATGAAGCAACCATCAAAGATATAGAAACACTAAATCGGCATTTTAAGGCCGCGGATGAGCTAACTGCATTAAAAGAAGTAATTACACTTACAACACATAATAGCAAAGCAACTGAAATAAATCGGAAACAATTGAAGGATCTGGACGGGCCTGTGTTTGTTTTTAAAGCACAAATAGAGGATGAATTCCCTGAAACTATTTATCCGGTGCTTGATCAGCTCGAACTCAAAATAGGTGCCCAGATTATGTTTCTCCGTAATGACACAGAAGATCAGAAATATTTTAATGGCAAACTAGCCACGGTTAGTAAATTTAATGGCAATGAAGTATGGGTCGAAATGGCGGGCTCACATGAAAAATACGTGTTAAAGCGAAAACGGTGGGAAAACAAAAAATATACCCTGAACAAAAAAACCAATGAGCTGGAGGAAGAAATAATAGGGGTGTTCGAGCAGTATCCCATAAAACTGGCATGGGCTATAACTGTTCATAAAAGCCAGGGTCTGACATTCGAAAAAGCAATAATAGATGTTAGCCAAGCCTTTGCCGATGGTCAGGTATATGTCGCCCTATCGAGGCTGCGCTCTTTGGATGGGCTTATTTTAAGTTCAAAGATAAACCCGGCCGGCATAAGGACCGATAAAAACATCAGCACATTTGTAAAAGCACACCATGAGCCTCAAACCTTAGGTGTGGTCATGTTTGAAAGGCAGCAACAGTTTGTGCGAAGCCTGTTGAACAAAACCTATGACCTGTCTAACCTGATATACGAAATTCAGCACACTATAAAAGGGAACACCTCTTCAGAAGAATTCAGAGAAGCAACCATGAAGCCTGTCCTAGAACAGCTTGAAGATGCTCTTGTCGGAGAAAAAAAGAATACAGAAAAATTCAGAGATCAGATTTTAGCACTACTTGTCACTGGTGATCACGAGCAACTTCTCATGCGTGCTGGAAAAGGAAGCGCTTACTACAAACAATTGTTAACAAAGCAACTTCAGATCCTGCTGCCACATCTCGAAGAAATGAAACAACAAAAGCGGGTAAAGGCTTACACAAACGGGCTTATAGATATAGATCAGGCAATTACTAAAAAACTTGTAGCTGTTGACAAGGCTACGTTATTAATCAGAGCCATCCTGCAGGGAGGGAACAGTTTTGATTTCAGCCCTTTAGCAACTGGCCGAAGCCTTGAACGTAACGCCTTACTCAAAGAAATCGGAGAAAAATTAGCTGTAAAACCTGGTTCGGCAGCCGTTTCAAAATCAAAGCGAAAACCCAAAATAAAGTCTGCTAAAAACCGTGAGCAGCTGCCTGATAAATCAAGAGGAACTGCCAATACAGCCGACATTAGCATTGATCTATTGAAAAGTGGTTTAGATGTACAGCAGATTGCCACTGCGCGTGAGCTGCAAATCAGCACAATTTATGGTCATCTGAGTAAAGGAGTTCAGGATGGAAGATTAACGGTAGAATTATTTCTTCCGCAAGAAACAGTACGGGAAATCAGTCAGGTAATAACCGGCTTTGTAACTGATTTTCAGTCAAAGGAACTTTATGACAAGCTCAATGGGAAATATGATTACGGGCAAATTAAATCAGTTATGGCAACTTTGAAAGGTAAGGTATAGCAAGCATTCACGCTGTCAATTATTTCAATAGCCTCGCTAAATCACATCGTGATTATTTTATCAAATGGATCAATGGGGCTATTACTCAAATTACTTATAGACTTAACAGCAAATCTGTCAAGAAATAGCGAATACCCGTTAACTGAATGCCATTGGAAATTGTAAAGAATTCACTTTCAGGGGTAATAATGTACCTGAAAACGGGCTTTATATCATCGCATGAGATTAAAAAGCCTTTTGAGATCGATGGAGTATTGCTAAGTTTAATTTCTATGCACGCAATTGCGGAAATACCTCTAACAAGAACAAGATCACATTCTGCACCGCTTTGGGTCCGGTAATAGAACATTTGAAGATCGGGATTTTTCTTTTGATAAATCTGTTCAATAACGTAAGCTTCCCAAGAAGCACCTACAGCAGGATTTCCCAAAAGCATGTCATAATTAGGAATTGCAAGTAAGCGGTGTGCAATGCCCGTGTCTCTTAAGTATATTTTGGGTGATTTGACCAAACGTTTCTTTATGTTAATGTGCCATGGCTGAAGCCGTCTTACTAAATAAGCACCTTCCATAAAGCTTATATAACGCAAAATTGTTGGAGCGGTAAGTCCAAGTGAACGTGCATATACTTCAGCATTCCATACATTTCCATTTGAATTTGCAAGCATGGTCCAGAAGTTGCGCAAGACTGTCTGCGATAGCTCAGCACTAAACAAATGAGCTAGATCTCTTTCAATGTAACTTCGAACAAAGTAGTCAAGCCATGCTATACTTTCATTTTTAGTTACGGATAGTATTGAATCAGGAAAGCCACCCTGGAACCAATGGTCCCTGTAATCTACATCCGGGCTTAACTCTGTTAAATTAAATCCGGTGAGTTCAAGATAAGCTATCCTTCCGGCAAGCGTTTCAGAGACACCTTTTATGAATATCGGTGACGCTGAACCAAGTAATATAAATCTCCCGGGACGCCTGTTCTGGTCGATCAGCGGTCTTAATACTGAAAAAAGTGCTGGTAATAATTGCACCTCGTCAATAATTATGCAGCTTGCCGAAAGATTTTCCAGGTAGTCATAACTATCCTGGAGCTTAAATAAATCCCTTGGATTTTCAACATCAAGGTATAAAAATCCGGTCCCTTTTGCTGCTATAGCCTTTGCCAGCGTTGTTTTGCCAACCTGTCTTGGCCCTAAAATTGCAACAGCAGGAAATTGATTTAAAGCCTTTTCAGCGATAGTCTGTAAATTACGAAATAACATAGAAAATACCTTAATCTTGTAAATCAAAAATAAAGGTTTGGATTGACAAGGTTTCTGTCTTGACCCCTCTTGGAGTTTCTTAATCGGCTCTTAAGCTCGTTATAGGATTTGCAGATGCTGCTTTCAAGCGTGGTAGCTTACGGTAAGCAATGTAATAAGCAGTACGGCCACGCCTGCAACTGGAAATATCCACCATGATATGGCTATCCGGTACCGGTAGTGTGCCAGCCATTCATTCATGAAGTGCCAAGAAAGTGGGACAGCGATGAGAAAGGAAATGACGACAAGTGTTACAAATTCTTGCGAAAGCATCTTCCAAATGGTATCTGTAGAGGCTCCAAGGACTTTTCGAATGCCGATTTCCTTTGTTCGAAGTTCCGCGACAAAAGAGGCGAGACCAAATAAGCCAAGGCAGGAAATTAGAATTGCAAGCGCCGCAAAAGTGGTGACGATCTTACTGATAAGCTCTTCGTCGGAAAACTTTTTAGCATACTCGTTATCAACGAATTTATAGTCAAACACCCCACCTGGATTGAACTTTTTTAGAACCCCCTCGATTTGCAAAAGTGCCGTTCGAACCGGGATGCCCGGCTTGATTCGGACTAAAAGGACGTTGAACCAATTATACTCGAGGTAAAAAACGGTTGGTTTGCTTTCCGCATAAGGCGACTCCATGACCATATTCTTTACGACCCCTGTTACAACGTGTTCCATGTTGTCAAACCTGATCAGCTCACCGATAGGCCTGGCAAAACCTGTAACTTTTGCAGCTGCCTCGTTTAAGATCACTCCTCCCGAGTCGGAAGGGAAGTTTCTTGAGAAGTCTCGCCCTTGCAGTATCTCCCAGCCAGAAGTATGGCCATAATCATGGGTTATGCCAACGATGCCCATTTCAGCTGCAGCTCCAACATTGCTGCCTTTCCAAGTGAAAACGTTTTTCGGGGGCGTCTCAGTAGCATTGCTTGACGACCGAGCTATGTCTGCAACCGCACCCGTTTTAAGTAGTTCAGTCCGCAAAGAATTATAAGGGGCACCGTACAGCTCAGGCGTGTTGTGAGGAATCGCAATTAGCCCCTGCCGCAAGTACCCAACCGGCCTATTCTTAGCATACTGTATCTGTTGAAAAACAATGATGGTTCCAAAAATCAGCGCAATCGATGCCGCAAACTGAAGGATGACTAGTATTTGGCGCGGCAATGCAGAACGAGGGCCAACCTTAAGTTTTCCCTTCAAGACCTCGATGGGCGAAAAGGCTGATAGGTAAAAAGCTGGATAAGACCCTGCAACAAGGCCCACAAGAAGAACGACAAGTAAAATGCTTAGCCAGAAGTAAGCAGAGAGATACGGAATCAAAAACGCTACAGCGAGGACGCCAGCAAAAAGGGAAACTAGTAATGATTCGCTAAGAAACTGAATGGCAAGTTGCCAGCGCAGTGAACCGATCGACTTACGCAAGCCAACCTCTTTAGCGCGTTTTTCGCTTCTTGCCGTTGCTAGATTCATAAAGTTGATACAGGCCAAGAGCAGCACCGAAAGACCGATCATCCCAAAAAACCATATTACCTCAATGCGGCCACCTACCGACTTTCCATTTTTGAATTCATTATATAAGTGCAACCGGGCCATTGGATTTAAGAGCAGAGATTCATTGTGAGCCTTTACATGACCTTTTGCAAGGTCTTCGATCTTCTTGTTTAGGGAATACATATCTACCCCGAAGCGCATCTGGACAAAGAGTTTCCAGTATCTGTTATCCCATTCCGTTTGGGCTTCTTTTACCCAAGCCATTGTGCTTATTGCTTTAGACCACGGCAGAAATAGCTTGGTATCTGAAAACGTGCTGTTCTTTGGAAGGTCCTCAAAGACACCAGCGACCGAAACCACCATCATGTTGTCAACCCTAACCTGTTTACCGAGCGGATTGGTCTTATTGAAAAGAGATTTGGCAAGTGAATGATTAATCAGGACTGACGAAGGGTCTTGTAACGCATCAATGTTCCCTTCAAGCATGTGAAGCGAAAGGATATTAGGAAATTCTGGTTCCACCCAGGATCCAGTTTGAGCAATTTTCTTGTCTCCAAAAGCGAGTGTATGTATGAACGGAGGAAAAACAAGTGCAACTCTTGAAAAGTCTTGTGAATACTTCGTCCGAAGCTCGTCAGCAAGGGGGATAGCGATGGCATCAGAGGTTGTACTGGTACCAGCGGCAGTTTGGGTGTCCATAACCTGGGCCACGCGGGTATAATTTGCGCCGTACGCATCAAAGGTCAGTTCATCCCATACCCAAAGGCCAATGAGGATAGAAACAGCCATGCCGGTCGCAAGGCTGACGACATTGATCAATGAATAAAACTTGCTTTTAGTAAAATTTCGCCAAGCAACTTTGAAGTAGTTATTAATCACAATGTGTTTTTGAAATTAACCATCCAAAGAGCGGCCAAAACGTAATGTCTTACTTTGCTGATGATTGTGAATTCGAATCGTTTCTGTGTAGTTTCATTACCGCACACTTTTGTTAAGTGTATAGTTAAAACAGGACGGCTTTTTATTCTTTTAGGCTGCATTATTTTCCCAAAGGCGTTTTGTTAACGACATTAGGTAAACACAACAAATACCCCCGCAGTATACCACGGAATATAGCATGTTATGGTTGATAAACTTCATTCCGTTTGCGATAGGTAGCGAGGGCAGTAACCTTCTCAGTTAGCCCTTGAAAAGCTGGTGAACAACGATTTCCAGCGGCGTCAAAGTGAATTAGTTGACTCCAAAGAATAGAATCTTCGCGTCGGCGCGGTCAAAAGTAGCAGCGATAACGGCCCTTCCATGAGCGTCGTACGATACCTTCACGCCCTCACTGGTCCATAATGACCTGCTCACCTTGTTCTTTGAGATATAGGTGTAATCCCCTTTTGTGTTTGCGAAAATCACAATCGCTCCCTTGCCTGACTCGCTGTCAATTTTTTCATGGATCTCGGGACTTGCGCCGGTTTCCCCAATTGTCTGCGGATAGCTACTGGTAATGTCCTTCCGAACCTGTTTATACTTTCCCAGTACTTCCTTGAAGTAGGAAATTCCAGCAGCCGAGGTCTTTATTATGTTTCCCCAAATCCCATTTTGTCCCAGGATGAGCGAAGCCAGGTTAACGCTTTGTGACGACTTGGGTTCATCAGGTACATAATGGGTTAAAAACAAGATTGATGGTATCCACGAATCATAGGTTAAGGCAGACCGTGTGAACCATCCTCTTGCAGGCCCGGCATTAAAGAAAATGTTGGGATTGGTGGCCGCCTGTGGGCTTAACCACTGGGGACCTAGATCGAAATTGGAGAAGTAGGGTCCATTATTGATGATGAAATACTTGCCGGCCGATAGGAACTCTAAACCCATACACCGCCCGTTTTCAGTAATGTCAAAGTCGAATATCGCAGCGGGATTTGCCTTGCATACCTTATTGATCACTTTGGCCATGTATTGCGGAAGCAGAAAGGCGTAGCTCTCTGCTCTTTCACTTGCGCTTATGCCCTGCGTACCATGGAGGTGTCCCGGCCTATCACAACCATACTGACCAATGGCGTCCCATTTGAAGTAGGTGACTCCAAGCGTCTTACTGAGCTCAACCAGCCGGTCGGCATACTTTTCCCAATATGGACTAACCAAACAGAGGTCTACACTCTCTTCGGTTTCCCAAACTTTGCGCGGAGCGCTTTCTCTATCTCCCCTGACCATGACGAAATCCTTATTTCCTGCAAGCATTTTACTACTTATAGCGGCCACAGTAGGATTGAACCACAAGCCAAGCTTCATTCCATAGCGATCTAACAGGCGCTTTACCTGCCTAAGTGTATCCGGAAAAAGCTCGGTATTGACATCCCAGTCCCCCGTTCTAATAAACCACCCGGCATCGATCACATAAACTTCTACACCCAGCTCATGACATACATCGATTTCCTTTAGCGTCGTAGCAAGGTTTACAGTGCTTAGATACTTGCCGCTGAGTACGTGTGCCCGCTCCTGGCGGCCCCAGGTGTTGTAGTAAATGTAAGGTTTACGGCTTTCCAGATACTCTGATAGGTCATCAAGCACAAAGTGGTGGTAGTAACCTTTGAGCCGTGATTCGTCGCCTTTCGCCCCGCCTGCTTCAAACCAGATCGTAGTGTAACCATTGTTCTTGTCAATGACCTGCCCGTCGGTATAATTTGCTTTCACCGCGTCCAGGGATACTCGGCGTTCCTTCCCCTTGCCTAACGAGAATTGCAAAAATCGATTTGGAAATTGCGACCCGTGTTCATAGCCAAGCAGGTAATGTTCTTCGCTGTTGCCAAACTCGATGATTGGCCCCATGACCGAGCCATTATCCTCAAAATAGCGCGCTTCAATGGGTGTTTCATCCAGGTTGTAAGCGTGGTACTTTTCGTTGAACTCTGATAGCCTGACTTCGCTTACTTCGGGGAATGGACTTAGCGAAAGGCTCAAGTAGCGAAAATTGTCCTGGTGAGCTGTCTTCGTGAGGGTGTGCCTGCCTGTACCATTTAGTTCGTACCTGAATCTCACAACAGGACTCAGGTCAGAAAGTCGGAAGGAAATGGTTAGTTCAAGGCTTCGATCGGCTACGAGAGGGCCACGAAACGTGTACTCCGAGACACCATTACGTAGTTTGATAACAGGCAAAGATCGAAGCAGCGAGGCTCTGGCTAAAATTCGTTTGCCGTCCACCTGAAAGGAAGGCTCCTGGATAGCAAGGCTTGTCTGACCGCCACGGATACGATATCTCCACAGGCAACCTTGGTTATTTTCCAGCCGGATCGAACAAAGTGAATTTCCGATTTCAGGAACGTCCCGCGGGTGAGCCCGAAGCTTGCAGCCAGCAAAAATAACTAACAGCAGAACAGCCGCTTTTTTCATCGTTAGCCGGAAGCTTTGAGGCTTTTTAAAGCAGTGGTCGTTTTGTCCTTCATCCTGGAAGGTTTAATAAATATAGTGTTGCAGGAATACCGCCTGGGTCATTGACCGGTTTTGCTGGCCATATAATCCAACGTGAGATTACATAACGCCTGGACCCCTAGCGAGAAGCCACTTTCATCAAGGAAAAAATCAGGAGTATGATGTGAAGGGGCTGTTACCGGGTCGCCGCCTTTGGGCATTGCGCCTAAAAAGATGAAAAGGCCGGGGATCTTTTCCTGATAGAAGCTAAAATCTTCTGCCCCGGTGACTGGGGGCCTTAACTGCACATTAGCCGCGCCGGCGGTCGCTTGCAGCGAAGGAAGCATTTGCGCTGTGAGCTGAGGCTCGTTGTAGGTAACAGGATAGCTTACACTATAGGGAATCGTAACCTCAGCGGTTGCCCCCTGCGCCTCAGCAGTTTTGGTAGCGATTTGTTTAACCCGTTCGCGAAGCAAAATCATATCTTCCCGCTTGACGGCCCTTAAAGTCCCAAGCATCTCGACGCTTTCGGGGATGATATTGGACCGGTTGCCGCCTTTGATAACACCAATCGTTACAACAGCCGGATTCTCGGTGATGTTCACGTTTCGGCTAACAATGGTCTGCAGGTTATTGATGATCTCCGCGGCAATGACTATCGGGTCGACACTAGACCAGGGATAAGCGCCGTGAGCGGACCGGCCTTTGACAAGGATCTGCAGATCATTTACAGCGGCCATCGTCCCTCCCGGCCGGTACGTAATCTTACCGACCTCCGTTTGCGAGTTCACATGCAGACCAAAGATCACCTCCGCTTTGGGATTGTCAAGTACCCCTTCTTTCACCATCTCTTCTGCACCCCCTTTCTCACCACGGGGAACACCTTCTTCGGCAGGTTGAAAGACAAATTTCACGGTGCCGTGCAAGTCTTTTTTAATTCCTGAAAGAATGGTCGCGACCCCCATAAGTATGGCCGTATGAGAGTCGTGTCCGCAGGCATGCATTACTCCGACCTCCTGGCCATTATACTGGGCGCGAACTTTCGAGGCGAAAGGAACGGGTGTGCGCTCGGTTACAGGCAAAGCGTCCATATCGGCCCTGAGCGCTACGACTGGCCCGTCGTACCCGCCTCTGAGGATCCCGACGACACCGGTGGTCGCCATTGTTTGAACGGGTATTCCCAGCGACGTTAGATACTTGCGTACAATGTCCGATGTCCGGAATTCCCGGTTTCCAAGTTCGGGGTGTTGATGGAAATCTCTTCTCCACGCGACCACCTGTGATTGAAGTGCGCCGGCTTTCGAACTGACGGTCTGCCTGGACGCAAGCAGCGGCTGGCTTTCCTGAGCAAGGCCCCTAAATGAATCAAGGATTAAAGGAACGAAAACAGTCAAAAGAAGTTTACTTTGTCGGCTGGTCATATTAGGTTAAGTGCAAGAACTAACCTAAGTAATTTTTAACAAAGCGCATCAACACATCAGATATGAACATTCGGCCTTTCGTTTTAATGAGTTCCTTACTTGCTTCGTCCTCGTTTATTCCTCTAACCTGGCCTCGTTCGATATCAGCAGGTGCCCATAGCCAGGCGGCGGAAAATCCGTTTTCCGGGCCTAGCAAGCTTCCTTTCCAGGCGCCCGCTTTTGATAAGATCATTGATGCCGATTTTAAACCTGCGCTTGAAGAAGGGATAAGGCACCAGCAGAATGAGATTGATATGATCGCCGCTAACGCAGAGCCGGCAACGTTCGCCAATACGCTTGAGGCGCTTGAAGAAAGCGGGCAAATGCTTAACCGGGCAAAGGCTGTGTTTAACCTTCTTAATCAGGCTAATACCAATCCCGTTCTTCAAAAGACAAAAGAAGAAGAAGCGCCAAAGCTGGCTGCGAACGATGACGCTTTGTATCTGAACACTAAGCTTTTTGAAAGGATCGAAGCCGTTTATAAACAACGGCAAGCGCTCAAGTTGACTCCTGAAGCAAAACGCTTGGTCGAATTCTATGAGCAGAGATTTGAACTTTCAGGGGCCGGGTTATCTGAGCCAGGAAAAGACAGTCTAAGGCAGCTTAACCAGGAAGAAGCAACGCTCAGCGCTGTCTTCACCAATCATTTACTTGCCGCGACGAAGGCCTCGGCTGTGGTGATAACGAATTCCAATGAGCTTGATGGCCTGTCACCGGGATCTATTATGGCAGCGGAACAAACTGCCAGACAAAATAAGCTCAACGGGAATTGGGTGCTTTCTTTACAAAATACCACCCAGCAGCCGGCTTTGCAATCCCTTTCAAACCGTAAGGTAAGGCAGAGATTGTTTGAAGCTTCGTATACCCGGGCCGAGAAACAAGACAGCAACGATACCCGTAAGATCATTCAAAGGATTGCTCAATTGAGAGCTCAAAAGGCCCACATTCTTCACTTTAACTGTTATGCGGAATGGAAACTTAAGGACCAAATGGCCCAGACACCTGCAGCTGTCGATTCATTCATGGCAAGACTTGTCCCTGCCGCGACGGCGAAGGCACGCTCAGAGGCAAACGCGATACAAGAACTGATCGACAAACAACGAGGCTCTTTCAAACTCGCGCCCTGGGACTGGAACTTTTACGCCGAGCAGATCCGGAGGGTAAGATTCGATTTGGATGAAAACGAAGTCAAACCATATTTCGAGCTTAACAATGTTTTAAAGAACGGTGTCTTTTACGCGGCCGGCTTACTGTACGGGATCTCGTTCGAGGAACGAAAAGATTTGCCTGTATACCAGCAAGATGTAAGGGTATTCACCGTGCTTGACCAGGATCACAAGCCTTTGGGTTTGTTTTACTGCGACTATTTTAAACGGGACAACAAAGCAGGCGGTGCCTGGATGAGTAATCTGGTGACCCAATCGAAACTGCTGGGCACCTTACCAGTGATCTACAACGTTTGTAATTTCACAAAACCCGCTCTTGGCCAGCCGGCGCTCATCAGTTACTCAGACGCTACGACCATGTTTCATGAATTTGGTCACGGCCTTCATGGTCTTTTCGCAAGTCAGGTTTATCCAAGTATCTCGGGCGCGCACACCGCCCGTGATTTCGTCGAATTCCCTTCTCAATTCAATGAACATTGGGCGCTTGACCCGAAGGTTTTCGCGCATTACGCCATCCATTACAAAACGGGGTTGCCAATGCCCAAAGTCTTGGTTGCCAAAATTAAGAAAGCGGCGACCTTTAATCAGGGCTATGCGCTAAGCGAGGCGCTTGCAGCGGCAAGCCTGGATTTTAAGTGGCATTCTTTGCCTGCGACCGCCGGCCTTCAGGATGTCGATTCGTTTGAAGCCAAAGCGCTTCGTCAAACAAAGCTTGATCTGCGTGAGGTACCCCCGCGTTACCGGTCAAGCTATTTCTTACATATCTGGAGTAATGGCTATGCGGCTGGTTACTATGCCTACGCGTGGACAGAAATGCTTGATGATGACGCATTTGCTTGGTTCGAGCAGCATGGAGGTCTTACCCGTGCCAACGGACAGCGTTTCAGGAATATGATTTTGTCCAGGGGCAATACTGAGGACTACCGTAAAATGTTCAGAGACTTTGCAGGCCGCGACCCCGAGATTGGACCCATGCTGAAACACCGCGGAATTTAGAGCTGCCAGACTTTGCTTCGTTTTCACGACATGCTGCACACTCTTTGAGGTGCATCTCGAATTCGTACCGCCCCACGTTTGACAATTGTTCTTTGCCACAAGCTGCCAAGAAAGTTTTATAACCTTCACATCCAAGTTTCATATTTTTGATCATTTAACTTGGATTAATTGACTCATTAATAGACGTTTAACCTAGGTGGGGAGAGGGAGAAAAACACCCAGAATAAAAGGTGTTTTAACCCCCGTTATTTCACCCTGCGTATGTAGATATTTCCATTCATGTTCTTCATGAGCACCTGTTGCCCTCCGCCGCCTACCCGGCCATATACCCAGTCGTCAAGCTTCACCTGGTACATTCCGGCTTTTGTGCTGGTCACCACTTTAGATCTGCGAACGTCACTGACCAAATCAAAATCAGTGAAAATCTCACCCTGATCGGATTTCAATTTGAAGCTTGCTCTAATAGTTGCAGGAAATGAAACATCGACGTTTCCGTTCAGTGTAGAAAACGCCATCGGAGCATGCTCGTTAAGAGCTTTAAATTTTACGGTGATGTCTCCGTTGATCGTGTTTGCTACGACCGACCCCGAGATGGCATTAAGAACAATGGCTCCGTTAAGGTCACTGATCTCGAGCTCGCCTTTCACGTTGCTCACTGTAATGCTTCCCTCATTGATTGTCGAGAGTTTTAACCGGGCGGTCGCCGTGGGGATCCTTATCGTTAGCCTGGACAGTCTGTTTGGAAATCCTTCCCGAACACGAACGACATTGTTTTTTTCTTCGACGTTAAGTTCAAGGCCGCGGCCTCCAATGCGCCGCATTCCCTTTTTTGCTTCGCTTTCGGATTTGACGTTTTCTTCACCTACTGCGTCTATGATCACCTCTTTGCCGCCATAGGTCGTCACTTGTATCGAGCCAGAAATAATGTCAACGTTAAGTGTAAAGGGTCGACCGGGCTCGCTCAAAGGTATTGCAAGTTGCTGCTTGGATGAATTTTGCGCAAGCGCAGCAGCGAGATGTGCGCTTAGTGTTATGCAGCACAGGCAAAAAAAAGCTAGATACTTTCTGACTTTCATGGCTGCGATTCAGGGGTTCTTTTTAATGTAGATATTTCCATTCAGGGTCTCCATGCTAAAGAGCTTTCCTCCTGAACCTATACGAAGTTCAGTCTGCTTCTTCAATTTGAATATTGTCGCCGAACCGGAACTGCTACGTGTTTTTTCGACCACGTCTGGCAGCGCCTCAGCATTGGGAAAGTCTGTGAAGAATTCGCCATTCATGCTCTTCAAACGTATGTTGGCGCTTAAATTTGCGGGATAAGACACTTTGAGTGTCCCATTTAGCGCATAATACGAAGATGATGCGGGTGGTACAGAGAGATAATCGGCAAGGAGGTCCCCATTGATGGTATGCGCTTCGGTAGCGCCTTTTGCGTGTGTTAAGGTAATTCCACCGTTGACGTTATTAATCTTAAGTGTCCCGCTGACGTTAGCCACACGAATATCTCCGTCATTAATGGTCGAAGCAGAGACATTGACGTCGTACGGCACTTTCAAAACGTAAGCGATCCTAAAGTTATAATTCAATTTAGGATCACGTTCCTGGTCGTCATGATCATAGTCGTAGTGGTGATGCCTAGTGCTGTTGTGGGGCCGCAGATCATACGGTTTTGCCAAATAGCTCAGAACACTATCCCCGCTTTGCGCAAATGCAAGCTGTACCTCCCTTTTACCGGTTTCAAGCCCGGTCGAAAAACGTGCTGTAATGATCTTATCGGCTTCAACGATCACTTTGCTGCCCGCATACCCCTCAATATGAATAGGTCCGTTCAAATTATAGACCCCCACGATGGTCGTGGCAGCGCTTCTTGTCAGATCAAACTGCCGGGTGCTGATTTCCTTAAATTGGAGATGGTCAGCTTGGACACATTCAGCGGCCGACGT
>JAABUX010000862.1_pt1 | contig 48537 bp, 35 predicted proteins | sample 5561851 | NCBI WGS metagenome assembly JAABUX01 (sample SAMN10711883, study PRJNA513361) | rock metagenome | isolation source: Antarctica rocks | place: Antarctica: Victoria Land, Richard Nunatak red sandstone | collected 2016-01-03 | reverse complement strand
CCATCTTCCAAGCCGTGTCGGGCTCGATGATATTCCGGTCGTAGCCGCCCCCGGCTTGCCAGAATCGTCTTTGGCGAGTCCCATCCGATCCGACCACGGTCAAACGGCTCAGCCAGCCTGGCGAGGTCGATTCCAGGTAGGCGATGGCTTTTCGGCCGACCGGACGCTTGATTCGCCAGAGGATCTTCGAGATCCCGACCGACCCAGAGGGGGGGGAAAGCAAGAGGTGGGCATGCTCAGGCATGATGACATAGGCCCAAAGGTCGAATGGGGCCAGTTGCCGGGCCTCCTCGATCGACTCGATAAGCCATCGTCTGGTCCGATCCTTCGAGAGCAGCGGAAGTCGTCGATGGCAAGAAAATGTCAGGGCGTGGGCCTGACCCGGCTCGTCATAACGTCGGCAACGCTTTCGGATCATGGCGGAACTCGATTGGTCGATCGGAGTCAATCGCACGGGTTCGGAGTACCGAACCCGTGGCACCCTTCCTTCGCTTCGAAGGGGACATTTTACTTTTGTTAGATCGTAGCTCAAGTCAATTAGGTTGGGGTGCAACCTACCCTATCTGCTTTTGCGAATCCATCGGGAGGCGGCGGGACTGTCCCTCGGGGGGCGAAAATAGTGTCGATTCATTGTTTGTGACCCTGCGTTTCTGATGACCGGACCAGTGCAAGGAGTCGAAGCCCAAGAACGGGCCTTCCTGCCGTTCGGTGGGGTTGGGTCCTGTCGTCGGGGCATGGCGGTTTGTTACCGTGGAACGATCGAAAACACGGAAACCGGAGGTTGCCATGCCCCGCTCGCTTTCAGCTTTGCTTAGCTTCCTGGTGTTGACTACCGGGAACCTGGCGATCTTCGCCCAGGAGCCCGCCCGACCTTCGGCGTCGAAACCGGCTTCGGTCGAGGCGGCCCGGGAGATCTGGAAGGTCGGCAAGTCCGCCGAAGCTTTGGATGCCTTTGACGCCCTGCTCAAGGCCGACCCGGCGCCCAAGGCGGGCGACCGCGCCCGGATCGCGCTGGGGCGGGCGGACTGCTTCGACAGCACCGGCGAGCCCGACAAGGCGATGACGGCCCTCCGGGAGGTCACGACGCTGGCCGACGTCCCCAGCCCGGAACTGGCCGATGTCCATGCTCGGCTGGCCGAGATCCAGCTTGGTCGAGGCGATTGGGAAGGCTCGGACGCCTCGACCGGCAAGGCCTTGGCCCTCCGGCCCGACCACCTCCTCGCCCGGTGGACTCAGGCCCGGTTGCTCGAAGCCCGAGGGGACCGCGAGGCCGGTGATGCCGCCTGCAAGTGGTTCGTCGATTACCAGAACCTCCACGCCGACGAGTTGAGCAAGGACGCCCCCGCCCTCCTCCTGATCGGCCAGGCGACCGAGCGCTACGCCCGGAGCCACCTCCGAGGCGAAGACCTCGGCGACGAACTCAACGGGGTGATCAACAACGTCTACGAGGCCGCCATCAAGGCCGACCCGACGTCGTGGCAGGCGCACTGGCTCGAAGGAAAGCTGTTCCTGAGCGGCTACCAGGAAGGCGACGCCCGCAAGGAGCTGATGGCCGCGATGCGGATCAACCCCCACTCCGCCGAGGTCCTGGTGACCCTCGGCGCCGCCGACTTGCAAGGCTACAAGCTCGCCGCCGGTCGCAAGAAGGCCGAGCGGGCGTTGGAGATCAACCCGAAGTACGCCCCGGCCCACGTCCTGCTCGCCGACCTGAACATCTCCGACGAGCGGTTCCTCGACGCCCGCGACAATGCCCAAAAGGCCGTCGCGGAGAACCCCCGAGACGAGGACGCCCTGGCCCGGCTCGCCGCCGCCGCCCGATTGCTCGTCGACCCTTTGGGGGCGCAGGCCGTCGAGTCGGTCGCCCTGGCGAACAACCCCAAACCTTCGACGTTCTACGCCGCCCTGGCCGAACGGCTGGCGGACCGCCGGAAGTACCAGTCCGCCGAGCGGGCCTTCCTGAGCGCCATCGCCGCCGAACCCGACCGCGCCGACGTCCGGATCGGCCTGGGGATGCTCTACATGCAGATTGGCCGAGAGAGCGAAGCCCGAGATTTGTTCGAAGCCGCCTTCGCCGCCGACCCGTTCAACATCCGGGCCGATAATATGCGTAAGATCCTCAAGCACATGAGCAGCTATAAGCCTGAGATCGGGGCGCATTACTCTGTGTTGTATGACCCCACGCAGGATGCGCTGCTGGCGAAGTACATGAACCGCTACCTGGAGTCGATCCACGCCGAGCTTGTCGCGCGGTTCGGCTATGAGCCGCCCGGCTTGACCCAGATCGAGATCATGAAGGACCACGAGAAGTTCAGCGGTCGGACCGTCGCCCTGCCCTTCATCCCGACCGTGGGGGCCTGCACCGGCAAGGTCGTCGCGCTGGCCAGCACCCGGACCAGCCCCAAGCCGTTCCACTGGGCCAGGGTGATGAAGCACGAGGTCGTCCACGTCATCACCTTGCAGCAGACCGAGTTCAACATCCCCCACTGGTACACCGAGGCCCTCGCCGTCGAGAGCGAAGGCTTCCCCCGCCCCCAGCCCTGGAACAAGATGCTCTTGGAGCGAGTCCCGGCCCGCAAGAAGCTCCTCAACCTCGACACCATCAACCTCGGCTTCATCCGCCCCGACGAGCCCGAGGATCGGCAGATGGCGTATTGCCAGGCTCAGCTCTATGCGCAGTACATGCTCCAGAGGTTCGGCCCCGACGCCTTGATCCAGATGCTCGCCGCCTACCGCCGAGGCTTGACCACCGACCGCGCCATCGACGCCTGCTTCCACGTCGCCAAGGCCGACTTCGAGGCCAAGTTCCTCGACTTCCTCGACGGGGTCGTCAAGACGATCCAGGCCCGCGCCGGCGACGAGCAGCCGATCAAGTTCTCCGAGCTTGAAAAACAGCTCAAGGCCAAGCCCGACGACGCCGACTTGAACGCCCGGATGGGCTACGAGCACTACGCCCGCCGCGACTACAAGGCCGCCAAGCCGTTCGCCGACAAGGCGCTGAAGCTCCAGCCCAAGCACCCGATGGCCAGCTACGTCAAGGCCCGGCTGTACCTCACCATCGGCTACGACGACGAAGCCCTCGCCCTCCTCGAACCCGCCCTCGACCCCGCCAAGCCGGACGTCCGGGTCATGGACCTCCTGGCCGAACTCCAGATGAAGGTGGGCAAGCTCGACGAGGCCGAAAGGCTGTACATGATCGGCCGGGTGGACGACCCGCAAAACTCGAAGTGGATCGCCGGGCTGGCCCGCGTCCACCTCCGCAAGAAGGACCCCAAGCTCGTCGAGGAACTGACCGCCTTGGCCAACAACGACGCCGACGACCTCGCCCTCCGCAAAGAGCTGACCCGCCGCTACCTCGAAGCCAAGGACGCCGAAAAGGCCAATCACTGGGCGACCGAATGCCTCTACGTCGACGTCTACGACGGAGAATGCCACACCCTGATGGCCGAGGCCGCCTTGCTGGCCCACAAGCCCGCCGAGGCCGTCGAGGAATACGACGCCGCCCTGACCCTCAAGCCCAAGAAGCCCGACGACCTCCGGGTCAAGAAGGCCCAAGCCCTCAAGCTCGCCGGGCACCCCGACCAGGCCAAGGCCACCCTCGACGAGATCCTCGCCCGAGACCCCAACCACCCCGAGGCCAAGGCCGCGCGGGCGGAGTTGCCGAAGTGAATCCGGTCGAGCCGGCCCGGTTGATTCGAGGAGTCAACCTGGCTGTTCGGGTCCATGATACCATCGCCATCAGGGCGACGGACAATCCTCAACAGGTGGCCGGGACCGTGGTGATCCTCGATTCGTTTTGCCCGGTCGAGCCTGGATCGTTCGTCGGCGAGATGGCAAGGATCGTGGTCGGTGAAAGCTCCTCCGAACCGTTGACCATCCGGGCGGTTCGGGATCACGGCGCGACGATCAGCTTCTTCTTCGAAGGTCTGAGCAAAGCCGACGTGCCAATCGGGTCTTGGGTCGAGTTCGTTTTCATCGACATACGCCGCCCGAGGTAAAATCCAGAGTAACCCCGAGGCAACCGACCCGTCGTGAAAGTGTCCTTCCTCTTCTGGAACATCCGCCGAGCCTTGGGGACCCGCTTCCACGAGTCCCTGAGGCAGTTGACCAACCTGGGCATCGACGTCTTCCTCTTCGCCGAACCTCCTGCCGTCGATGGCCTGTTGCTCGAAGCGATGAACGGCGGCTTCGGCGGGACCTACTATCGCGTCCCGAGCGATAGCCCCAGGCTTATGCTCTTTTCGAGGTTATCGAACGCAACTTGGACTGATCGTTTCTCCGGCAACCTGAATGGTCGGATTACGGCCCACGAATTGACGGTGGGTGATCTGCCGAGCATCCTCCTGATTGGGGCCCATCTCCACGCACCAAATACGCTCGACGACCATGATCGGGCCGAATGGGTGAGAAAACTCATCCCGCAGATTCAACGACTCGAAGATGATGTCGGATACACTCGAACCATCCTGGTCGGCGACCTGAACATGAACCCGTTCGACCGAGGCTTGGTCGACACGACGGCCCTGCACGCCCTGATGTCTCGCCGCCTGACCGATTCCGTCCAAAGGATGAGGTCGCGGCGCGGGCACCTGCCGTTCTATAATCCGATGTGGTCGCTCTTGGGCGATCGGATCGGCAAAGAGTTGGATCAAAGGCGAGCGGCCGGGACCTTCTTCCACGAGAACTCCCAGGCCCTGGCCAGTCATTTCTGGCAGATGTTCGACCAAGTCCTCGTCCGCCCCGACCTCATGAAATCGTTAAGCCGGCTGGAAATTTTGGAGTCTGATGGCCAAGATTGGTTGGTATCCCGTTCGGGTCGGCCCCGCCGCAAAGCGGTCTCCGACCACCTTCCGCTCAGCTTCGACCTGACACTTCCCGATGAAGGGGCGATCTAATGGCGGATTCAATCCCCGATCTTTGGAGCACCGAGATTGGCTTGGACGAGCTGTCGCCCGTCATCATCCTCAACACTCAAGCCGCAAACATTCAAAGACGGACAAAAGGGCTTATTGTCGCCGAGTTGATTCAACGAAAGTCGGGAGACACGACCGAACTGTTCTTCGATCTCAAAAGCCAAGCGGCTCGTCATCGCAGCCGGTTGATGGTTTGTCGACACATCAATGACGATGTTTACCCTGTTTGGGTCACATCACAAGCCTTGCTCCAAGAGTGGGACGAAGATTACGTAGGGCCGCCAATTCTTTTTGGCCTTGACTCGGATGAATGGCGGGCGACCGAGATTGCTCACGGACAGGAGGAATTTCTCGGTCTGGTTTCTAAAGTTTTAACATCTTCCGAGGTCAGAAGTAAAATCAGTTCGATGATCGCGAAGAGCAATGAGACCAAACAGCCGCTTGACCATCTCATTGTCGAAAATGTGCCATCAGGAAGCCGATCGAAATAGATTTTCGATTGGTTTGACCACTGTTTTTGGTTCAGAGTACTGGCCTTATCGCTCAATGCTTGGTTCCGGTGGTCCGGTTCGGGTACGATAGTCGTCCGAGTCATCGAATCGCCTCAAACGTCTTGGCCGGGTTTCTCTTTTCATGAATGAGCCTTCGTCAGGTCCAGGTGGCCTCACGATCTCCGAACTCCAGCGCCGCATCCAGGTCCTCTACGGGGCGAAGGATGCGGCCCGGGGGGACTCGGGGACTTTCCTCTGGTTTGCCGAGGAGGTGGGGGAGCTTGCCTCGGCCTTGAGGTCGGGGACGGACGAGGCTCTTGCCCTGGAGATGGCCGATGTCCTGGCCTGGCTGGTGACTTTGGCGAATGTCCGGGGGATCGACCTCGAAGTAGCCGTCTTGAGCAAGTATGGGCGGACTTGCCCGGGGTGTGGCCTGGTCCCTTGCGGTTGTGACCCTTCCGAGAAGCCTTGAAACTCGCATTCCACCGAACCGACCTGATGGGGCCTTCAAGCGTGAGCAACCAAGTCGAGTCGAGCCGAGGCCGGGGTCTCGGCATGTTGGCGGTGATCGGGCTGGCGATGGTCCTAATCGGGCTTTCCGGGGCGACCCGGCGGGTCGAGGCGGCGGCGGCGCCGAGGCCGGTCGCGGTGGAGGATGTCCGCGTCGGCTTTGATGGGCGGTACAAGGTCGGGACTTGGACCCCGATGTTTGTCCTGCTCAGGGGGGGGCCGGACGGGTTCTCCGGCGAGATGGATGCCGTGGTCGAGGATGAAAATGGGACGCCGACCACCGTCCGACAGGCCGTCCAGGTCGGGCCGGGGGGGACGCAGCGGGTCACGGTTTATGTCAGGCCGGGGTCGCTCTCGACCGACTTCGGCCTGCTCCGGTTCTTCGACGGCAAGACCGGTCGGCTCGCCGTCCCCGAGTTCGTCGTCGGGTCGATCGCCGCGTCGTCGAACACGACCAACCGGCTGGAGCCGATCGGCCAGGGGGATTACCAGCTCGTCGCGCTCGGCCACCCCTACGGGGTCGAGGCGATCCCCAAGCTGCCCGGCTTCAACGCCAGCCCGTCGAACCCCGCCGCCAACGGCCGGGCTCGCGAGGTGGCCGTCACCCAGGTCGGGACGCTCGGGGCCGCCGACCAGTTGCCGGGCCGATGGTACGGCTACGACTCGGCCGACGCCCTGGTGATCGACACGGGCGACGCCGAGACCTTGGCCGCGCTCAACGGGGGCCGGATCGAGGCGATCCGCCAGTGGGTTGAGCGCGGCGGGCACCTGGTCGTCGCCGTGTCGAGCCGATGGCAGGCGGTCAACGACGGCCCGCTCGGCGCCATGCTGCCCGCCAAGCTCGTCGGCCAGGCCCAGGTGACGCCGTTCGACTCGCTGGAATCCTACACCGGCGGGAGCCAGCACCAAGACTTCGACAACACCCCGGTCCAGGCGGCGAAGTTCGAGGACGTCGAGGCCCGAGGGGGTCGGGTGATTGCCTCGACCCTGTCGACCCCGCTCGTGATCCGAGGCCCCTACGGGTTCGGCCGGGTGACGGTGGTCGGCCTCGACGTCGACGCCAAGCCGTTCTCGGCCTGGCCCGACCGGACGCTGTTCTGGGTCAAGGCGATCGACCTGAAGGCACCCCCCGGGGCGGCGGACTCGACCGCGACGGCCTCGCAGAAGATCATCACCCAGAACCTGTCCGACCTCGCCACGCTCGTCCGCCGCTCGCTCGACCAATTCCAGGGAATGACCGTCATCCCGTTCGGCTGGGTCGCCGGGTTCATCGCGATCTACATCCTCCTGATCGGCCCGGGGGACTACTTCTTCCTCAAGAAGGTCCTCAAGCGGATGGAGCTGACCTGGATCACCTTCCCGACCATCGTGATCACCGTCAGCCTGCTCGCCTACTTCGCCGCCTACCGGATCAAGGGGACCGACCTCCGGGTCAACCAGATCGACGTGGTGGATGTGGACCTGGAGCACAGGCTCGCGCGGGGGACGACCTGGGTCAACCTGTTCAGCCCGCAGAACCGCGACTACTCGGTCGAGGTCCGGCCCCAAGGGATCACCGCCGACCCGTCCCCCGCCGCGCCCGGGACCGAGGTGGTCCTGTCGTGGTTCGCCGCCCCCGAGGTCGGGCTTCGGGGGATGAACAGCCGAGGCGGCGGGATCGGCCTTTCCGGCTCGGGCTACTCGTACGGCCCCCCCGGCCGGGCCGAGCGGCTCGAAGACGTCCGGGTCGGGATCTGGAGCACCAAGGGGGTCCTCGCCCGATGGTTCGGCCCGGCGCCCCAGGCGGCTTCGATCCTCGACGTGGACATCCAGCCCGTCGGGACCGACCGACTCGCCGGGTCGATCACCAACCGGATGACGACCCCGCTCCGCGACTCGATCCTCGCCTTCGGCAAGCAGGTGTATTACAACGTCGGGACGATCGAGCCGGGGGCGACGGTCCAGGTCGACACCAAGCTCAACCGGTCGCTGGCCGGGTATCTCCAGGACGTCAACTTCCGGAAGACCTTCCTCCCGGCGAACCAGTTCAACGTCGGCAACGAGCCGATCGACCGGGCCAACCTCGTCCGGGCGATGATGTTCCACGACAGCGACGCCTCGGGCAACGACCTGATCCCGAGCCGGACCCACCGCGAACTCGACCTGTCCGGGCAACTCGCCCTCGACCGGCCGATGCTCGTGGCCAAGGTCGCCCGCCCGGGCGCGATCCTCGACCTCGGCAACGCCCCCGGCGTGATCAAGACCGACCAGACGACCCTGCTGCGGATCATCCTCCCCTTGAAGCCGGAAGCCAACTCGCCCTCGACGCCGAAGGGACCGCGACCATGATCGAGACGCACGACCTGACCAAGATGTACGGCGACCTTTACGCCTTGAACCGCTTGAACCTCACCTTGAACCAAGGCGACGTCTACGGCTTCATCGGCCCCAACGGCGCGGGCAAGACCACGACCATGCGCATCCTGGCCACGCTCCTGAACCCCACCTGGGGCGAGGCCACCGTCTGCGGCTACTCGATCTACACCGGGTCGAAGGACATCCGCCGGGCCATCGGCTACATGCCCGACTTCTTCGGCGTCTACGACGACATGAAGGTCATCGAATACCTCGAATTCTTCGCCGCCGCCTACCGCATCCAAGGCCCGGCGCGGAAGAAGATCTGCGAGGAAGTCCTCGAACTCGTTGACTTGACTTATAAAAGAGATGCCCTGGTGACGAGCCTGTCGCGGGGGATGACCCAGCGTCTCGGCCTGGCCCGAGTCCTGCTCCACGACCCCCAAGTTTTGCTCCTGGACGAGCCCGCGTCGGGCCTCGACCCCCGCGCCCGGATCGAGATCCGCGCCTTGCTCAAGGAACTCCGGTCGATGGGCAAGACCATCCTGGTTTCGAGCCACATCTTGCCCGAACTCGCCGACATCTGCAACAAGATCGGGATCATCGAGCAAGGCGTCTTGCACGTCAACGGCTCGGTCGTCGACGTCATGAAGCAGGTCCGGACCGACATCGTCCTGAACATCACCGTCAGCGACCGGATGACCGACGCCGCCAACTACCTCGAAGGGCAAAACGAGGTCGAGTCGGTCCAAGACAAGAACGGGGTTTTGGTCGTGAAGATGAACGAGGGGGTGGTCCGGTACAGCTTCCTCGTCCCCCGGCTGTTGGAACAAGGCTTCGACATCACCTTGTTCAAGGAAGACGAGATCAACCTCGAAACCGCGTTCATGCACCTGACCAAGGGGATCACCAGCTAGCCGACACGCTTGTTGATGTCAAAGTGCGAGGGACCTGGGGTTATTTGGCGACAGATCCTTGTCAATGAACTATGTTCCGGGGAGGATGATATCATGCAGGAATCGAGGTCGGTTTGCGAGTCGCAACCCACCTCGTCCCTCGCTCTCCCCGGAGCCTCTCCCCATGAAGTTCTTGGATCGGTTTGGGATCAAGCGAAGTCGTCGTCGGTCGCTCAGTTTCGGCCTGGAGCCGCTCGAAGGCCGCCGGTTGATGGCGACCTTGGCGATCGCGACCGACCTTGTCAACAACAACGCGACGATCTTCACGCTCGGCTCCGACGGAACCGTATTCGTCAACACTCAGCGGCCGACGGGCGACCCGGCCCACCCGACCGCCTCGACGGGATTGGCCGCGCTCCCCGGGCTGTCGAACGTGACGTCGATCGCGGCGATCCAACCCATCAACGGCCTTGCGGAAGTCCTGGCGACGACCGGCTCTCAAAGCGAGATTTATCGGAATGTCGAGGTTTTCACCGGCGACCCGCTGAAGCCCCAGGTCTGGTCGGGCTGGCAATCTTTGGGCGGCTTCCAGGCCAAGTCGATCGTGGCGGCCCAGTCGACCACGGTCATCGCCGTGTTCGCGATCGGGGCCGACTCCAACGTCTATCAGGACCTCGAATTCGGTGGCGTCTTCTCCAACTTCACGCCGATCCCGGGTTTGTCGGCGACGTCGATCACCGCCGTCGCCGACACGAGCGACGTGTTCCAGGTCTCCGCCCTGACCGGCCCGCAAAGCTTTGTCTATCAGGTGGATACGTTCATCCCGTTCCAGACCGGTGGTACCGGTCCCGAGAATCCTCCCGGCGTCGTTAAACCGAACTTAACGTGGTCGAACGTCTCGGGTAGCTTCGTCGCCGGTTCGATCTCCGAGTCGGCGAACCCATCGATCACCTCGAATCCGAATGGATACTCGATCCTCGCCACGGGCGGCGACGGGCGACTTTATCGAGGGCAGGAGAACGACTTCGCCTTCACGACTCCGGCCCCGACCTCATTCCAGCGGATTGGAAGCCCGGTGGAGGGCATCGTCTCCGTGCCCTTGGTCGAGGTGACGGCCACGCTTTCGGCCGGGATCAGGTATCAAAACATCTTCGCCTTGGGCATCAACGGGCTGGTTTACGAAGATCAAGCCTTGCCGCCGATCGCTCCGGCCACGAATTTCACTTACACCGGCTGGGTCGCGCTGGCCGGGTTGTCGGGCACGTCGATCGCCGCGACCAGCACCCCGGACGGTGGGGCCAAGGTGGTGGCCCGGTCGAGCAACGGAGTCACCAACTTCGAGCAAGCCGCCTTCCACCCGGCTTATGGGGCGAACAACCAACCAATCCTGAACGTCTTCACCGACGCCCGACGGCTCGACGCGGCCTATCACCCCCTATCCGTGACCACGGGGCCGAACGGCAAACCGTTCGTCGTGACGATCGGCGGCGACGGCACGGTCTACTACGCTCAGGACGTGTCGGCGACTTCCTCGACGACGACGACCGACACCTATTCGAGCTTCACGCCGCTCCCGGGTCTCGCCGCGTCGTTGGTCTCCGCCTCGACCGAGCCTGATGGCGTGGCCGTGTTCGCTTTCGTCAGCGGTGCCAGTTTCGTCAACCAGTATTTCCCGTCCGGCGACGGCTTGAACCTCTACGCCCGGACCGGTTGGCTCGGAATCCAAGGAAACGCCGAAGCGATGGCGGTGGCCAACGCGGGCGGTTTTCCCAGCGCGCCGACCTTGTTCGAGATCCCCTACGCCGATCAGGGTCCGATCCGGGCCATTTCCTTGGTCCCGCCGGCCCCGTCGAGCGTGGGCTTTACCGCCACGACCACGACCACGCTCGACGGCTTGACCGCCGCGTCGATGTCGGCGAAGGCGACCGCCAACGGGATCGAGGTCGTCGCCCTGACCGGCCCGCAAAGCTACCCCTTCGTCAACCTCTACGCCCCCGACCCCGCCAACCCCGGGCAATCGAAGTGGTCCGGCTGGCATGTGTTCAATAACTGCGTCATGACCCAGGCGTTCGCCACCAACGGGGTCGGAGGCGTCCCCGCCATCGCCGGGACCAGCCCCTTGGGCCAGCAGGTCTTCAGCGAGTACCTCCCGGTCGCCGGGACGACCGGCTCGGCCTGGTCGGCGTTCCGGCCGATCCCCGGCGCCCCCTCGACCAACCCGCAAGCCCAGGTCAACGGCGCCGACTCGTTCCAGACGTTGGCCTCGATCACCTACAAGAACAACCTGGGCGGGGCCTACTTCGACGTGTTCGCCCCGACGACCGTCGCGGTCTCCGGCTTCGGCTTCACCCCGACGCCCGGCTCGAACGCGCAAGGGTTCACCGGCAACCCCGCCATCGCCACCATCCAGGCGTCGAGCCTGGCGACGACGCCCGACTTCGCCGACCCTTCGCTGTTCGCCGGGGGGGACAACGGGCGGATCTACGTCAACCAGGGCGTCCTGTCGGGCGACCCGAAAAATCCTTATAGCTACCTGGGTTGGGTCGCGCCGGCCCCGCTGCCGTCCTAAGCTGGGGTGGATGTCGTGTGCCGGGGTATGCTCGATGAAGATTCTTGGGAAATGATTTGAGCCTCAGGATCAACCCGGCCCGAGCGGAGCGAAGGCGGGTCGCCCTGCCGCGCCGTCGCTGAACGCCTTCTCCTTTTCTTCTCTTTGGAGTTTTCCCCCCGTGAAGTTTTTCGGTCGTCTTGGAATCAAGTCAAACCACCGTCGCCGATCACTCGCTCTCGGCCTGGAGCCGCTCGAAGGTCGCCGGTTGATGGCGGTTTCCCCGATCGCGACCGCCATCGACGGCGGCGGGCGGCCGGTGTACTACTCGATCGCGGCCGACGGCTCGGTGATGGTCAACCAGAGCGTCCCGTCGAACAACCCGAATCTCCCGCCCCAGCCGACGGCGGCGCAGACCCTCTCGGGCCTCAAGGCGAACTCGATCGCCGCCTTCACCGACGCCATCGGCGAGACCGCCGTCGCGGCGACCACCGCGTCGTCGAGCTATGCCTACGTCGACCGCTACGCCACCACGGGCAACCCGATGACCCCCTTCGCCTGGACCGGCTGGCAGCAACTGGGCAACTTCGTCGCCACCTCGGTGACGGCCGCCAGCAACGGGACGTCGGGCGCGGCGGTCTTCGCGATCGGGGCCGACTCCCACGTCTACGAGAACGCCTACGCCCCAACCTCGGGAAGCACGGCCAGCCAGTGGTCCGGGTTCCAACAGGTCGGCGCTTCCTCTGCCTCGACCATCAGCGTCGTGGCCAACAAAGCCGGCTCGTACGAAGTCGCGGCACTCACCGGACCGGCCAGCTACGTCGAGGCGACCGAGGCGGTCGACGCGAATGGGACGATCTCGTCGGCCCCCTTCGCCCAACTCGGCAACTTCGTGGCCAGTTCGATCAACCTGACCCCCGGCTTGAACACGAACAGCAACGGCAACAGCATCGGCGACCGCTTGTTCCTCTTCGCCGTCGGCGGCGACGGCGTCCTTTACGACGACCCATTGACGCTCGACGCCTCGACCGGCCATCGGATCTCGACCACCTACAGCCCGCTCGGCAACCCGTCGGCGATCCAGGGGGCGGTGACCGCGTCGGCGGCGGCCGTTTCCGGCAACACCATCACGGTGACGGCCCTGGTCGGCGCGACCGGGGCGCTCTACCAAGGCCAGTACCAAATCCCCGTCTCGTCGACGTCCCAGGCCCTGAGCGGCTTCTGGGGCCTGATCAACCCCGGGTCCCCGTCCGCGGGTACCAAAGCCCCGCTCGACTTCCAGGCGACGGCCCTCGTCGCCGTGCCTTCGCCCCCCACCGGCACCGCCGAGTTCGTGTCCGACGACGCGGGCGGCAACGCCCGGGTTGGCGCCATCGCGTCGGCGACGACGACCTTCTCCGGCTGGGTCGGCCTGCCCACCCCCGGCGCCCGCCAGGTCGTCGCGGGGCTGATTTACGGGTCGCCCGTCGTGGTCGAACTCGGGAGCGACGGCACGGTTTACACGGACATCACCCTGGGAGTCTTCGCAGACGGCGCGCCCGTACCGAACCCCGCCGGGCAACCGAACCCCGCCGGGTCGTTCGGCACGGGGAACGCGATCCAGTTCGGAGGGTTCACCCCGCTCCTCGGCCTGAAGGCGACGTCGATCGGCGTGATGACCGATCCCGATGGCGACCTAGTCGTGCTGGCGCTGACGGGGAAGCAAAGCTACGTCTACGCCGACGTGATCTACAACACCAACGAGAACAACCGCCGAGGGGAAACGGGCTGGTTTCAGGTCGGCACCATCGTGGCCAGCTCGATCCAAGGGGCCTCGGCCAACTCCGGGGCCGGGGCGACGGTCTTCGCCCTCGGGGTGAACAACGTCGTCTACACCTCTTCGATCAACCCCAACGGAGGGTCTCTCAGGTTTGGCAACTCCACGGATTTCGCCCCGCTGCCGGGACTTTCGGTCGCCTCGTTCTCGGTGCATGCCGTCGGCTCGCAGATCCTGGTCGCCGCGCTCAGCGGGCCGCAAAACTACGGTTACGCGAACCTGTACACCCCGCCGACCGCGACGACCCCGAGCAAGACCACGGGCTGGACCCTGGCCGGCAAGGCGGTGCTGCAGTCGGTGGTCGCCACCGAGTCGCCCACCGGGGCGCCCGCCGTCGCCGGGGTCGACGCGGGCAATGGCAGCTTCGCCTCGATCAGCCTGTCGACCAACCTGGCCAACGCCCCCGCCTCGAACCCGGACAACGAGCTGTATTATGGGAACTATGGCGGCAACATCTTGGTCCCGCTGGTTTATCCCAATTCGGCCGGCGTGGTCTATGTGTCGCAATCGCCGGGCAACGCCGTGATCTTGCAAGGCGTCCTGCCGGGCGCGACTTCGGCGACCTCGTTGAACTACTTCGCACTCGGGACCCTGCAACCGCCGGTCCTCGTGGGGTCGGTCGTCGCCCTCTCCGACGGGACCTCGCCCTACATCATCGCCAGCGGCGAAGACGGCATGGTCTACGTCATCCAGGGCTATCCGACCGGGAACCCCAGTAACCCGTACCTGTTCACGACCTTCGCGTCGCTCGGGGGTCCCCTGCTGGCCTGATCCCGGGTCCGACGTCGCGACGCTCCCCAAGGTCCAGGTCGTCGGGGAGCGTCGCCGAAACTTCGACTCGCGCCCGGATGGGGTTTCTTCGCACAAGACCCTTGTGGAATGGTCCAAGTCCCGGGATCATCGCCTTTTGCACTTCGCGGCAGCGAGCCGGCTCGTCGTGCCGTCCGCGCTTCATTCCTCCGTCGGATCTCTTGGAGTCGCCCCCCTGTGAAATTCCTCTCCCGACCCAAAACCAAGGTCAGCCATCGCCGACGGTCGCTCGCCCTGGGCCTGGAACCGCTCGAAGGCCGCCGGTTGATGGCGACCCTGGCGGCGACGACCGCGTTCAACACCAATCCGGTGATCTTCACGCTCGGTTCCGACGGCACCGTGTTCGTCAACCAGCAAAGGCCGACCAACGACCCGACTCGACCCTATGCCTCGGCGGGCCTGGTCGCGTTGCCCGGCTTGCAGGCTTCGTCGATCGCGGCGTTCCACACCGTCAACGGCTTCCCCGAAGTGGTGGCGATCGCCGGCTCGGGGAGCTACGTCTATCAGAACGTCGAGCACTCGACCAACAACCCGACGGCCCCGTTCGCCTGGTCGGGCTGGCAGGCGATCGCCAACTTCGTGGCCACGTCGATCGTCGCGGCGCAGTCGGCCAACACCGCCGGGTTGTTCGTCGTCGGCGGCGACGCCCACGTCTATGAGAACGTCGAGAGCACCGCCGCCGGGGGCGGGACGTTGAGCGGGTATCAAATCATCCCGGGGTTCTCGGCCGCGACGCTCGTCGCGGGCGACGACGGTTCCGACGTCCTCCGGGTGTACGGGACGGCGGGCCCGCAAAGCTACATCAGCCAGGCGACGACGACCGCCTCGTTCGGTTCGAGCGGGATCACGATCACGCCCTCGGCCTGGTCGCAGGTCCCGGGCAACTTCGTCGCCACCGGCATCTCCGAGGCGCGAGACCCCTCGGCCTCCTCGACCGGTTCGAGCCAGACCTTCACGACCTCGCTGTTCGCCACCGGCGGCGACGGTCGGCTCTACAGCAGCCCGATGGTGCCGACGGGGACCGGGACGCGGTCGGCGGGGGCGTTCCAGCCCGTGGGCAACCCGTCGCAGATCCCGGCGCCCGTCGTCGCGTCGGCGGCCACCCTGGCCGGGACCGGGACGTACCAGACGATCTTCGCCCTGGGCAACAACGGGACCGTCTACGAGAACCAGGCCGCCTCGCCTTCGGCCGGCTCGACGAATTTCAACTACTCCGGCTGGGTCGCGCTCGCCGACCTGAACGGCTCGTCGATCGTCGCGACGCCCAACAACTCGGGAGGCCCCCTGGTCGCCGCCCGGTCGAGCAACGGCGTGACGACTTACAAGCAGGCGGCCGTCCTCGGCTCGTTGGGCTCCCCCTCCAGCCCGACCCTGAACGCCTTCACCAACCAGGCCAACCTGGCGGTGGCCTATCACCCCCTGGCCGTGACCGAGGGGCCTGGCGGCAAGCCGGTGGTGGCGACGATCGGCAATGACGGCACCGTGTATGTCGCCCTGGACACCTCGACAGGCTCGTCGGGATCGACCACGGATTCGTATTCGGGCTTCACCGCGCTCCCGGGCGTGACGGCGACCTCGCTCGCCGCGACCACCGAGACCAACGGGATCGCCCTGTTCGCGACGGTCGACACGTTCGGCGCCGTGTTCGTCAACCAGTATCGCCCCACCGAAAACGTCAGCCAGCCCTACGCCTGGACCGGCTGGACCCAGGTCGGGACCGTCACCGGCCAGTCGATCGCCGCCGTGACCGCGGGCGGGTCGTCGAACAACGCGCCCACCTTGTTCGTCAACCAGCCCAACGGCGCGATCAACGTCTACCAGTCCACCCCGCCGCTCAACGAGAAGATCGGCTACAGCTTCACGCAGGCGCCGACGACGCTCAACGGGCTCGGAGCCGCGACGTTGTCGGCGAAGGCGACGGCCAACGGGATCGAGGTCGCCTCGTTGACCGGCCCGCAAAGCTATGCCTACGTCAACCTCGGGACACTGGACTCGAACGGGCAGCCAACCTTCTCGGGCTGGCAGCAGGTCGGCAACTATGTGGCGAACCGGGTCGTCGCCACCACCGGGACGGGCGGGGTGCCCGCCATCGCCGTCAACAGTTCGAGCGGCCAGCAGGCGTTCAGCGAAGACCTCGCCGGCGGCGGGTCGTCGGCCTTCGCCGCGTTCCGAGCGATCCCGGCCCCCTTCTCGACCGACCCGGCGCAGACCGCCGCTTCGGGCTACACGTTCCAGGAGTTGGCCTCGATCACCTACGCGAACAACCTGGGCGGGGCCTACTTCGACGTGTTCTCGCCCAAGTCCGGCTCGGTGTTCGGCTTCGGCTTCACCGGGTCGCCCCAGCAGTTCACCGGCAACCCGAACATCGCGTCGATCCAGGTCTCAAGCCTGGCGACCACGCCCGACTTCGCCGACCCCTCGCTCTTCGCCGGCGGCGACGACGGGCGGATCTACGTCAACCAAGGGACCGTGTCGAACAACGCGCAGAACCCCTACACCTACCTCGGCTGGGTCGCCCTCGGGTCGCTCCCGTCTTGAGCAGGTTGAGTCTGAACCGGCGGGCGAGGCGAAGTGTCTCCGCCTCGCTCGCCGAGGTCGATCAGGCGCTCAAGGTGCCCAGGATGCCGATGTTGGAAGGGAACCGCTGCTGGAGGGAAACTCCGCCGATGAAGACTCGCGAAAGTCCGGTCGCATTACCACTGACCACCAAGCCGGCGCCGGGGCTGAGGTTCAGGTTTAAGGGTGGTAGGTTGCGGCCGATGGCGAGCACGCTGCCCGGGTCGATGGTGAGGTTGCCGGAGATGTTGATCCCCTGCCCCTGGTTGCCCGAACCTTTGGCGGGTTGGGGGATGCCGCCGGCGTCTCGACCGATCAGGAAGTTGGAGTTGTTGCTCAAGGTGACGTTGCCGTAGGTCTCGAACCAGTTGAGGTCGCGGCCGATCGAGATGTTGCCGCCGCTCAAGGTGACGTCGTGGAAGACGTCCAAGGTGTTCAGGTCGCCGCCGGTCTGGATCGAACCGCCGGGCAGAATCGAGTTGAGCGCGATCCGGTCGACCCGCGCAGGCCCCGCCACGACGATCGACCCCGACAGGTTGGCGGTCTGGTAGCCTTCGATCGCGCTGATCATCCCGGAGGTCACGTTGAGCGAGGCGATGTTCAGCTTGTTGTTGGGCGTCGACAAGTAGGTGTGGAAGGTATGGGCCGTCCCGTGGATCTGGGCGGGCACGATCGAGTTGATTTCCAGGAGCGTGCTCGGGGTCGACCCGTCGACGATCAGGTTGACCCGGCCCCCCGAGGCGGGCAAGGCCCGGACCGTCCCCCCGTTGAAGGTGGACACGTAGAACTCCGCGCCCGAGGTATTGGTGATCACGACCGCCTGCCCGCCCGCCGCCGTCCGGGCGTGGATCGCGGAGAGTTGGGCCATCAGCACCCGAGGTTCGAGCTTGCCGTCGAGCGTCGGACGGAATCCCCGACGACTTTCCCGGCGTTCCGTCCGATGTTGCGGCATCCTTGGCACTCCCTTTGTCTGTATGGATCGAAGATTGAATCCAGAAGTCACTATCGGCGGCAAACCCGGCCCTCGGTTGGCCGATCTGGCCCGATCGGCGTCCGGGGGGACAATCTGAAACGGTTCGTCCGAGTTCGCCGAATCCGACGTTGCGGCCAACCCTTCGATGCTCCAGAATGACCGTTCATCCGAGAGGGAGCGCCGCCGGCCTCGGCCTTGTCTTCATCGAGATCCACCGCCCATGCTCCAGCCGTTGCTTTCCCGAAAAGCCGAGCGTTTCACCGAGAGCGTCATCCGGGGGATGACGATCGAGGCCGCCAAGCACAAGGCGGTCAACCTGGCCCAGGGGATGCCCGACTTCGCCGCGCCGATCGAGGTCAAGGACGCCGCGTGCGAGGCGATCCGCAACGACGTCAACCAGTACGCCGTCACCTGGGGCGCGCCCGACCTCCGGCTCGCCATCGCCGAGCATGCCGACTGGCACCTCGGCCTGTCCCTCGACCCCGACCGCGAGATCACCGTCACCTGCGGGAGCACCGAGGCGATGCTCGTCGCCTTGCTCTCGCTGATCAACCCCGGCGACGAGGTGATCCTCACCCAGCCGTTCTACGAAAACTACTGGCCCGACTGCGTCCTCGCCGGAGCCGCCCCCCGATTCGTCCCGATCCGAAGCCCCGACTGGACCTTCGACCCCGACGAACTCGCCGCCGCCTTCAACGACAAGACCAAGGCGATCGTCCTCTGCAACCCGAACAACCCGACCGGGACCGTCCTGACCCGGGCCGAGCTCGAGCAGGTCGCCGCTCTCTGCCGAAAGTGGGACGTGATCGCCATCACCGACGAGATCTACGAGCACATCCTCTACGACGGCCGGGAGCACGTCGCCCTCGCCTCGCTCGAAGGGATGCGCGACCGATCCGTGACGATTGGCGGGATGTCGAAGACCTTCTCCGTCACCGGCTGGAGGATCGGGACCATCCTCGCCCCGCCGCACCTGACCCACACCTTCCGCCAGGTCCACGACTACGTCAGCATCGGCGCCGCCGCGCCGCTCCAGAGCGCCGGGGCCGTCGCCTACCGCCTCCCCCGGAGCTACTACGACCGCTTGGCCGCCGACTACCAAACCCGCCGCGACCGCTTCTGCGCCGCCATCGCCGCCATCGGATTCGGCCTGACCCCGCCCCAAGGCGCCTACTACGTCATGGCCCGGTTCGACGCCTTCGGCTTCGACGACGACGTCCGCTTCGCCGAGTACCTGGTCCGAGAGATCGGGGTCGCCACCGTCCCCGGTTCGAGCTTCTTCCGCGACAAGGAACTCGGCCAAGGCTTCATCCGCTTCTGCTTCTGCAAGCGAGACGAGACGTTGGATGAGGCGATCCGACGGTTAGAAGCATTGCGGGGGAAGGATTTGTGACTTTCAACAACTTCTCTCGAAAATCTATGGTGTGGGCCGAAATCCCTGCGTCCCCTTCCATCGTCAGCTGCCAATCCACGCTTATGACGGACGGCCCTTCCCGTGCGGAGCGATGGCAAAACACCGATTCTTTTATCGGATGGTAACTGGTAATGTTCGGTTGTCACCGGCGTTTACCAACGCCCATCCATCCCGTATGATTGGAAAAGTTTCGCGTCGTCGATCCGGGGACAAGTTCGATGAACCACCTCCACAGCGAACACAATTTGGAAGCAGGCGATATCATCCAGGTGACCTTGGACGGTCGCGCGAATGTTTTGCTGATGGATACCCCCGATTACGAAGCGTTCAAGAATGGCCGGGCATACCGTTATTTCGGGGGGCAAGCAAAAATCTCGCCGGTTCGACTTGTCCCGCCACGTTCCGGGAAATGGCATGTTGTGGTGAATTTGGGTGGGTATTCTGGGACCGTCAAGGCTGGCATTAGCGTGCTCAAAGGACCTGTGGGGGCGACACAAGATGGGCAGGAAGGTATCGGACGCGAATAACCAGTTCGCACCCGCGCTCAACGTCGCTCACATCGGGCAGTTAAACCTGTATGTCGTTCATGAACACGAGTTGGATAAACTCGCCGAGGGCTCGCCAGCCACGCTTGCATTCAACGGGGCGGTGGCTTTTATTTCGCTGGCAGCAGCCCTCTTGCTCACGGTGACTACCACAACTATCACTAAAAACTGGCTTTTTAATACTTACTTGTTTTTTGCATTAATTTCTTCATTGCCGGGACAATTCTACTCGCCTATTGGTGGCAAATGGGCACCTCAACGCGAGAGATCGTACGTGGTATCAAGGGACGAATGCCCCCGCAGCCCGGCGTCCAAGAACCGATGCCACCCGATCCTCAAATCGAGAGTCAGTGAAGTGAAGTAACGGACTCGCGTCGAGAGCTGCGGATGGCCTTCCGTTCTGCTTTTGCAAGCGCGACGAGACGTTGGGCGAGGCGATCCGACGGTTGGAGAAGCTCCAAGTTGTGGTTTGGGTTTGATTGAGTAGGAAGGGCCGAGCAGTGTGATCTACTCGGCCCTTCGCGCTGGTTAATCGAGCGTGCGAACCGACTCGATCAGTGGTGGGCGGCGACCACCGGGTGCTGGTCGCCCGAGTCGCCGTTGTCATTGCCATTCCCATTACCCGACTTCGGCTTGTCGCGGACCATCAGCGCGTAGAGGCAAGGCAGGACGAACAAGGTGGCGGGTTCGCCGGCCATCAAGCCTCCGAGGATGGCTCGGGCCAGGGGGGCGTTGGCTTCGGAGCCTTTCTCGATGGCCATCGCGGCGGGGATCATGGCGAAGAAGGCGGCCAGGGCGGTCATGGTCACGGGGCGGACCCGGACCGAGGCGGCCTTGCGGATCGCTTCGAGGGGGGATAGCCACTCGTGGCGGCGGATCTCCTGGGCGAAGTCGGTCATCAAGACGGTGTTGGCCACCTTGATCCCGATGATGAAGATGATCCCCAAGATCGACTGGACGTTGATCGCCGTCCCGGTGATGTAGAGGAACGGGAACACGCCCGCCATCGAGATCGGCACGGTCAGCATGACCGTGAGCGGGACGATGTACGACTTGTCGAGCGCGACCATCAGGAAGTACATCAGCAAGACGGCCAGGACCATCCCGATCGCCAGGTCGCGGAAGGTGGTCTGCATCCGGGCGTATTCGCCGGAGAGGACGATCTTCGACCCCTTCATGGTCTGCTTCTTCGAACCCGACGAGGTCGGGTCATAGGGCGACCAGTCGCCGTCGGGCCGCTTCTGGCCGAACTCGTTCAAGACGACGGCGATGTCGTCGGCGGTGTGGCCGAGGTCTCGGCCTTCCACGCCCATCGTCAGGTCGACCGACGGCTGGAGGTTGTTGTGGAGGATCTCGGTCGGCACCGTGGTCCGGGTGACCGAGGCGAGGGTCCGAAGCGGCACCGGCTCGGCCTTGATCCGACCCGTGATCGGGATGTCGAGCATCGTCTCGATCGAGGTGATGTCCTTCTCGGGGTACTGGACGCCGACGAAATACTGGTTGTGCGACTTGGGGTCGATCCAGAAGTTGTGCTTGTTGAACGAGATCGACGAGTTCAACGCCGCGACGACGTTCTGCATCACGTCTTGCTGGGTCATCCCCAGGTCGGCGGCCTTGGTCCGGTCGACGTTGATGACGTACTCCGGGTAGTTCTGCCGCTGGACGATCAAGGGGTCGACGACGCCATCAATCTTGGCGACCTTGTCGCGGATCATCGCCGCGATCATCGCCGGTTTGACCAGGTCCTTGCCGGTGACCCGGATGTTGACCGGGGTCGACTTCCCTTCGTTCATCGCCCCCCGGATCAGGCCCCCGGTGTTGAAGGCGAATTCGAGGTCGGAGAACTTTTGGTTGGCCTTGAGGGCTTCGCGGAGCTTCGACGCATACTCCTGCGCCGAGCCTTCGCGCTCGGGGGCGAGCTGAATCCGGACGATCGCGTCCATCGGCCCGGCGTTGGGGGTATAGGCCGCCGACCAGTCGGGGGTCACGCCCAGCTCGGAGACGATCAGTTCCAAATCCTCCTTGGGGATTTGCGCCCTGACGAACTTCTCGACCTCGTCGATCCTCTGGTTGGTGTTCTCGATCCGGGTCCCGCTCGGCGCCCGGACGGTCATCTCGAACGCCCCGCCGTCGACCTCGGGGAAGAACTCGCGGCGGATGATCGGCAAGATCGTCACCAGGGCCAAGGCCAGCGATCCGAACGCCACGGCGATCGTCGTCCTGGGGCGAAGCAAGACGGCGTTGAGTCCCCTGACATAAAGGGCGATCCCCGAATCGATGAACGCTTCCCAACGAGCGAAGCCTCGGGCGAGAGCGCCCTTGGGGGCGTCGTGGTGGATGTCGTGCGGCTTGAGCCACATGGCGCTTCGCGACGGGACGAAGGTTCGCGACAGGATATAGGACGCGATCATGGCGAAGGCGACCGCCAGGGCCATCGGTCGGAACAAGAACGTCCCCATCCCCGGCATGAGCGCCAACGGGGCCAGCACCAGGAAGGTGCAAAGCGTCGAGACCAGCTCGGGCAAGGCGACCTCGCTCGCCCCCTTGAACGCGGCGTCCTCGGGCGTGGCCCCTTCGCCGAGGTGGCGGTGGGTGTTTTCCAGGCAGATGATCGCCGAGTCGACCATCGGCCCGATCGCCAACGACAACCCCGAGAGCGTCATCACGTTGATCGTATTGCCGGTGGCGAGCAAGGCGATCACCGCCGCCAGGATCGACAGCGGCAGCGTCATGATCGCAATCGCCGTCATCCGAAGCTGGCCCAAGAACAGCAAGATCACCAGCGAGCAAAGCACCGACCCGAGCACCCCTTCCTGAACCAGGCTGGAGATCGACTGGCGGACGTAAACCGACTGGTCCATGACCAGCTTGAGGGCAACCCCTGGCTTGCTCAGCTTGGCCTGCATCTCGTCGAGGCCCGACCTGAGCGTGTCGATGACTTTGAGCGTGCTCGCCCCGAGCTGACGGTACACCGGGATATAGACCTGCTTTCGGCCATCGACCCGGACGATGTTGGTCTGGATGAAGGCGTCGTCCTTGGGCGTGGCGACGTCGCGCATGAACGCGGCGTTGCCGTGCTCGGTCCGGAGCGGCATGTCGCCCATCCGGTCGACGAGGTCGTACATCGAGTTCGAGTCGATGGCGTAGTCGGTGCTGCCGAACTTGGCGTCGCCGGCGGGCAAGAAGACGTTGTAGTTGTCCATCGCCTTCATCACGTCGAGCGGCGACAACCCCCGGGCCTGCATCTTGTCGCGGTTCATGTAGAGCATCACCGCGCGGACCTTGCCGCCGAAGACCACCGGCGACACCGCGCCGGGGTTGCTCATGATCATCGACCGGACTTCGTAGCGACCGACGTCGTAGAGCGTCGACTCGTTTTCGGTCTGGCTGTTGAGCGCCACCATGCCGATCGGCACGGTGCTCGTCGGGTCGAACGGCAAGACCACCGGCGGCAAGGTGCCCGGCGGCAAGTTCGGGACCGCGGCCAGGGCCAGCGAATTGACCTGAGTCAAGGCGCCCGCGGGGTCGGCGTCCCCCTGGAAATAGTTCCGGACGATGCTGGCGCCGACGATCGACCGCGACTCTTGCCGCGACATCCCGTTGGCCTGATTCGTCCAGCGCTCCATCCGGCTGGTGATATCTTTTTCGATCCCCTCGGCGGGCATCCCGCCGTAGAAGGTCAACACCTGGACCGCCGGGCTTTTGAACACCGGCAAGATGTCGACCGGGATCATGAACAAGCTCAAAGTACCGACAAGCACCAGCGTCAAACAAAACACCGTCACGGCGTACGGGTTGTTGAGCGATGCGCGGATCAATCCGTTCATCGTGCGCGAAGCCTCCGAAGCGAAAGGCGGCCAAGGGTCGCAAGTTCCCGGGAAACGGTGGGCGAATCACATACTTTGCGAGTCGGTGCGACGACCCCGAAGCGGTGGATTCGATTTTCGGGATGGTCGGGAGCCGGGGTCGATCACGCTCGATCGAACCGGCCGAGACGGAATCAGACCACCTTGGCCAAGCCTAGCAGCGGAGCCGGAAAGCGACGGGGGCTTGCGGGAGCGACCGGGCGAGGGGAGTTTGGGGCCGATCCCAGCGGAGGGGAGAGATCGTCGGCTTCGGCTTTTGGAGTTCGAGACCTCCGACCCGAAAAGCCATGACCTGCGAACGGTCGGGGGCGGCCGGGGTGCCGATCCGGTTCCGACCGAGGAAATGCGGGGGCTTCTTGGCGTCGGTCGCGGCCGACCGAGGGGCGGCGGCCATCAGACAACCCACCATCCGGGGCGATGGCGCGGCGGCACCGAGCAAGAGTGCCAGGACCAACCAAATTCGATATCGGGTTGGCCGCATTCGAGCTTGGCTCTTCGAGGAAAAGGCCCCGAGTTGAAACGTCCGATTGCTCAATCTTACGTTCCCTCGGGGGAATCGGCAATGCTTGCTCCGCAGTCGAGCGGACGCGATGCCGGGAAAAAATGATCCCGCGAGTGTCGTTGACCCCGAGTCGAGGTCAGTCTATCCTTTAGAAGAGGCCCGGGTCGACTTGGGAATTTTCCCGACGGCCTGGCCTCGTCGCTCCGCCCATGTCCGCGTCTTTTGATGTCCTTTAGCCTGGAGGGTCAAGCCCCGTGGATCAGTCAGGAACAGCCGTGGCCACCGCGCCCCAACCTGTCGCCCAACCGACCCCCACCGTTCGACGCTCCAAGGCGGGACCGATCATGGCGACCGTCGCCGGGGTTTTGGTGATTGCCGGCGGGGTTTTCTGGTTGCGCTCCGGCAATGAGTCTCAGGCCAACTCTTCGAAGCCGGGCGAGCATGCCGCCGGCGGCGAGGAGGGCGAGGGCAAAGCCGAAGGACTGCCCGTCGACGTCGCCCGCCCCAAGCAAGGCGGGTTGGAACGCACGACCACCCAGGCCGCATCCGTGCATGCCTTCGAGCATGCGTCGCTCTACTCCAAAATCTCGGGGTACCTCAACGTCCAGAACGTCGACATCGGCGACAAGGTCAAGCGCGGCGACCTCCTCGCCGTGATCGAAGACCCCGAGATCGACAAAGCGGTCGAGCAAAGCCAGGCGGCGCTGCGCCAGGCCGAGGCTCGGGTCGACGTCGCTTCCCAATCCGTCGCCAGCGCCGAGGCCGACAAGGCCGCGTCCGAGGCGATGGTCCAGCAGCACGAAACCGAAGTCCCCGCCAAGTTGTCGGATCAAGAGCTGCAAGCCAAGGTCCTCCGGCGAATCGGAGGCTTGGTCCAGCGGCAGGCCATCGACGCGAAGTTGGAGGACGAGCAGCAGGACCGCTACAACGTGTCCACCGCCGAACTGGGCGTCGCCAAGGCGTCGGTCTTGACGGCCAAGGCCCAGGTGTTGTCCAAGTCGGCACTGGTCGGCAAGGCCAAGGCGGACCTCGCCGAGGCGAAGGCCGACGTCGGATTCGCCAAGGCCAACCTCGCCAAGGCCAAGGTGATGCAGGAATATACCCGAATCACCTCGCCGTATGACGGCGTCGTCACCCTCCGGAGCTTCCACCGGGGCGACTTCATCCGCTCGGCGTCCGAAGGCGGGGCGACTCCCGTCCTGGCCGTCGCCCGGACCGACAAGGTCCGCGTCGTCGTGCCGATCCCCGACGTCGACGTCCCCTACCTAAACCGGGGCGACGTGGCGATGTTCCAGGTGGTCGCCCTGCCCGGTCAGTCTTTCCACGGCGTCGTGTCGCGCTACTCCGAGACCGAAGACGCCGAGAGCCGGAACATGCGGACCGAGGTCGACTTCGAAAACCCCGACGACAAACTCCGCGAGGGGATGTACGGTCGGATGACGGTCACCTTGCAAAAGGCCGTCGCCGGGAGCGTGACGATCCCGTCGTCGAGCCTGATCTCGCAGTCGGGCAAAGGGGTCGGCACGGTCTTCGTCGTCCGCGACGGCAAAGCCAAGAAGGTCGACGTCCAGGTCACCAAGGACAACGGCGTCGACGCCGAGATCCTCGGCGGGGTCACGCCCAAGGACCAAGTCATCACCCACTACATCGGCTCGATCGACGACGGGACCGCCGTCGTGGCCGACATGACACGGACCAACGCGGCGGCCCCTTCGACCCACTGACTTCATTTTTTAGCCACGGATGGAACACGGATAAGACCATCAAGAATCTTCCTGATCCGTGTCCCGTCCGTGTTCCATCCGTGGCTAAGAATTCTTCATTCGCGGGGCTTCATGGTCTTCGCGGCCCGGCTGACCGCCTTGGCCTCTTTCTGGAGGGCGTCGAGGTCGGTCGGGATCGGGTTGGCCTTCAGGAGCCGGGCCATGTAGGCGAGGTTGTGCGCCATGAAGCGGACCCGCTCGTTGACGAAGTAGTTGGTGTCGCCTTTCGATTCGAGGTAGGGTCCGCCTAAGCCCGCCTCGTTGACCCAGTAGACGTCGGCGTTGGGGGGGATCGTCAGGCCGGCGATGGTCATCTCGTACAGGATGCTCTTGAGGACGGCCTGGCCGCCGTCGGACTCGCCGACGGCGATGGCGCCGCCGACCTTGCCGTACATCTCGTGCTGGTTGCGGGCGTCGAGTTGATACGTCGTCGAGTCGAGCCGCTCGGCGACGAGCTTCGCCACCGAGGACCGGTCGCCGATCCAGACCGGCGAGGCGATGATCAGGATGTCGGCCGCCCGGATGCGGTCGAGGACTTGGGGCCAGCCGTCGTGCTCGCCCTGGTCCATCGCGGTGCCGAAGGCGATCCTCTGGTCGACCGCCCGGATCGACTCGGTTTCCACGCCTAGTTTTTCAAGCTGCTCGGCAACCTTGTCGATCAGGGCTTGGGTGTTCGACTCGCTCGGCGAAGCCTTCAAAGTGCAGTTCAAGAAAAGCGCTCGGATCGTCACGCCGGTTCCATTTCTTTGGGGCCATGATTCGTTCAAGGCGGCAAGATCTGGTAGTCGATCGGCTTGAACGAGCCGTTATTCGAGAGTTCGGCGGAGCAAGCCGTCAGGCCGACGATCAGGTCGCGCTCGGCCCTCAAAACGATCGAGTCGCCCGGCTTCGAACGGGGGGGGCCGATCGTCAACTCGCCGGACTCGGCCACCATCACGTTCATGAAGAGGTTGAGCGTCGTCGGGATCTGGTCCGGCCCGATCCCGAACGGGGCCAGGTTCGCCACGAGGTTGCCGAAACAACTCGGGTGGTCGCCTTGGTGATGATAAATGATCCGAAAGGTCTCGATACTGCAAGGGGTCAGCAAGAAGTCGTGGCGGCCGACGTCGTCGCCGAGGATGGTGAACATCGGCCGGCTTCGGTTCGAGTAGAGGATGTGCCCGGTGGTCAGGTAGATGGTGTTGGCGTAGTCGATGCTCCGGCCCGAGGACAACCACTCGCCCTTGTCATCCTTCGAGAAGGCGACCAGGTCGGAAACCTGCTCGCCCATCGGGTCGACGACCCGGAGCCGCCGCCCTTTTTCGAGGAGGAACCCCGCGCCCGATTGCGGGGGCATTCGTTTCATCACGCCCGAATCGCCGGTCATGATCCCATCACCCCTTGGGCGGACCGCGCCATCGCCGCGAACGGGCAGCCCGAACCGCTCGGGGCCGGACCCAAGGTCGAGGTGGACATGGGAGCGAACGGCGGATGCCAGTCGGGTTCGACGGCCCGACCCGAGTATTGGCGGGCCTCGGTGGCGGTCCCGTAGTCGGCGAGGTTGGGGTTGAGCGACCCCTGGAGTTGCTCCTCTCGGGCGCGGATGACCTGCTGGAGCCGCTCCCATCGCCCTTCTTCGCGGAGGTGCTCGAACTGGGCATGCGGGTTGAACACCAGGGTCGGCCAGGGGAACCGGCGAGCTTCCCGCGAACTGTGCGGGTGCAGGCCGACGATGAACATCGCGGTCTCGGCGAACGAGAAGCCGAAGTGGGGGTTCTCGGGGTCGTCGCTGACGGACGGGTCCCAGGCGTGGAACGCCGAGTCGAGCCGGTTCAGCTCGCGGAGTTGCGCCCAGAGCAGGCGCTCGAACTCGCGCTCGTCGACGCCGGTCGGCTCGCGGAAGATGGCGATGAAGGTCTTGAACTCGCCGTCGTCCGACGTCGCCGCGACTTCCCGGCTGAAGGTGAACAGGTCGCGGCACAGGCCCGCCGTCTCGCCGACGCCGCCAAGCTGGTCGTAGACCCCCAGGCGATACGTCTCGTGCATCACGGCGGACTTGGCGCCGACGCACGAGAACGCCGGGTTGAGGACGAACCCCCGGAACGCCCCGACGGCCGCCGAGGCGAAAAGGTCGGGCGCGGACTTGGGGTCCGACAGCAGCACTGCTCGCCCGCCCTTCGTCCCATAGTAGCTGCTGTGCCGGATGGCCAGGTCGCTCCCGAACGGGTTTTCGGCGGAAACCGCTGAATTCCGAGCTTGCCGTTCGGTCTGCGCTTGTGTCTTAGTATCGAGGATCAAGGGAGAGTCCATATCGATTTCGATCCGAGTTCCGTCCGATGGCTTCGAGGAGGGCATCACCAAACTCGAAGCGGCGACCCGGCAAATCTTCGAGCGGGGGCGGGCCGCGACTTGCCGATCGATGGGTTTGCGGATTCCTCGGAGTTCTGGTCGTGGGGAGATGGAGAATGGACGCAAATCGCATTCCCAGATGGACTGATCTCCAGGTGTTTCTGAAAGTCAAAGCTCTTGCTTCGAGGTGGAGAAAGACTCAATCTGGGGAGAAGATCAGCCGGACCCGCCGACCCGAGAGGAACCCTTGACGACTCTCGACCGATCGCCTAGGCGGTTCCAACCGCCGGACTGGCTCAAGTCCTGGATCGTCCCGGCCTGGAACGCGGGCGTCCACCTGGGTCGAGCTTTGGCGGATCGGGGGCGGGCGGTCATGACTCGCCAGGTCGGGCGCTGCGAGGTTTGCGGACGGGTCGGCCTGATGATCTACCGCCGACGGGTCATCCCCCCCGAACTCGCCCGGCGCTGGGGGTTGTCCGAGCGGGTGGCCCGCGCCGTCGCCCGCAAGGAGTCGATGGAGTGCTCCAGGTGCGGGGCCAAGCTCCGAGGGCGCCGCCTCGCCCAGGTGTTGCTCGACCTGTTTCCGGTCGGCTTACCGGCCAAAAGGGCAGGTTCGGTCGCCGATTGGGTCAAAAGCCTCGAGGCGAACCGGCTTCAAATCGCCGAAATCAACCGGGTCGAAGGCTTGCATGACGCTTTGCTCGGATTGGCCCGGTTCGAGCCGTCCGACTTCCTCGAAGGGGCCGAGCCGGGGGCGATCGTCGGCGGGGTTCGCCACGAGGACCTGATCCGGTTGACCTATGCCGACGCCTCGTTCGACCTGGTGATCACGTCGGAAACGCTCGAACACGTCCCCGACTTGGCGGCGGCCCTGGGCGAGATCCGCCGAGTCCTGGCGCCGGGGGGACGCCACGTCTTCACCGTCCCGATCTTGCCGGGGGTCCCGACGACCTTCGCTCGCGCCTCGCTGGGAGACGACGGGACCAAGGTCGACCTCGCCCCGCCGATCTTCCACCCTGGCGGCGACGTCGGCTACCCGGTGTTCGCCGAGTTCGGGGCGGATTTCCCCGAGATCGTCCGGGCCGCCGGGTTCGAGGTCGAGGTGGAGTTCGGCCCGACCACCGAGGACGACGTCGCCCAGATATACGTCGCCCGCAAGTCGCCGGGTGGATGACAGGTCATAAACATCCCGGGAAATTTCCGCATGGCAGATTGGAGGATTGCAAATTGCAAAGCATTGCCTTGATTGACTTTCCTTTGCAATTTGCGATCCTCCAATGCACAACGAATTCATGGAATAGGTATCAGGCGACGAGTTCCGGGTAGACGCTCTCGGTCCGGTCGACCGAAGGAGGGGTCCAGGTGGGCAGGTCGCACAGCCCACCTCCGCAGTAGATGTGGTGCCAGAGTTGGGTGGAGACCACGCAGGTCAGGCCGAGGTCGAGGCCCAACCGTTTCGGGGTCAGGATCGGCATCCAGGTGGGGATTTGCCTGGCTCGGGCGATCGACTTGGGGTCGAAGTAGCCGGTCTCCCGGAGCGACTCGGGGCTGAGGAGTTGATCCACCCAGGTCGGCCGATCGGCGCCGAAGAAGGTTTGCAACCGGCTGGCGCGGAACATGGTCTTGGGCCGCGATGCGATCCGAGGCGGGAGCGTCCGGGCGGCGACTTCGCGGAGGAGCCACTTGTCGGTCCGCCCTCGGAGCTTGTACTCGGGGGCCAGGGTCGAGCAAAACTGGATCACGTCGTCGTCGAGGAACGGGTAGCGGGCCTCGACCGAGGCGTTCATCGCCACCCGGTCCCCCTTGCTGAACAGGAGCAGGCCCGCCAGCATCATCTTGTAGCCGACGTAGAGCGACTGATTGAGCGGCGCCCAGCGGCCGATCCGGGCGTTGGACACGCCGGTGTCGTCGTAGGCCGAGTGGCCGCCGAGCCGGTCCCACATCCCCGAGCCGTAGAACAACGACCGGGACTGGCCCAGGAGGTCGTAAAGGTCTTGCTGCGCGGTCCGAAGTCCCCGGATCGGGGTGTACGACGATCGGCGCGACCGACCGCCGCCGATCGCGTCGAGCGCGAGGTTCCTGATCCGGCCGCCCACCCCGTCGCCGAACTTCCCTCGGAACTTGTCGGTCGACCGCTGCATCTTGAACCAGATGTAGCCCGCCAGCGCCTCGTCGGCTCCTTCGCCCGTCAGGACGACGCGGTGGCCATTGTCGTGGACGCTCGAAGCCAAGCGGAGCAAGCAGGCGCAAGACGTGTCGACGACGGGGACCTCGGCCGCCCGGATCAGGTCCGGGTAGGCGGACGCGATCTCTCGCCGACCCATCGCCACGGTCGTCAAGCTCGACCCCAACGCCCTCGCGGATTCCTCGGCTTGGACCCGCTCATCCGGCCCCGCGCCGTCCAAGCCGATCGTGTACGACGCCACCGGGCCGCCCCGCTCCCGGGTCGCCAGGCCGAGGACCACCGTCGAGTCGAGACCGCCGCTCAGGTAGCTCGCCACCGGGACATCCCCCCGGAGCCGACGCTTGATGCTCGTCGCCAGGTGATGCTCAAGCTCGTCGACCAGCGGTTTCGGGTCGGTCAGGCGGCGCTCATCGCCCAGGTCGGGGAAGTCGAGGTCCCAGTACTGGCGGATCGAGACCCGACCGTCGACGACCTTGAGGTAGTGCCCCGGCGGGATCATCTTGACGCCGTGAAATACCGTTCGCGTCGATGAGGCCGAGAAGAAGTTGAAGAAGTAGTCCAGACCCTTCGGGTCGGGCTCGGCGGCGACCAACCCCGAGGCCAGGATCGCCTTGACCTCCGAACCCCAGAGCAGCCAGCCGTCGCTCTCGGCGTAGAACAAGGGGCAGATCCCGACCCGGTCTCGGCCGAGGAACAGCGTCGACGACTTCCGGTCCCAGAGCGAGACGGCGAACTGCCCCCGGGCGCGGTGGAAGACCCCTTCGTTGTGGTCCTCGAAGAGGTGGACCCACGCCTCGGTGTCGCATCGGGTGGCGAGGTGGTGCCCTCGGCCGAGGAGGTCGCGCCTCAACTCGGGGTACTCGAACAACTCGCCGTTGAAGGCGACCCAGACCGAGTCGTCCTCGTTGGCGATCGGCTGGTGTCCCCCGGCGAGGTCGACGATCGACAGGCGGCGAGCACCCAGGGCCAAGCCCGGCTCGAAGTGGCCCCCGGCGTCGTCCGGCCCCCGGTGGACGATCGCGTCGGTCATCGCCCGCAAGCGATCGGTCGGGAACGAGCGGGAAGTTCCGGTCAGGTCGATCGCTCCGGCGATTCCGCACATGGGATGGTCGACCTCAGATCAAAGGGTCGGACGACGCGAGGCACTGGCGCGGGAACACTGATCTGATTATGCCCGATCGTCGCGCCCTTTGATCAAGTTGGTCCCAAATTCGACGCCAGTGGGGTGAACCGCGATGGTCGCAGCGGTTATGGCGCGAGACTATCTCGGGACCGAGGCGCCGGGCGGGTCGACCTGGATCGTCTTGAGGATTCGCTCGACTTCTCGGCGGTAGCCGGCGACCGCCTCGCCCGAGGTGGTGGCGATCACCAGGAGGCCCGCCGCCTGGCCGGTCTGGATCAGGTAGCCGTCGAAGTGGAACCGGGTCGACCGGCTCGAAGGGGCGTCGCCCGCGGTGGGGATCTGGACCGCCGCCTCGACCCGGTAGACTTTCTGGCCGGGCCAGTCCGCTTCGGGGAGCCAGCCTTCTTCGCCCTTGATGACTTCGAGCTTCATCTGCGAGGTCTTGGCGTTGAGCTTGGCCTTGAGGTCGTCGGGGCTGAGGGTCTTGCCCACGAAGTCGATTTGGATCAGGTCGGACACCTGGCGACGGGTCCGGGCCAGGGCGGTCGAGCCGGGTTCGAGCGGGGCCAGGGCGGGCCGTTCGAGCGGGAGGAAGTCTTGCGGGTGTTCGACTCGGAACCGCTTCGACGGGTCGAACCAGACCAACGAGGCGTCCGGGCCGTCGAACTTGGCCGAGGCGGGGAGCTTCGGCAGCGACGCGGCGGGGATGTCGAGGTTGAGCTGACGCTGCATCGTCACCTCGCGGGTCGACTGGAACCGGAGCCTTCCCGGAGGGGGCAACGGGCCGGTGGTGGTCCGGGCCATCCGGACCTCGGTGATCGCGCCTCGGGCCTCGACCAACCCTTCGGTCGTCCGACCGAGCGGGTTCGCCGCCGGTGCCTCGGGCTGGAACGTGAAGAAGACCTCGGCGTTGACCGCCGACTCGCCGATCGAGGTCGTGGTCCGGCCCGCGATCCCGAACACGCCGAGCAGCCTGGGGCCGTCGATCTCCTTGCGCAGCTCGTTGAACTTGCCGACCAGGCTGTCCCCTTTGACCCCCGGATCGCCGAGCATCGCCTGCGCGCCTCGCCGGGGGACTCGCCACGAGTCGCCGACCCGGACCGCCGCGCCGGGCAGGATCAGGGGGAGTTGCGCGACGACCATCTGCCGGGTCACGACCTCGAACTCGTAGTCGGTCACTTTTCGATCCGCCAGGCTGGCCACCATCGGCCAGTCGGCCGACCGGAACCGGCTCGCCAGCGTCAATCCGTCGAGCGGCTTGGCGCCCATCATCCGCGCGGGGTCTTCGGGCTTGGTGAGGTATCGCTCGAAGAACCGGACCGAGCCGATCACCCCGCCCAGGCCGCTCTGCTCGGTGGCCCGCTCGATGTAGACCGATTGCCGGGCCGCCTCCGATCGCCTGGGAGCCCCCTGGGGCTGGTCGAGGACGTCCTTGACCACCTCGATCAAGCCGACCCGATAAGGCCCCAGGCTCCCGGGCAGTTCGCGGCCATCCTCGCGAGGATAGCGCTCGACGAACCGATAGCGGTTGGCCAAGTCGACCAGCTTCGACATCTTGCCCGGCGTCGACGAGGCGGGAAGGTCATTCTCACCGCCAGGGACCGCGGCCGGGGCGGGAGCGGCGGGCGCCTGGTTTTTGGGGACGGGAGGGATCTGGCCCCTCGCTCCGGCCACGAAGGCCCAGACCGCCAGGGCCAAGCCAAGAGCGAGCTTGCAAACCTGGCCGGTCGAGGAAAAGCGAAACAAGCGAGTCAGCCGCATCGACGTTTCCTCTTTGCAAGAGCCCGGGATCGGGATTAGACCCGGAAGTTGATTGCACATCGCAGGATTGCAGATTGCAAATGAATCCAAATTAGTACTTCTACGGAAGGGGCGAATCTGGCCTTTTGGCCACGGTTGGAACATGAATGACTCTTGATTCAATTCCGGTCCGTGTCCTATCTGTGTTCATCCGCGGCTCAATTTGCTTCGTTACCCCGATTACTTCCATTCCAGCGAGCCGATCATCCGTAAGTCGCTGTCGGCGAACTGCGTTTGCTGGGCCAGGCCCAAGGTGAAGGTCGCGATCAGTTGGTTCCCTTCGGGGCCGGCAATGAGATAGTAATGCCAGAGCACGCCCGAGTCACCTTGCCGCCCCTCCACCGTCACCTTGTAGCGGAACCCGCCCGCCGGGTCGCCCTCGACTTCGCCTTGGGAGACGATCCGGACGAACCGGCTTCCCAGCGCTTTCTTGAGGTCGTCGCGGAACTGGGCCAGGTCCTGGTGCCTCCCCTTCCCCGCGTTGGGGCCGACCGCCAGGTTGCACTGGGCGATCATCTCCCCCCGGTCGAGCCGCTTGAAGACCACCTGGCGGTTGTCGTCCCAGTAGAGGTGCCAGTCGCGGTCGTGGAGCAGCTCGTACTTGCCGTCGGGCGACCGGAACAGGAGCAAGTCGCGCCCGGGGGCCGAGTCGCTCCGGGCGACGCTCGCCAGGTTGTCGTCCAGCCCCGAGCCCGTCGACGCGGCGGTCATGCTCCGAATCACGGTCAGGGTGCTCTTGACGTCCAGGCCCGACTCCACCGGCCCGGGGCGCCTGGTTTCGGCCCGGCGGAGATCCAACTGCCGGACCTGCTTGGTCTTCTGGTCGAAGAGGAACGAACCGTCGCACGCCATCGACCCCTCGCCGCCGAGCGCGGCGCCCCGGATCGAGCCGAGCAAGCGGACCCGGGCCACGCCCCCTTCGGCCGCCTCCAGCGTCGCTTCCAGGGCGTTGGAGGCGATGGCGTCGTACCCGCTCAGGTTCTTGGCGGCGAGTTCGCCGACGGTCCAGTGGTCGCCGACCCTGACCGGCTTGGCGGGCAGGAGCGCGGGCAACGCCAAGGGGTCGCCCGGCCCGCCGACCAGCTCCAGCTCGCCCCGAGTGAGCGGGCCGCCGAGGCTGACGACGTCGACGGCCAGGTCGCCCCGACGGGTGCTCACCAGCGCCGAGACCTCGGGGCGAAGCTCGGAGTTGGCCGCCCGGACCTCGCCGTTGATGGTCGCGCCCGCCCTGGTGACGTTCCGAACCGACCGGGTCGGGACCGAAGCCGCGCCGACGGCGACGACCCGGTCGTTGAACTCCAGGCGGGTCGCCACCTTCAAGGCCATCGGCTTCGCTTCGGGGGCTCCCGGCGGGGTGGCGGGTCGGAACGTCCCTTCCGCCTTCAACTCCACCGTCACCCGGGCCGAGTCGCCGGGCCGGGCCGCTTCAAGCAAGGGGATCGGTTCGCCCTCGGCGCCCAGGATCAGCGTCGCGATCGAGAGCCCAACGCTCGGCAGTCCGCTCATCTTCCCATTCCTCTCGAAAATCGATCCGCCCAAGGCCGCCGGCCGCCCGCGACTTCTCTTCGAAATTGGCCCGAAGTCGCCGACGTTCGCGAGGCTCGGGCGTTCGCATCGGCCCGACGGTTTCAGAAATCTTCGAAACCGCGAGTCCGAATTTACGCTTCGGTGCGTTATGCTTGCCAGTAGCCGGCGGGTTCGAAATCGAAACTCTTGACAAACTTCCTCCGATCTGGCAGCAAGTTCCCCTTGTAATACAGGAAACGTCCGTCGCAGGGAACTTGTTCGAGCATTCGACCGTCCAATTGAGTAAGGATTTTCTCGCCAATCGCGATTGGATGATAGGGTTGACCGTCCGGGTGACCTGCGAGGGTTGCCGGGTTGGGTTTTCGGACCAGCGATTTCGGCGAACCAGACAAGGTCGGGTCGGCTCGTGGAGTCGACCCAATAGGGCTTGGGGTCATTCGCGACCCGGGTAATGCGGCGTGAAAGGGCGGCGGCATGGGCGGCGCTTATCGCCATCCGGCACTCAAAGAGCTGAAGGACCAACAAGCTCGCTTCGCCCCCCGCGACCGAGTCTTGGACCAGATCGACCGGGCCGAGCAGCTCCTCGGCGAGATCGAGCCGGGCAAGCGCTACCCGTTCGAATACTTGTTCTTCCGGGTCACGGGGTTCCGACCCGAGGTCACCACGGCGCTGGTCCTCGACGGCGTCGGCGTCCTGGCCGACCTCCGGTTGTACGTCGCCGACCTCTCGGCCTCGCTGGCGCAAACGGTCGAGCAGGCCGCCGAGCCGGTCCTGACCGTCGAAGAGGTCAGCCGACGCTACAACGTGACGACCCGGACCATCACCCGATGGCGCGCCCAAGGGCTGGTGGCCCGCCGATTCGTGATCGAAGGCCGAACCAAGGTCGGCTTCCTGGAGTCGAGCCTATCGAGGTTCGTCGAGGCCCACCGCGACCAGGTGGACCGAGGCTCTCGGTTCGGCCGCCTGAGCGACGCGGAGCGCGAGGAGATCATCCGACGCGCCCGACGGATGGCCACGGTCGGAGGGGCGGGCCTGGTCCAGATCGCCCGGAGGATCGCCAAGAAGATGGACCGCTCCACCGAGACGATCCGGATGACCCTGAAAAGCTACGACCGCGACCACCCCGACCGCGCGATCTTCCCGCCGTCGACCGCCCCGTTGGACGACCCGACGAAGGCCAAAATCTTCCGCCTGTTCAACCACGGCCACGGCGTCTCGGCCGAGAACCTGGCCAAGCAGTTCGACCGGACCCGGTCGAGCATCTACCGGGTCATCAACGAGATGCGGGCGCTTCGGGTCCTTGAAGTCAAGCTCGAATACATGGGGAACGACACCTTCGACGACCCCACCGTCGCCCTCGAAATCATGGGGCCGACGCCCGAGCAGGTCGACGGCAAAGCACCACGCAAGACCAAGGCGCCCAAGGGATTGCCCCCCTACCTCGCCAGCTTGTATGAAGTCCCCCTGCTCGCCCGGGAGCAAGAGTCGCACCTGTTCCGCAAGATGAACTTCTTGAAGTACTCGGCCGAAAAGCTCAGGACGTCGATCGAGCCGACCAGGGCCAAGCCGATCGACCTCGACGAGGTCGACCGACTCCAGAACGAGGCCCTGGTCGTCAAGAACCAGATCATCAGCGCCAACCTCCGCCTGGTGGTCTCGATCGCCAAGCGGCACGTCGGCCCGACCAACGACTTCTTCCACCTCGTCTCCGACGGCAACATGAGCCTGATCCGCGCCGTCGAGAAGTTCGACTATTCCCGAGGCAACAAGTTCAGCACCTACGCCAGTTGGGCGATCATGAAGAACTTCGCCCGGACGATCCCCGAGGAGCACCACCGCCGCGACCGCTTCGTCACCGGCCACGAGGACATGTTCGAGGCCGCCACCGACAACCGGACCGACGAGCACGAGTACGAGAACGCCCAGAAGAAGATGGTCGACGCCGTGAAGGGGATGCTCGGCCGCCTCGACGACCGCGAGCGTCGGATCATCGTCAGCCGATACGGGATCAACGGGGTCGGCGAACAAACCCTGGAGCAACTCGGCAAGGAACTCGGGATCACCAAGGAGCGGGTCCGCCAGATCGAGTCGAGGGCGCAGGACAAGCTCCGACGGATCGCCGGAGAGCAGAAGCTCGACATCCCCATGCTATGATGGCGCATCGCTGTCCCCACTTGCGTTGGGTGGGGAAAGTTCCGTTTATGCCATTGACGGAGGCTGGCAGTAATACCGCCAGCCTCTCGGCACTCACGATCGGGGATTTCGCCGTCGTCTCGACTACCATCGAGGATTTCCCCAACGCCGATTTCCCACCTGATCCCAGCTAACGAACATTAATAGATGGAGCCGAGCGATCGGGACGTAAAAACCTTGTTGAGTCCTTGCAGATCGGAGTAGTAGTAATCGTTATGGTTGGTAAAGGGAAATGCGATCACCGTGTAATTCCTCGACTGCTTATTGCCGTTCAGGCTGTACTGCGTTGCGAGCAGATTCGACTGGCCCGTGATGGTATTGATCGAATACTCGTATGTGTAAGGTCCCGTGCGGGTTCCATCTGGCTTCGCAGCACACGTCAAGACCGCCTTGTCGGAATCGACAATGAAACCTTGACCAAGCGGGGGAGGGGTGGAGTTATCGCTGGCGGTCCAGACGAGCTGCGCCCTCACCGAGCCGAGCGGAGAGTCTTTCGGGTCGCAGTTTCCGTTCCCGGCATAGTCGATTGCGGCGTTCGGAGCGTAAGCCTGTCCTGAAGTAGGGGCCGTAATGGTGATCGTGATCGTTGACTGCGCCAATGCCCCTGATGCGAACATGAACAGTGCGGCGAACGCGGTGAAAAACAGCTTGCGGGTGCCGAACATGATGGCTTCTCCTACATTGGGTTGGAACTTGTGAAATGCCAGTAAGTCTGGTATTATTTTTCTACAATTGATTTGGACATGTGCAATATAATTCGAATGTATTAGTTGTCCCACGAGATTTGCTCTCCTCCGTTACGACTTCCGATCGATCGCCAAACATTTAACTCGACCGAATCGATGAAAAATCGGCAACTTCCATCGCCTAGGAGCGTGTTTGCTCCGTGTCGATGAAGACTGCCAGCCGTCCACGCCCCGATCTGATAGCCCGTTCCATTTAAGCACGAATGATCATTAATCGACAAAACATGATTGTAAAGCGACAATCCAAGTTCGCCATGAAACAAATTTTCACCCTTTCTGATTGTAGAGTCGCGAGCCTGAGATAAATCCAAGTTGTGGCATTCCAAAGCGAACTGATCAAGCTGATCAGGTTCAGGGTACTTCCGGTCCGTTTGATAAACAATTCGGTTCGTCGCCGGTGGGCCTGATGAGTTGTATCCCGTCACCCACTCGGAAACCATCGCCGTATTACCCAACCCGTCCGAAAAGTCTCTGGAAGCTGTCGTGGCACCGGGTGGACCGATGAAGGCGCCATTTTCTCCATACTTCTGCAACCCAGACCCTCGACTAGCAGCGTAGTTCGTCCAGCCTTGCACACCTCGGGCGGGCACAGGGTTGTCCTCAGGACATACCAACGCGGGGATCGAAATTGGGAAATGACCGATGGATGATAGGCCGGAATAGGGTCCTCCGATAAAATTGATGCTGTTGTATAACGGAGACTGTTCCATGTATGGCAGGAGGGACGCGAACACGGAAAATCCGTAGGCACTCTGGGCCGGAGGAAACGAGTCGTATACGCCAAGATAACTGGCGAGTCCGACCCCGATTTGTTTCAGATTGTTCTGACATGCCAGCTTGCGAGATGCTCCGCGTCCCGCTGACAAGGCGGGAAGTAAGATCGCAAAGAGCAAGCCGATGACGGCGAGCACGGTGAGCACCTCAATCAAGGTCATCCCAGGACGGCGCGAGCTATTCATGGTTCACCCAGGGTCATCGAGTATCAACAACGATTTCGGGAAGTTCTCGTTTCTGATCGAAAAATTGAGTTGCCCCAGTCTTGTCGGTGACGATCAAGGTCTTGATCGCCAGCGGCTTGAGATGGTAGACCCCAGGGGCTTTTGGAGTATCAATAAAGCCGGACATCACATAAGTCGTGTTCGTACGACTTCTGGGCTGTGGACGACAGCCGCTGTAAATTTTCCCGGAGGCGTCCACGAGACTTGTCCTCAACGAGCTAGGCAAATCTTGAGGGTTTGTTGATTTAATCGTCGCCGTTACCGTTACCTTGACGCGCATGTTTGGCTTGAAAACTTTAACATCGGTGCTGACGGTCATCACCGGCTCGACCCACGCCTTCCCTGGTGGAATGACGAGTGTTTCGCTTTCCACAGAAGCCGGAGGAGGTAAAACAAATGACGATTCAGATTTCTTTTCGCCGCAACCCGATAGCGTGGCTATCGCGGAGCAAACGAACATCAATCGTATCTGCAATTGCATTGCCTCTTTCATCTTGATTGGAATATCTCGCAGCAGTGATTACCCGGTCCAAAACAGATGACAGGGACAAAGCTACCAAGACTCTACGCATGGCTCAAGGCTTTTTTTAATATACTCAAACTGCACACAATTTTTAAGCTCGGTTATACCACCCATTTTGCCCGGCTTGAAACTTCGGGATCAGCTCGAGTCGTTGATAAAGTAACTCGAACTCCAGCCGACTCAACTAACCGCCAGGATGTGTCCAGACGAGCGGAGTTTGTCGTAAGATGGTTCCGTACCTTGTCGACCGCCGTGTCGGAGCCAGACCACCATGAATCGCCTGATCGCCGCCCTTCCCGACTCGGTCGAGGAGTTGTGCCTGGTCCGCCTGGGCTTGATGGCGCTCGGGCCGACAGCGGCCTTGTTCGAGCACCTACGCCGGTTGGGCGATCATGAAGAACTTCGCCCGGACGATCCCCGAGGAGCACCACCGCCGCGACCGCTTCGTCACCGGCCATGAGGACATGTTCGAGGCCGCCACCGACAACCGGACCGACGAGCACGAGTACGAGAACGCCCAGAAGAAGATGGCCGACGCCGTGAAGGGGATGCTCGGCCGCCTCGACGACCGCGAGCGTCGGATCATCGTCAGCCGGTACGGGATCAACGGGGTCGGCGAACAAACCCTGGAGCAACTCGGCAAGGAACTCGGGATCACCAAGGAGCGGGTCCGCCAGATCGAGTCGAGGGCGCAGGACAAGCTCCGACGGATCGCCGGAGAGCAGAAGCTCGACCTGCCGATGCTTTGAGCCGCCCTGGAACCCTCAACCGCCGGCCGGGGCACCCTCGGTCGGCTTGTCCATGTCGATCGGCAGGTCGAGGGACGCCTTGATCTCGCGGACGATCGGCGAGGTCGTCGGGCCGAACTTGTCGCCGAGATAGTCCTTCTCGCGGTCCGCGGGTTTCTCCGAGGCTTTTTTGGAATTCAGCGCCTCGCGGTTCATCTTCGAAACGATCGCGACCCGGTATTTGCCCGGCGGGATGCCCGACCCATCCTTGCCCGGGACCTTGAACGCGCCGGAGGTGGGATCATAGTCCGCCAGGTAGGGTTCGGTATCCGGGACGACCTTGCCCTCGGCATTCTCGACCTCGATCGCCACAAAGGTGACCGCGACGAGTTGCTCGGGGGGTGGGGAGTAATTCGATCCCCCTTTGAGGAGGTGCCCGGTGACCCAGACGGTTCGACCACCCGAGCCGCCGCAGCCGACAACCGGCCCGAAGAGGGCTGCGACACATAAAATACGTAGGAGCATGTTTGGTGGTTCGCAGGGTGCTTTCGGTGACAAACCCGATGGGGCGGCCGGGAACCTTCACGGATCGTGAAGGCCGGCCGCCCTTCGTGCTGATTAGCGACGTTGAACGATTAATATTGATCGGCGCTGAGGATCGAACCATCCGCGCTGGTCAAGATGGCCCACCAAGTTCTCTGGCTGACCGTGTTCTTGATGAACTTGACGCTGCCATCGCCGAAGGCGACGTTCACGCCGCCCGGGTGGAGGCTCCTGGCCTGCGCACCGCTGTTGTACATACCGCCGCCGCAGTTGACGCCCATACCCTGCGGAGCGGCGTTGGGGAATGACGGGGCGAAGGCATACGAACCTTGCAACTCGTCGCCACCATCGCCGCAGTTGCCCGGAGGCTTGCCGAACTTGTTGTTCGGGGTCGGGTTGTAGTTCTTTGTCTGGCCCATCATGCTCGCCCCTCCGATGCCCATCGCCCAGACACCTCGGATGTCGAGCGAGTTGAGGCCGGTGCGGATCTCGGCGATCATCGCGGTGTTGGAGAGGCCGTCGGTCACCTCGGCGATCTTCTTGCCGAAATTGGCGCCGATCATCCCGACGTGGGGCGAGCCATTGTAGGGCGCGATGAAGTTATCGGTGCCGAGATACCCATTGATTTCGTGGTCGATGTCGGACGAGCCGTTGACCGAGGCGTAATTGCCCCGGGCCCAGTTCATCAGGATCGCACCCGTCCTCTGGTCCTTGGGTGCCAGTTCGGGGTTGCTCGAGAGGGCCGCCTGATCGTAGAAATATTTCCCGGCCTGATTGTTGGAGTCGCTCGGGCAGACGAAGGCGCCGAGATAGGTCGTCCGGACCGTCGTGTTCGCCCAGTCCATGTTGTACATGTTGGCGTTGGGCGCGGACTGCGCGGTCGGGTCCGAATACGGGCCGGCTCAGCCGGGGTAGCCGATCACGTTCGAGCTGTTGTAGAGGCTTGATTGCTCGATGTAAGGCAGGATCATGACCGCCCAGTTGGGGCCGAACGGCTCGGTCTGGTCGCTGACCAGGTAGTCGCCGGCGTTGCTCGGGTTCAGCCCGTTCGCATAGGGCAAGTAGGCTCCCTTGGGGAACGTGCTGTTGGTCGACTCGAAGTTGTGGCATCCGAGGGCCAGTTGCTTGAGGTTGTTGACGCACTGACTCCGGCGCGCCGCCTCGCGTGCCGCCTGCACGGCGGGGAGCAAGAGGGCGATCAAGACCGCGATGATCGCGATGACGACGAGCAGTTCGATGAGGGTGAACGCTTTGCGACGCTGACGCATGGAGAGGGTTCCTGGATGGACAGCCGGAAAGTGACAACACTCCGGGTTGACAATGCAAATTGTAGACGCCCGGGTTAAACGTTCAGTTGGATTTCGATGAAGTTTCGATGTATTCAATGCGAATCATCGATGCATGAATGCTCGTGGGATGGCGACCGGACTGACCACCTTCGGGAGACCGGCCCTCGTCGCCCCGGCTCTTGACGACCCGACCCTGCCGTCGCCGACGCGGAGGTTGACGCTGCCGGGCCGGGGGTGGAGGATGAATCACAGCGGTTGCCGTCCCGAAGCCCGGCGAGGTGAAACGTCCGATGAACCGAGTGGTCGCCGCCGTCCCCGACTCGGTCGAGGAGTTGTGCCTGGTCCGCCTGGGCTTGATGGTGCTCAAGCCGACCGCGGCCTTGTTCGCCTTCCGAATGGCGCGGGCGATCGACCGAGCTTCCAGGTGGCCCGAGGCGAAGGACTTGGGCTTGCTCCATGCCGAGCGGTGGTTCGCCGGGTTTGGGCATTTCGTGATCTTGCAGTACTGGGCGAGCTATGACCAACTTGAGGCGTGGTCGCATCAGGCGCCACATTCGGAGTGGTGGCGGGAGGCGAACGAAAGGATGCGGACCAGGGGGGACTTTGGGATTTACCACGAATCTTATCTGGTTCCCCGAGATGGGGTTGAGTCGATCTATCTCAACTGCCCAGCGGTCGGGTTGGCTTCGTTCGGGAAGACGGGCATGCCCGAAGGGAGGATGACCACCTCGCGCGACCGGCTCGGGCGGCGGTCCCCCCGCGCGGGCGACTCGAAATCGCGGTAGACTTGGCGGAGATCCGACGGCGAACCGAGAACCGGAGACGGCGACGATGGGAAGTTGGGGGGTCCGGAGCTACGAGAACGACGACGCCGACTTCGCGATCGACGCCGGGCTTGACCGGGTGCGTGGTTCGGCCTACGAGGATTTGATGGACGACGGCAACCCGCTCACGATCGACCAGATCCAGAAGCGGCTGGCCAACTCCTCGACCCTCGAAGCGGCGGTCTCGTCGATCACCAACGAGGTCGACGCCCCCTGGGACGACTGGGACGACGAGCAGCGGCTCGGGTTCGCCGGGATCGTGGTCCGGCACGCCGAGCTTGGGGTTCCCGTCCCCGACGACTGGCGGACCCGGGCGATCGCCTACCTCCGCGACGAGGCGATCGAGTGGGACGAGGCGACCGCCCGGAAACTCCGCAAGGAACGCGAGATCGAACTCCTCGAACGTCGGGGACCAACGTGACCCAAACGAACCCATTCTCGAACGGTTCGAGGCGTAAGTTGTTGCAAAATCGAAGTTTCGGGAACGGTTGGGTTCGTTCCGTTTTTCTACTCCTGGTCCTGGGGTCGGCTCGGGCGGGCGAACCGCTCGACGTGCCTTTGCCGGGCGACGATGCGACGTACCGGACCACGGTCCTGGTCCGCAAGGGTTCGGCTCTGGGTACTGGGACGATCATCGCGTCGGTCGAAGGGGAAACCTTGATCCTGACCGCCTCGCATGTCGTCGAGGAGCCTGGGCCGCTCCACGTCGAGTTTTTCCGGTACAACCTGGGGTATGAGCGAAGTCGATCGGTGACCGGCTTCCCCCGAAGAATCAGCGCCTCGATCGCCGCCCGCGACCGGAACACCGACCTGGCGATCCTCCGGGTCGGCGGGCAACTGAAGTTTCCCTATGTGGCCCGGATCGCCCCGAGCGATCGGCCGATCCCCGGCGGGACCTTCGTCACGTCGATTGGGTTCGATCGGGGAGAGCGCCTGATCGGGTTCGCCACCAAGGTCAAGCGGGTGGAGCGGATCGACATGGACCGGGGCGGCGGCGACCGATCGTTCCTGATCACCGAGAACCCGCCCGAGATGGGCCGGTCGGGCGGCGGCTTGTTCCTCCAGGACGGGACGCTGGTCGGCGTCTGCCTGGCAAGGGCCCAGATCAAGCCGGGGGCCGTCCTGGGGATGTACGGCACGGTCGGCAACGTCGAGCGGTTGCTGAAAACCCAGAAGACCCTGGCAAGCGTCGTGGCCCGGTCGCAACCGGTCGTCCCGGCTCCCCCCGCGCCCGCAACCGCGACCCGAAGGCCGGAGACTCCCGAGATCAACCGAACCGGCGACCGGATTCGGGCGAATTAAAATAAGAAAGTTCGCGGTTCGTCGAATAGCCTCGCATCGAAATTGCGACTATAACTAAGGTGAACTCGCTTCCCGACCATCGAACGGTCGGTCGAGGCGATTGGCCGATCAAGATCCTGAACCGCTTTACGGAGGGTTTACTCCCTTGCAATCGAGCAATCCGGCTTTCAACGAAAATCTCCTGAGCCACTTCGACAACGCCGGCATCCGCTCGACGACGATGACCGTGACCGGCACGGCGCTCAAGTCGTTCGTCCTGCTCGGCTTGCTGGTCACCAGCGCCGCCTGGTCGTACAACGAGGCGAGCAACGGCGACCTCGGCGGCGGCCTGCTCATCGGCTCGGCCATCGGCGGGATGATCCTCGGGTTCGTCACCATCTTCAACCCCAGGCTGGCCTCGTGGACCGCGCCGGTCTACTCGGTCCTGGAAGGGATCTTCCTCGGGGCGATCTCGCAGCAGGTCGACGCCCGCTACTCGATCAACGGCAACGGGATCGCCATCCAGGCGGTGGCCCTCACCGGCGCGACCTTGTTCTCGATGTTATTTCTCTACGCGACGCGGATCATCCGGGTCACCCAGCAGTTGACCACGGCGATCTTCGCGGCGACTTCGGCCATCGCCCTGGTCTACCTGGTTTCGATCGTGGTAAACCTCTTCGGCGGCCACATGCCGTACATCCACGACTCGGGGGTGATCGGGATCGGCTTCAGCGTGTTCGTCGTCGGCCTGGCGGCGTTCAACCTCCTGCTCGACTTCGACTTCATCGAGCGAGGCTCCGAAGCCGGCCTGCCCAAGTCGATGGAGTGGTACGGCGCCTTCGGCCTGATGGTCACGCTGGTCTGGCTCTACCTCGAAGTCCTTCGCCTCCTCCGCAAACTCCAGGATCGCCGCTGATCGACGCCTTGAGCTTTTCTTGAGAAAATCTCGAGGAAATCTTTGCGAAACGGTCGAATGTGGGGTATCCTCTCGGTATCACCAGGTCGGGCCTTGCGTTCCCGACTCGCTTCGCGTGATTTAGGACCTTGCCGCACACCCTTGAAGCGGCTGCGTACCGACCCGAGAGATCCGGTCGCCTTGATCGGATCTTGAAGGACATTATCGGTCGTCAGTCCGGTTGCCACGCATCCCGCCTCGGCCCTCCTCGAAGGTTCGCCTTCCGGGATGGCCGAGGTTGTTTTTTCTCCCAGGGATAGGGAGAGGGAGGCCGACCCTTTGAACGCCGAAACCCGGCTCGAAGCGTCCGCTTCGCCCGACCGAGGGCTGGTCCGCGGCCTCATCGCGCTGGGGCTGGCGTCGGCCCCCGCCCTCCTGGCGATCGGGTCGACCCCCGGGTTCACCACGCAGGACGGCCCGGCGCACGTCTACAGCGCCCGGATCTTGAACGCATCCCTATCGGCGCAATCAGCTTACGCCGACATATTTCGGGTCGCATGGGACCCGCTGCCGAACTGGGCCGGGCACCTCCTGACGATGCTCGCCGTCGCGGTCTGGTCGCCCGAGGTCGCCAACCGGGTGGTCGCGGCGGTGACGTTGGCGGCTTTCGGGTCGGCGATCGTCGCGCTTCGGGTCGTGGTGGCCGGATCGAGAGGGGTCGAGGTCGCGGCCTTGCTGGCGGCGGTCCTGGCCTTGAACGTGACCTGGCTTTTGGGGTTCACCAGCTTCTTGCTCGGGGCGACGGTCGCGCTCCTGACCCTGGCGGCCTGGTGGTCGGGGCGAGCGGGGTTCGGGTTGGGTCGATCGGTCGCGCTGGCGAGTCTGCTGGTCGTGGGATACTTTTGCCATCCGATCAGCCTGGGTTTGACCCTGGGCGGCTTGGCCATCCTCAACCTCCTGACCCCTGGCGCCGATCGGCCGATTCGTGCCGCGTGGACCGTGTCGAGCGCCGTCCCTTTGATCCCGTTGGCGATGGCTTATCGGTCCTTGACGCGGTCCGGGGGCGGTCTGGAGCCGGTCTGGGGGCATTGGTCGCCCTCGATCTCGGGGTGCGTCAACCAACTTGGCTGGGTCGACCCGTTGTCGATAGCCGCCAAGACGGCCAGCCCGTTCGACGTCCGGTTGGCGATGGTCCCTCCGGCCTTGACGGCTCCGGCGCTCTGGGCGGTGCTCGCCTTGGGGGGCTTGTTCGCCCTGACTTGGAGTCGGCGAAGTCCCGAGCGGCTGGGCTGGTTGGTCCTGGCTGTCGGGTTGATGCTGGTTGGCCTGGCGTCGCCCGACACCCTGGGGGTCAAGCATGGCCACTTCCTCCCGCAGCGGGTCGTCCTGCTCGGCCTGGTCGCGCTGGTGCCCTGGCTCGACCTCGGGGTGGATCGGCTCGCGGCCAAGGGGGCGGTGGCGATGCTCGTGGTGGCGTTGTCCGTCCAGTCGGCCTTCGTCTGGGATTACGCCCGGACCTGCCGCGATCGGGTGACGCCATTCTTGAAGCTCGCGGCCCGGTTCGACCCGAGGGGGCGGTCGGGGACGCTCTTGAACGGGATTCGGGGCCAGTTCCGGGCCAACCCCCTGCTCCACGCTGACGGCCTGGTCGCCGCCTCGACCGACTCCGTGTTCTGGACCAACTACGAGACGGCCCAGTATTACTTCCCGGTCAAGGTCCGGGGCGAAGTCGACCACCCGGCCGCCACCCTGTTCGAGCGGGTGGCGATCCTCGACGAGCCGAGGGACGCCGCCCGCCGGGCCCGCCTCTGGGGCGACTTGCTCCGCGATCACGGCGGGCAGATCGACCGGATCATCGAGTGGCAATCCGACGCGAACCTCGACGGCGTCACGGGCCGCGATTATCAAGTCACCGACCGCGAGGGGCCGCTCCGGGTCTGGTCGAGGCGCCCCCGGTCGCGCTAAATCGCCCTTGGGCTTCCGGTCCGAAAGCTGGATCGAATGCTTACTGGCTCGACGCCGGCCGCTCGGAGACCCTCCGGAGCGACAGTCGGATGAAGCCGAACACCGCCCCGCCGCTGATCATCCCCAGGATATAAACCCCGACTACCAGGATTGAGATCGGCGCGGTCACCCCCCAGTTCATGAACTTGACGGCGATCAACTCGTTGTTTTGGAGCGCGAACACCCCCACCGCCGCCAGGAACAAAAGCAACAACATCGCCTGGAAGAATCGCATCCGAGTGCCCCCGACCGTTGGTGAATCCCCGAGCGCCCGCCAACCCGGCGGGCCGCACCCCAGTCTACCTCGTTTCCTCGATGGACGAACGAAAGACGGGTCGTTAAGATCAAAGTGCGAAGCAAAAGTCGGGCGAGAGTGGTGAAACTGGCAGACACGCAGGATTTAGGTTCCTGTGCCGCAAGGCGTGAGGGTTCAACTCCCTCCTCTCGCATTTTCTTTGCAGCCTTAGAGTTGTGGCGATTGATGCGAGACGGTCTACCGCCGGCCCATCCGGGTTTGGTAGGAATTTGGTAAGATCGCCCACGTCGCATCGCGGTGGCACTGCCCGAGAGGGCAGGGCCGGCGCATCTAAATTGCAACTCATTGCGTGGCAACGACTTAAAATTACTCGCCATGCGATCACTAGATTTTAAGTCGTTATCTGGTAATTAGCTACGAATTAGGTGCGCTGTCCCTGCCTGTTAGAGGGGTTTGGGCCACTCGGAAAGGTCGCCTGGACGCTGGTTCGACCTTGAATCGTGGCGAATCTCCGTCGAACCGAGGGTCGGCGCCGACGACCCGGACAGCCTAGATCACCCATGCGAAGGACTCGTATCGATCATCTTTGATTAGTTTAGCGTCGTTTTAGTGTGGTGAGTTGTAAGTTCGCTCAATAACAACCTCAAGCGGCAAATCGAGCGGATTTCAGTCGCAAAACCTGTTGAAAACCCGGAGCGAGTTATTCAGCGAACTTGTAACTCAGGACACTAGGATATCCCCTTTTCTTGCTTGCGTGTTGAGCGTGACGTACCCCTTGACCCCCCGGCGGTGGAGCAGGTCCATGACCTCGGGCAGGTCGGCAAGCTCGAAGTTCGTCGCCCTGGCCCGGGCATTGTGCCCCTGGACCCCGAAGTAGACCGCGTCGGCGCCGTTCTCGACGGCCGCGATCAGGCAAGTTCGGTCCCCCGCCGGCGACAGAAGCTCCGGCCTGGCGAGCTTCGGGAGCGGTTCGACGCGGCTGAGCGAAGCGGTCGACACGTCGGAGGTTCCTGGAAAACGAAGGTCGAGGCGGGAAGCCGACGCCCGGCCCGATGTCCGCGCCTTCCATTATCCTTGGCCCACCTCCGGGCGACAAGGCGAAGCCCCGATCGCGGGTCCGGTCGTTTTTTTGCAACGACGACTTTTTTTCGTTGACGCCCCCCGACCGCCCACCGTAAGCTGCCCTCATCACTTTCCATCGGCTTGATCCTCCGAGCCGGCTTCTCGCTCGAACGAAGCTCCACTCGTCCTGTTCCAATCCGCGACAACGAGAGTCGACGACCATGCGTCCCCCCCGGAAGCGTCGCCCCCTCAACCCGTCCGTCATGAACCTCGAGTCGATCTGGGCCGCCTCCAGCAT
>JAABUX010000861.1_pt1 | contig 48562 bp, 44 predicted proteins | sample 5561851 | NCBI WGS metagenome assembly JAABUX01 (sample SAMN10711883, study PRJNA513361) | rock metagenome | isolation source: Antarctica rocks | place: Antarctica: Victoria Land, Richard Nunatak red sandstone | collected 2016-01-03 | reverse complement strand
CCCGGCGACGCCGACGTCCCAGCCTCGGATGACCCGGCCTTTGCCGAGCGGGAACGAGAACGGCTGGCCTCGGTCGACCGAGCTGTCGAACTTCTTGCCATCGGTCAAGGTCCCGGTGTAGTGGACCGAGACGTTGTCGCCCGCCTTGGCCTCGTCACCCGTTCCCACGATGAAATCTTCGACCTGCGTTTGGAAATCAGCCACAAACTCGCCCTCAACAAGATTTCAGAGAAAGTCCCGGCACGGCCAGGCTCGCACCCGTCGAAGCCTCCGCGATCGCTTCGCGAGGTGGATGCATTAATTCTAAAGGGTTGCCGGCCCAGCGACAACCGGGCGGATCGCGTCGGACTCTGGCCTCGAACTTGCACTGGGGGAAACCGACGTTTGCAGATCACCGGATCGAACCGTGGCCTAGTCCACCGTGGTTCGCCCCTCCGCCAGCTCGACAAAACAACGGGAGTGCTTGCGATGAATCTGGTCCAGAGAGCCGTAGACGCGGTCGACATGGCTTCGACGCAAGTCAGGAAGTCCACCGGACTGAAGCTGCCGTACCGGTTGAGGCGCACGCCCAAGCCGAACCCCTTGGAGGGCTTCGCGCTCGGCCTGGTCGGCGCCAACCTCGGGCTGCTCGCCATGACGCTCTATCAAAACTACGCCGCCAAGCCGATCTTCGAGGCTTCGCCCGAATCCGACAAGAACCCGAGCGGCTCGCTCGACTCGATCTCGGCGGTCGGCAAGCAGCACAAGGAAGGGGAGTCGTCGACGGCGGCCCTCGGGCGGATGGTCCACGAAAAGATCACGGGCGAGGAGCCGAAGACCGACGAGGCCGCGAAAGCCTTGAGCTACGCGGTCCACTGGGGCTTCGGGATGCTGATGGGCGGCCTGTACGGGGCGCTCCGGAGCGGCAAGGGGTCGTCCGACCTCGGCGTCGGCCTGGCTTACGGGACGGGACTCTGGGCCATCGGCGACGAGCTGGCCGTGCCGATCCTCGGCTTGCAGGAAGGGCCGACCAAGGCCCCCAAGACCATGCACGCCAACCGACTGGTGTCGCACCTGCTCTACGGCGCCGGCCTGGCGATCGGGACCCAGGCGATCACCCACGTCTGGTCCAACGCCCGCTCCGGCAACTTCGACAACTTCTGGAACTTCGACGAGATCGGCGTCGAAGAGGTGGATTGAGCCTGGAGACTCAAGGAATCCGGAGCTTCGCCGGGACCGACCGCCCGGCCAGGTGGTAAATATAAGCGGCGACGGCGTCCAGGTCGGTCCGGCCGTAGATCCCGCCCCAGGCGGGCATGCTTGAGTCTTTGATCCCGTTTTCGAGGACGGCGACGACCTGCTCGGGGGCGTCGCCATACTTCCACTGGTCCTCGACCAGGTTCCGAGGCGCCGGGCCGGCCAAGCCTTTGGCGATCGGGCCGTCGCCTCGCCCCGAAGTCCCGTGGCACGACACGCATCGGAGCGTGTAGATCTCGAACCCCCTGGCCAGGACCGGGTCGCCCGCGATGTCGCTCGGCGGCGGCGGGGATGACTGGGCCAGCATGGCGAAGGCCAAGGCCCCCGCGAGCGAAAGCCCGACCATCGCGAAGACCACCCGAGCGAGGGCTCGGCGATCGGTCGGTTGCGGGGCGGAACTGGGGTCGGATGGAGTCGAGGACAAAGTGGACCCCTCGATGGGTGAAGCGGCCAAAATGGGCCGGGACGGGATTGGGCAGGATTGATGCCCTGGTCGATCCTTTGGATTTTAGGAGGGTCGGGAAGACCCGAGCCGCCCAAGATTTCCGTCGTCGGCTCGAATCGCCGGTCACGATCAACCGACTTGGCAAGAGCCGGGCCGATCGGGTGCAATAGGGCCAGTCGAACCGGAAGCGAAGCCGCTCCTCGGTGGGCTGGACCGTGTTTTCGTTGTTTCACCTCGGGAGTTTTTGGAATGCGTGATCGTATCGTGATGGGAGTGGTTTTCCTAGCCTTCGGGTCGGGCTTGCCGCTCCAAGCCGCCGACAATGCCCCGGGCACGAAGTCGGGGATCGACCGCGAGTTCGTCACAATCGAAGTCAGGCCGCAGGATGACCTGTTCCGCCACGTCAGCGGCAAGTGGCTGACGACCTCGCCGATCCCGCCGGACCGGTCGATCGACGGGTCGTTCAACCGGCTCCGCGACCAGTCCGAGGCCGACCTCAGGGCGATCATCGAGGAAGTCGCCACCAAAGGGGACAGTTCGCCCGACGCCAAGAAGGTGGGCGACCTGTTCGCCAGCTTCATGGACGAGGGCAAGGTCGAGGAGCTGGGGATCAAGCCGATCCGGGGGGACCTCGACCGGATCAAGGACCTGGACAGCAAGCCGGGCTTCCTCTGGCTGCTGGCCAACCTGAACCGGACCGGCGTGGAAGGGGCGTTCGGGATCGGCGTGAACACCGACGACAAGAAGTCGGACCAGTACATCGTCTCGATCAGCCAGGGCGGCCTGGGCCTGCCCGACGAGTCGTACTACCGGGATGAAAAGTTCCAGAAGATCCGAGAAGCCTACGTCCCGCACATCGCCCGGATGTTCGAGCTGGCCGGCTGGGACGACCCCAAAGGGTCGGCCGACAAGGTGATGGCCCTGGAAACCCGCCTGGCCAAGGACCACTGGGACCGGGTCAAGAGCCGGGACGCCACCCTGACCTACAACAAGGTGACCATCGCCGGGCTGAACAAGCTGACCCCCGGGTTCGACTGGGGCGCGGTCGCCGACGGGATGCAAGTCCCGGTCGGGCAGATCGCCGAGGTGATCGTCTCCCAGCCGACCTACCTCACCGCGCTGGCCGAGGCGGTCAAGGACGTCCCGCTCGAAGATTGGAAAGCTTGGCTCGCCTGGAACGTCCTCCGGGCGCACGCCCCGGCCCTGAGCAAGCCGTTCGTCGAGGAAAACTTCGCCTTCTACGGCAAGACCCTCACCGGCGCCCAGGAACTCAAGCCGCGCTGGAAGCGAGGCGTCGCCACCGTCGAGGGGGCTTTGGGCGAGGTGGTCGGCAAGCTGTTCGTCGCCAAGCACTTCCCGCCCGAGGCCAAGGTCCGGATGGACCAGCTCGTCGCCAACCTCACCGAGGCGTACCGCAAGAATATCCAATCCCTCGAATGGATGAGCCCCGAGACCAAGGGCAAGGCGCTGGAGAAGCTCGCCAAGTTCCACCCCAAGATCGGCTACCCCGACAGGTGGCGCGACTATTCCGCCCTGGAGATCCGCCGCGACGACCTCGTCGGCAACCTCAAGCGGGCCTCCGCCTTCGAGCTCGACCGGAACTTCAGCAAGCTCGGCAAGCCGGTCGACAAGCTCGAATGGTTCATGACCCCGCAGACCGTCAACGCCTACTACAACCCCGGGATGAACGAGATCGTCTTCCCCGCCGCCATCTTGCGCCCGCCGTTCTTCGACCTGGGCGCGGATGATGCCGTGAACTACGGAGGGATCGGCGCCGTGATCGGCCACGAGATCGGCCACGGTTTCGACGACCAAGGGGCGAAGTACAACGGCGACGGCAACATGGTCGACTGGTGGACCGACCTCGACCGCAAGGAGTTCGACGCCCGCTCCAAGAAGCTGATCCAGCAGTACGACGGCTTCGAGCCCGCCCAACTTCCCGGCCAGCACGTCAACGGCGCCTTGACCATCGGCGAGAACATCGGCGACCTCGGCGGCCTGACCATCGCCTACCAGGCGTACAAGATCGCCCTGGGCGACAAGCCCTCGCCCGTGCTCGACGGCCTGACCGGAGCCCAGCGGTTCTTCATCGGCTGGGCGCAGGTCTGGCGGACCAAGGCCCGAGACACCGAGGTGATCCGACGCCTGGCCACCGACCCGCACTCCCCCGCCGAGTTCCGCTGCAACGGCGTGATCCGCAACATCCCCGAGTTCTACGAAGCCTTCGGCGTCAAGGAAGGCGACAAGCTGTTCCTGGCCCCAAGCGACCGGGTCAAGATTTGGTAAGATCGGGGTCCGTCCCGGGCGATCGCCATCGCAACGATGGCGACCGCCCAACGGGATGCTTTCGGACAAAGATTTGGAGCGGTGTTGTTCAAAACGGGGGGCGATCAGATGATCTCGTTCAAAGAGTTTCTGAGCAGTCAGGAAGGACGCTTACGCGCCGAGCAGATCGCCCAGGATCAGGTCAACCGGAAGTGGATCGCCGCCGTGGATTCCTTGTTCAAGCAAGTTGAGGAATGGATCAAGGAGTTTGACCCGCATGGTCTGGTGCGGCTTGATGGCGGTCTCCTCGGGGACATCGACGAACAAGGAAACTTGAGAAATGTCGACGACCTGGGTCGTCTTGATATCTCGCTTGGAGATCAACACACACGACTTAGGCCCGCTGTCCATGAAGGGCTAGGGCCACGATGGAAGCCCGGAAACGGGACTTGGGCGGGCCGGGTTGACATGTTAGGGAACCCTAATGGCTATGAGTTGTACCGATTCCTCCACAGCGATGATCGAGAAGAATGGTATCTGCGAAGCACGCGCGATTACCAGATGAAGCGACTAGATCGATCGAGCTTCGACGCCGCGTTGGTGGACTTGTTTTCATGAGGACGCTCGGAGAAGCCTGGACCTGGTATGAGCACAACCGGACTTTGCTCAACATGATGGAGCGTTTAGGAGACCGATACTGGTCGGAACTCCCCTGGGATGGCAGGCTCGGCAACGATCACAGATTCCGGTTGCTCGAAGGCATCCAGGTCGCGGACATGGCCCGTGGAGTACTCGGGGAGTTCGACGACCTCGCTATATTCGTCATGTTTTCGGTGTTTGAGTCGATCGTCCGTCGCATGGTCGCGGAGGATTTGCAGCCTGAAGTCGCCGCCCTGAGACATGAGGCACTCCAGAAGTCGGCGGCGAAGCTGATGCAAAATATCGCCCAGGGTAGCTTCTCCAACAACATCCTCGAACTGTTCAAACGCAAAGGTCAACAACCGGATCATCAGCCAATCAATTCACTGGTTGAGGAAGTCAACCGGGTCCGCCACTACCGCAATTGGGTGGCCCACGGGCGGAAGGAGGCGGATCGGCCCAAGCCGATGTTGCCCAGAAATGCCTACGATAACATGCAAGCCTTCCTCGAACACATCCGCCGGCCCGGCTGACATGCCTTGATCTTCAGCCACAATCGTATCGGACCCTTGCGTCGGAAGCGTGGGGACTTGAGAATCGGGCGAACGGGGCGAGGTCGTGCGTCTCCCCCGGCATACGCCACAACCGGGGAGGCTTCTATTGCGTTACCATCAAATTAAGATCGGCCTGGTAGCAGCCTTGCTAGCCGCCATCGGTCACAAGGCGACCGACGCGGCCCCGCTATCGCCGCTGAGGGTCGTCGGCAACCACGTCGTCAACGACAAGGGCGAGCGCGTCAGGCTCCGGGGGGTCAACGCCGCTTGCCTGGAGTGGACCTCCGACGGCGAGGGGCACATCCTCGACACCATCAGGGTGGCGGTCCAGGACTGGCATTGCAACGTCGTCCGCATCCCGCTGTCTCAAGACCGGTGGTTCGGCAAAGGCCCCGAGCAGAAAGACGAGGGCGTCGCCTACCGGGCCTTGGTCAAGCAGGCGGTGAACGAATGCGTTGGCCTGGGGGCCTACGCGATGCTCGACCTCCACTGGTCCGACGCCGGGGTTTGGGGCCAGGTGATCGGCCAGCACGTCATGCCCGACGTCAACAGCGCCGCGTTCTGGAGCGACTGCGCCGAGGTCTACAAGAACCAGCCCGGCGTGATCTATGACCTGTACAACGAGCCGCACGACGTCACCTGGGACCAGTGGCTCAAAGGGGACAAGGTCACCGAGAAGGACTCGAAGACCAAGGTCGAGACGACCTATGAAGCGGTCGGCATGCAAGCTTTGTTCGACGCCGTCCGGGCCACCGGGGCCAAAAACCTGGTCGTCATCGGCGGGCTTGATTGGTCGTACAGCCTGTCGGGCATCCTCGACGGTCGGCAGATCGCCGATCCCGACGGCCAAGGGGTGATCTACGCCAACCATGCCTACCCGTTCAAGGGAGACACCGTCGAGAAGTGGGTCGGCAAGATGGAAACCGCCTCGAAGGTCCTGCCGATCATCATCAGCGAGTTCGGCAGCGACCCCGACGGCGGCGCGGGCCTCAACGGCGAAGCCTGGGTCCGCAAGGTCCTGGCCAACCTGAAATCGCACGACTGGGACTGGGTCGCGTGGGACCTCCACCCCGCCGCAGGCCCCAAGCTGATCCGAGGCTGGGATTACGCCCCGACCGACCACTTCGGGACCCCGGTCAAGCAAGCCCTGACGGAATCCCCCGCCGCTTCGACTCCGAAATCCGCCGCCATCGGGATCTTCGATGGGTACGGCGACGTCGGGGCGGTCAAGAACGCCGGTTCCGCCGAGTTCGACCTCGCCTCGAAGTCGTACACCTTGGCGGGCAGCGGCAAGAACATGTGGGCCACCCAGGACGCATTCCAGTTCGCCTGGAAGCAGGCTTCGGGCGACGTTTCTCTGGCGGCGGACATCGCGTTTCTGGGGCAAGGCAAAGACCCGCACCGCAAGGCTTGCCTGTTGATCCGCCAGAGCCTCGACGCGGACTCGGCCTACGTCGACGTCGCGGTCCACGGCGACGGCCTGACCTCGCTCCAGTTCCGCGACACCCAGGGGGCGAACACCCACGAGGTCCAGGCCAACACCACCAGGCCCGGCCGGGTCCAGCTCGACCTCCGAGGGGGCTACGCCGTGATGTCGGTCGCCGATGCCTCCGGGAAGCCGCTCGCGTTCTCGGGCTCCGCCACCCGGATCGGCTTCCAGGCCCCGTTCTACGTCGGGATCGGCGTCTGCTCGCACGACGACGACGCGACCGAGCGGGCCACCTTCAGCAACGTCGAACTGACCTCGGGGTCATCCGCCGCCCCATCATCCTCGACCAAACCCACGCTCTACAGCACCCTGGAAACCCAGACGATCTCGTCGACCGATCGCCGGGTCGTCCGCGTCCTGACCGGTCGGATCGAGGCACCCAACTGGACCAAGGACGGGTCGTCCCTGATCTACAACGGCGGCGGCAAGCTCCACCGGATCAAGGCGACCGGCGGCGAGCCCGAGCCGGTCGACCTCGGCTTCGCCAACCGATGCAACAACGACCACGGGATCTCCCCCGACGGCTCGACCCTGGCGATCAGCGACCAGACCCAGGGCGACCACAGGTCGAGGATCTACACCGTCCCGATCGGAGGGGGGACGCCCACCCTGGTCACGCCCAACGCCCCGTCTTACTGGCACGGCTGGTCGCCAGATGGCAAGACCCTCGCCTTCTGCGCCCAGCGCGACGGAGTGTTCGACGTTTACACGATCCCGACCTCGGGCGGTTCGGAAACCCGGCTGACCTCGACCCCCGGCCTCGACGACGGCCCCGAATATTCCCCCGACGGCAAGACGATCTACTTCAACTCCGACTGCTCGGGCCTGATGCAGATCTGGAGGATGGACCCCGACGGCTCGGACCAGAAGCCCGTCTTCACCGACGACCGGAACAACTGGTTCGCCCACCCCTCGCCCGACGGGACCAGGCTGGTCTACGTCTCGTTCGACAAGTCGGTCCAGGGGCACCCCGAAGACAAGGACGTCGAGCTTCGGATGCTGACCCTGAGCACCGGCAAGATCGAGACCCTCGCCAGGCTTTACGGCGGGCAAGGGACGATCAACGTCCCGTCCTGGTCGCCCGACGGCAAGAAGATCGCCTTCGTGACCTATCAGCGCATCCCTTGAGTTGAGCCGGTCGACCCTATGTTCACCCACACCGTCCTGTATGCCTCGCCATCCCCCGACGCCGTCGAGCGCCGAGGCCCGATCACCAAGGGGCAGGCGCTCGACCTGATCCGGACCTTCGCGTTCGAGCAGGAGGTCCGCAAGCACGACCGCGACCGCACCTTGACCGTGCCGACCTTGACCTTCCTTGATGAAGTCGACGGGTCGGAGTTCGCCGTCTGGTCGGCCGACGAAGGGCGGTACCTGATCTGGATTCCCGCCCTCTTCGCCCTGGCCGACAACATCCCCGGTCGCGGCGAGGTCGTCGAATGCTTGGCTTTGTTCCTCGACGGCGACCTCGAAGAACTCGAAGAACGGGTCGGCGAGTTGCGGGCGAAGTATTCCCCCTGAGCGGATCGGTAGCGTCTAGGTTTGCCGATCCGGTTCCGCTATTTTCAAGCCGTCGAGGGGAAAGGCGATCTGCCCCAATCCACTTCACGAGGGAAAGGACCGAGTCCGTATGAAACACCGGATCAGCCGACGCCAATGGCTGGGACAGACCGCCGCCTTGGGTACCCTGGCGACCATGGCGCCACGGGCGATGGCCCGCCGAATCGGCCCGAATGAAAAGCTCAACATCGGCGTGATCGGGACCTCGGGCCGGGCCTTGGGCAACATCAAGGGGGTCGAGGGGGAGAACATCGTCGCGGTTTGCGACATCGACGACAAGCTCGTCGACGTGGCGAAGGGCAAGTTCCCCAAAGCCAAGGCGTTCGACGACTTCCGCAAGCTGATCGAGATGCCGGGCCTGGACGCGGTCGTCATCAGCACCGCCGACCACACCCACGCCCCCGCCGCCGCGATGGCCTTGCGGATGGGCAAGCACGTCTACTGCGAAAAGCCGCTGGCGCACTCGGTGTTCGAGGCCCGGACCCTGGCCAAGCTCGCGGTGGAGGCCAAGGTCGCCACCCAGATGGGGACTCAGATCCACGCGGGCGACAACTACCGCCGGGTCGTCGAGCTGGTCCGGTCGGGTGCCGTCGGGCCGATCCGTGAAGTCCACGTCTGGCTCGGCTCGGCCAAGTGGGCCGGCGGCGAGCGCCCCGCCGAGACCCCGCCCGTCCCCCCTTCGCTCCACTGGAACCTCTGGGTCGGCCCGGCGCCGCTCAGGGCGTACCACCCGACGTACCTCCCGGCGAACTGGCGTCGGTGGTGGGACTTCGGCAACGGGACCCTCGGCGACATGGCCTGCCACTTCATGGACTTGCCGTTCTGGGCCTTGGACCTCCGCCACCCATCCACGGTCGAGGCCAAGGGGCCGAAGCCCCACCCCGAGACGACCCCCGAGTGGACCAAAGTCCGCTGGGAGTTTCCGGCCCGAGGGGAGATGCCCGCCGTCGCCTTGACCTGGTACGACGGCAAAGGCAAGCCCGAGGTCGTGACCGAACGAGGGGTGCTGAAGGGCTACTCCAGCGGAGTCCTCTTCGTCGGCGACAAGGGGGCGATCGTGGCCGACTACGACAAGCACGCCCTGCTCCCCGAGTCCGACTACCACGACTTCCAGGCCCCCACCCCGACGATCCCCTCGTCGATCGGCCACCACGCCGAGTGGATCGCCGCCTGCAAGGACGGCCGACCGACCACCTGCCACTTCGACTACTCGGGCGCCTTGACCGAGGCGGTCCTCCTGGGCAACGTCTCGTTCCGGACCGGCCAAAAGCTCGACTGGGACGCCGCCAACCTCAAGGCAACCAACTGCCCCGAGGCCGAAAACTTCCTCCACCGCGAGTACCGACCCGGCTGGACGCTCTGACATTGATCTTTAGCCACGGATGAAACACGGATAAGGCAATTCTATAAGATTTTTCTGATCCGTGTTCCATCCGTGGCTAATAAAAATCACCCGAGTCACTCCCAACGAAGGGCGCTTTCATGTCGCAACCGCTTCCCATTCGATCTCGCTTCTGGCTCGGCCTGCTCGCCGCTTCGATGGTCGGCAATGTCGCCCTGGCCCAGTCGGAGAAGCCGGCCACCGACAAGACCCTACTGTCGACCCAGATGCCTGCGGGGTTCTCGCCGCTGTTTGATGGCAAGACCTTGAACGGCTGGCACGGGATGGACACCTACGACATCCGCAAGCTCGACGCCATGCCCGAGGCCGAGCGCACCAAGCTGCTCGCCACCTGGACCGAGGACGCCAAGCGGCACTGGAGCGTCGAGGATGGCGTGCTGGTCAACGACGGCTACGGCAAGTTCCTGACCACCGACAAATATTACGGCGACATCCACCTGACCCTCGACTACAAGACCGTCGCCAAGACCGACAGCGGGGTCTACCTCCGAGGCTGCCCACAGGTCCAGATCTGGGATTCCACCGACCGGGAGGACAAGCGGAACCTCGGCTCCGAGAAAGGCTCGGGCGGGTTGTGGAACAACAGCCCGGGATCGCCCGGCAAAGACCCGATGGTCCTGGCCGACAAGCCGTTCGGCGAGTGGAACCACGTCGAGGTGATCCAGGTTGGCGCCCGGACCACGGTGCTCTTGAACGACAAGCTTGTCGTCGACCACGCCATCATGGAAAACTTCTTCGACCGCAAAGGCCCGCTGTTCGCCCGGGGGCCGATCCAGCTGCAAACCCACGGCGGCGAGATCCGCTGGAAGAACCTCTACGCCCGAGAGATCCCCGCCGACGAGGCCAACAAGATCCTCGCGTCGAAGGGGGGTAAGGGCTTCGAGCCGATCTTCAACGGCAAGGACCTCGAAGGCTGGGCCGGGCCTGTGGAAGGGTACGAAGTGGTTGACGGCTCGCTCCGCTGCAAGTCGGGCGCGGGCGGGACGATCTACTTCAACAAGGAGTACGCCGACTTCGTCGCCCGGGTCGAGTTCAAAGTCCCACCGGGCACCAACAACGGCCTGGCGATCCGCTATCCCGGCCAGGGGGACACCGCCTACGTCGGGATGTGCGAGTTGCAGATCCTCGACGACACCGCCCCCAAGTACGCGGGCAAGCTCGACCCCCGACAGTACAACGGCTCGGTCTATGGCGTCGTCCCCGCGACCCTGGGGTATCTCCGACCCCCCGGCGAGTGGAACTTCGAGGAGGTGACGGTGGTCGGCTCGCGGATCAAGGTCGAACTCAACGGGACCGTGATCCTCGATGCCGACGTGGCCCAGGCCAAGGACTTCATGGCCAATAGCCTCCATCCCGGCCTCCTGCGGAAGTCGGGCTACTTCGGACTCGCCGGCCACAACGACCCGGTGGAGTTCAAGGACATGATGATCCGGTCGATCCCCTGATCGACGGCCCGATCACGCTTGACTCGACCCGGGGCTCATCCGGGTCTCCGACTCCACGAAGGTGGCGATCCCGGGCCTCAACCAGCAATCCTACGTCTACCGCTACTCCTGGTTCTCCGCCTCACCCACCGCCACCTGCCTCGGGCAGTCGGCCTTTTCAACACCGACGGCACCCTGTCCCCCTCGGGTAAGCTTTACGCTCGGATGTGATCCAACTCCCAGAAGACGCTGGATCGCGGATCGCGAGGGATCTCCAATATTCCTTCACGATCCGCGATCGATTTTCGGGATGATTTGTTTTAAGGGATCAACCTCGAAAATGCCCCCGAAGATCAAAGCCCAAAATCGGCGAAATCATCTTGAGGGAATTCCCACGCACTTCTCGTCCCGGTTAGAATGTTGTAGGGTTTGAGCAAAGGGAGCATTTTGAACCATGAATCGGATCAACTACACCGAACTTTTGTACGCCAAACCTTCTCTCTGGGAAGGGTTTGCGCGAGTCCTCGATATCGGTGGCAACTTCAGCGACTATAACTATTCAAGCTCCGACGACGAGGCGGATGAGGTTGCGCTAGCCTCGGATTGGTACGCGGTCGGCGCCGATTTGCATCGCGCCATCAACCGTTACAAGGCGCGAGTCGATCGAGCTAACGCCGCCCATGAATGATTCGCCGCTACCTAAGTCGATGCCGTCAAATTTCCCCGCCCCACAAAACGCGCCGTCCGCCTCTCTAAACGATGCGGATGTGATTCTGCCCGATCTTCTTGATAATAAAGAATTTCGTAATTTTCTTCTTTACGAAAGAACTGTACGGAGTGGGCCGTTACCGGATCGGGAAACACTGCAAGGCTTGGTAGATATTTATCCTGACGCGGCGAAGATCATTTTCAGCGACTACCACGAGCAATCCGCGCACCGTCGCGAGTTGGAGCGACTCAGTATCACGACGGGAGCCACCCTAGCATTGCGTGGTCAACTCATCGGCGGTACTTTGGGAGGAGTTGGATTGATAAGAAGCTTTATCGTGGCTAGCTTGGGGCACGAATGGGCTGCTTCTGTAATCGGGACGGCTAGTTTGGTGAGCTTAGTTTCTGTTTTTGTGGTGGGTCGTGACCAACAAAAGAAGGAACGAATCGAAAAAGCCGCAGTGCAAGAGATGATCAAGCAAGGTGATCCGGTCGAAGATATCGAGAGCTCGAAATTACCAAACAAGCCTCGATCGAAACAATCTAAGAATCCCTCGAAACCGAACAAAGGCAAGCCAAGTTGATTGGTTCTGATCGCTGATCGCGATGAACTCGGATCGTGTTCTTCTCCGGTTGAAACATCGGTACCGACTGCACGCCGCCCAACTCGGACCCGAATTTGCTCTTGATGGCCAACCCAACGGGTTCGACGGATCAAGCACGACGCATCGAGGGGGCGGCTGGCTCATGTCATGGTCTTTCCGGATTGGTCGGATTGCGGGCATCCCGATTTTCGTGCATTGGACGTTCTTGATCCTCCTGGCCTGGCTAGTTTATGGCCATTGGGCGTCGGGCCACGACCTGGCGACGACGCTGGAAGGCGTGGGTTTCGTCCTGTCGATCTTCGGCTGCGTCGTGCTCCACGAGCTTGGTCACGCCCTCGCGGCCCGACGGTATGGCGTCCCGACCGCCGACATCACCTTGCTCCCGATCGGGGGGGTCGCGCGACTCCAGCGCATCCCCGAGCACCCTTTGGAAGAACTTGTCGTCGCCATTGCCGGACCGATGGTCAACGTCGCCATCGTCGGGTTGCTGCTCCTCGTCGGCGTCCGGTGGCCGGGTACCCCGGTCGGCGGTGGTGCCGGTGAAGATGGCCAGTTCCTGATCGCCGCGAGCTTCTTCCCGAAGCTCCTGAGCGTCAACGCCTTCCTCGTCCTGTTCAACCTCTTGCCCGCGTTCCCGATGGACGGGGGACGGGTCTTGCGGGCGCTCTTGGCGCTCAAGCTCGATTACGTCCGGGCGACCCGGATCGCGGCGTCGGTCGGGCAGTTGATGGCGATCGGCTTTGGCTTCCTCGGCCTGACCGGGAACCCAATGCTCCTCCTGATCGCCTTGTTCGTCTGGATCGGCGCCGAGGGGGAGGCCCGGATGGTCCAGGAGCGGGTCACCTTGCGAAACATCCCGATCCGGGCCGCGATGCTGACCGACTACAAGACCTTGAACCCCACCAGCACCCTGGGGTATGCCGCCGAGTTGCTCTTGGCCGGAGCCCAGCAAGACTTCCCGGTCACGGGCGAAGGCCAGCCCGACCGCTTGCTCACGCGACCCGCCTTGATGTCGGCCCTGGCCCAAGGGGGGCGTGATGCCCTGGTGGCCGACGCCCCGCTCCTGCCGCTCGGTCAGGTGGGGGCCGACGAACAACTCGGCCCGGCGGTGATCCGGCTCCGAGAAAACGGCGAGACCTGCCTCGAAGTGGTCGAGGACGGCCGACCGATCGGCCTCGTGACCACCGAGAACATCGGCGAACTCCTGATGGTCCGCGCCGCGCTGGCCGAAACGGATTCGAGCCGACCTAGGGCAATCGGTCGGGCCGAGCCGATCCCCGTCTAAGAGGGTGGACGAACAGAGTCGGGTCGATTAGGTTGGGTCACTTCCACCCCTTCTTCGACCCGTCTCGGGAACTGCCCCATGCTCGACTCGCGGATCGACCGATGGTCGCTCGTTCTTGGTTGGCTGGTCGCTGTCGGCGGGATCGCCCCAGCGTTGGCTTTGGGCGACACCCCGCCGGAGGAGCCGTTCGTCATCCCCAGGGATCGAGCCGAGTGGGACGCCCGACGCCCGGCGATCTGCAAGCAGCTTGGCGGAGAGATCCTGGTCAACGATCTCCCTGGGGGGTTCTCCGCCCGCTTCTCCGCGCCTGAACCGCTCAAGTCCCATCCCGGCGTGATCGTCGAGCAGGTCCATGCGGTGTCGGTTAATCCACACATCCAGTTGTTCGATGGGCAATTCTTGCGTCCCGATCGCCCCGAGGTAACGGGTCGGCTGCCGCTGGTCGTCCTGCTGGTCGCCCCCTGCCCTGCCGGTGCCCTGGCGACCACGCCCGGCTGGGATGGTCGCCCCCCGGCGATGGTGCTCCTTCAAATGGGCTTCGCGGTCCTACTTTTCGACGACCGCCTATTCGGCTCCCAGTTCGGCCACGACTTCCCGCTCCGGGCGGCCCTCGACGTGGCCCTCACTCGACCAACGATCGACCCAAACCGAGTCGCCGTAGTTGGCCTGGGCCAGACCGGGATGACAGGCCTTAGTTTGATGGCGCGGGACCCCCGGATCACCTGCGGGGTCGCCGCGATCGAAAGTCGAGCGGCCCAGGCTTCCGTCACTGCCTCGACTATGGGAGCCAGCGCGACGATGACCACTCACTATCAGGAACTCGCCGCCCTCTGCGCCCCGCGACCGCTCTGCCTGATGATCGGAGAACCGCTCCCACTCCCCCCTTCGGCCAAATCGGTCGGTCGCTTGCTGGAACGCGCGGCGAAGGGGACGTACAAGGTCTACGGCAAGGGGGGGACCGGCTTGACATTCAGCCTGTTTGGCGAGTTCGCCGGGCATGACAACATCGGCACGAAGCTCCAGTGGATGGCGGGCCTGGAACACCTCGACAAGCACCTCCGCCCCCAAGGTCCCACCCCCCTGGGCCACGCCCCCGAGCCCGAGCCGACCTTCGACCCGGGTGACGCCAAAGTCATGAACCTGACCGAAAGCGGGATCGCCGGCTGGTCGTCCGAGATGTCGTTCCGGGACACCACCTGGACCTGGGTCGACGGCGTGGTCGCCTGCCGCCCCGGCCCCCACGAATACGGCTGGCTCCGGTGCCCGGTCGAGGTCGACGACTTCCTCCTCCAAGTCGAGTGGAAGGTCCCCGAGCGCGGCAACGCCGGGATCTTCCTCCGGGCCAAGGCGGTCGACTGGGTCTTGCCGCCCTCCGAGGAGAACCGGCTCCGCGTCATGGCGCTCGGCCTGACCTGGCCGTCCCGGACCGGGCTGGAACTGCAAACCCAGGCCGACCCCGGCGAGGTCAGCCGCTACAGCACCGGCTCGCTCTACCGCCACGCCGGACCCAGCGCCAACCCCACCAAGCCCGACCAGTGGAACCGCTCCACCGTCCGGGCCAGAGGCCCCCGAGTCGAGGTCTGGAACAACGGCGAGCAAGTCCTCGACGCCGACCTCACCCGCTGCGGCGACACTTTGCCGAACCCCCCGCTCCGGGGCTACATCGGCCTCCAGAACCACGGAAACACCGCCGAATACCGAGCCATCAGGCTCAAGCGCCTGCCGCCCGAGTCGGAAGGAACTCAAGGCGCCGACAACAAGTCACCCGCCGTGACCCCGGTCGGCAAAGCGTCGAGGTAGGCGGAGACCAGGTCGCCGTAGGTTTTGGCCGGTTGGCCGCCGTGGTCGAGCGCATAGGCTCGCTCGGCCAGGTGCAAGCGAAGGGATTCGAATCGGTTCCTTGCCGCTTGGACCCACATCAGGAAGAAGGAAAACTCGGGTATCGCGTCGCGGCACTGGGAAGCGTCGGCCCAGGCCACCAGTTTTTCGGGATCGATCCGAGCCAGGCGGGAGGGCGTGGCGGCGTCGATGGCGTAGATTAGATAGCGGGGAGAAATGACCTGGGGGCGGCTATCGATCGGTCGCTCGGACTGAGCCAACTGGCCAGCGGTGATGAGCCGCAGAATTCTCTGGCTAAGCTTCGGTTCGTTCCGGAGGAAGTCCATCACCCCGAGGTACTCGGCAAGCCAAGCGACCGAATCGCCCGACCGACCAAGTTGGGGTCGCCGCTCGTTCGGGCGGTCGAGGTCGGCCCGAGTTTGGAAATATTCCATTCGGATCATGTCAGTGACCGACGACATCATCTGTCGAGACCTGGTAAGGTCGCCGACAGCTTGCCGAAGCAGTTGGGGCGTCACCCTCGGGTCGTCGACCCAGGCGATGACCTTGAGGGTCGCGGGGCCGAGGATCTCCCCTTCCATTGCCGCGAAGCCCAGCCCACCATGGCATCCGGCGTGGATACCCGAGCGGATGACGCCCCGGAAATAGGTCCACGCCCCCGACAGGTCGCCCTTGGCTTGCCGCCGCGTCGCCTCGAGCGTGCCCAGATATGCCAAGATCCGGAGGTCGCCGATGTCTATCAAAGGAGGTGCAAGTGTCGCCAGGTCGGGCTGGACCAGGGCCGCATCAGGGCGAATGGTTCCCCGCAGCCAGAGGGTGATCGCGGCACCGTTCGACTCGACGAACGACCGGACTTCGGGGCTCGCCCGGGTCCAGTCCCAATCCTTGCCGGCCCTTTGAACAAGGACGGACAATGGAGCGACTTTCGGGTCCTTGATCAACAGTTTGGCGGCTTGGGCGTAAAGCACCATCGCGTTGTCGGTGTCGGCCAGATTGACATGGCCGTACTTCGCCAAGTCGAACGGCTCGGGAGCGTCGGGTAGTTGCCATAACGCCACTTCCCGACCGACCAAGACCCCGCCCACGCTCAAGATCAACGCATAAAGCAGGAGCAACGCCAGCCGACGACGCCCCCTGGCACGCTCCAGCCATGTCAACGGGGCGATCAGCAGGTCGAGCCAATGGATCTGGGCCATCTCGGTTCCTCCGTCTACTCCGCCCAAGTGACCGCCCGGGTCGGACCAAGCTCAAGGGGCCGCCAGCAGGTCGCCCGCCAAGGTTCCCGGGGGGAGGGCGTCGAGGTAGGCGGGGAACAGGTCGCCGTAAACCCTCGGCGGCTGACCGGCGTGGTCGTGTTGGAAGATCCGCTCGGCCAGGCGGAGCCGGAGTTTGTCGAGGAGTCCTTCGTTGGCCTGAACGAAGGTCGAGAAGTAGGTGAAGTTGGGCATGACGACCCGACAACCCGAGGCCTCGGCCCAGGCGACCAGTCTTCGAGGGTCGATCCGGGCCAGGTTCCTCGGCGTGGCGGTGCCGATGGCGTAGATTGCGTATCGGGGGGAAATCATGGGGAGGCGGGTGTCGGCGGGGCTGTCGGACTGGGCCAACTGTCCCGCCGTGATGAGCCTGAGGATTTTCTGGCTCCTCCTCGGCTCGTTCCAGAAGAAGTCTCGGGCCCATGACACCCCGGGGAGGTGGTTGTACCAGAGGTTGGGGTCGCTCGGCTCGACCTGCCAGGCCAGCCATCGGCCCGGATCGGCGAGGGCGGACCGAGTGGAGAAATACTCGACCCGGATCGCGTCGGAGGGCAACGACGCGAGCGACCGGCACTCGGCGAGGTCGGCGAGCGCCCGTCGGAGAAGCTCCGGAGTCAACCTCGGATCGTCCGCCCAGTCCAGGGCGGCGGGGATGGCCCGTCGGAGGATGCTCGACCCGAACAACGAGGGGTTCATCCCGGCATGTCGCCCGGCATGCAAGCTCGACCGGATCGCCCCTCGATGACAGGTCCAGGCCCCCTCCAGGTCGCCCGAGTCGTGCCGCCTCGTCGCTTCGACGATGCCGAGATAGCTCAAGATCTGGAGGTCGGAGATGGCCTCCAAAGGGGTCGAGACCGAGAACCGCTCGGGCTGGACCGAGAGCGCGTCGGGGCGTCCGGTCCCCTCCAACCAGGCCTCCAGCGCCGCCCGATTCGACCCGACCCAGGCCCGGACCTTGGGATCGGCCCGCGCCCAATGCCACTGCTGCCCCGCCCCCTTGGGCAAGCTCTCGAAGACAGTCGGGTCGAAGACGAGGAGCTTGGTGGCCTGCTTGTAGAACACCATCGCGTTGTCGGAGTCGGCCAGGTAGACGTGGCCGTACCGAGCCAGATCGAACGGCTCGGGGGCGCCGGGCAGTTGCCAGAGCACCGCCTCGCGGCCGACCAAGACCCCGCCCACAACCAGGATGGACGCATAGAGCCAGAGCAATGCCAGCCGACGACGCCCTCGGGCACGCTCCAGCCAGGTCAGCGGGGCGAGCAGCGCGTCGAGCCAATGGATTCGTGCCACCGAAAAGGCCCCCACGTCCGGATCATTGTCGTACCTTGGCTGAAGATCAGATTACCGAGTCGCGGAGGTTGAGACAAGCGTCGGACTTCAGCGAGGCACCAGCTTGAAGGCGATCAGGTGGACGCTCCCGCCGGATCGGTTGGCGACGGCGATCAAGGCTCGACCCGGAGCGACCGCGAGGCCGACGGGTCGGGTGGCGGAGAGCTTGGCCCGGCCCCCGAGCAGGGGGAGGCGGGCATGGGGAGCGTCGTTGGCAGCCCCAACGGGGAGAAAGGCCAGGCCGGAGTCGAACGGGAGGGTGTAGGCCCAGTAGTCGGGCTGGCCCGCTTGGTGGATGGCGACGACATCGCCCGCGCCGCCCCGGACGGGGCGCGAGGTCGGCTCGGCGTCGGGGCGGGGTTGGTGCCAGAGGAGTTCGTCGCCGTCGTCGGTGGCGAGGAGTCCGTTGTTGGGGTCGAATCGCAGGGCGTCGGGGCGGGACGACTCGGGCCAGGGGCGGCGGGCGATCACCTTTGGGGCGGCAAGATCCCGCAAGTCGAGCCAGACGACGGCAGGCTTGGGGGCGACGATCGAGACGGCGGCGACCTTGCCATCGTCGGTCAATGCGAGCCGACCGGGGTCGCCGCCGAGGCCGTCGAATTCGACTCGGGACTCGACGGGGGGATCGGCGGGGTTTCCGGCGAGGTTGTAGGTCGTCAAGGCGGGCAGCGGGCGCTTGGGGTCGCCTTCGCCCCGGCCCGAGGTCAGGACGAGGAGCCGGGGGGCGTCGACGGGGCCGACCAAGGCGCAGTCGTCGGGGTAGAGTCCGACCGGGTGCTTGGGTGTCACCGACCGCCCTTGGAAGTCGAACGCTTCCCACCAGCCTTCGGCGACGTGGCGGGCGTCGTTGCTCGGGCGGCTCAGGACGTAGAGCCGACTTGAGCCCGCAGCGAGGGCGACCGGGCGACCGCCGACGGGGATGTCGGCGACGAGGTCGAGGCCGTTGGTCGGCGTGACCCGGTAGAGCATCACCCGGTCGTAGCGCGGGCAGGTCGCGGCGAGGAGGTTGCCGCCATCCAAGAACACCAATCGCTCGGCCCTCTGGTGACCGGTGGCGACCCGCGCGACCTCCTCGGCGTGATACGGTCCGAAGTCGACCTCGGGCTTTTGCTTGCCCACCCAGACGAGGCCCCCGGCCAATCCGCCCCCCAGCACGCCCACCACCGCCAGGGCGATCAACAAGCGGGTGGCGACCTTGCCCGCCCGTCGGGAATCGGCGCGATCGGGCGTGTTCGCCTCGGGCTGATCCTTGGCTCGACGGAGTGTTATCTTCGGCTCGGTCCCACTCATGAGGCGAGCCAGGTTGTTCCGGTGCCGAAGGATCAACAAGCCCATCAAGCCGATCGACGCGACGCTCAAGGCGACCTGGTTCCGTCCCCAAGAGTCGATAACTCGGGCGAAGTGGACGGCGATCCAGACCAGACCGCCGACGAGCGACGACACCGAGACGTACCGCGTCAAGCCCAGGGTCAGCCCGAATCCCGCCGCCGCCGAGGCGCTGGCGACCGCGTCCAGGGCCGAGACCGCCCCGAGGCTGGTGGCGACCCCTTTCCCCCCCTTGAACCCGAGGAAGACCGGGAAGTTGTGCCCCAGGATCGTCGCCACCGCGACCCCCACCGGCAAGTCGGGCCAGGTCGAGCCGACCGCGACGGGCAGGAAGCGGGTCGGCAAGAAGCCTTTGGCGAAGTCGAGCAGGAACACGGCGACGAAGAAGCGGAAGCCGAGGACTCGCCCGACGTTGGTGGCGCCGATGTTGCCCGAACCGACGGTCCGGATGTCGACTCCGCCGATGCTTCGGGCGATCAGGTAGCCGAACGGGATCGACCCGATCAGGTAGGCCAGGGCGAGCGGCATCGCGTCGAGGAAGAAGTTCATCGTCATGCGGGTCCGTGGGCGGGGCGAGGCATCACTCTCAACCTTGAAGATTTGCCGATTAGTCCCCGGGTGCCACGGCGTTGCTACTCCAACCCGTGCCCTTCGAGCCCGATCGAGCCTCACGGGTTGGAGTAGCAACGCCGTGGCACCCAAAACCCATTGTCCTCGGCAAACTCCGGAATTGACAACTACTTCCGTTGAGCCGAGGCGGCGATCGAGAAGTGGGGGCTTGGCACGGTCGTTCCCAGGAACTCCCTCCGGCGAGCCTCGAACACCTCGTTGGCCAGGGCGTAGTCGTCGTGGCGACCGATGTCGAGCCAGTAGCAAGGCTCTTTATAGCAGTGGACCGGCTTGCCGTCGTGCCTCATCGCCTCCAGGAGGTCGGGCATCTGCAACACCTGACCCGGCGTGAGGTAATCCCAGGCCGACGGGTCGAGGATATACAAACCCATGCTGACCTGGAACGAAAATTCGGGCTTCTCGCGGTAGTTGGCCAGGACATGCGGGTCGTCGCCGAACTCCAGGACGCCGAAGTCGACCTTGACCTCGCGAGGGTACGACGCGATCGTCGCCGAAGCTCCCCGCTCCAGGTGGAACCGGTACATGCTCGCCATGTCGAGCGTCGTCAGGATGTCGCCGTTGATCACCAAGACGGGCGCACTCGGGCGGTCGATCAGGGTCAGGCCCCCCGCCGTCCCGAGCGGCGAGGTTTCCCGCCGATAGGTGATCCTCGTCCCGAACTTGCGCCCATCGCCGAAAAACGCCTCGATCAGCTCGGTCAAGTAGCCGGTGATGACCGTGACATCGTCGAACCCGAACCGGGCGAGTTGCCGCAAGACCACTTCCATGATCGGCAGCGGGTCCGCCTCGCCGATCGGCATCAAGGGTTTGGGCAAGACCGCCGTGTAAGGGCGGAGCCTGGTCCCCTTGCCGCCCGCCAAAAGGATCGCCTGCATCGGGTTAGGGCTCCTTCCCTGAGAAGAGATATGAGACACGGATGGAACACGGATAAGATTTATTATTCTTTTCTTCTTATCCGTGTTCCATCCGTGTTCCATCCGTGGCCGCTTTGATGATTTGGCTTACCAGCCGCAGACCATCGCGTTGGTCACCAGTCGTCGCCGGGGTTGCGTTCGGCCCGCACCTCGGGCCTCGGCGACCTGTTCGAGGACGGCGACCAGGCGGGTGACGTGGCGGTCGATCGACTGCTCCTGGCCGAGCCTGGTCGCGGCTTCGGCCATCGCTGATCGGCTCGGCTCGTCGGTCATCCGGTCGAGGGCGTCGGCCAGTTTGTCCAGCGCCCCGGGGTGGGGGATGACGAATCCTTCCTTCCCCGGGGTGACCTGCTCCCCCGCGCCGTTGCAGGCGGTGGTGATCACCGGGAGGCCGCACGCTAGGGCCTCGAAGACGACCAGCGAGCACGGGTCGTAATAGGTCGGCGACACGAAGAAATCCGCCGAGTGGAAGCAAGGGCGGATATCCGGTCGGAAGCCGAGGAAGTGGACCGTCGACTCCAAGCCGAGCTTGCGGGTCAGCCCTCGGAACGGCTTCGGCTTGCCCCCCCCGCAGGCGACCAGGTGGATCGCCCGGGCGTTCGGGTCGCGATCGAGGCGGAGCCGGAGCGCCCGCAGGAGTGGGCGCAACCCTTTGAGTTCGTAGTTGTGGCCGACGAACAGCGCGACCGTCGCGTCGGTGGCCAGGCCAAGCTCGCTCCTGAGGTCGGCTCGCGCCCGCGCCGGATCGTCCAGGCCCAGGCGACCGGGATCGATGGCATTGGGGATGACGCTGATCCGCTTGGGCGCGACTCCGTGGTAATGCTCCAGGTGCTTCCGGACCATCTCCGACACCGCGACCACCCGCTTCGCCCCAAGCTCAGGGTCGTACTGGCGGGCTTCGATTGCGCCATAGACCCACGACTTGGGGTTGATTTGCTTGCCGAGGCGATACAGCCCGCGCCGGAAGGCGCCGGGGAACCGCCGGGCGTTGTGGTCGAGGCTGGCGCCGTGGACACCCCCTTGGGGGATCAGGACGTCGTGGTGCCAGGTGTTGATCAGGCCGACGCTGGCGTCGAACTCGCGGTTGGCTTCGGCCAGGCGCAAGGCCCGCTCGGAGTTCCGGGCGAAATTCCAGGTCTTCCGCCAGCCGAACCACCCCGGGGCCGCGACGGCGTGGAACCGGGCTTCCGGCGGGAGCGCCCCGGCTCGGCACGACTCGGCATAGACCGCGACCTCATGCCCGAGCTTGACCAGTCGGTGGACCAGGTCGACAACGTAGGTCTCCGCCCCCCCCTTGTTCGGGTCGATCCTCCGGAAGTTGATCGCGATCCGCATATTTGAGGGTCCTGTAGGTGGTGGGGTCGAGGAGACATTACGATCCCCGGCGAATCCCCGGACGGCGGATGGCGAAAATCAACACCGTCGGAAGACGCTCGGTTGGGTTTCTTGGCCTCGGAGTGAACCGCAAAAAAATCTCTTCTCAATAAGCTCTTATCCGTGTTCTATCCGTGCCTCAATCATTCCCGGTTGTGCTTACCATAGAGCGCGGCCTTGCCCCGGATCAGGCGGGCTTCGACCTCGGGGAGGCGGAGCCGCATCCGGCGTCGGTAGTGCTTCCAGAAGCGGAGCCGGTCTCGGTCGTCGACCCCGACGACGCCCTCGGTCGAGTACAACAACTGGCCGAGGTCCTTGCACCGCCAGCGGACCTTCGACCAGCGGTGGATCGCCAGGCGGTGGAGGTCGATCAGGCAGAGGCGTCGACCGTCATCCCCCGGCTGGAACCCGCCCGAAGGGAGGAAGAAATGGCAGAGGTACAGGTCTTTGTGGAACGCGCAAGCGGCATGGAGCCGGGCGACGATTTGGGCCATCTCGACGATCAAGGCCCGCTTGAGCCGCTCGAAGGCGACCGGGTCCATCGAGGCGGCCAGCGCGGGGATCGCCTCGTGCAACGGAGCCTGGTCGAGGAGTTCGGCGACCATCAGGTAGCTTTGCAACCCGCCCCACGGGCCGATCCGCTCGCCGACGGCGACGACCTCGGGCACGTTCACCCCCAACCTCCGGGCCGACTCCAGGTGCGCCCACTCCGCCGAGGCGGGCGAATACCGCCCCGAAGGATGCACCAGCGCCCTGATCCGGTCCCAAAGCGGCAACCGATAATGCCGCTTGAGGTAGACCGACAGCGGAGGAAGCCCGGGCGAAGCGGCATCGAACCGGATTCGGGCCGTCGACCGCCCTTGCTTGCGGTGGTGGCGGTCGCCCCCTTCCAGCGCCATCACCGAGGCGTCGAGGTCGCTCGGCAGGTTCGCCGCGAGGCGAGCGTCCCGCCAGCTCCAGCGCGAGCCTCGGATCAAGCGAGTGGCGAGGTTGCCCGAATGCCTGGCGGCATCGGAAGGGGTGGCGATCGTCATGGTCGAATCCCTTCCCAGCTCTTCGGCGGGTCGAAGCGGTAGACCTTCACCCCCGTCCCCCGGCCATCCTTGCGGCCCGGGAACTCCGCCACCGGCTCCCCGGCATACGCGAGCATCGCCCGCAACGTCGCCGCCCGACGACTCGGGGCCGACAACTCATCAGCGCCCACCACGACGTATTTGAGCTGCTTGTCCGACAAAGCCTGGCGGACGTGCCAGTAGTCATAGCCGGGAATCCCCCGGACGAACGACGCCCAGCCTCGGGTGTCGAGGACCTTCGCATCCGGCTCGGCGCGATCTCGGAGCCAACTTCCCGCCGCCAGGTGCCCCCAACGGCTCGGGTGGCCCGCCTTGGTCTGCGCGGTGATCCCGATCGTCGCCAGGATCGACAGTCCGACAAACGCGAGCCGACGCCCCAACCGGGGGGTGACCGCCCATCGCTTCGCGAACCCATCGACCCAGAGCAGGATTCCACTCGCCGAGAACGGGATGGTCACGACGATCAGGCTCAAGGCATGCCGACCCGACAGGTAGCCCAGGGTCGTCGCGTGGCGGATCGCGATCGCGGCGAACGCGACCAGATAAACCAGGATCAACCGCTTGCCGTCGCCCGAACCTTCGACCGAACGGCCCCAGAACACGCCGAGGATCGCGACCGGGACGAAGAGGAAGGTCACCCCTTCGGCCCACTCGCGGCCGAGTTGCTTGCTCGACGCGAGGACATCGTTCCGAAGCGTCGAGGCGTCCCCCTCTTCCTTCGGGGTGAAGTCGAACCGAGGGTCGTTCAACCCCTTGGGGAACTGCGGGCCGAGCTTCCGGGGCGGGTGCGAGTCCAGGCCCAGGGCCGTCGACCACCGGAGCGACAGCTTCTCGGACAGCTCCCCTTTGACGACCGCATAGCCGCCGACGAAGACCAGGACGGCCGCCGCCATCGCCGCCAACCGACCCGCCAACGCCCACTCGTCCGCCCAAGGTCGCCAACGGATCGCGCCCGCTAGGGCGACCATCGGCGGGACCAAGGCGACCTCGGGCCGGGTCCAGAACCCCAAACCGGCGAACACGCCGCACCCAAGTGCCGCGAGCCAAGACCGGGTCCGCAGCGTCGCCTCTCCGCAAGCCAAAGCGGCGACGGTGAAGCCCAGGGCCATCGCGTCGGACAGGGTTTCATGGCCGATGGCGTTGGGGAACGGGAGCAACGCGAACAGGAACACCGCCAAGGTCGCCGCCCGGTCGCCAAACATCCGCCGGGTGAGGTTGAACAAGGGCCAGAGCAGGAGCACCGAGGCCAGGGCCGAAACCCCCTGCGCCGCCAGTCGCCAGGCGAGCGGACCGTGCCCCAAGATCAAGGCGAGCGGCGGCTCGACCAGGGCGATCGCCGCCGAATAGAGCGGGTGTTGATCCGAGCTTCGGACCACTTCGACCCAGGGCTGCGACTGGAACTCGCGGGCCACCCTCAGGAATTTCAATCCGTCCTGCGCCGGGAGCGGCGTCCGGGCCATCCCCAAGCCATGCAAGGTCGCCGACAAGGCGGCAACCGCCAGCAACCACCGTCGAGTCGACATCCCGCCCTCCCTGGCTGGATCGGTCCATCCATTGCTGCGTCATCTGCGGGCAGGCCGGGAACATCCGATGTTCCGGAAGCCAGGGCCGCATTATACGAGGTCGCCCCGAGGGGTCAATCCCGAGGAACGCTCGCTCAGAGGACGGGTTGCCTCTCGTTGAGATTCGCTGTTCAGGGCCGGGACATGAGTTAGAATGAGACTATGGTTGCCTCAACGCCCCCAGGAGAAACGCCGTGGCAACGCCGAAGTTCAAGATCGATCGACCAAAGTTGAAGAAAGAACGACCCAAGCCCTCCCCTCCGGTCCCATCACTGAAACGAAAGATTCGAGACGGCGAGGCTATCATAATTTCGTCGTCAGAAGATCGGTTCGTCCAACTCCCTCCTCGGACCGCAACTCGATCGAACAAGGGGGCACTTGCCCGGCCACCGCGTTCGACAGATGCACCAACGACCGAGAAGCGGAGTCGCTCGGCGATCGAGCGACGGAGAGCGACGCTCGAACTCGCCAGCGACGTCCTTGAGTACCCCGGCCAGTGGCTGAGGACTCCCAACACATCCTTGGGGGACAGAAAGCCGATCGACCTGATCGACACGGATGAGGAAGAAAAAGTCTACAACCTCCTCAATGCCGTCGACCAAGGTTTGTTCTGATGAAAGCGAGTGCTTGCGCCAAATTGACCCGTCGTCCGCTCACGGGACACTGGTTTCGGGCCTTGCGGTTGAAACACTGGACGACCCGACTTTCAAGCAGCCACTCGGCCATCTCTCCGTCTCGCTTCAGTTCGGCGACTCCGACAAAGCCTCGACACCGGATCGTCTACCTTGGCGAAAATCATCAAGTGGCAATCCACGAAGTCGGCGCGCTCCTCGGCGATCCGTCCGCTCCGGTTTCCAACCCGAAAGGTTCCTGGGCGATCCTGAGTTTCGAGGTCATCTTGAACCAGATCGTCGACTTGACCGACTCGACCCAGCAAAAAATCATCAGCACGAATACCTCGGAGTTGAACGGGAACTGGGTCAATGCCTCTGGCGTGTCGCCCACCCAAGAGTTGGGGGATTCGCTCTTTGGTCTCCTTGGGCTTGAGGGTTTTCTTTTCAACTCATCAAAAGTTAAAGCAAAGGGCCTTGCCATCTTTCCCGAAAAGTTGGGTTCGAGCAGTGCCGTGAAGTTGATCAACGAAATCACGATGAAAACCGAGCTTTTGGATTAGTCCACGACTCTGGTCCACCATCACCCAAGCCGATCCCCGGACGAGAGGCCAGGACCGAAGGTCCAACCGACCCCGGCACGGATATATCGCGGGCCACGCTCGCCCAGAGGTCGAGCAAGCTCTGTTCCCAACCGATCCGAGGGGACCAGCCGACTTCGTTGGTGATCCGGGCGATGTCGGCCCTGGAGTCGGTGGGGCCGGTGGGACGACCGAGGGTTGGGTCGAGGACGACCGAGACGGGACGGCCACTCAGGGCGATCAACCGGTCCAGCCCGTCGCCGACCCGGTGCGATTGGCCGGTCCCGACGTGGTAGACCCGCCCCGAATCGCCTCGGCTCGCCAGCGCGATCAGGGCTTCGGCCACGTCTCGGGCGTCGACGAAGTCGCGGGCGGCGCCGAGGTCGCCGACGGTCAGGGTGATCGGCCCTTGCCCTTCGGCCAAGCTTCGGGCAAACCGGCCTAGGGCTTGCGAACGGGGCAACCCCGGGCCAATCGGGTTGAACACGCGGGCGACGACGACCTCCAATGGTGGTCGAGCCACCAGCCCCGCCGAAGTCGCCAGCCACTTGCTCAGGCCGTAAGGGTCGGCAGGGCGACAGGGCCAGGTTTCGCCAACGGGCAAATCCTCCACCGGGACCGGCCCCAGCTCGCCCGCCGAACCGACCAGGACGACCCGGACGGGCTGATTCAAGCCTCGGAGGGCGTCGAGCCAATGAATCGTCGCCAGGGTGTTCCCCCGGTAAAACTCCTCAGGTCGGGCTGGAGGGGTTCGCCCCGCGAGGTGGAAGACGAAGTTCGGCCGCAACTCGCCCGCCGCCCGAGCGACCTGATCGGGATCATCGAAGTCGGTCGATACGAACCGCCCCGACCAGCCGACCGGGGCCTTTCGCCCGACGGCGACCACTTCGATCCCGGCTCCGAGCGCCACGCCCAGCCGGGCCAGGAGGTGCGAGCCGAGGAACCCCGATCCTCCCGTGACGACCCAGACCGGCATCAATTCGCCTCGACCCAAGGGTTGGAGATCAAACCGCTTCGACCCGCTCGCCGAGCGGCTGACGACCGAGCAGGACTCGCCGGGCGGCCTTGAACACCGCTTCCGGTGAAAGGTCGACGAGGCATCGGTGGTGGTTTTCGAGGCAAACGGGCTTCTGGCAAGGGCCGCAAGGGACCGGGTGGTGGAGGTGGAGCGACCGAGAGTGGTGGGTCAAGGTCCAGGCGATGTCCGTCGGGCCGAAGAGGCCGAGCGTCGGGACGTCGAAGCCGACGCCGAAGTGGCGGGGGCCGCTGTCGGTGGTGACGAGCAGGCTCGATCGCCGGATGCACGCCTTGGTCAAGCCGATGCCCATCGGCTCGTCGGCCAAGCTGACGACGGCGGGGCGGTCGGCAAGCTCGACGATCTTCCGGGCCGCATCCCGCTCGCCGGGGCCGCAGACGACGAGGATTCCGCCGACGTCGGCCTCGTCGACCAGGCGACGGGCCAGGGTGGCGAAGTGGGCCTCGGGCCAGCTTTTCGCCGGTCCGAACGCCCCCCCGGTATTGAAGGCGACGACGGGGCGACCCTTCGGCAACCCCAGCTTGAGCCAGGCCCGGTCGGCGGCGAGTTCGTCGTCGGCGGTGGTGTGGAGGTCGAGCCGGGGGCCGTCCCCCTCGCATCCCAGGGCTCGTGGGATCGCCAGATAAGCATCGACGATCGGCGAAGGGGCGAATCCCCCTCGGTCGTCTCGGATCGGCTCCAATCGGTCGGTGAGGAGCCAACTGCGTCCGCCTCGGGCATAGCCGACCCGCCGCTTCGCCCCCGAACCGAACGCCATCAGCGCCGACCGGACCGAGTTGGGGAACAGGACGGCCAGATCCCCCCGCTCGCGGCGGAGGCGACCCAGAACCGCGAGCGACCGTTCCTCGACCCGAGGCGACCTAGGGTCAAACTCAATCCGGTCATCGAACCAAGGCCCACCGTCGAGCGTCGCCGCGATCTTCGGCTTGATTACGGCCACGATCCGGGCGTCGGGGAAGCCGAGCCGGATCGCCCGGAAGCTCGGGGTGGCCATCGCCGTGTCGCCGACCAGATTCGGGCAGAAAACGAGGATCGTCATCGAGCACTCGGAAAACTTGAACCACGGATGGAACACGGATCAGAGAATAAGAATTGCTTTTTGCCTTATCCGTGTTCCATCCGTGGCTCACAATTGAGCCTGGCCGCGACCGCCGCGTGGAGCAAGGGAATCATCAGCTCGTGGTGGCCAGTCAGGGCGATCCCCTCGGCTCCGGGGCGCTGGAGGACGTTGAGGAGACCTCGGTACTGCTGGTTGAAGTCGAGGTTGGCGGTGGTCAGGCCGTCGAGCGACCGTCCGAGATTGCGGACCATCGCGACGGCCTTTAAAAAGACCTCGGGCAGGACCACCGCGCTCCCGAGGTTGAGCCAGACGCCGCCGCTCATCCGGGAGATGACGTTGGCGAGCTTTCGGAAGTCGGCCAGGGTGGCTTGCCCCAATGCGGCCCCGTCGAGGTCGGGGGTCATGTGGACGATGTCGGTCCCGACCGCGACGTGGACCGTCAAGGGGACCTCGGCGCGTCGAGCGGCGACCAGCAAGCTACTCTCCAAGCCCGGGCCGCCCGCTTCGATCACCTCGTCGCCCAAGGCCGCTCCGAGGCCAATGTTCTGGCGGGCCGCTCGGTCGCAAGCTTTGGCGAAGTGGCTTGAAGTCTCGCGGGCGAAGCCGAACGTCCCGGCCATCAGTCGGGGGCCGACATCCTCGCTGGTCCGTCCGCTGATGGCGAGTTCCAGGTCGTGGATCGCCGCCGAACCGTTCAGGGCCAAGCCTTGGAGAATCCCCCGGTCGATCCAGTCGATCAAGAACGGGGCGCACCCCGTCTTGACGACGTGCCCCCCCAGCGCGGCGACGACCGGCGAGCCGGACTGGTGAGCGTCGACGATGGCGTCTCGGAGCCGCTTGAGACCTCGGGCGGCAAGGACGTCAGGCAAGGTGTCGAACCAGTCGCCCATCCCCGAAGTCGCGCCCGGCTTGCCCAGGTGAGCGAGGTGGACCTTGCTCGGGCGGTCGGCCAGAGGTTCGTAGCGGAGGGCCTCGAGGTCGAGTTCAAGGTCGGCGAAGTCCAGTTCGGCGATGTCGAGCGGTGGTGTCACTGTCAGGGCATCCTTCCCTTTGATACCAATCCCAGAAATTCATTGCACATTTCAAATTGCAGATCGCAAATCGCAAAGCAATTGAATCGTTTGTGATTTGCGATCTGCAATTTGAAATGCGTTGAAAATACTAGGAATGCGTATGATACGAATCCTCGAAGATTCTCAGCATGGCAAATTGCGGGATTGCAGATCGCAAAGTCGGACATCCGAATCCTTCGCAATCTGCAATCCCGCAATTTGCCATGAGTTCCGAGCATCATCCCCCAGGTAAGATCGCCGCGAGCGCCCCCTCGACGATCTCCGATCCTTCGATCAGGTCCCAGCCGATCCGGACGGCGCGGAGGGGCGTGGGGCCGAGGGCGTTGGCGCGTACCTTGACCAAATCCTTCTGGGTGGTCAAGGCCAGGTCGGCGCCCAGGCCGCGAACCCATTCGGCCAAGCTCGCGACGTCGGACCCGTTGTAGTCGTGGTGATCGGGGAACGCCCGGAACCCGACGACGTCCGCGCCGAGGTTCGCCAAGGTCCGGCGGAACCCCTCGGGGTTGCCGATCCCACAAAACGCCGCGACCGACCGCCCTTCCAGTTCGGCCAGGGGAAAGGTCTGCCCGCTCGCGTCGATCAAGCCGAGAGGAGCGTGGCGAGCCTCGGCCCAGCGCAAGGGGCCGGCGGCGCGCTCGGCCTCGGCCCGGATCAGCGATCGTGTCGAGGCGTCGACCAGGTCGGACCGCGACAGGACCACCAGCCCGGCTCTCTTCAGGGAACCCACCGGCTCGCGGAGCAACCCCCGGGGGAAGATCCGCCCCAGGCCGAACGGGTCCAAGGCGTCGAGGAGCACGACGTCTAGCTCCCGGGCCAGCCTCCGGTGCTGGAATCCGTCGTCGAGCACCAAGACCTCGCTGGCCAACTCCTCCTCGGCGAGCTTCGCCAGGGCGACCCGGTCCTTCCCCTGGAGATGAGGGACATCCGGGAGATTCTCTTCGAGGACCCGCCCCTCGTCATTCAAGCCCGTGTTGGCGGAGTCGCCATACCCCCGGCTCAAGATCGCCACCCGCCGCCCACGCCCTCGAAACCAGCGGGCGATCCACTCGACGGCGGGGGTCTTGCCCGTCCCGCCAAGCGTCAAGTTGCCGACCGAGACGACCGGGATTCCGACGCGGTGAATCGCCTTCCAGCCCCGATCGAACAGGTGATTCCGCGCGACCGCCCCGATGCGATATCCGACCGCAATCCCTCCCAACCCAGCTCGGGCCAACGTCGCCTTCGGCCCGCCTATTTCACCCCGGACTAACCGCAAGTATGCTGCTTCATTAATGGACACTCGGAACCCCTCCGGTGCGATCTCCATCCTAGTAGCAACGACCACCGGATGCGTGCAGGTTGCAAACCTTCTGGATGATGATTTGGGCGAACTCCTCACCCAACCGGAAGCTTTCGATCTCTTTGCGGGTGATGATGACCATCTTGATCCCAAAAGTGGCCATTTCGACGCTCACCAGGAAATTGGCCCGGGACAGATGCTCCGGCTCTCCGGTGATCCCGTTGGCCGCGATCAAGATCCCGAACCGCACCCCTCGATGCCGGATCTTGGTGAGGAACCAGGAAACCTGTTCGCTATTAACGGCGTCTTTCCATCCCTTACATTCCACCAGGAAGAAGTCGACCAAAGCTCCTAGCCCCGCAGGATCATTCTCGTTCAAGCAGGCGATGTCGATTTCTTCCGTCGCGAACGTGTTCGACTCGTTGCGAGCAGTGATCTTGATGCCTGGAATGCCACCCAGGAGGTAGCAGGCCAGATCCTCGAAAGCCTTGCCCTTCGCCGCGTTGGACGGTGGGGTGTCGACGACGGCAAGATACCCCTGGATGACCGCGGGATCATAGGCGGCCATCGGTCAAAATCCGTGAGAGGCGGTGTTCCGGAGTTTGCGACTGTACTCGGCTAAACCAGTGTCGCGGAGCCCTTCGATGAAATCGTTCGCGGGGACGAAGAAGATCGGCAGGGTCCGGGAGGCGACTTTGGGCACAGCCGATGGATCTCTATAGACGACGATCCCGCAACCATTATTGATTGTCTCCAGAGCACGAATCAGTTGACCGATCGTCGCATCGACGGTCGACTGGCTTGCGAACCCGATTTTGCATTCGATCAACAGCGGGTTGGTGATGTTCGGTTCGAGATCGTTGGACCAAACCGCAAAGTCGACGCCCATGTCTTCGGCTTCTTTGCCGCGAGCGATTGTTGCGACGCCACTGGCGATGATGGCATCGTGGATCAGGTCCTCGAAATCACGCGAATCAACTTGAGGAAGTTTTGCGAGGAGTTTATCGGCAATCGCACCGATCGGTCGAGTGGTGTAGCCCGTTCTTTCAGCCGAGGTGATTCGAGGCCCCACCGACAATGACAACATCTGCTTCAGGCCGAACAACACGGCATCTTCGTTGCGAAGGTCCATGCGGATATAAGGAATTCCCGACGGGGGGATCAACTCGGACGGATAGTCGGGCGAGACAAACAGCAGCATTGGTTTGTTGAGGCCACTTGCGACACCCAGTTCAAACAAGACGTTCGAGTTCTTCCTGCGGTCGCCTATGATCCCAATGACCATATCGGCGTCATTGACGCAGCGATGCAAGCTGACGAGCCACGAAGTACCCGGGATGGCGGCTTCCTCCAGGGTCACGCCATGGAGATCAATATTTTGCATCGCCTTTTGGACCGGAGCGGCATCCAAGGACGAGGAGGCGATGAAAACTCTTTTCTTCCGAGGTTCGTTGGTGGCGATCATGTTTTTCCCTCTCCCCGGAGAATTGACCCAGCCTTGATCGTACTTGATTGACCGGACGTTGTCGCCTCCACCGCCACTCCGCAAGGTATCTAGGATGGAATCAAGAGGACGGACCTACGCTCACTTTGAGCGTGGGTCCGTCTGGTCTGACGCCCTCAAAGAGATGAGGAAGGCGCTGCTCCGCCCACCGATCCGCGACGGGTTCAGGCCCCCATCGACTTGGCGATCGCGTGGGCCATCTCCATCGTCCCGACGGCGGTGGGGTCGTTGCGGTCGGCCTTCATGTCGTACGTGACGTCCTTGCCTTCTTTGATCACGTGGGCGACGGCGGCTTCGAGCTTCTTGGCGGCGTCGAGTTCGCCGAGGTGTTCGAGCATCAAGACCCCCGAGAGGATCAAGGCGGTCGGGTTCATCTTCCACTGGCCCTTGTATTTGGGGGCCGAGCCGTGGGTCGCCTCGAACACCGCTCCGGCTTCGCCGAAGTTCGCCCCGGGGGCGACTCCCAGGCCGCCGGTCAGCCCGGCGCAGAGGTCGGACAGGATGTCGCCGTAGAGGTTGGGCAGGACCAAGACGTCGTATAGCTCGGGCTTCTGGACGAGCTGCATGCACATGTTGTCGACGATCCGGTCCTCGAACTCGATGTCGGGGTAGCCTTTGGCCACTTCCCTGCTCACTTCGAGGAACAAACCGTCGGAGAACTTGAGGATGTTCGCCTTGTGGACGGCGGTGACCTTCTTCCGGTCGTGCTTCCGGGCGTAGTCGAAGGCGTACTTGACGATTCGCTCGGAGCCGGAGATCGAGATCGGCTTGACCGAGATCCCCGAATCGGGGCGGATCTTCTTCTTGTTGAGCCGCTCGATGTCGGCGATGAACTCGGCGGTTTCCGGCTTGCCTTGCTCGAACTCGCAGCCGATGTAGAGGTCCTCGGTGTTCTCCCGGACGATCACGAGGTCGACCTTGGCCTTGTCGAAGTAGGTCCGGACCCCTTCGTAGTGCTTGCAGGGGCGGACGCAGGCGTAGAGGTCCAGGGCCTGTCGGAGATACACGTTGACCGAGCGGAACCCGGTGCCGACCGGCGTGGTGATCGGCGCCTTGAGCGCGACCTTGGTCCTCCGGCACGACTCGATCACGCTGTCGGGGACGGGGGTCCCGACCTTGGCCATGATGTCGACGCCCGCTTCCTCGACCTCCCAATCGATGGCGACGCCGGTCGCCTCGATGCAGAACTTGGTGGCCTCGGCCAGCTCGGGGCCGACGCCGTCGCCGGGGATCAGGGTCACTCGATGCGCCATCACGTCACCTCTCCGGATGAGAATACGGCCCCGGTCGCTTGATCATTTTTTTGGACAGATGGAGGATCTGGCTTGCGAGGACCGAAGCTGTCCCGTTATCTTGGATTCCGCCAGAACGGAAGACCGTAACCGAGGAAGATGGCGTCGTCAAGCAAGCCGCGCCCTTCGCGAAGGCGCGGAAAGCCGACGGTCGGAGTCACCCCCTTTGATCTACACACCGCAGCGCACTTCACCGCTGGTCAACGACTGGGTCGAGCGGCACCGCGACCCCCGGAGCTTCACGCTCCACCTGTTCGGCATCCCGAGCACGATCCTGGGAGTCCTCCTGATCCCCGTGTACACGATGCTCCTGTCCTGGCCCGTGTTCGGGTTCGCCCTGGCGCTCTTCCTGGGAGGATTCGTCCTCCAGTTCCTCGGCCACGCACTCGACGGGACCGAGCCGGGCGAGATCAAAGGGATTCGCGCCTGGTGCTCGAAGCGTCAGGGGGCGAAAGCCGCCCTGGGTCGGGGTCCTGTCGGCTTTGCCGACGCCAAGACCACCTGACCGACGATCTCCGCAAATTCGCTTCGTGGGCGATCAATCAAAGGACAGGCTAACCCGGTCGAGGGAATCGACCGCGTCAGCCTGTCCTTTTTCGGTTGTCGGAGTGTGCCGGTCGGACTGGGATGATTCGAGGAGGCGGATCGGTCGGTTTGGGCTAGCCCCGAACGGCCGATTCCGTACAATCCGCAAAGTCCCTTCAAGACGCGCAACACGATCGACCGATAGGGAGGATGAAGAACAATCGGTCGGCCAGCCGAGCATCGGGTGAAGGATTCGCCCAAGGACGCCGGGGGCTCACGCTCGCGAGTCGACGCGGGTTGTGGAATGGACCGGACCCAAGGACGGGGAGGGCGTGGTCATCGTGAGGTTCCCAGAACCGACGTGGGCAGGGGCGATCCGAGTCGCCGGGCCAACAACCGATGGAGAGTGGGCCAAGGATCAGGGCCACTCGGGGCGGTCCGATCGGGGGCGGCAACCTCGCGTCACGCGGCGGCCCATGGCGATCAATGTCAAGGATGGACTGGCCATGCGATTGTTCAAATACGCGAACCGGTACACCCTGGCGGCGGCGGTCGCCTTGATGGGTTCGGCCGGGTGTCAGCGGATGCCCTACATCGACCAGGCCAAGCCGGTCCCTCACGACCCGATGGGGGCGATCGCCGAAGAGGACAAGGAGGTCAAGCGTGCCAACTTCACCGGCAACCTGACCTCCGCCCCGCCGAAGATCGCCCGCCCCCGGACCACGGAATCGCCCGAGGCCGACGAGATCTGGCACATGACCTTGCCCGAGGCGATCCGGATCGGCCTGGATAACTCCGAGGTCGTCCGGGTCATCTCGCTGGGTGCCCAGGGGATTCCCGTCGGGGGCTTCGAGCCGACCCCGCTCAATACCGGGGCAGGCGCCGGGGTGGCCAGCTCGCTCGGTGCCGGGACGCTGGCGTCGGTGTACGACCCGGCGATCCAGGAAACCCAGATCGCCACCGCCCTGGCCGTCTTCGACGCCAACTTCACCACCAGCATCTTGTGGGGCCACAACTCGTCGCCGGTCAACAACTCGATCGCCGCCGGTGTCGTCAACGTCGGGGCGCGATACCCCCTGGTGTTCAACCAGGACAACGCGACGTTCCAGTCCACCTTGCAGAAGCGGGCGGCCACCGGTGCCGTCCTCCAGTTGCAGCACAACGTCAGCTACCTGTACTCGAACAGCCCGGCCAACGTGTTCCCGTCGGCCTACACCGTCAACACGCAGTTGTCGATCACCCAACCGCTCTTGGGCGGCACGGCCCAGAACCCGAGCGGCCTGGAAGCCAACCGCGCCAACATCGTCATCGCCCGGTTGAACGCCGATGCGTCGGTCTGGAACTTCAAGGCCGCCATCATGGCGCACGTCCGGTCGATCGAGCAGCAGTACTGGGCCCTTTCGCAGCAGCAAATCTCGCTCTGGAGCCGGGAAACCGCCGTCAGGCTCGGCGAAGAGATCCTTCGCCGCGAACGGGCCGAGCTCGAAGTCGGTCGGGCCACCACCGCCGACGTCGCCGAGGCCGAGCAGCAGCTCGAGAATTTCAAGCTCAACCTCGTCACCGCCACGTCGGACGTCGTGACCACCGAGCGTCAGTTGCGGAACATCCTCGGCCTGCCGCCTGCCGACAACCGCCGGATCGTCCCCGACACCGCGCCGACGGAGGCTCGCCTCGAACCCGACTGGGAAACCAGCGTCGCCCAGATGCTCGCCTTCCAGCCCGACATCGTCCAGCAGCAGCTCCTGGTCCGCCTGACCGAGTTGCAGCTCCTCCTGGCCCGGAACCAGTTGCTCCCGCAGTTGAACTTGAACGCCCTGTACCAGTTCAACGGCCTGGGAAGCAAGCTCGACGGGGCCGAGGCGGTGTCGTCGGGGGCCGGCTTGAACGTCGTCAACCCGATCACCAGCTTGCAAAACCGGAACGCCGGTTTGAATAACCAGCCGCAGAACGTCCGAGACTTCAACCAGTGGCAGGTTGGCCTGACATTCTCGATGCCGATCGGCTTCCGGGCTCCGCTGGCCAACACCCGACAGGCGCAGTACCAACTCCTCCGGCAACGGGCGTTCCTCCAGCAGATCGTCCACCAGACGACGCACTCGCTGTCGCGGTTCTTCCTCGAAGTCGACGCCAACTACAAGCAGTTCCGGACGGCCCAGCGGCTCAGGTCGGCCGCCCTGCTCCGGCTCGAAGCCCAGCGGGCGTTCTACGAGGAAGGTCGGATCACGATCGACCGCTTGCTCGACGCCGTCAGCCAATATGCCAACGCGGTCGCCCAGGAAGCCCAGTACAAGACGAGCTACAACACGTCGATCGCCGCCCTGGAAGAAGCCAAGGGGACGCTCCTGGCCTATGACAACATCGCGGTCGCCGAAGGGCCTTCGCCCCGCAAGGCATACATCCAGGCTCGCGACCAGCGGGCGGGCCACGGCCAAATCCACGTCCCGCTCGACGGTTCGTACCGGCCCCAGCCGATCAACGGGCCGCCCCTGCCCGACATGGTCCCCGAGAGCGTGCCGCCCAACGTCGGCCCCGAAGGACCCAAAGCCCTCTTCCCCGCCCCGATCGGCCCGCTCGCCGACCCGCCCACCCCGACCGCCCCGACCGTCCCGGCCGGTGAGCCGAACTACCTGAGCCAGGGGGGCCGCCCGACACCTCGGACCGCCGAGCCTGGCGTCGTCAAGACTGGCGTCCCGGCCTCGAACTCCGGCCTCGGACGATCCGAAGGGGCGTCCTCGCCGCCTTCCGGGATGATGCCCATGCCCAACATGGACGCCGGAGGCCCCGCCGTCCCCGTCTTCGGCCGAGGCCAGGCCCGGACCCTCGAACCCGCCCCCGAGCCGGGAGCCCGGCCCGAACCCATCGGCGAGGTCCCGCCCATGAACCTCCCGCCCCTCCCGCCCGAGTCGTCGCTCCCCCCGCTCCCTTAAGGGAACGCGAGCCGACCCGTCGAGATCGAAACCCTCAAAGGCCGACCCCGGAACCATCCGGGGTCGGCCTTCTGTCGTGGCGGGTCCCGAAGTCCGGCCGCGAGGGCGGGGACAAAACCGGTCTAGGGCACCGCGATGCCGACCCAAACCCGCGACGGCCCGGTCGCCCGCGACTTCGGGCGATCTCGTCGAAGATTTGGTCTCGGAAGGCCGCCCGAAAACCGGGTCAACCCGACGGCGGGCGACCGATCACCACCTGTTCGGCGCGTCGGGCCGCCTTGGGCTCACCGCGATCGAGGCCAAATTCGGCAAAACCCGGCATCAGGGGGGACGGATTGGGTCCAGGACCGACGGGACGTGGCGTCCAACAAAACGAACCCAATTCCGGCGGGAAGCCGGCGGCTTCCGGTTCCGCAACCTGTTTCTCCGCAATTGGTTGCACGTTGGTCTGGCGGATCTCCTTGAGGGTCCGGAACAAGGCCCGCTCGGTGGTGGCCTCGTAGCGTCGGGCGAGGTTGGCCTCGGCCGAGGGGTCGAACAAGGCCAGGTTTGCCGCCGTCGGGCTAATGCAAGGCGCGGGCGCGGGCAGGGTCGCCTGGTGGTCCCGAAGCTGGTCGACCTCGTCGTCGATCAGGCGGGCGAGCCGGTCGGCCGCCCAGAGGCGTTTGGCCGACGGGTCGAGGTGGGTCGTCTCGACGGACTTGAGCTGCGAGTCGTCGCCGAGCACGACGTTGCTGAGCAGCTTCGATCGGGCCGGGGGCGCCGAGGAGTCGTGCCCGAAGGAGCGCTTCGAGGAGGTGCGAATGGCCGGAACTCCACGCGGTCGCCTCCTCGGCTTCGAGATTCCGTCGGATGCCAACCAGGGCCGCGACCAGGCGGTCGACCCCTTCTGACTGGCTGATCAACTCCATCCGGACCGACTCGGGGCGGACGACCAACGACTCGAAGAGTTCCTCCATTCCGGCCTCGATGTCGACGGGCTTGTCGGTATCGAGGGCGAGGATCGAGGTCGTCAAGCTGGCCGCCTCGTGCAGCGCCGAGCGGTCGAGGCGGACCGAGAGCATCGCCGCACGGCGGACCAGGAACCGCGCGACGCCTCCTTCCGGCTTGAGGTCGGCCTCGAAGTCGGCGAAGCGGGCCTCGATCTCCGCCACGTCCTCGGTGGGCAAGACGATCCCCGCCCCCGTCAGCCCATGCCGGAGCGAGTTCCGCCGCGACCGCTCCTTGCCCGCCTCGGTCTTAGGCCCCGACGACTTCGCCGCATTCGCCCGATTCGCCGCCAGTTGCGCCTCAGAGCATCCCATCGGACCACCCCCTCGGAGCGTCATCCCCCCGTCGCCCCCGCACCACCCCCGGACGGGCCGATCGCCGAAACAAGAAACGCTCCCAGATAAGTATCTGATTTTCGAGCGGCCCCAAACCGCATATCAACGAAGTCCGCTCCGTTGTGCGGTCGAGGATGGTCTATTCGTCTCGGGATGACGCTCGGAGTTCCGGGCGGATTGAGCCATACGGAACCCAAGTCCCGATCGACCTTCCGCCGATCCAGACCCCTGCTCAAGCCGCTGGCGTGATGTCAAGTGGAGGGCGGACTTGTGTCGACGGTGGAGTTGTGCGAGGCTAACGGCCTGACATCAAAAACCGTGTATCGGAGCTAGGACGATGAGCCAAGGCGTCCAAGATCTCTTCCAAGCGGCTCTGGCCTTGTCCGACGAGGAACAACTCCAACTCCTCCCCGCCCTTGGCGCGGCCGCGGATGAACGCGGCCTTCGTCCGGCGGACGATGCGTGGCTGGCGGAAGTCCAACGGCGTTCGGCCGAGTACGACGTCGGCGGAATCGAGCCGATCCCCTGGGCCGAGGTCAAGGAGCGCGCCCGGCGGGAGTTACCCGACCGTGGTTGAGGTCGTCTTCCTACCCGGAGCCGATGCCGATTATCGGCAGGCGTTAGCCTGATACCAAGAACGCAGCGCCCAAGCCGCAGCGGGCTTCGAGACCCCGAACAAAAGTAGAATGTCCCTTTCCCCCTCCTTTCAGGAGTTATTATCATGGTTTCTGAACAAATCTGCCTCGAAATGCTGGGGAATATCAGTTGCCGTACCGTCCACTACACTCGGCCAAAAGTGGTCGTAGATGGTCCTACCGAAGTTGAATCATGGCACGATGACAAATCGATGCACTATGACCATATTTATTACGTATTGGGCGATAAATATCGAATTCCTGATATTGACATGGCGTTGCGATGGCTTAGATACAATATGTACATCGAGGAACGCTGGTCTTTTAACAGTGTTTTTTGTACCGCTTACCCAAGATTGACAGATTGGGGGATTTCCGTGGTGGCTAATGGTCATTTTCACGAAGAAGTCAGGAAGTCTTTCCACCAGCATGAGGAACCATACGCCGTATTTTTGGCCCGGCAATTTCGCGATGAAGACGACTATCTCGCAGATTACATCAGGGATGACATCCTCAAACCAGTCGGACTGACGCTTGTTGACGGCAAGGCGGAAGGTACGGAAAAGTTCCGTGCTTCCATCCTTGATAAGATAAAGAAGTGCCGTTTTTTCCTCTGCCTGCTGACCAAACGGGAAGTTCTGCAATCCGGCGAGTTTACGTCAAGTACTTGGCTATACGCTGAGACAGGTATCGCAATCGCTTATGGGAAAGAACCTTTGTTGCTGGTAGAAGAAGGGATTAGCCAGCACTTCGTTGGTGAGTTTCAGAAAGACTATGAGTACGAGAGTTTCAATCAGAGAAATTTTGTGATTAAATTCAAGAAGATTAGGCAACGGTTCTGTCGCAATTTGGAGGTGAACAATATTCCCCTGCCTAATCCGATACCTTAAGAAAAGTGGAAGGGAACATTCTACTTATCGCGACTGTCGGCGATTCATGATATGAGAAGTAGAAGGGGACATTCCAGCTTTCTAGGCTCTGTTGACGATGTTGATGGCTCGTAGGCGGACAAAGCCAAAAACCAGATAGAGTAACCCGACAAAGGTTTCCTTGAGTTTTTCGTACCGCGTCGCCACCCGACGAAACTCCTTGATCTTGGCGAAAAGCCGCTCGATCCGGTTTCGCTGGCGGTAAGCCGCCTTGTCCAACGGCACCGGATGAACCGCGTTTTTCTTCGATGGCGACACCAAGACCACTCCCAATGCGGCACAAGCCTGACGTTGGGGTTGCCCACCGTAGGCTTTGTCGCCGACCAACTGCTCCACCGGCGGGGGCGGCGAGACCGGATCGGCAGGCGACGCGGCGGCGGCGGGCCGCAGCCGTGCCACCGTCCTGGCCAGCAACGGCTTCAATCGCGGAGCCTCGTGCGCCTGGCCCGGCACCACGTCGAAGGCCAACGCCGTGCTTTCGTCGCTGGCCACCGCGATGATCTTGGTGGTCATACCCCCTCGACTCCGACCGATGCCTTGACGCGACGCCGACGCTTTTTCGCCGAGATGTTTTTTTTTCGCGTCGCCCCGGCCCCATGGCGATGGACGCGGCTAATTGAGCCGTCGATGAAGGTGCGGCGGACTTCGTCGAACTGAGGTTGGTCGGTCATCGCCTCAAAGAGCCGTCTCATGGCTCCTGAGGCGATCCAGCGACGGAAGCGATTGTAGACAGCGTCCCAGGCGCCAAAGTCCGAGGGGAGATCACGCCAGGGGATGCCGGTGCGTGCCCAGTAGAGGATGGCCTCGAAGAAGAGGCGGTCGGGGAGGACCGGTGATGGTCCGCCGCGATGGCGTTTGGCTTGGTGGACCAAAGGTTCCATGACCGCCCAGAGTCCGTCGGTGATGAGGTAACGCATGGTGAATCGGAGGAGAGAGACCCAAAAAAAGCAGGGAAAATCCACCTAACTCGATAACAAACAACTGGTAACGTCGTCAACAGGCCCTAGACAGTTTTATGGGTCGCCAATAACCGCCGGATCTCGGGGAGGAGCACCGCCGGTACGGTTACCACGGCTTGATCGTCGCTTTCGGCAGCCGCCGCCTCATCTGCGGCAATCCACTCCTCCTCGGTCCGCGCGTTCAACTCCTCCAGCAAGCGCTGCACACGCTGTTCGTCCCAACCCGCCGGAAACCTCTGCTCGCTCATCGCCCTCTCCTCCTCTTCCGCCTGCGGTACGCCTTGAGTTCACGCCCGGCAAGTGGACAGGCCGTAACCACGAACACCCCGTCCCCCTCATCATCGGGAACTTACACCACGCGGAGATGGCGCCCCCCGTTTGTCTGGCCGACGGCCATCCTCGAACCGCCAGTGGAGGGGCCGTCTTCGCCCGGACGGTTCAGGATTCGCTCGACCTCGGCTTCCGTAACCCCGTGATCGTAGATGTGGGGCAGGCCGGTTGCGGGATCGATGTAGTAGCGGACATCCATGACAACCTCCCAGGTTCTGCCATCCTAGCAGGCCAGGCAATCGGTCGCCATCATCATCCTGGGAGTGGCAGGGTCAATCGATTCTTCAAGATAAGAGGACCGAAGAAGGGTAAAGGCGATCACGCCGAGGTCGGCGGGACTTCGAGGTCGATCACCCCAGGATCGGCGCCCGGAGAAACTGGTTACCGGCGGAGTCGGTCGACTTCAGCGAGCAGAGCGCGATAACGGGGGTTCTCGGTAACGGCTTCGAGCGGGTGGCGGAGCTTCCTTTGCCAGTTGGGCCGCTCGACCGACGTGTTGGGGGTGTTCTGGGCCTCGGTTTCGAGCCAGAGGTCCTCGACGTTCAGGAGCAAGACCCGCGCGGGCGAGGTTGCTAGCCAACCCCAGAGCCCGGCGATCACGGCTTCGGCGTCGTCGAAGGTCGCGTCGGGGGCGATCCACTTCTCGGCCTGGAGGAAGGCCACCATCGCGGCCTTCTGGTCGGCACGGACCTTGCGCTCGAGGGCCAGGCCCGCGTCGTCGAGCAGCCCCAGGGCGAGGCGGTCGTCGAGGTCCAGCCCGCTCCAGAACGAGGCGAACGGCGGCATGTCGTGGGTGTTGACGCTGGCGACGGTGGCCTTCGGGACGGGTCGGAGCGGTCGGGCGGGGTCGGGCCGAAGCTCGTACTGGACGACGTACATCCCGGAAACCGCGTGGCGGTCGAGCGAGGAGGCCACCTCGGGCGGGACCGTCCCGAGGTCTTCGCCGACGAGCCAGGCGTTACGGCGGTGCGACTCGACGGACAAGATCGCGTAGATCTCGTCGGCGGGGGTCGAGACGAAGGCCCCGTGCTTGGCTTCGGCGCCGTCGGGAATCCAGAACAAGCGGTGCAACCCCATGACGTGGTCGATCCGGAGCGCATTGGCGTAGCGGAGGTGGTTTCGGAACGAGGCGATCAGGTAGCGATAGCCCCCTTCTCGCTGGCGGTCGGGGTGCAAAGGGGGGAAGCCCCAGTTTTGCCCCTTGGTGAAAACCAGGTCGGGCGGGCAACCGACGCTCGCCCCGGTGGCGAAGGCGGCCTGCTCTCGCCAGACGTCGAAACTGTTGAAGTCGACGCCAATCGGGAAGTCGAGGTACCAAGCTAGGCCCTTGCGCCTTGCCTTCTCGGAGAGGGCGCTCAACTGGACGTCGGCCTGCCACTGCGAGTACAGGTGATACTGGATCGCGCGGGGGTCGACCCGGGACGGGATCTCGTCCACGTCTGCCGAGGGGGGCCACTGCCTCCAGTCTCGGCCGAACCGCTCGCCCATCGCCTGGAAGAAGGCGTAGGATTCGGCGTCGGGGTGTTCCTTGAGGTAGCGGCGGAAGTCTTCGGAGCCGTTGGGGTCGGCGTCGAAAAAGGAGTCGGCGAGGTATTCGAGAACCCGGCGCTTCAGCCTCATCTGGCGACCGTAGTGGACCAGGTCGTGGGCTCGGAGGTCGAGCACCTCGTCCTGGACCTCGGACGATTCCAGAAGTCCCCTCGCCGCGTTGGAGCGACTTAGCTCGGGAATCCGGTGGAGATCGAGGTAGAACTCGTTCCAGAATAGCCGGGACGTGGGGGAGTAGGGGCTGATGTGTGGGTTCGGGCCGTCGAAGGCGGAGGCCAGCATCGGGAGCGTGGCGACGAGGTTGCCGCCCAGGTCGGCGGTCCAGTCCATCAAGGTTTCGAGGTCGGAGTGGTCGCCTGAACCCCAGCTCGACCCGCCGTGGAGGGCGTGGAGCGGGCAAAACAGGCCCCAGAGCCGGCTGGATCGTCCCTCCACTTCCGGAGGGGAGTACGCGCGGGTCGGGGCCGAGATGACCAAGGCTTCGCTCGGGAACTCGCCGTCGATCGTGACGGTTAGGCGGTGGTAGCCGGTGGGCAGGCCGGTCGGGAGCGGCAGCCGCTTGGTGACGAAGCGTTCGCCGGAGAAGTCGGCCGAGCCGGCGACTTCGAGCGTCAGGATGTCGGCGGTCCACTCTCGGGCGTCGCCATCTTCGAGGACGAGTCGGCAAGCGACCTCGGAAGAAACCCGGCCCGACGGGATTCGAAGCTCGACGGGATTCGAGGCGCCATCCCAGGCGACGACCACCGGCTCGACGGGGCGTCGCCAGGTCCGGATTTGCCGCTCGACCAAGGCTCGGTCGGCATCTTCGGGGCTGGCCAGCGAAACCCCGAGCGCCCGGAGGACGGCGGTCATCGACGCCTCGGACGCGGTTTGCACCATGCCCGAGGCGTCGACGTATTCCACCTGGATTCCGCACGATCGGGCGAGCTGGCGCAAGGTTTCCAACGGTGGTGCGGCGTCGTCCTCGGTCATCAGGCTGAATCTCCCGACTGGCTCAAGCTCAGGACCCCCCGGATCGGGGTTTGGACCCAATCTGGGCGATAGTCCAGTTCGTAACGCAACTCGAACAAGGCTTTTTCGAGGATCATCAGGTCGAGCAACTGTCGGGCCGCTTTGGGTTCGGGCGGGATCAAGTCGCCGGCGACGAGGCGATACGCCTTGAGGAATTCCGCCGAAACCCAGGTCTTCCAGATGTTGGCCCACGGTTCGAGCCGCTCCAGGTCGTCGCGGTTGACCTTGCCGACTTTCTGCAAGGCGCTCGACACGGCATAGTCGATCGACCGGAGCATCCCCGCCACGTCCCTGAGCGGCGAGTGCTTCTCGCGACGCTGGTCGACCGACAGGCCGGGTTCGCCTTCGAAGTCGAGGATGACGAAGTCCCCCTCGTTGCCCAGGAGTTGCCCCAAGTGGTAGTCGCCGTGGCATCGAATCTTGAGGCCGTTGGAGTCGCCCGAGGGGACCCAACTCGCTTGCTCGATCAGCCGGGGGCGGGCCGCCATGAGGAGGTCGGCGTCGCGACGGACGTCGTCGGACAACGCCCCCCGGCGCTCTTTGAGCGCGAGCAAGGTGGAGTCCACCTCGGCCTTGATCCGGGTCGAAAGCGCGGCGACCTCGCCCGAGGTCAATGGCGAGGGGGCGAAGTCGGGGTTGACGGTCGACGAGGCGAGCGCCTGGTGCATCTCGCCGGTTCGTTGCCCGAGGATGGCGGCGGTCAGGAGCGACGAACCGAGGATGTCGGCGACGTCTTCGGGGACGTCCCGGTCGCTCAGGGCGAAGGGGGAAGGAAGGTCGGTGTCGATCTGGTTGAGCCGATCCGCCTCGCCCAGGACCTCTTCGAAGTAGCGGCCTACCGTGTTGAGCGCGAGTTCCCAGGCTTGCCCCTGGTTGGGGGCGAACTTTCGGAGGAGGCCGACGGTGGTCGGGGGTTGCTTGTTCCTCCGGAACTCGATCATCCCCAAGGTCCGAGGAACCCGGGGGAAGTTGGCCTCTTCGGTGAGGAACCGGCCAACTTCGAAGTCGACGCTCGACCCGTCGTCGAGCTTCCGGAAGATCTTTAGCCAGTACCGGTCGTCGAAGATGACGTTGGAGTTGCTCGACTCGGTGGTGCCCCTCCGGAGCTTCTCCGAGGCTTGCTCCGCCTCCTCCAGATTCTCGAACGCCGAGGTCGGCAGCCCCACCAGGGTTCCGCTCCGCGACCGGACGGTCTCGGATCGTGAGATCAGGCGGAGGAGTCGGCCGCAGAGCGCATCGGAGCCTAAAGCATCAACAAGCATCCCTTCACCCGACGAGCATTTGACGAAGCCCATCACCGCCGCCGAGTTGTTCGCCAAAATCTGGTCGGCCAGAGCGCCATCGACCACGGCCATCGGAACCTGGTACTTCTCGTAGTTCCCTTCGCTGTCGTATGTCCGGACGTAGAGAATGACGGTGGGGAGGTCATTGCCGGGGGTCGGGATCATGACCCAGTCGCGGATGCTCGCGGTCTCCAAAGTCCGCGACTTGCCGCCAAACCAGCGCTGGCGGGCGATGAATTGGGGCAGGACCGACCGTTCGAGGATCGCCCGCTCTCGCCCTTCGAGCAAGGTTTCCCAGCCGCCGGTCAAGGTGATCCGGGGGATGGCGTCGACCTCGTGCGAAGGGAGCTGCTCGGCACCCCCGACGGTCGGGCTGGTGACGGTCTCGAGCTGGAACCAGATGCACGACGAAGGCGCCAAGGCGAGGAAATAAGGCGAATCGGTGATCATCGGGAACGAGACCCGGCCAAACATCTCGACCGGCGTCTGCCCCTTGAACCTCGACAAGTCGAGCTCGACCGGCTGGACGAACCTCGATAGGTTGGCGACGACCAGGATGCGTTCGTCTTCGAACTCTCGGATATAAGGCAAGACCTTGCGGTTCCGGGGGTGGAGGAACTCCAAAGTTCCTCGGCCAAACGCCTTGTACCGCTTCCGGAGCGCGATCAGCCGCTTGGTCCACTGGAGGAGCGACGACGGGTCGCGCTCCTGCGCCTCGACATTGATCGCCTGGTAGCCGTAGATCGTGTCCATGATCGGAGGAGCATACAGCCGGGCGAAATCCACCTTCGAGAACCCGGCGTTGCGGTCGCCGTTCCACTGCATCGGGGTCCGGACGCCGTCGCGGTCGCCCAGGTAGATGTTGTCACCCATCCCGATCTCGTCGCCGTAGTACATCACGGGGGTGCCGGGGAGCGAGAACAGCATCATGTTCAAGAGTTCGATTCGCCGCCGACTGTTGCCGATGAGCGGAGCCAACCGGCGACGAATCCCCAGGTTGATCCGCATTCGGGGGTCGGCGGCATACTCTTTGTACATGTAGTCGCGCTCCTCGTCGGTCACCATCTCGAGCGTCAGCTCGTCGTGGTTCCTGAGGAATAGCGCCCACTGGCACCCTTCCGGGATGTCGGGGGTTTGCCGCATGATCTCGACGATCGGGTGCCGGTCTTCCTGGCGGATCGCCATGAACATCCTAGGCATGAGCGGAAAGTGGAACGTCATCTGGCACTCGTCGCCGTCGCCGAAGTAGGGCAAAACGTCGGCGGGCCACTGGTTGGCCTCGGCCAGGAACATCCGGTCCTTGTAGTGGGTGTCCATCTCCTTGCGGAACTGCTTGAGGATCGTGTGGCTTTCCGGCAAGTTCTCGCAGTTGGTCCCCTCGCGCTCGATCAGGTAGGGGATGGCGTCGAGCCTCATCCCGTCAACCCCCATGTCGAGCCAGAACCGCATGATCTTGAACACCGCTCGAAGCACCCGAGGATTGTCGAAGTTGAGGTCGGGCTGGTGGTGGAAGAACCGGTGCCAGTAGTACTGCTTGGCGACCGGGTCCCACGACCAGTTCGACGGCTCCGAGTCGGTGAAGATGATCCGGGTCCCCCGGTACTTCTCAGGGTCGTCGCTCCAGACGTAGTAGTCGCGCTTCGCCGAGCCGATCGGCGCATGCCTCGAAGCCTGAAACCACGGGTGCTGGTCGGAGGTATGGTTGATGACCAGCTCGGTGATGACCCTGATCCCCCGACGGTGCGCCTCGCGGACGAACAGCTTGAAGTCTTTACGGACGCCGTAGAGCTTGTTGACCCCCCGATAGTTCGAGATGTCGTAACCATCGTCGCGCAAGGGCGAAGGATAGAACGGCAAGATCCAAAGGCAGGTAATCCCCAGCCCTTGCAGATAATCAAGCTTCTGGATCAAGCCGGGGAAGTCGCCCATCCCGTCGTTGTTGCTGTCAAAGAAGGCTTTGACGTGCAACTCGTAAATAATGGCGTCTTTATACCACTGAGGGTCGGATTCGATCATCGACGGCGAACTCCCCATCCTTCAAAGCGATCCACGGCGGCGAGGCATCCATCAAACCGAGCAACAACCAAGGCGGCGAGGGCGACGGGTCGCCCCCGGTCCCGAATCAAAGATTGTCGGAAAGTTTAACCAAAAAGGGCGGGCCTCGTCGCCCCCTTTCGACTCGCGAATTTGGTGTCGAGGCGGTTCGTGGGGCCCGGTTCTCGATCTTACCCCGGGTTTCTTGGACCGCCGAAATGGGTTAAACTGCCCTCGTGACCGATTCACGCCATATCGCCCCGGGTGAGTTGCCATGATCACGCCCGACGTTCAAACTAGATTGCTCCACCGGCTCGGCGAGGTCCGCCACCTCTGCCCCGACCTTCGGCTCGGCCAGCTCATGACCATCCTCGGAATGCTTGGTGAAGACACGACGGGCCGGACACTCTGCAACCTCGATGACGAGGAGTTGGCCGCTGCCCTCGAACGATTCGCCGACGATTTGCAGCGGCGAATGTAGGGGGAGAATCTCGAACGGACCAATCGTTCATTCTCGATCAAATTTGTGCCACGAACGGCTTGAGTCGAGCCGCCGTCTCGGGGAGGCGACATTGTTCGAGGGTTGCCAGATATTCGGTCGCGGATTTTGTGGGCCTTTTCAAGCTCGCCCGGTGAAGCTTCATCGCTTGGAGCACGGCGGCGGGGGATTCATCCCATAAGCGGACGACGAATTGATCGGGATGGATCGCCTCGATTCGGAAGGAGTCGAGGACCGCTTTCGGGAAGTCGACCAAGTTGAACGTGACGAGGACGCCAGCCCCGCCGTGGATGGCCGCCGCCAGCACGTGGCGGTCGTCGGAGTCGGGCAGCATCAAGGTCGGGATGAGGGCTTCGTAACCGGTGATGAGGCAATCGGGCACGTGCTCGTCCATCAGCCGCCGACATCGAGCGAGGCCCGCGGGCGGGATGTCCGGACGATTGATTGCGACGCTTCGCGTCCACTCATCACGGATTTTGTCCGTCCATCGTGCCTGGAACAGATCCGCAAGGGCGAGTTGCATGAGCAAGTCGCGGAGCGGTGCTGAGTAAAGGACGCACGCATCGTAGAGGGCGACGAGGGCCACGGGGTCAGTATCCGAGGTCGAGGTCCTGGCCGAGCGCCGCAAGCTCCGCGAGGGCGTCTTGGCGACGGGCGAGGAAGTCCCGCTTGAAGGCGAGAAGGTCTTCCAACCGGACATAGCGGTGCATTCCCGCTTGCCGACTCGGGATTACTTCCTCGTCGAGGAGGCGTTCCAGGTGGGGGTGCGAGACGTTCAGCAAGTCGGCCGCTTGTTGGCTCATGATCTCGGCCTGGATTGGCATCACCGTCACGGCGTTCCCCCGACCCAACTCGGCCAGGAAATCCCGGAGCAGCCGCAACGCCGAGTTGGGGAGCGCAAGCTCCTCGCCCGTCGAGCCGTTCCTCAACTCCAGGCGAACCCCAGATCCCTCCGCCAAATGGACGGCAAGCCTTCGGCCAGACTCCCTGGCCAATATGGAATCGGCCTCGGTCGGCCTGATGACCTCGTTGCCTTGGTAAAGTTCGGGCATGACCAACGCTCCCCATCCCTCAGTTCGCTTCGGGTCTAGTGGTCCGCCACGCTCAAAGCACGGGGTAGAGCCGATGCAGCTTGATCCGTGCATCCGCCGTGGTCAACTGCCACTTGATCTGGTCCCCACGTTCGTTGCGGATCTCCTCCCACGCCGCCAC
>JAABUX010000859.1_pt1 | contig 48714 bp, 45 predicted proteins | sample 5561851 | NCBI WGS metagenome assembly JAABUX01 (sample SAMN10711883, study PRJNA513361) | rock metagenome | isolation source: Antarctica rocks | place: Antarctica: Victoria Land, Richard Nunatak red sandstone | collected 2016-01-03 | reverse complement strand
CTTTGCCCGCATCCGTGGCTATGTCTCTACCCTGCGCAAGCAGAGCATCCCCGTGTACGCCGCGATCGAGAGCCTCTTCCGCGGTCAGCCTCTCCTCCCTACCCTTGCCTGACCTGAACAGTTACGTTACGGGACGATGTCGGCATCCGCTTCCGCCCTGAACTATTTTATGTCTGACAATGACTATCTTAAAAAACGGACCCTTACGAGGCTCCTCCACAGACGTCAATGCTAGCCCTATCCGAGAGGACATCTTGTCTAAGACAGGCGCGAGTGCTTGTTATACTGAGGATGATTGCCGCGCTCTCCCTTCGTCTTACGTTTCATACATGCTGTGGGCGACGCCGTGGATGACGTCTCCCGACGCGTCGACACATCTGTCTTCCTTGGAGGTCTCTAGAAACGTGAACATCATCACTCCCACCATGTACTCGTCGGACCACGACGACACGGCTCTCGATCGCCCACACGAAGAATGCGGCGTTTTCGGCGTTTATGCACCGGGCGAGGATGTGTCCCGTCTGACCTACTTCGGTTTATATGCGCTCCAGCACCGTGGCCAGGAGAGCGCCGGCATCGCGGCGAGCGACGGCAAGCGTCTGGTAGTCAAGCGCGACATGGGCCTCGTCTCACAGGTCTTCGACGAAGAGAGCTTGCTGGGGCTGCGCGGACACCTCGCCATCGGCCACAACCGTTACTCGACCACGGGGTCGTCGATGTTCTGCAACGCGCAACCCATCTTACTACGGCACGAAGAAGAAGCGTTCGCGCTCGGCCACAACGGCAATCTGGTGAACGCGCGCGGCCTGCGCGACCGCCTCACCGACGAGGGCGTAGCCTTCGAGTCGACGAGCGACAGCGAGGTCATCGCGCAGTTGATCGTGGCCTCGTCCGGCCCCACCTGGAGCGCGCGCATTGCACGATCGCTGCCCAAGCTCCTTGGAGCCTATAGCCTCGTCATGGCCACGCGCGACGCCGTGTTCGCCGCGCGCGATCCGCTCGGCGTGCGCCCGCTTTGCCTTGGCCGCCTCGGCGACGGCTGGGTCGTGGCCTCCGAGACCTGCGCCCTCGACACCATCGGGGCCGTTTTCGAACGCGACATCGCGCCCGGCGAGATGCTGCGCATCGACGCGGACGGCATCCATAGCCACCAGTTCGCCACGCCGCGCCCGGCTTTGTGCTCGTTCGAGTACGTCTACTTCGCGCGGCCCGACTCCGTCGTCGACGGCCAATCGGTCTACGACGTGCGCGTCGCTTCGGGGCGGCTGCTCGCGCGCGAACACCCCGCTCTCGGCGCCGAGGTGGTGATCCCCGTGCCGGATTCGGCCATCCCCGCCGCCGTCGGCTACGCCGCCGAGAGCGGCATCCCCTACGGCGACGGCCTCATCAAGAACCGCTACATCGGACGCACCTTTATCTCCCCCGACCAGCGCCTGCGCGACGTGGGCATCGGTCTCAAGTTCAACCCGCTGCCTGGTCAGCTTGCCGGACGCTCCGTGGTCGTGATCGAAGACTCCATCGTGCGCGGCTCGACCAGCAAGCCCATCGTACAACTGATCCGCAAGGCAGGCGCGCGCGAGGTGCATCTGCGCATCAGTTCGCCGCCCTACCGCAACCCTTGCTATCTGGGCATGGACACGGGCCGCCGCGAAGAGCTTATCGCCGCGCGCATGAGCATCGAGGAGATCCGCCAGCACATCGGCGCGGACTCACTCGGCTATCTGAGCGCGCGCGGCCTGCTCCAGGCCATGCGCCGCTCTAAGTCTCAATCGTGCATGGCCTGCCTCGACGGCGAGTACCCTTTACCGGTGCAGATGGAGATGGATAAGCTGGCTCTTGAGTGACGCGATGAGCGAACCGTCAGCGCCCATCCACCCCGACCCAGCCCTGCCCACGACCGACGCCTACGCCGCGGCCGGCGTCAGTATAGACGCCGGGGAGCGCGCTGTCGTCCTCATACGCGCGTCCGTGGCCGCGACGCGTACGCCAGAGGTGCTTGGCGCCGTCGGCTCGTTCGGCGGATTGTTCCGTGCGCCGGGCGGGTCCGGTCAGGTGCTCGTCTCCTCAGCCGACGGCGTGGGCACCAAGCTCAAGGTCGCCATCGCCCTCGACCGGCACGACTCGATTGGCCGCGACCTCGTACAGCATTGCATCGACGACATCTTGACGCTGGGCGCGACGCCGCTGTTTTTTCTCGACTACCTTGGCTTGAACCATGTCGTCCCTGAGACCGTCGCGGCCATCGTCGGCGGACTTGCCGCCGCTTGCCGCGACTACGGCGTGGCCCTCATCGGTGGAGAGACCGCCGAAATGCCTGACCTCTACGCTCAGGGCGACTACGATCTAGCTGGATTTATCGTAGGCATGGTGGCCGAGGCCGAGATCGTGGACGGCAACGGCGTCGTCGCGGGGGACATCGTGATCGGCCTATCCTCGGATGGGCTGCACACCAACGGCTACACTCTCGCCCGCCGCGTGCTCGACGGGCTCGACCTGCACGCGCACCTGCCCACGCTCGGCCCGCACATGACGTTAGGCGACGCGTTGCTCAAGCCCCATCGCTGCTACCTGCCCGCGCTCAGGCCGCTGCTCGACTCGCCGCGGCGGGGGGCGGTCAAGGCCATGGCGCACATTACCGGAGGTGGGATTCCCGGCAACCTACCGCGCGTCCTTCCCGATGGACTTGGTGTGGTCCTCGACCCCTCGTGCTGGACCGTGCCGCCTATTTTCACCTTGATCGAGGAGCGCGGCGAGGTCGCGCGCGGCGAGATGTACCGCGTCTTCAACATGGGCATAGGCTACACGCTGATCTGCGGGCCAGCCGACGTAGCGACCGTGCTAAGCTTGTTGGGAGACTCCGGCGCGCGCGCCATTGGTGAGGTGGTCGTGCTCGCCAGCGAGGGAAAGCGGGTCCAGGGCCTATGGTGAGCGGGTCCGGCGGGAAGGCCCGCGTCGCCGTGTTGGCTTCTGGCACGGGCACGAATCTGGCGGCGTTGTTGCGCGACGCGGAGACGCCGGACGCACCCTACGCTGTCGCCCTGGTGCTGGGCAACCGCCAAGACGCGGGCGCGCTGCACAAAGGCCGCGGGGCGGGCGTGCCAACCGTGGCGGTGGAGCGCACGAGCTGGGGCAGCCGCGCCGCGCAACAAGCCGAGATGCTGCGCTTGCTCCAAGAGCATGAGGTCGACCTCGTAGTTCTGGCCGGCTTCGACCAGATCCTGAGCGTGGACATCGTCGACGCCTTTCCCGACCGCATCGTCAACATTCATCCATCGCTTCTCCCCGCCTTTGCCGGCAGCCTCCATGCCATCGCCGAGGCGCTGGCCTACGGCGTCAAGGTGACGGGCTGCACGGTGCATCTGGTCACGGCCGATCTCGACGCCGGCCCCATCATCCTTCAGGAGGCCACGCCCGTACGGGACGACGATACGCTCGAGACGCTGTCCGCGCGTATCCACGCCTTGGAGCACCTCACCCTGCCGCGCGCCGTGCGCCTCCTGGCCACGCGCCGCGTCAAGATCGACGGCCGTCACGTCCTCCTGCTCGCTGCGCCGTCTCCCAGCGCCGCGGCAGGGCCGTGAAGACGACGTGACGGTCGTGCCCCGTCTTTATCAATCGCCGCGGCGCCTCCCACTCCCCTTCTTTCACCGCCAGCAACGCGGCGCCACGATCGTCGTCCGCCCGTGAGGCGGCCAACCTTGTCGTCGAAGCGTACGTCGTGAACGGCGCCCTGTGATAGAGTGGTTTTGTGACCATGGACGACACCCACGCACGTGCTGCCTCCCTCACCTTTCCTCATAGCCGTGCGGTCCGAGGGACACGGCTTCGGAGACGCCGCGTACCAGCCTTCAGCGTCCTCTTGGGTGCGTTTATCGCCTACATGCTATGCGCGATGCTGCTTTTCCGCCAGGCATGGATGTCTCCGTCGGCTCAAGTCGTCGGTGTGGCCGGCGACTCCGAGCAGTTCATCTGGTTTCTCCGCTGGACGGCGTGGGCGCTGACCCACCACCACAATCCGTTCATCACGACCGCCATCGACTATCCCAGCGGCGTCAACGTGCTTTGGAACACGTCGGTCATCGCCCCCGGCCTCGTGCTGGCCCCCCTTACGCTCTGGCAGGGGCCGGTCGTCTCCTACAACGTCCTGGTCACGCTCTCGCTATCTTTCTCCGCATGGTGCGCCCTGCTGGCCTTCCGCCGCCTGGGCGGTGGTATGGTTGGCTCCGCCCTCGGCGGCCTGCTCTACGGCTTCTCGCCCTACATGGCCGCTCAGTCCCTGGGGCACCCGCATCTAACCGCCGCGTTCGTCCCGCCGCTCGTCTTGACGCTCTGCCCGATAATCCCGCGGCGACCGCTCCTGGCCGGCGCGGCGCTCGGCCTCCTCGGCGCCGTCCAACTCCTTACCTCCGAAGAGATACTGGCGACCCTCTTTCTCGGCGCGGTCGTCGGGTCGGTCGCGGCCGCACTCCTCTTTCCTGGAGGCCCACGTCGCGCGCTAAGAGCAGTTGGAGGCAGGCGTCTCCTGAAAGCAGGGGCGAGCGCGGCGTGTACGTTCGGCGTCCTAGCCTTCTGGCCTCTCGCGGTGCAGTTCGCCGGGCCCAACCGCGTAGACGGCGCCCTGCACCCCGCCGACCTGTTCTCGACCGATCTGCTCAACCTGATCGTCCCCACGTCCACGCAGTGGATCGCGCCTTCGTTCCTGACCTTGATCGGCGGTCACTTCGCGGGCAACCTCTCCGAACAAGACGCCTATCTCGGCGTTCCTCTACTCTTACTCTGTGTGCTCGCCGCCGCGGTCCTTGTCATCAGGAGACGCCGCATCGTATCCTGGGCGTTGCTGACGGCCGGAGCCATCGTCGTCCTCTCGCTCGGCCCGACGCTGCGCGTGGGCGGTCGCCAAACGGGCGTGCCCCTGCCCTGGGCCGTGGTCGAGCGCCTGCCGCTGCTCGGCCATGTCCTGCCTGGACGCTTTTTCGTCTACGTCTATCTACTGGCCGGTCTGGTGGTCGCGCTGACCGTCGACAAATTCTTATGCTCCTTGGGAGCCGTGCGGCTGCTCGGCCTCGGCGGCGTCGTGCTGGCGCTCCTGCCGTTGGTCCCACAGCCGTCCTACCCGACGGCGGCGGTCACCGTGCCGCCGTTCTTCCGGGAAGGCGGCGCGGTCGCGCGCATCCCGAGGGGCTCCGTCGTGGTCGTCGCCCCTTTCAGCGCGCTGTCGCCGTACGACGGTCGCGTCTATACGGCGTCGATGCTCTGGCAGGCCGTGGCTGGGCTGCCCTTCGTGATGCCCGAGGGGTACGCCTTCGTGCCCCATAGAAACGGTGGCGGCACGGCGCTGGCGCCGCCGCCCTCGGTGCTGCAAGACGCTGTCTTACGGGTGCAGGGCGGAAACACGTTGGCCATGCTCTCGCATAGAACTCTCGACAGGATGCGCCGGGATCTGCGTACCTGGCGGGTGCGCACGGTCGTCGTCGGCCCCATGGCCTATGGCGACCGCATCGTCGCCCTCTTTACGCGTCTGCTTGGTCGCCCGCCCAGAAAAACCGGCGGTGTAGCTGTCTGGTGGAATGTTGCCCCCCGCTCCGCTAACATGATGCGGGGACCTTTGCACCGGTCAAGGCGGAGAGTAGAAGAGAGAGCATGACGAGGACCGCGGTCCTGACCGCGCGCGCGGTCGACACTGGCGGCGGCGGCTGGGCGCTACTGTATCGTCCCGCGCTCTTGCTCTCGCTGATCGTGTTGTGCGCTTATGCCTATGTCGTGCCCACGGGCGACTTCTCCAACGGCGACAGCCATCTGGCCCTCACGCGCGCCATCGTAGACGACCACAGCCTGCGCATCGATCGGTATACGGCAGGCTTAACCGATCGTTCGTGGTACAGAGGCCACTACTACAGCGACAAAGCGCCTGGCCTCGCCTTCCTGGCGCTGCCGATCTACGCCGTGCTCCGCCTCTTAGGGCCGGCCGCGTTCTTCGCCCCGGCCAACTATGCTCTGCTGCGCTACCTCGTCACCTTTGGAACAGTCGCCGCGCCAGCCGCCCTTTTTGCTGGGCTGCTCTGGCTGTTCCTCTTGCCCATCCTCGGGCGCGCCAAGGCCGCACTGCTCGTGCTCGGCTTCTCCCTCGGCACGATCGCCTGGAGCCTGTCGTCCTTGATGTTCAGCCACATCGTCGCCGCGATGGGCGTGTTTGGAGCGACGATGATGCTCTATCCCGTTTCAACCGGACGCCGCTCCGGTGCGTTCTGGCGCTGGGGAGGAGCAGGGCTGCTTTGCGGGGCGGCCGTGTCGTGCGAGTACACGACCGCGGCGATCGCAACCGTCGTCGCCTCCTTCGCGGCCTACACGGCGTGGCAGACGCGTTCGGCCAACCATCGCCTCGAGCCGGTGGTGAAGACCGGCGTCTTCGTGGTCATGGCTCTGCTCGGCGTCGCGCCGTTGCTCGTCTACAACACGGCGGTCTATGGGTCGCCTTTCTCTCTAAGCTACGCGCACCTCGGCGGCGAAGCGGTCTTCATCCAGGGCATGAGCCACAACGTCGCTGGGGTGGGGTTGCCGAACCTCGCCGTGCTCTGGGCCATCACCTTCTCCGGCTATCGCGGGCTGTTCATCTTATCGCCGTTCCTGTTGCTGGCCGCGCCCGGTCTGCTGGCCATGTGGCGGCGCGTCCGCCAGCGGCCGGCCGCGCTGCTCTGTGGGGCGAGCATCGGCGTGATGCTCTCGATCAACAGCGGCTACATCTTCTGGGACGGCGGGGCGAGCATCGGGCCGCGCCACCTCGGCTCCGCCCTGCCCTTTTTTCTCTTGCCGATCGCTTTTTCGCTGCGCCGCTGGCCCTGGAGCAGAGCGGCGGCTTGGTTGATCGCCTTCTCTATCGCCATCATCTCTGTCTGTGTCCTCACGACTCTCCTCTTCGAGCAGAGGCAGAGCGATCCCATCATCGCCGTGGCCATGCCGCGCATTCTTCATGGTCCCGCGCCCAGCTCATGGGGTTTTGTCCCACGCAACTGGGGCATGATCGCCGGATTGCCTGGCCCCGTCTCCGCGATGCCGCTCCTGGCCGTCGAGGCGTTGCTGGGCCTCCTCTTGTGGCGCGCGTTGCACGTGATGCGCCGGCGCATGAGCCCACCGCGCAGCGCGGCTGTGTCGAGATTGGTCGAGCGCACCACGTACGCGACGACGCTGAGCATCGGCAGGCGGGCGGCCTTGCAGATCTCCGCGCCATCGCCGCCGCCGCCCTGGCTCTCGCGCGGCGGAGCGATCCTCTGGACGCGACGCCCCAGCCTCTCGCGCCGTCGCCGCGCGCTGCACGAACGGCTGGCCGGTCCCCACCGCCGTGCCCCGCGTTCTGGTCCACTCGTCCCCATACTCGCCGCCGGGGGCATCGTGGCCGTCGCCTATGGCTCCCTCGTCGCCGGGTCCGCCCTCGATCTGTTGCACCAGGGAACCGCGCGCGCCAACGCGACGCCCTCTTCATCGTCGTCCTCAGCGCAACCGGCGGCCCCGCCGACCTATAGGGTCGTTTCTACCAGCATCCAGACACGCGCCTCGACGGGCGAGGAGCGTCCCCTTTCCAGGCATCGCTACGTCTCCGTCACGCTGCTGCTCGTCAACGATGCGCCCGGCGTCATGACCGTCTCGGCGCGAGACTTCGCCTTGATTACCGGGGCTGGCGCTGTCTATCCGCTTGTCTCTTTGTCCCTGAGCGGCGACGGCGCCCTCAGCCACGGTCTGACGGCTGCCTTGTCCAGCCACACCACGGCCCTGATGACCGTCCAGTACCTGGCGCCGGCGGCCCTGCCATCCGCCGCACTGCTGTTGCTCGGCCCCGGACCTTCTTTCGTCCGTCTCGCACCATCCTCTACGAGAGGCGCGGCCGCGGGAGGCATCACCACGCCGACGCTCCGGCCAACCGGGAATCCTACGCCAACCGCCGGACCCACGACCGCACCCCGGCCGCCAACCAAGCGCACAACGGTTTCTGTGATCGCGGGATAATGGACAATCTTCTTATGAGGTTCTCTCCCGGAGGATGTCGTCGGCTTCTCGTCAGCCTTGTTCCGGGTGGGACGCGACGATGACGGTGCAAACGCCGCTGTTCGACCACTCCAAGACCGTCCATGCCGCTTCTCTGACCCCGGCCGCTGGCGGGCGGGGACGCGAGTCCCTTATCCGCGTACTCGTGTTTCTCGCCATACTATCGGGATACCTGCTCTCGCTCGGCGTCGACCAGCCGGCCTACAACGGAGATTGGTATCTGCGCTACCAGGTCAGTTGCTCCATCGTCGAGACGAACACCTTTACCGTCTTCCCCTTTGGAAGCGACACGCGCACCGGGCCAGGCGTCGATGGAACGACCTACAGCCAGTACACGCTCGGGCAGACCACGGCGTTGATCCCTTTCTACCTTCTGGGCCGCGCGCTCTCAGAGCAGGGGACACACCAGTGCGGCCCCTTGCTGAGCACACGCGCGGTGCTTAGCGGCAAGCTGCTCGGGCCGCTGCTGGGCGCCCTGCTCTGCACGCTCTTTTTCGCCACGGCGCGCCTGCTCGGCTACAGACGCGGCACAGCGCTGGCCGTGACAGCCGTCCTCGCCTTCGGCGATTCCCTCTGGCCGGATGTGATGTCCAATCTCGAACATACGCTAGAGAGCCTCTTCGTCTTAACCGCCGCGTATGCCGCGCTGCGCTACGCCCGTCACTTCGAGCGTGAGCCGCTCTGGGTCTGCGTCATGGGGCTCGCCGCCGGCCTCGGCCTTGTCGCGCGGGTGGCCGGCCTCATTATTCCCGTTATCTTCGCCCTCTACCTCATCTCCCTGCACCGGCGTCGCCGCCCAGGCCAGTGGCGGCGCTACGCCTTCGACGATCTCCTCACCTACGCCCTCTGCGTGATCCCGGCGGCGGCCATCACCCTCACCTTCAACGCCCTGCGCTTCGGCAGTCCGCTTAAGAGCGGGCCGAGTCCCGACGACTCTTTCTTCTACCCCTTCTGGCTCGGCGTGCCCAACCTGTTGTTCTCACCGGGCAAGGGCCTCATCTGGTACTCCCCGGTGCTCTTGCTGCTCGTCCTCGTCGCGCGCCCTTTCTGGCGCGGGCAACCCGAGGCGTCGCGCCTGTTCCTCATCATCGGCGTCGTCTACGTGCTCTTCTACGCCAACATCAACTACTGGCACGGCGACCCTGCCTGGGGGCCGCGCTACCTCTACGCGCTCTTGCCCTACTTGATCCTGCCCTTGGGCGAAGTATGGAGACGCTGGGGACGCTACGGCTTCCTGGTGAAAGCCGTCGTCATCCTGGTGCTGGGGGCCTCGTTCCTCGTGCAGTTCAGCGCCGTCTCCGTCAGCTACTGGCGCTATAGCCATACCCTGTTCGGCGAGCACATCGACCAGCTCGAGCACCATGACTGGGGTTGGAACTTCAACAACGCCTGGAACGTCGCGCAATCGCCGCTCGTGGCCGCCGTGACCGGCGTGGTCGAGATCGAGCGCGACTATAGCGCGCACGCACCCTTGGTGGTCCACGCGGCCGCGGCCATACGCTACGCCAGCGGCAAGGAGCAGTGCAGTTTCACGGTGCTGCATAAAGCCACGCTCTGCCTGACCGACACGGACGACGCGCGCCTCCAGGAGAACTGGAACACCTTTACCGAGTGGTGGCTGCAACGCTTTCCGTGGTTGACTGGAACACAGATGCTTGGCTTGGTCGCGGGACTGAGTGGAACGTTCGTCGTCAGCGGCTACGTGCTCTCACGGCTCATCGGCCCCGGCGCCGTCGCTCCGCTGGGAGGAGCGATTGTACTGGCGGGAACGGGCTTCGGCGGCCTCTTGATCGTTGGGGCCGTCACGGCCCCGTATCCCGCGCCGCCGCTGATCCAGGTCGCGGCCATGGGCCAGATCATCGACGACAGAGGGCTGCGCTACAGCGTGGCCTCGGCGGACCGCATCGTCGACCTCCCCGCCTACGGTCGCCACGGTCGCAACTCCTCCGGCCGCTACATCGTCGTCGTGACGACGATGGAGAACGACCTGACGCGTCCGGTCGCCATCAAGCCGGCCTTCTTCGTCCTCACTGACGTACGGGGGCAAACGCGCTCGATCGACGTCGACGTCAAGGCGACGGCCTCGGCGGCAAGGCTGTACCATGCCAACGCCATCGGCAGCGACATCCCTGCCCACAGCTCCATGCGCATCGTGCTGGCCTACCCGGCCCGTCAACTAGGGTCTGACGCCGCGTTGCTCGGTCCCGGCATCGCCCTGATCCCGCTGCACGTACGCAAAGTCACCCTCGTCCCCAAGATCGCGCGCGCGGTCGTGGCGCCCCCCCAGCGCTAAGCCGAGTCCTTACCGGCCAACGCTTGCCCACCGCCGCTGAGTCCACCGTCCTTGGCACGACAGATGTTGTGTGGCTAAGCGCGGTGCTAGGGGGATCTCCCGTGTGAGCCGTGACCAATGATCCGCGATTTGACACCCAAACGAGCGAGGTGCTAAAGTATGAGAGCGCGTCAGCGCATCCACTGGAGCCGTGGTGTAGTGGCCAAACATGCCTGCCTGTCACGCAGGAGATCGCGAGTTCGAATCTCGTCGGTTCCGCCTTGCAACCCCCGACATGTCGGTGACGGTCTCATAGTGCTCGATCAACGCCGGCGCGAGTATCGTAAGGTCCGCGTGCAGCTGAGCATGGACGACCGTCCCCGCATCTAGATCGACCCAGAGAGCGGTAAACAAAGACCGCGTCAGCGTCGCCCGTTCGTCGTCTGTCGCATCCATCCAGACGCGCGTGAGGTCGTCCAGCAGCGCGTAGGCGTGGTCTCTATCGACGACCGGCACCGCCTCGATAGACGAGGCTTCTGCTTCGATCGCCGCGCGCTTGGCCGTAAACTGCTCGACCGTGATGTAGCCGTCGACTAAGAGTCGTTGGATACGCGTGAGGTCTGATGCGAGCGCCGATCGGCGATCCACGCGCCGGCGTGACTCATCCGCAGCGGCGACCTGGTCGACGACAAGGGTGCGCCAGTCCGACGGCAGATACAAACGTGACACGACGTCGCCCACGACCGCGTCGACCACGAACATGGCGATGCTACGGCGCGTGAAGGTGCAGGCGATGCCCCGTTCCGGCGAGGCGTCGCGGTAACGGCCGCCGCGGTTGATCCAGGCCGACTGAGCGCGCAGTGGCTGCCGGCGCCGCACGCAGTAGACGAGGCCAGACGCCAGGTGCAAGGAAACCTGAGCACCGGGCCTCGTCGATGGATGGAGGCGAGAGCGCCACAACTCCTGTACACGCTCCCACAACTCACGCGGCACGATGGCCTCGTGTGCGCCCATGTAGGTCTCGGCCAGGCCGTGACGGCGACGAAGCGCTAGATCGATGCGGCCGTGTGCGCGCAGGCCAGCGTAGGAAACCTCGCCGACATAGTACGGATCACGCAGGATGGCCGTCACGCCATCCTTACCGAACGGCTTACCGTCAGGATGCCGCACGGACGTCATAACGTAGCCGCGCCGGTTAAGTTCGTCGGCGATGAGGCTGTCAGAGTAGCGGCCGCTCGCGTAGAGTTGATACGCGACTAGCACCGCTTCGGCGCGCTCCGGCACGATGACGTCCGGCAGCCGGCGGAGGGCAGCGAGTACGGCGTCTGGGTGCGCGGGCGGATCGGCCAGGTCGGCGATGATCGGGGAGCGGTAGCCGTAGCGCACGCGGCCGTTGGCCAGGCCGGCGACGACGCGTTGGCGCTTGCCCTTCGATGTTTCCATACTCAGGTTTTCACGGTACTTCTGCGCCATCAGCGCACGAATCCCGAACATAAAGCGTGCGCTAGGATCGGCCGTATCGAGATGCTCCTCGACGCTGTAGAGCGAGGCGCCGGCATCGCGTAGCCGCCGCTCGACGCCGAAACCGTCGAACGCATCGCGCGTCATGCGATCGATCTTGGCCACGACGAGCATGTTGGCCTCGCCGCGCTCGATCGCGGCCAGCGCCTCTTCCAACCCAACGCGGCCGGCGTGCCGCTGCGCGCCTCGTCGCGCGTCTCCGCCACGAGTGGGACGCCGGCCGCCTCGCAGTGTTCGCGCACGGCCGCGAGTTGAGCGGCGATGGTCCAGCCGTCCTTCTGCATCGTCGAGCTATACCGCGCGTAGCCGATCGCGCGCCTCTCCTTGAGGACGCGGCTCAGAGCAAACAGGTCGCGACGTGTCCCGGTCATGGGTGGCGTCTCCTTATCCACAGGCGTTTCTTGACGTAACCTCAAATCGTGTTATTGCCTGTTCTAGTACGTGCGTTCTACTATCTACGATTGGGGGGACAGAATGACCGGCTACGCGCGACTGCTCGACATGATGCGACAGCCCGGCGCCTATCAGCGCATCGTCGACCGCTTGCCCGAGGGCGAGCCAAAGACGGCGCTGCAGGCGTGGGGCATCATGCATGGTGTGTATCAGGATCGTCTGGAGGATCACCACGCTCGCCCGGCTGCGCCTCAAGCCAATCAACCGTCCGATTGATCCAGGTGTTGCCACGCACGCGCGCGAACTCTAGGAGCCGCCGCTCAGCTGCACTGAGTGTGTCGACTCTCACAGCCGGCCGGATTAGGAGACCCAGCGATTCGCGCCACTCGTCGACACCAACGCCGGTGACTTTCTCCAGCGCCAGCAGCGTCGAGAGCGACACCGACTTCGTCGTGCCGATAGCGCGTACCAGCGTCGTCGCCGCCAATCCACACTCCAGCGCGAGTGCTCTTCGGTCAGGATTGCCGTTCGCGTCCACGAAACCTAAACGACGCGCCTCCTCGTCGATAAGCGACGCGAACGCCTCTTTACCACCCGCGGGTGGGACAGGACGCGCGAACCGGACCATACGTTCTCCTTCACAATCGTACTGTCATTATTCGAGTCTACGGACTCAAGTGCCTATTGACAAGGACCGAATGAGGATGTACACTGTGATTACATTCAAGTCTATAGGATCGAATAAGATCATATGGGTACGGAGGAGAAATGGACGACATCAGGCGTTATCTGCACACGCGGCAGTTGCGCATCGACTGGTTGGCGACTCACACGGGCATGACCTACCAGCGCACGACCAAGCTGCTCAACACCCTGGCGCGCTGGCGCGTGAGAGAGGCGGCGCCTGAACAATGGGATGGAACAGGACCACCGTGGCATCACGCAGCGCTACTATCCCATGCGCGGCTTCGGCTCCTTTGACGCGGCGGCCTGCTTCTGCTCCGCCCATGACGAACTGCGCGCCCACCTCCGGCATCGCCACCACCCCAACGAGACGGTCTCCCTCGCAGACCAACGACGGCTCTTCGTGGAGCGGTGGGGCGAGGTGTGCGCGGTGCTGCAGGCCGCGTAGGGAAGAGTGAGTAGGCAGCACGGCGTGCCCCTGCCTGCACCGGCCTGCTTGTGTTCCGAGTCCTGACGCATCCCCTTAAGAGGGCGAACGCGCCGTATGCGGGGCTTCGGGCAGCTCGGATGCGCGCAGGTCGTGTGTGACGGCCACGGTTTCATGCGCAACCTGCGTGACGGCTTCTACCGCTTGGGCGAGCCGACGGGCGACCCGCACGTCCTAACAAGCTCCACGTCTAGCTCGCGCGTGGGACGGCCTCAGCCGGATTCTTGTTGCGACATAGCTATCCCTGCCAACCACTTGCGATGACGCCCTCGGATCAATACTCGAGTGTCAACCTCAGCATGACCCAACGACACCCGGCGGATCGCGCGTTCGTCGATACGTGTCACGCGCCCCTCTCGTCGTCCTCCCCAAGGGCAACCAATCCGCGTTCCGCGAGCCAGTGGATTACCGCCTGAGCATCCTCCCCGTCGAGATGGATCCACGGGGTCTTGCTCTCCGGCGTCCAGCCGACGTACAGCAACACGCCCCCGCGTGGCCCGTTCGCGACAAACGCTGCCACCCGATCCATGTTAATGCCGTCGACCGGTCTCGTGTGACCGCGCAGCGAGATCCAGTTATGCACGCCTATCATCGCCATCCTCCCTAAGATATCCCGCCGTGACGCCAGCCCTGTCCTGCCAGCGAAACGGCGCGTCGACAAACGGCAGCGACGCATGGGCGGCCGGCAGGAACGAGAGGGCCGGATGCGGCCCGACGCTGCCGGCGCTCGCCCATTCGATGGGCAGGCCCGCATCGGGATGGGGCCGCCGGTCCCGACGGATCTGGAGAGGCACTGGCTACTGCCCCTGGGCCAAGGAGAAGCCGGGCACGCCGTCAAACGTGTAGAGATTCTCGGTCTTGATGGCGTCGAACCCGGCCGCCGCGAGCCGTTGCAGCAGTTCGATAATCGCCGCGTGGTCCACCGCGCCGCCGTCCACCGCTAGGTAGCGGCAGCGCCAATGGTGGGTGCAGAAGGTCTCGGGGAAACCGTCGGGCCACACCTTCACACCACGGTTAGTGATGATCAGCAGGGCCAGACTCGCGGGCACGGTTGCCTGAAGGGCCGTGCCCAACTGGTCGGGCATCCCGGCCGACCAGTCGAGGAAGACGTCGACGCCGACCATCTCCTTCTCCTCCTTGGGCGCGGCGGGGCGCGCGGCAGGGCGGCCGATCGGCGCGGCACGGACACCCCCTGCCGTGTACGACGCCCGTCCCAAATGCACGGGTTCCTGGCCCAGGCGGGCGATGACGGCGTCGGCGAACGCGCGGGTGCCCACCGACTGCGCGCCTGCCTCGGCGGCGCGGATGTCCGCGGTGTGGAGGCCGTCCTCGATAGCGCGCAACCAAGCGTTGTGCATGCGCGCAGCGACGTCGGGCTGGCCGATATGCGCGAGCATCATGACCGCGGCGAGGATCAGCCCGGAGGGGTTGGCTACGTCCCGCCCGGCGAGCGGCGGGGCCGAGCCGTGGATGGCCTCGAACATGGCGCAGTGCGCACCGATGTTGGCCGAACCGGCCAGGCCCACCGAGCCGGCGAGTTGCGCCGCCACGTCGGAGAGAATGTCGCCGTAGAGGTTCGGCGTGACCACCACGTCGAAGGCTTCGGGCGTGTCGGCCAGGCGCGCCGCGCCAATGTCCACGATCAGGTGCTCGGCCGCGATATCGGGATACGCGGCGGCCACCTCGTCGAAGATGCGATGGAACAGGCCATCGGTCATCTTCATGATGTTGTCCTTGGTGAAACAGCTCACCTTCTGCCGGTCGTGGGCGCGGGCGTAGTCGAAGGCGTAGTGGACGATCTTCTCGCAACCGGGCACACTGATGAGCTTGAGGCACTGCACCACATCGTCGGTCTGGCGATGCTCGATGCCGGCGTAAAGGTCCTCCTCATTCTCGCGCACGATCACCACATCCATGCCGGGGTGCCGTGTCGCGACGAAGGGAGCGTAGGCGACGCAGGGGCGCACATTGGCGTAGAGGCCCAGCGCCTTGCGCACGGTGACGTTGAGGCTCTTGACGCCGCCCCCCTGCGGCGTGGTGATGGGCGCCTTGAGGAATACCCCCGTGCGGCGCAACGACGCCCAGGCGTCGGCGTCGATGCCGGCGCCAACGCCCCGACGGTAGACGCGCTCCCCGATCTCGATCGTTTCGGGGGCGAGGCGCGCGCCGGCCGCGGCTAGGACGCGCAGGGTCGCGGTCATGATCTCGGGCCCGATGCCGTCGCCATAGGCGACGGTGATCGGCGCTGCCTCCTCTGTGTCCGTCGCCACCTCCACGGATACGCCCATCGCTCAGCCCCTCCTCACGCGCACAACTCACGCAGCACGACTAACGCGGTGTCGCGCCGCCGTGGTAACATGCGAAGTATCCTTCGCCTGTTGGAGGATAGCAGCCCTGTCACAGGAAGTCAAATTCATGAATAAGGATGCGGATGACGACTGGGAGCAAGGGCAGTGGACGTTCCTGACTAACTACGCGCACGCGCTCCTCTGCATCAGCCGCGACCCCGACATCCTGCTGCGTGAGGTGGCCGTGCGCGTCGGCATCACCGAGCGGGCGGCGCAGCAGGTCGTGACCGATCTGGTTCGCGCGGGATATGTGACCCGCACGCGGGTCGGACGGCGCAACCGCTACGTTGTCGTGCCGCAGCGGCCACTGCGGCACCCCGTCGAGCGCGACCACGCCATCGGCGAGCTACTCGCCGTCCTCACTCCCACGTCCGCGCCTCCAAAGGGGACGATAGAGCGCGTGGATGTCCCCTCGTAGCCTGCAGGAGCGTGCGTTTCCGCGCCCACGTATCGTGTCATGCGTCACCGTCCAACGCGAGGTCAGGCCGATCCATCTCGTCGAGCACGGCCCTGCCGTCACCGTCGTCGCTGCTCGCGTCGTCGGCATCGCCCGCCCGAATGACCCACTCGTCATCGGCACGGCGCACCAGCGCGGGGCGCAACTCCGCATACGATCTCCCCTGCACAGGACGCTCCCTCGTGATCCGGCTGCACGTGCGCCGCTTCGCCTGTGCCGCCCTCAGCTATCCCCGCCGCATCTTTAGCGAACGTGTGCCGCTGCTCGTCACACCCCATGGACGGGCACTGTCACATTAACCTTGATGATCCGGTAGGATAGGGACACTGAGGAGGACACGCCCGTGAATGAGCTCGCATCCCTGTATCACCGCCATCGGTTCCCGGCTGAGATCATCAGTCACTGTGTCTGGCTGTACTATCGCCTGCCCCTCAGCTTCCGGGAGATCGAAGAGGTCATGGCCATGCGGGGCATGTGTCTGAGCTATGAAACGATCCGGCGCTGGCGCCTGAAGTTTGGGCAGACCTATGCCCATGCGCTGCCTCGCCGCCCACATCCCGGCGATAAGTGGCATCTGGATGAAGTGTTTTTGAAGATCAACGGCGCGACACACTACTTGTGGCGTGTGGGCGATCAGGACGGCGCCGTGCTCGCTATCCTCGTGCAGAGTCGGCGAAATGCGAGGGCGGCCAAACGCCGTGGCACAGCCGGCAAAAAGTGGCATTGCGATGAGACCTACGTGAAGGTGAACGGGCGCTAGTACTACCTCTATCGCGCCATTGACGCCGACGGGAACCTAGTCGATTCTCTGTTGAGTGAGACGCGTGACATGGACGCGGCGAAACGCTTCTTCACGCCTGCACGGACGGTGGTGGGCCACGCGCCGGAGAAGGTGACCACCGATGGACACGACGCCTATCCATGGGCGATCCGTGAAACGCGGGGGCCGGCCGTGCGCCACCGCACGAGCCGGCGCCTGAACGATCGGATGGAACAGGACCACCGTGGCATCACGCAACGCTACTACCCCTGCGCGGCTTCGGCTCATTCGCGGCGGCGGGCCGCTTCTGCTCCGCCCACGATGAGCGACGCGATCACGTCCGCTTCCGCCACCACATGAATGAAACGGTGTCCTTGGCGGAGCAACGACGGCTCTTCGTGGAACGGTAGGATATGGTGTGTGCGGTGCGAGAGGCCGCGTAGCGGAGGTTAAGACCAAACAACCGCGAGTTAAGGCGCACCAACGCCAATTTGTATTTTGAGTCCTGACGCAACCAGCCGACCGGCGACCCGCGCATCCCGCAGGGCTCCGCGCCTCGCCCGCGCCTGGGACGATCTCACGCGGATCCTTGCCGCAGCCTAAGCTGTCTCTGTCAACGGCCGACGACGACGCCCCCGGATCAGCGCTTGGCCTTCGACCTCAGCACAACCCAACGACACCCCTTAACGTGACAATACCTAGGTGTACATTTGCCGCAACCCGAGAAAGGAGAACACGGTAAGAGGGCCGCCGACGGTATAATGAGGACAGCGCCCGTTGTGGGCGCGCTGCACGCCCTCCTCTGGCTCCAGGAGACGCCGACCCATGACCCGCAACACCGCGCTCCAGCCCCTCCCCGCACCCTTCGCCGCATCGTGGCCCCCTGACGATACCCCGGAGAGCATCGTGGGTACTGACCGCCACCAGAACACCATTATCGACCTGTACCTAGGCCTCAATCAGCTGGCCGAGGCCCTCCACCACGCCGACCCCGCGCACCCCCTGCCCTGGCAGGCCGTCGAGCAACTCCTGTTCACCGGAGCACGGCGGCGCGACGGCTCCACGCTCCTCACCTACCCCGACATCGTGGTCCTCGACCACGCCATCGACGACCTGCAAGGCTCGTTCCGCTACGAGGTGGACGGCCCCCCGCTGCTGGTGATCGAGGTGCTCAGCCCCTCCACGCAGGCCTCCGACCGCGACATCACGGCAGGTAAAGGCGATGTCTACGCGCGGGCGGGGGTGCGCGAGTATCTGCTGGTGGAGGGGGAGCGGGGCGTTCTGCCGTTGGGGATGGAGGGCTGGCGACTGGAGCAGGGGACGTCTAGGGCCTGGCGGCCGGAAGCGGACGGGCGCTGGCACAGCCGCGAGATCGCGGCGGTGTTCGGGTTCGACGGTCCACACCCGTCGGTGTGGTCGCGGGAGGGGCGGCGCATGCAGCGGGGGCGCGAGGCCGAGCGTGAGCAGCGTCTGCACGCCGCCGCGCTGACCCGCCAACAGGCGGAGGCTGCGCGTGAACGTGCCCTGCGCACGGCCGCAGATGCCGAGGTTGAGCGCCAACAGGCCGAGATCGAGCGCCTGCGCCGCCTGCTTGACACGCGCACGGATCCCGGCGCCACAGAGTAGCCCAACGCGCCGGTCTCTGTCCACAAGGGCTTGACTGGAGGCATCGTCGTCGTGCGCAGCGTTCTACCGATGCCAGCGTAGGACGGTCTCCGGCTGGACGATGAGCAGGGCCTGACGCCAAGCGGGCAGGTGGCTGGTGAGCAGGACCACGAGCGCACGGTCGGTGGTGGTGCAGCGGGGGCGTTTGACGCTGCGCTGGAGGATGAGCAGTTGCTGGCGGAGCAGGGCGTTCTCCGTCAGCAGGTCGGGCTTATTCCGCGTCAGATCAGCCAGGGTACCGGTGACGAGGGAAGCGGCCACCGGCTTGGCGAGGGTGCGTAGCCGCCCCTGGAGGGCGTGGGCGAGGGCGAGGGCAGGAAGTGTCGCGGACACGTGGCGCAAGAGGCGGGCAATCATGGGCAGATCCTCCACGCGCAAGCATCGGGGCGTCATCAGCACTGGGTCCATGCGGCAGGGCCTAACCGCTGTAGTCTAACTAGATCGAGATAGCCAGAGAGTAAGCAAGGTGAGCGCCCCAATACGCGTGCGGATGGCCTTTGTAGCCAGCACGGGTTCCGTCACACGTTTGATGACACCGATTTCATACCTGGGCGGAACGTCTAAAGCGACCTCCCTCTCCTTTTTGCCTTATGCGCTGACGGGCACGCGGGCCACCACCGAAACGACGCGATCGAAGCGGTAGCGCGCGTAGAACGACCAGTAGCGCAGCACCTCCGCCGCCAGCGGCGACCCGGTCCAGCGGTGGTGCGCCGTGATGAGCCGGTGCAGCGGGCCTCCCTCCTCGCGCTCCTCGTCCGTCAACGTCTCGACGCGCACGTAGTCGGTGTTGAGCAGGCCGCGCTCCTCGCTGGTGAAGCCGTCGAGCAGGTAGACCACCCCACCGGTCATGCCGGCGGCGAAGTTGAGGCCTGCCGTGCCCAGGATGACCACCGCGCCCTTGGTCATGTACTCGCAGCCGTGCGGGCCGACGCCCTCGACCACCGCTTTGGCGCCCGAGTTGCGGCACATGAAGCGCTGCCCCGCGCGCCCCGCCACGTACAGCTCTCCCCCGGTGGCCCCGTAGCCCACGGTGTTGCCGACGAGCGCCGTGGCGTCCGGCGGGCAGCCGAAGCTCTCGGGCGGGCGCACCGCGATGAGGCCGCCCGTGCTCATGGCCTTGCCCACGTAGTCGTTGGCGCGCCCGCGCAATGAGATGCGCAGCCCGCCCCAGGCCCCGAAGCCGAGGGCCTGCCCAGCATAGCCCTCCAGGTCCACGTCGATCGGCGCGGCCAAGCCACGCGACCCGGTGGCGGCCACGATCGCGCCGGCCAGCGTAGCCCCCACGGCGCGGTCGGTGTTGCTGACGGTGTAGTGCAGGCGCAGACCCTCGGCCGGCGGCGTGGCTACGGCTACGCCGCCCGCTGTCGCGTGAGCGCTAAGCTCTACCATGACGTTCGCGCGAACGAGCACTGGTTGCGCGTCGTGCAGCAGGCGTGTGTTCAGCGCGCCTACCTCGATATCGCGCCTCTGCTTGGGCGCGAGTGGGAGCGGGCGGCCCAGGATCTCTTTGTCGAAGCGGATGCGCGCCACGCCCTCGCCGAAGGGCGCCGCGCCCTCGGCGAAGCGCGATGTCAGAAGGTCGGTCCGCCCCACGATCTCGGCGACCGAGCGATAGCCCAGTTCGGCCAGCGTGGCGCGGATCTCCTCGGCAAAGAGCACGAGATATTTGACCAGGTGGACGGGCTTGCCACTGTACTTGGCGCGCAAATGCTTGGACTGCGTGGCGATGCCGGTCGGGCAGGTGTTGAGGTGGCACTGCCTGGCCATGATGCAGCCCTCGGCCACGAGCAGCACGGAGCCAAGGCCCACGCCCTCCGCGCCCATCAAGAACGCCTTGACCGCCTGCCGGCCCGTCTGCACGCCCCCGTCGGCCACCAGCTTCACGCGGGTGCGCAGGCCGTTGGCGTCGAGCACCTGATGCGTCGCCTGTAGGCCGACCTCCCAGGGCAGCCCCGTGTACTTGATCGAGGAGAGCGGCGAGGCCCCGGTGCCGCCGGAGTGGCCGGAGATATGCACCGTCTGCGTGCCGCCCTTGGTGACGCCGGCGGCGACGATGGCCACGCCCGTCTCGCTCACGAGCTTGACGTTGCCGCGCGCCGTGGGATTGAACTGCGTCAACTCGTACATTAACTCGGCCAGATCTTCGATCGAGTAGATGTCGTGGTGCGGCGGCGGCGAGATCAGCTCGACGCCGGGCGAGGAACCGCGCACGGAGGCGATGTCGTCCGAGACTTTGTGGCCGGGCAACTGCCCCCCCTCGCCCGGCTTCGCGCCCTGCGCCATCTTGATCTGCCACTCTTTCATATGGTGCAGGTACTGCGGTGTGACGCCGAAGCGGGCCGAGGCGATCTGTTTGATAGCAGAGTTGGCCGGGCCGCCGTAGCGGTGCGCCTTCTCGCCGCCCTCACCCGTGTTGGAGCGCGCGCCCACGCGATTCATGGCGATGGCGATGTCTTCGTGCGCTTCGTCGCTTAGTGATCCCCAGGACATGGCGCCCCCGCAGATGCGCCCAAGGCCGTCGCGGTCGTCCAGGATGCGCCAGACCGGCTCGACCTCGTCCAAAGGGATGGGCTGGCGGTCGGAGACGATCGCGTAGGCGTCGGCGACGGTGATGGGGTCGCGCTCGTTGATGTTGGCCGCCCAGGTTTCGTAGCGCGTCGCCGCGCCTTCGTCGAGGGCGGCGGCGAAGGCGGGCACGAACGCGTCGGGCGCCGTCCCCTCGTGCGCGGTCCAGCACTCCATCTCGGCGGGCGTCTCGGCCACCACCTTCGGCAAGATGGAAAAGACCTTGGGCTCGAAGGCATGGGCTAGACCGCCCTTGCGGTAGCGCACGAAGCCCTGTTCGACCAGCTTGACGTCCGGTCCCCAGGCCGCCGCGTGGAAGCCGAGGACGTCGGCGATCAGGTCGGCGAAGGAGACGCCCTCGCCCCAGCGCGCCACGCCCGGACAGCACAGCGCCACGATGTCTTCGGCTAAGCCGAGCGCCTCGAACAACTGCGATCCCACGTACGACGCGGCGGTGCAGATGCCCATCTTGCTCATGACCTTAATCACGCCGGTTTCGATGACCTTGCGTACGCGCTCGCCTCCTGGATCGGGCGTCGACTCGGCGTCGTCCTCGCCTAGCATCTCGGCCCAGCGCAGCGCCATCCAGGGGTGCAGGGCGTCGGCCCCGAGACCCAGCAGCACGGCGGCATGGTGCTCATGCCAGACGTCCGCGCTGTCCGCGACGAGGCCCACGCGGGTGCGCAGGCCCGCCGCGATGAGCGCCTGATGCACCGCGCCTATCACCATGGGTGAAGGCAGAGCGGCGTTGCGTGCGTCCACGCCGCGTGCGCTGGGCCGGGTACCAGACGTGCGTCGCTCGAATGGCTTCGCTGCTCCATCGCCGTCGCGGTCGCTGAGGATCAGCGCGATCGCCGCGCCGGGACCGGCCGTGCGCGCGGCCTCCAGCGCGGCCTCGACCACACGGTCCAGGGCCGTACGCGCGGTGCCAGCCCCACCGGAGGCGCGAAAGGTGACGCTCAAACGGCGCGCGCCGCGCTGCGCCACGACCCAACTCATGGCCTCAGCGGAGAGGATTGGCGAGGATAGGGCTACACTGTGACCCGAGACCCTCGCGTCGAAAAAGCCGTCGAGGCGGCCCAGATAGGTCGTCGTATCGAAGACGGCGCCCTCGCGGTAGGGGTCGATCGGCGGGTTGGTCACCTGGGCGAAACGTTGGCGCAGGTGGTCGGCCATGAGGCGGGGCCGCGTGACGAACGGCGTGAGCTGCGAGTCGTCGCCCATGCTCCAGACCGCTTCCTTGCCCTTGCGCACCATGGGCAGCATGAAGTAGGTCTGGTCGTCCGCCGTGACCCCGGCGGCGAGTTGTAGGCGCGTAAACCCTTCGCCGCTGGGCAGGGGGCGCGACGACGGCGCGGTCGAGCCACGGACCACGTGGCGCGAGAGCGTGGCCTCCCAATCCTGGGTAAAGGCGATCAGTTCGGTCTTGATCTCGTTATCGTGGTAGACGCGCCCCGTCAAGCGGTCGAGCGCGATCATCTCGCCGGGACCGAGTTGGTGCGAGTAGACGATGTCCTCGGCGGGGTGCGTGGTGACGCCCTGCTCGGAGGCGATGGAGATTTGCGCAGGTTGACCGTTGGCGCGCGTCTCCTCGACAAACAAGGGGCGCAGCCCGTTGCGGTCGAGGTGAGCCACGGCCCAGCGGTCGTCGCAGTAGAGCAGCGCGGCCGGGCCGTCCCACGGTTCGCGCAGGGCGGCCTGCACACGGTACCAGGCGCGCAGGCGCGGGTGCATCTGCGCCGAGGCGGCGTGGGCCTCGGGCACGAGGCCGAGCAGCGCTTCCACCGGGGAGACGCCTTCGAGGGACAGGACCTCGACGAGGCGGTCGAGCTGCGCGCTGTCGCTCTCTCGTCCGTCCCCGAGCAGGGGGGAGTGGCGGCGGCGGCGCGCCGACGAGAAGGCGCGCTCTCGCGCGGCGGCCCAGCCCCTGTTGCCCATGAGCGTGTTGATCTCACCGTTATGGCAAAGGCGATGGAACGGCTGCGCCAGGCCCCAGTCGGGGAGCGTGTTGGTGGCGTAGCGCTGGTGGTACATGGCGACCGAGGAGGCGAAGAGCGGGTCGCGCAGGTCGTCGTGGTAGAAGTCGCCTAGCATAGTCGAGGGGACGAGTCCTTTATAGACGACCGTCCACGACGAGAGCGAGGCTACGACCACGTCCACGCCCTCGCGGCTGGCCCGACGCTCGATGCGACGGCGCGCGCGGTAGAGCAGAGGCTCGAAGGCATCGGCGGAGACGCCGTCAGGGCGGTCGACGAGCACCTGCTCGATACGCGGCATCCCCCTACGACCGTCTTCACCTAGTAGGTCCGCCGCGACGGGGACGGCGCGCCAACCGCGCACGGGCAGGCCGGTGCGGTGCAGCGCCGTGTGGACGAGGTCGCGCGCGGCGTCCGTCCCCACCGCTGGCAAGAAGATCATGCCCAGGCCAAAGGGGCGCTCGACGGCGGCGCCGCGCGGCTCGGCCAGGCCGAACGACGAGGCCACGAAGGGGACGTGCAAGTCGACCATGAGGCCGACGCCGTCGCTCGTGCCGTGCCCGCCGTCGTCACTGGTTATAGCGGCGCCGCGGTGCGAGAGGCAGCCGAGCGCGTTCAGCGCCTCGGCTACGAGGCGTTGCGTGGGCGCGCCTTCGACGTTGGCGATCATGCCGACGCCGCAGGCGCCGCGATCCCACTCGAAAGAGGGGATATGGGGATAGAGGGTGCGCAGCCGGTCGGTACCAGACACCATTGCTCCTTAAAGATGCGGCCTCCAGAGGCCACAGAGGATCATTACGTCGTCATAATATGTGTGCATCCTTCATCTACCACGTGGTTGAGCGAAAAGCCTATGGGCGCCATGCCCATAACCCCGGCGCCATTCCTGGGCGCCCGCAAAGCTTTACCCGCTCTCCTCTGGACGCCTCTTGCCCGCGGGCGTCCCATTGACGCCTTCCCTGCGCTTAACCCGAGCGGGACGCCTGAGAGATCATGTTGTGAGACGGCGCGAGTGACGATAGGGGTATAGCAGGGGGAGTTAGGGATGCTGCGTAACGGACTCGACGGGGCGCCGGCCTGCGACGACCGCATGGCCATGATCGCCTACCAGGGGCGACAGCTCGACCCGGTGGTGTGGATGATCTCGTCGACCGCTTTAACGCGTATCCAGCGCCAACAGCTTCTGTTTTCCAAAGAAGCGGTTTAGCGGCGCCGCTTCCAGATACGTTACGTGAAAGTCCCGCTGGGCGTGAGGACGCCGAGGAACGTTTGCACGATGTGCTGGGCGTCGTGCTCCGCGAAAGACTGGACGCGCTGTGACCGCTCGATCGTCCCGCTCAGCGCCGTGGTCTGGTCAAGCGTCTGGGTAAGGAACCGTCCGGCCGTCGTGTCAAACGTCCACGTTCCCGAGAGCACGATGGTCCCACTCAAATGATAAGACGCGCCATTCGTCGTTCGATCGATCTTTCCTTGGGCGCGACACACGGTTTTGATGCTGTCTACGGAATCGCCGTGGAGATGAGATACGGACGTCAACGTACTGACGCACGGGAGACCCGCCGGAGAGGTGAAGCCTTGGTCCGTCAGCGTGCTGGTCCAATGCGCGCCCAGCGCGACCGGGCTAGAGGGGAGCAAGCCGAGGTCGCCGTTGCTGTAGGCTCCGGCGACGCTCGTGCCGGGGACGATCTGCGTCCCGTCCGTTTTCTGCCAGAAATACGACGACTGGTCTCGCTTGAGCGGCGCCACGGGACGGCCGTCGCGCGTCGCCTTGGTGCGGTGGTCGGTGCGGATGCCCAGCGCGTAGGCGCCGTCGGCGCGCGGCGAACCGAAATCGTAGTAGACGGCGCCCACGGATGTCCCCTGAGTCGTCGTCATGGGCGCGGCCCCGATGCGCGTCGTCGCGGAGCTATAGCTCACAAGTTTGTACGTCAGCGTCTCATGCACATGAAACTGGTAGCGCGGCGGAGCACTCGCCGCCGATGCGAGGGACGGCGCCGACGCAGCAACAGCCAGCAGAACGGCGAACAGGAAAACGGCGCGTCGAGACATCATTCTTCCTCATCATGCGACGGTTGGCGCGACGCTAAGCCTAGACGTGGCATAGCGCCGGTCGCTTAAGGTCAGTATAATGCCGCCCTCGCACGCGCGGTACGAGCTATGAAGCTGTTGTCGTCCGTTCAAAGCAACAAACACCTCTGGTATGCGCATTAAGTAAGGCGTTCGCTAGCTACCTATTTCGTACGCTTGGGTAAAGGCGATCACAGATGACAGTGCTGTTTCCCTAAGAAGCGTCCGCGAGGTTAAGGGACGCCCTCTTTTTGTGGGGTCCAAGAGGGTCGTGCTATACTCCAGAGTAGTTAGATTACAAATGACGCTAAGTCCTCCTAAGGGGTTCAAGCGTCGCTCGAAAGAGGTCGCGATGTTCCTCGCAAACTATGTTCCCATCCTCGTCATTATGATAATCGGCATCGGCCTGGGCATCACCTTGACGCTGATCTCGCGGTACGTCGGTCCCCATCGCCCCACCTCGGCCAAGCTCTCCCCGTACGAGTGCGGCATCATCCCGACGCAGTCGGCCCGCCAGCGCTTCCCCGTGAAGTTCTACCTTATGGGTATGCTGTTCATCGTCTTCGACATCGAGGCTATCTTCCTCTATCCCTGGGCCGTGCAGTTACGCGCCCTGGGTGGGTTTGGCCTCGTGGAAATGTTCTCGTTCGTGGCCGTCTTGCTCGTCGGTCTGCTGTACATCTACCGGAAGGGGGCCTTAGATTGGGAATAGAAAGTCAGTTCGGCGACACCATCGTCACGACCACCATCTCCAAGGTGGCGGATTGGGGCCGTAAGTCGTCCCTGTGGCCCGCGTTGTTTGGTCTGGCCTGCTGCGCCATCGAGATGATGGCCGCGTCGGCTAGCCGCTTCGACCTCGCGCGCTTCGGTTCGGAAGTGTTTCGCGCCTCACCGCGCCAGGCCGACCTCATGATCGTGTCCGGCCGCGTCTGCCAGAAGATGGCTCCTGTCGTGCGGCAGATCTACGATCAAATGCCGGACCCCAAGTGGGTCATCGCCATGGGCGCCTGCGCTTCGTCGGGCGGCGTCTATAACAACTATGCCGTCATCCAGGGCGTGGACAAGATCATTCCTGTCGATGTCTACGTACCCGGCTGCCCGCCGCGGCCCGAGGCGCTGATTGACGCGGTGATCAAGCTGCAAGAGAAGATCGAGCGGGAGCGTCTCATTACCTCCGCGTAGTCTTGGACGAGCTGTTCGACACGCCGACGCGCCAAACGGCCGTTTCTCGCCACATACTAACGCCGCCCCGCGCAACAGCCGTCGACGACGGGCTTGCCGGGGCGTGCGTGTGCTAAAAGACAAATGCAGCCTGGCTTAAAGAAGCGTCAAGATCAGCAACAATGAGGAGAAGGGGGCAGGGTGACGACAGAGACAAACGCCGTGGCGCCGCAGACCGCCATCGTGGCCGACCATCCCGCCGTGGCGCCGCTGCGCCAACGCTTCGGGCGCGACATCATCGCTCTGGTGACGTTCCGCGGCGAGGCCACGGTTTTGGTGGAGCGCGCGCGCATCGTGGAGATACTGACCTTCCTGCGCCACGAGCCCGGCCTACGCTACAACTTTCTCTCGGCCATCCAGTGCTGCGACTGGCTCGGCCATGGACCGCGCTTCGAGATCTCGTATCAACTGCTCTCGATGGAGCGGCACGCGCGTTTGCGCATCAAGATCGGCGTGTCCGAGAGTTCTCTGGTCGTCCCGTCGGTTACGGCCGTCTGGCACACCGCCGATTGGTTGGAGCGCGAGATCTACGACATGTTCGGCATCTCTTTCGACGGGCACCCCGACCTACGGCGCATCTTGTTGCCTGACGACTGGGAAGGACACCCCTTGCGCCGCGACGAGCCGATCGGCGGCGAGGAAGTCGCCTTCACATCATAAATCCCGAGACGTCGCCCCGTCTATTCCCGCCCCTTAAGCCACGGCAAGGAGCTTACTCATGAGCTTGACCGACGACCGCATTAAGACGATCCCGCATTCTCCAAATAGGCCGGAAACGGCGATCGAAGCCGTCATCAGCGATGCCGTCCAGATCGAGACGCACGACGACGGCGAAGGCATCATGACCATCAACATGGGGCCGCAGCACCCCTCGACGCACGGCGTGCTGCGCATCGTGCTCGACCTCGACGGCGAGACCGTGGTCGACGCCCGCCCTGAAGTTGGGTACCTACACACCGGCATCGAGAAGACGATCGAGGATAAGCGCTACGAGGCGGCCATCACCTGCACCGATCGCATGGACTACCTCAATCCTCTTGGCAACAACCTGGGCTACTGCCTCGCCGTGGAGAAGATCCTGGGCGTGACCGGCGACATCCCGGAGCGCGCCAACGTGCTGCGCGTGCTGCTCGTGGAGCTGCAGCGCATCTCTTCCCACCTCGTCTGGCTGGGCACGCACGCGCTCGACCTTGGCGCCATGTCGCTCTTCCTCTATTGCATGCGTGAGCGCGAACAGATCCTGGATATCTTCGAGTGGGCCTCGGGCGCGCGCATGATGACGAGCTATATCCGCATCGGCGGCATCGAGCAGGCTCCACCGGACGGCTGGGAAGACGGCATCCGCAACTTCATCGGGCCGATGCCTAAGCGCATCGACGAGTACGAGCGCCTGCTGACCAAGAACCCTATCTGGCGTGAGCGCCTCAGAGGCATCGGCACGATCAGCGGCGAAGACGCGCTCGACTACGGCTTGTCCGGTCCCTCGCTGCGCGCCTCGGGCATCGATTGGGACCTACGTAAAGAAATGCCCTACTGCGGCTACGAGGGCTACGACTTCGAGGTTCCGATCCTGACGGCCGGCGATTGCTACGCGCGCTACCTCGTGCGCATCGCCGAGATGCGCGAGTGCGTCAAGCTGGTCAACCAGGCGCTGGACAAGCTGCCGGGCGACGGACCCGTCCTCATCGCGGACCGCAAGATCGTGGCTCCGCCCAAGCAAGAACTGGGCTCCAGCATGGAGGCGGTCATCCACCACTTCAAGCTCGTGACCGAGGGGCTGCACCCGCCGGTCGGCGAGGTCTATCAGGCCGTGGAGTCGCCGCGCGGCGAGCTAGGCTTCTTCGTGGTCAGCGACGGCTCGAACCGGCCGCACCGCTGTTCCGTGCGCGAACCCTCGTTCGTCAACCTACAGGCGCTCGGCCCGATGTGCCGCGGCCGCTTGATCGCCGACGTGGTCGCCATCATCGGTTCGATCGACATCGTGTTGGGGGGGGTAGACAGATAATATGACGCTGAGTGAGGCTGCGCGCGCGAAGATCGCGCTGCTCAAGAGCCGCTATCCCGAGCGCAAGTCCGCCGTGGCCCCTTCTCTGTACCTGCTCCAGGCAGAGAAGGGGTACTGCACGCCCGAGGGTATGGAAGAGATCGCGGAAATGCTCGACCTCGTGCCGGCGGACGTGCTGGCCACGGCCTCGTTCTATACCATGCTCTATAAGGAGCCGGTGGGGCGCAAGGTCGTCGACGTCTGCACCAACCTGGCCTGTATGGTCAACGGCTCCGACGCGCTGCTCGACTACATCAGCCAGAAACTCAACACGCCGGTCAACGGCGTCAGCCCCGACGGGCGCTGCACCCTACACCACGTCGAGTGCTTGGGCTATTGCGACCGCGCGCCGATGGTGCAGATCGACTTCCGGGCTTTCGGGCCGCTGACCTTCGCGGACGTCGACGAGTTGCTCGCCGCCGAGAAGCTGCTGCCGGACTCAGGGCCTGTCGAGAACGGCGTAGAAGAGTCGTCGCTGGACCTCTCCGGTCTCTCGCACCTGACCGACCGCAAGCCTCTTGTCAACGGCAATGGCGGCGGCCATGAGCGTTAGAATGTCTCGACATAGCGTCCTCCGCCCCGTGGATGCGATCGCGGTTTATCTCCCGGCGGCGCTCGACACGCGCCGCCGGAACCTCTTATCTTTACGAAAGGGCAACTGGGCGTTGAGGGGAGCACGATAGTGGAGCAGCAAATAGCGGACGTGAAGGTCTTAACCGCCCACTGGGGCGATCCCAACCTGCACAGGATCGACGCCTACATATCGCACGGCGGCTACGACGGCCTGCGCAAGGCCCTGTTCGATATGTCCACGCAGGAGATCATCGACGAGGTCATCAAGGCTAACTTGCGCGGGCGCGGCGGCGCGGGTTTCCCGGCGGGACGTAAGTGGAGCTTCATCCCCAAGGACCCCTCGCTCGAAAAGTACCTGCTCTGCAACGCCGACGAGGGCGAACCGGGCACGTTCAACAACCGTGAGTTGATGGAGCGCAGCCCCCACCAGCTCATCGAGGGCTGCCTTATCGCCGCCCACGCCATTGGCGCGCGCTATGCCTTCATCCTCATCCGCGGCGAGTATCGCATCCCGGCGGACCGCCTGGAGCAGGCGGTCGAGGAGTGCTACGCCCACGGCATCACTGGCGAGAACGCCATGGGGTCGGGCAAAACGTTGCACGTCCTCATCCAGCGCGGGGCTGGCTCGTACGAGGTCGGCGAAGAGACGGCGCTGATCGAGTGCATGGAAGGGTCGCGCGGCAACCCGCGCCAGCGCCCGCCCTTCCCCGCCATCAAGGGCCTCTACCAGAAGCCTACCGTGGTCAACAACGTGGAGACGCTCTGCAACGTCTCGCACATCATTCTCAAGGGCGGCGAGTGGTTCGCCTCCATCGGCTCGAAAAGCTGCCCTGGCACCAAGTTCTTCTCCATCAGCGGCAACGTGAACCGTCCCGGCAACTACGAGTTGCCCATGGGCACGACCTTCCGCGAGATGATCGAGGGACCGGCCGGCGGCGTGGCCGGCGGACGCGCCGTCCAGGCTCTTATGCTCGGCGCGGCGCCGCCGATGCTGCCCGCCTCCGACATGGATACGCCCGCCGATATCGACTCCGTCGGCAAGGTGGGGTCGCAGCTCGGTTCGGGCGCGGTCATCGTGGTCGACGACTCCTGGTGCATGGTGGACGTGACGCTGCGCGCGGCGCACTTCTTCCACCACGAGTCGTGCGGCAAATGCACGCCCTGCCGCGAGGGCACCGGCTGGATGGAGAAGATCGTGAGGCGCATCGCCTACGGCATGGGCCGCCCGGAAGACCTCGACCTGCTCGTCGATATCTGCAACGGCATCGTGGGCAAGAGCCTCTGCGCCCTTGGAGAGTTCTCGACGGGACCGATCCTCTCGTCGATCAAGCACTTCCGCCCGCAGTACGAGGAATTGATCGCCACGGGCACGTCGAGCAAGCGGCGCACTATCGAGATACCCGTCGCGGTCTAAAACATTGCATTATAAAGACAGACACTATCAAGCAGCTTCAGCGTCGTCTAGACAAAGACGACTGAGCAGGAGAGCCACGTGCAGCAACCCGACGAGGTGACGCTAACGATCGACGGCAAGGAGGTCTCGGCGCCCAAGGGCTCCCTGGTCATCCACGCCGCGCAGAAGCTGGGCATCGACATCCCTTCGTTCTGCTACAACAACAAGATGGATCCACTCGGGGCCTGCCGTATGTGCCTCGTGGCGATCGAGAAGCAGAAGGGCTTTCCGCCCTCTTGCGCCACGCCGGTCGGGCAGGGCATGGTGGTCAACACCAAGACGCCTGAGGTGGAAAAGACGCGCAAGAGCATGTTGGAGTTCTTGCTCATCAACCACCCGCTCGACTGCCCTATCTGCGACAAGGGCGGCGAGTGCCCGCTGCAGAACCTGACCTTTAAGTTCGGCAGCGGCCTCTCGCGCTATATCGAGCCCAAGCGCCACTTCCAGAAGCATCTCCAGATCGGGCCGCAGATCGTGCTCGACCGCGAGCGCTGCATCCTATGCCAGCTCTGCGTACGCTTCATGGAAGATATCGCCGACGACCCGCAGCTCGTGATGATCAACCGCGGCGACTCCACGGAGATCGGCTCCTTCCCTGGACGGCCGTTCGATTCGGTCTTCTCGGGCAACACGACCGACATCTGCCCCGTGGGCGCCCTGACGAGCAAGTCGTACCGCTTCCAGTCGCGCCCGTGGGATCTGGAGCACACGCCCTCGGTTTGCCCCTCGTGCGCCGTGGGCTGCAATATCGACATCAATACGCGGCGCGGCCAGCTTATGCGCCTGGCTCCGCGTGAGAACACGGCCATCGACGACGGCTGGCTCTGCGACATCGGCCGCTACGGCACGCTCTCGTGGGCGCGTCACGAGCGCGTGACCTCGCCGCTGATCAAGAAGAACGGCCGCTTCCTGCCTGCTTCCTGGAGCGAGGCGCTGCAAGCGGCGGAAGAGGGCCTGCGCGCGGCGCGTGCGGGCGGCGCCGTGGCCGGCCTGGCCTCGGCCCGCGCCACCAACGAGGAACTGTACCTCTTCGGCAAGGTTCTGCGCGGTGGTCTGCGCTCCCCCCACGTCGATACGATCAACGGGTCGCGCGCGGGCACGGACAAGCTCGGCGGCGCGCCGATCGCGGCGCTTGAAGACGCCGACGCCCTCGTGGTGATCGACGGCGATCCCATCGCGCGGCAGATGGTGCTGCATCTGCGCGTGGTCAAGCAGGCCAAGCGGCGCGGCATCGCGCCCGTCTTGTTGACCAATGACGACACCTCCCTGGACCCCTATGCCGCGGCCAAGATCGGTTACGACCCGACGCACCTGGCGGCGACGATCCGTGCGCTCAGCAGCGAGATCCGTATCGCGCGCCTGCACGGCGTGGAGCCTATCCCCACGACCGAGCTGGCCCAAGACAAGGACGCCGGCATCGGCGCAACCCTGGCCGGCGCCGCGCAGGGCTTGATCGACGCGGTGCGCGGATCGCGGCATGAAGACGAGGCTCCCTCGGCGTCGCTGGCCCCGGCAGGCGTGTCCCAGGCAGCGGGCGCCCTTATCGCGGCCAAGCGCGGCCTCGTCATCTATGACGAGCGCGTGCTCGACGGGCCGGACAGCGACGAGGTGCTCGCCGCCCTGCATGAACTCGAAGGAACGGTGGCCTCACTCGACGACCTGCCTACCGGCCGTCTGCTGGCCCTGGCGCGCGAGACCAACAGCCGCGGCGCGGCGGAGATGGGCGCGCGGCCGGCGCTCGTGGCCGGCGGCGGCTCGATGGACGACCTCGACGCCTTTAACAAGGTTCAGTCCGCCTGGGGGCTGCCTATGCTGCGTGAGACCGGTCGCGACGCGGCCAGCATCCTGGCGGGCGCGGCCAACGGTGAGATTGACGGGCTATTCTTGCTCGAGTCGGATATCCTATCGGAGTGGCCCGATGAAGAGGCGGCGAAGGCCGCCCTCGCGCGCGTCTCGTTCCTGCTGGTGCAGACGCCGCTGCTGACGCCCACGGCCCAGCTGGCCACGGTCGTCTTGCCGTCGGCGGGCTTCGCGGAGAAAAGCGGCACGCTGACCAACCTCGAAGGACGCGTGCAGAGCCTGGGCAAGGCCAAGGACGCGCCCGGCGAGGCGCGCGACGGCTGGGACATCCTCGGCCTGCTAGCCGGTCGTCTCGGCATCGACGAGACCTACGAGTCCGCTGGCGCGGTCACGGCGGAGATCGCCGCCGTGCTCGACATGCCGTCCTGGAAGGTATTGGGCGCGTATCCACGCAAGAGCCTCGTCGCGGCGGGGGAAGGAGCTTAAATGGGCGACGCGCTCAAGTCCCTTATCGGCACGGGCATCATGGCCGTGGTCATCACGGGCGCGCTGCTGACCGGCTTCGCCTACATGACCCTCATCGAACGACGCGTGCTGGCACGCATGCAGGTGCGCTGGGGCCCTAACCGCGTCGGCCCGCTAGGCTTCTTCCAGCCGTTGGCCGACGGCATTAAGCTGGTGATGAAAGAAGACGTCGTGCCCGCGCAAGCCGACAAGCCCGTCTTTACGCTGGCGCCCATCGTCTCCGTGACGGTGGCGCTGGCGGCCTTCGCGGTCATCCCCTTCGGCTCGGCCATCAACATCTTCGGGCTCAACATCCCGCTGCGCCTGGCCGACGTCAACGTGGGCATCCTGTATATCTTGGGCATCTCCTCGCTCGGCGTCTACGGCATCGTGCTGGCCGGCTGGTCGTCCAACAACAAGTATTCGTTGCTCGGCGGCGTGCGCGCGGCGGCGCAGGTTATCTCCTACGAGCTTGCGTTGGGCATGGCCATCATCGGCGTCGTCTTACTGACGGGGTCGCTCCAGCTCAACAACATCGTAGACCACCAGGGGGGCGTCTGGTTCGGCTTCTTGCCGCGCTGGAACATCTTCGTGCAGCCGCTGGCCTTCGTGATCTACATCCTCTCGGCGGTGGCCGAGGTCAACCGCGCGCCGTTCGACCTCGCCGAGGCCGAGCAAGAACTCGTCGCCGGCTACCTCGTCGAGTACAGCTCGATGCGCTGGGCCATGTTCTTCATGGCCGAGTACGTCAACATGATTACGGTCTCGGCGATCGCGGCCACGCTGTTCCTCGGCGGCTGGACCGGGCCGGACTTCATCGGCGGCCTGCCCTGGTTCTTTATTAAAATCTCCTTATTCCTGTTCCTGTTTATCTGGCTCCGCGCGACGCTGCCGCGCCTCCGCTACGATAGACTGATGAAGTTTGGATGGTATGTCCTGTTGCCGCTGGCCCTCCTTAATCTGGTGGTCACGGCCGTCGTCATCGTCGTATTCAATGTGTAAGCCGTCGTCGCGGGCCAGGAGCGTCGGAAACGACGCTCCGCCACGACGGTGGGCGTGGTCCCGGAGGATAAAACAGTTATGAGCGTGCTCGGCGGGATCGGTGAGCTAGCCAAAGGCATGAGCTTCACCTTTAAAACGATGTTTACGAAACCAGAGACCATTCAATACCCGGAGCAAAAGCGTCAAGTGTATCCGCGCTTCCGTGGACGTCACGTCCTGGAGCGCTACGACAACGGCCTGGAGCGCTGCATCGGCTGCGAACTCTGCGCCGGGGCCTGCCCGGCCAACTGCATTCTCGTCGAGGGCGCCGAGAACCCTGCCGACGCGCCGGTCTCGCCGGGTGAGCGCTACGCCAAGCGCTACGAGATCAACATGAGCCGCTGCATCTTCTGCGGTCTGTGCGAGGAAGCGTGCCCCACCGGGGCCATCGTCTTGCGCCACGACTACGAACTAGCCGACTACGACATCCCCAGCCAGATCTATACCAAAGAGCAGTTGCTCGTGCCGCTGCCCATGCTGCACAACGCCCCTAAAGAGGCGACGACAGCGGTGGGGTCGTAGCAATGGGGTTGATCGTCGCGCTGCAGCACCTCCTCGTGCTCTTCGGCCTCAGTCTACCCAGCATCCCTACACCAGAAACGATCGTCTTCGCCATCAATACGTTGGTCGCCGTCTTCTCGGCCATCAACGTGCTGACGCAGACTAACCCGGTCTACTCCGCCCTCTTCCTCGTAGCCAACTTTTTCTGCCTCGCCGTCTACTATCTCCTGCTCGACGCGCAGTTCCTCGCCGCCGTACAGATCATCGTCTACGCCGGCGCCATCATGGTGCTCTTCCTCTTCGTGGTCACGCTGCTCTCGCCGGGACGCGAGGAGGGAGCCGACGATAGGCTCGTCGGGCTACAGGTTCCGGCCGTCGTGCTGGCGCTGGTGCTCGGCGTGGTCGTGGCCGTCTCGCTGATGGTCAACGACATCCACCTCGGTCTGCCGCCGACCAATCCCAACGCGGCGCTGGGCACGGTCGAGGTGGTGGGACGCCAGTTGTTCACCAACTTCTTGTTCCCCTTCGAGATAACCTCGCTCTTATTGCTCGTGGCTATGCTCGGCGGAATAGTGTTGGCCAAACGGAAAGTACGGTAGGAGAGACGTATGACGACGACGCCCATCGCCGACCAGAGCTACCTCCTCGTCGGCGCGATCTTATTTGTGATCGGGACGCTCGGCGTGCTGATCCGGCGCAACCCCATCGTGATCTTCATGTCGATCGAGATGATGCTCAACGCGGTCAACCTGACTCTGGTGACGTACTCGCACCACCTACGCAACATGGAAGGACAGATATTCGTGTTTTTCGTGATGACGGTGGCGGCGGCGGAGGTCGTGGTCGGCCTCGCCATCATCGTCTCGATTTTCCGTACGCGCGACACTATCAACGTGGACGCGCTCAACTCGATGAAGGGCTAAGATGCAAAGTTATGCCTGGCTCTTGTTGGCCTTTCCCCTCGCGGGCTTTGCCATCACCGGCGGCGCGGGCCGCCGCCTCGGGCGCGGCGGCTCAGCGGCGGTCGGCTGCGCCGCCGTCATCGCCGCCTTCGTGGTTTCGCTGGTCGCCTTTTTCCAGGTTAACGGCGAGGCGGTCGGCGCGCGCTACCACGATCTCGTCTACTACCGCTGGATCGACGCGGGAACCTTCCACCTTAACATCGGCATTTTGATCGATCCCCTGACCTGCGTGATGCTGCTCGTGGTCACGGGCGTCGGTTCGCTGATCCACATCTACTCGGCGGGCTATATGGAGCACGACAGGAACTTTTCGCGCTTCTTCGCCTACTTAAACCTATTCATCTTCTCCATGCTCGTGCTCGTGCTGGCCGACAACTTCATTACCTTGTTGGTCGGCTGGGGTCTAGTAGGCCTGTCGTCGTACCTGCTCATCGGCTTCTGGTTCTACCGGCCGGCGGCGGTGCGCGCGGCGCGCAAGGCCTTCGTCATGAACGTGATCGGCGACTTCGGCGTCATGATCGCTTGCTACATCATGTTCGTGCAGTTCGGCACGCTGGCCTTCGATAAACTCGGCAACAACGGTCTGCCCGGCGTCTTCGACGGGGCGCAGCGCCTCTCCTCCAACACCGGCGTGGTCAACTGGATCTGCATCACGCTGCTTATCGGCGCGGTGGCCAAGTCGGCGCAATTGCCGCTCTATACTTGGTTGCCCGACGCCATGGAAGGCCCTACGCCGGTCAGCGCGCTCATCCACGCGGCCACGATGGTCACGGCGGGCGTCTACTTACTGGCCCGCTGCCACGTGCTCTACCTTCAGGCGCCCACCACGCTGGCCGCCGTGGCCATTATTGGCGGGGCCGGCGCACTGTTCGCGGCCACCATGGCCCTCGTGCAGACGGACATCAAGCGCGTTTTGGCCTACTCTACGATGAGCCAGATCGCCTATATGTTCCTGGCTTGCGGCGTCGGAGCCTTTACCGCTGGCGTGTTCCACCTCGTCACGCACGCCTTCTTCAAGGCCGCTCTCTTCCTCGGCGCGGGCAACATCATTCACGCCTTGCACGACGAGCAAGACATGCGCAAGATGGGCGGCCTGCGCCGTAAGCTGCCCGTCACTTACGTCGCGATGGGCATCGGCTGTCTGGCCATCAGCGGCATCCCGCCCTTCTCGGGCTTCATGTCCAAGGACGAGATCTTGGGCCGCGTCTTCGACGCGGGCGGCGGCAATATCGTGCTCTGGATTCTCGGCGTGGTCACGGCGGGACTCACAGCATTCTACATGTTTCGCCTGTTCTTTATGACCTTTCACGGCCGCTACGGCGGAGATCGGGACGTGCTGGACCACGCGCACGAGGCCCCAAGCATCATGACCCTCCCCGTGGTCATCCTGGCCGCGCTGGCCACCGTCGCCGGCGTGCTCCAGATACCCAACCTTGGCAGTATCTTCAATGGCACGCATGTCTTCGAGGACTTCCTGGCTCCGGTCTTCGCGCGCTACCCGCTCGTCCATGCCGTGGAGGCCCCCCTGAACACGAACGTGGGCGCGCTCGCCCTGATCCTGGTGCTCGCCGTGGCCGGCATCGTCGTAGCCTACCAGTGGTATGCAGGGCCGGTGCGCAAGCCCTTCGCCGGCCTCAAGCCCGTCTACAACCTGCTCTTCCACAAATACTACGTGGACGAAGCCTACGACGAGTTGATCGTCATACCCGTGCGCAACGGCGCGTCCGCCCTCTACAACGTGATTGACCGGCGCGGCATCGACGCCTTCGTCGACGGTGCGGGCCGACTGGTGCGCACGGTCAGCGCGGCGGTCTCACCGTTGGAGTCGGGCTTCGTGCGCACCTACGCGCTCACCATCTTCGCCGGCGTCGTCCTCGTAGCGACAGGACCGGTGCTGGGACAGTTCGGCCCCAGCGCCCTACACAGCGTGGGCGACGGCATCGGATCGCTCGCGTCCAACATCTACCACGTATTCATTAAGTAGCGGCTTCGCGCCGTAGGAGGCATCATTGCATTTTCCGCTGCTGTCGCTGCTTATTTTCCTGCCGCTCGTCTTCGGCGCGATTATCGTGGCTGTCGCCTCGAGCGGTCGGGCCGAGGCCAACACCTACCGCTCCATCGGGCTGGCCGGGTCGGTCGTCACCGCCGCCGTGGTGCTGTTCATCGTCATGACGCAGTACTCTTGGAACCAGGCCGGCTACCAGTTAGTCGAGCAGACGTCCTGGCTGCCCGCGCTCAACTCGTCGTACCACCTCGGGCTCGACGGGCTGAGCCTCTTACTCGTCATCCTTACGGTGCTCATCACGCCGATCGCCATCCTGGTCTCCAGCGAGAGCATCACCGAGCGCACGGCTACCTACGTGGGCCTCGTACTGCTATTAGAGACCGCCCTGCTGGGCGTCTTCCTCTCGCTCGACCTCATCCTCTACTACGTCTTCTGGGAAGGCGTGCTGATCCCGACCTACCTCCTCATCGGCGTCTGGGGCGGGACGCGCCGCGTCTACGCCGCCATCAAGTACGTGCTCTACACCATGGTCGGGTCGCTCTTGATGCTCGTCGGCGTCGTGGGGGTCTACGTCTACTCCTCGGCGCACACCTTCGACATCCCCGCGCTGAGCGCCGCCAGCGCCTCGGTCTCCGTCCCGATCCAGACGGCGTTGCTCGTCACCTTCGCCCTGGCCTTCGGCATCAAGTCCGCCCTCTGGCCGTTCCACTCCTGGGCGCCCGACGTCTACACAGAGTCGGCCACGCCCACCACCATCATGCTCTCCGGCGTCGTCTCTAAGATGGGCGTCTACGGCTTCCTGCGCATCGCCTTGCCCATTTTCCCCATGGCCAGCCACAATCTGGCCCCTATCGGCGCGGCCTTCGCCGTGGTCGGCATCCTCTACGGAGCGCTGCTAGCTCTCACCCAGACCGACGCCAAGCGCCTCGTGGCCTGTTCCTCGATCAGCCACATGGGCTTCATCTTGCTGGGCGTCTTCGCCCTCAACGCGCAGGGCGTGCAGGGCGCGACCTTGCAAATGCTCAACCACGGCGTGACCACGACCGCGCTCTTCGTCATCGTCGGAGCCATTGCCTGGCGCTGGGGCACGACCGACCTCGGCAAGATCGCGGGGCTGGGCCGCGACGCCCGCGTGCTGGCGGCGGTCTTCCTCCTCGTCACCCTCTCGTCGCTCGGCCTGCCGGGCCTCAATTCGTTCGCCGGTGAGTTCCTGATCCTGCTCGGCGCTTTCGAGAACTCCAGCATCCTGGGCATCCTGGGCACGGTCGGCGTGATCCTGGCCGCCTGGTACATGCTGCGCCTCTTCCAGGGCGCCATGCATGGCCCCGAGCCGGAGGCCACCGCCAACCCCGCCCGCGGCTTCGCTCTCAGGAATTACGAGATGGTCGCACTCGTGCCGTTGTTGGTGCTGATCGTCTGGATCGGCGTGGCCCCTGGCGGCTGGCTGCACCCCGACTCGTACGTGACTCAGATGATCGTACATACCGTGTCGACAGGAGGACGCTAGCGTGATGCCCCTCGCGACCATTCTCGCGGCTATCCCCGCGCCAAAAGACTCGAACCTCACCACGATTCTGCCCGAGTTGATCGTGGCGCTGACGGCTATCGTCGTCTTGCTGCTCGATCTGGTCATCGATCGCGACAGGCGCGGCTACCTGGGCTACGTCGGCATCGTGGGTCTCATCGGCGCGGGCGTAGCCAACGGCCTCATCTGGTACAACGGCTCCGGTCCGCAGACCGCGTTCAACGGCTCGGTCGTGTTGGACGGCTTCACGCTGTTCACCAACGTCGTGTTCCTCATCATCGGCGTCCTGATCTTGCTGCTCTCGCCCGACTATCTAAAGCAAGAAAAGTTGGACCTCAGCGAGTACTACGTGCTCGTGCTCGGCGCCATCACCGGCATGATGCTGATGGGCGCGAGTTCATCGCTCATCACCATCTTCCTAGCGCTCGAACTCTTCTCCATCTGCCTCTACGTGCTGGCCGGCTTCGCCCGCGCGCGCGACCGTTCGCAGGAGGCGGGTCTCAAGTATTTCCTGCTCTCGGCCTTCGCCTCGGGCTTCCTGCTCTACGGCATGGCTCTTACCTACGGCGAGACAGGCACGACCCGTCTCTCCAGCATCAGTTCTTTCCTCTCCGCCAACGACGCGGTCAACGATCCCATACTGCTCGTCGGCATCGGCCTCATGCTGGTGGGCCTGGCCTTTAAGATGGCCGCCTTCCCTTTCCACGTCTGGACGCCCGACGTCTACGAAGGGTCGCCCGGCCCTGTCGCGGCCTTTATGTCCGTCGGCACCAAGCTGGCCGCGTTTGCCGCGTTCGTGCGCCTCTTCGGCGCGGCGCTGCCCGCCCTCGCGGTCCACTGGGAGGCGGTAGTCTGGTCGCTGGCCGTGGCCACCATGATCTTTGGCAACGTGGCCGCCGTGGTGCAGACGAACGTGAAGCGCATGCTCGGCTACTCCTCCATCGCCCACGCCGGCTACCTGCTCGTGGCCATCGCGTCGTTCACGCTCTCAGGCCAGGACGACGCGCGCGCGAGCCTGCTGTTCTACTTCGCCGTCTACGCCTTCACCAACATCGGCCCCTTCGTCGTGTTGATGGCCGTGTCGCAGCGCGGCGAACGCTACGAAGACCTGCAGGACTTCGCGGGGCTGGGCACGCGCATGCCGTGGCTCGCCGCGGCCATGGCGGCGTTCATGTTCTCGCTGGCGGGCTTCCCGCCCACCTCGGGCTTCCTGGCCAAGCTCTACGTGTTCCGCTCCGCCGTGCAGTCGGGCCACGGCGAACTCGCGGTCATCGGGGTGCTGTGTTCGCTCATCTCGGTCTTTTACTACCTACGCGTGATTTTCTACATGTACATGCGACCGGGCAAAGAGGGGGCGGCCGCCCCCTTCGTGCCGCCGGCATGGGCGCTGACGCTCATGCTCACGGTGGCCGGTTCCGTGCTCCTGGGCATCTTCGCCGGTCCTCTACTGGAGCTAGCGCAGCACTCACCCGTAGCCCTGCCCTAGCCGCGCGGCGCCCCGTCTTTCCTATAGGCGAGGCGCTACACGGTAGCCTACCTTTGGGTATACTCAGAGTAGAGAGTTTCAGATACAGCGACGACATGCCTCTTGCCTTCTCATGAGGACGAGCACGACGACGCCAGAGGCGGCTTAGAAAACAACAGGTAGGGTGGACGACATGGAAAAAGTGCTGCGAGAGATTGTCGAAGCCCTGCGCAACGTGCTGCGCCCGCAACAACCCGTACCGGCGCCGGTACGCATCGCCCCCGATTATCCCCGCTATCCTCAGACGCGCCGCCGCTAAAGTCGACGCCGTCCTAGTAGTAGAAACAGTGGAAAGGAATCGCGCCGTGCGTCTGCACGGCGCGATTCCTTCTGTTGGACAAAAACCTACGACCGCTAGGGATAGTCTCCTGTAGCGCCTTGTCAGGTACTATAGGGAGACTGGATTGACTTAAGCCCCCCTGCCCCACCGGCGTCATCCGGCGTATAACCTACGACCGCGCCACGTCGCGCTCGTCTGATACTGACGATAGATAACCGGATGGTGTTGATGCTCGATACGACCAAAACCGCGCAACAGATACGTGTCTCGCCCCTCGTCTCCTCGTTCTTCGGCCGCCTGCCCGGCTATACCTATGCCGGTCTGCTGCTGAACCTGCTGGCCTGGACCTCATCCTGGACGCGCATCGGGCCATGGCCCTACACCTTCTTCCCGCTCTGGCTGGGCTTTATCCTCGTGCTCGACGGCGTCAACGTCGCCCGGCACGGCTCGTCGCTCCTTACGCGCAGTTGGCGTCGCTTCGGCGCCCTCTTCCTGTTCTCGACTCCGTTCTGGTGGCTCTACGAGGTTCTCAACATACGCCTCAACAATTGGCACTACCAGTTCGACCACCAGTATTCCTGGCTGGCCTATCACGCGCTCTCATCGCTCTCCTTCTCGACCGTGCTGCCGGTCGTGTTCGAGATGGCTGAGTTGCTCTCGAGCTTTGCCTGGCTGCGGCCTATCTCGCGGCCCCTGGCGCCAGGACCGCGCTTCTCGCGAAGACAGGCGCTAGGGTGCTCGGGGGCCGGTTTGCTCATACTCGCGGCGCTCATGGTTTTCCCGCGCTACACGTATCCGCTCGTCTGGCTCTCGCTCATCTTCTTGCTCGACCCCCTCTGCGATCTGGCCGGCCGCAAGTCGGCCTTCAGCCACCTGTTCGCGCGCGACTGGCGCTTCATCACCACCCTGGCGCTCGCCGCGCTCTGTTGCGGTTTCTTCTGGGAGTTCTGGAACTACTGGGCGCTGCCCAAGTGGCAATACACCGTGCCCTTTATCGACGGTCTGCCGCACCTGTTCGAGATGCCCATACCCGGCTACCTCGGCTACCTGCCCTTCGGCGTCGAGCTGTTCTCGACGTACCAATTCGCGCTCCTGGCGCTGCGCATCCCCCAGCGCGACGACAACCTCACGTTCTAATCGCATGACCGTCAGGGGACATCGATCGCTCTGGACGGGCGCACTCGCTGTAATGCTGTCCGCCTACCACCATTGTCGTCGCCTTGCGCGGCGCTACGAACGCTAGCTCCTTTTCATAAATCCCGCGCCGACCGCTCTGACAAAAGGTTTTATGTTCTCATCAATAGGCTAAAATCGTTAGTAAGCGTGATCGTGGTTATGAAAGGAAGCGAAAATGACGTCCGATAGTCGGCAACAAGAAGACACTATGCTGACAGTGCGAAGCGATCAGATGCTTTTTGCCATTCCGGTCGACAAAGGAGGCGTTGAAGAAACGCTTTTTACGACCGTGGATATACAATCAGACGGCGAAGAACCAATCAAGCTTGCTGGCGCGTGGAGGCATCTCGATTGGAACGAGGCTCAAGCCTTCTTTGATCGCATCGATCGAGAAGGCGTTTCGAGTGCTCCGCTGCACGCTGACGATTTTTAGTTGTCCCTACCATGGCGACCTATCTGCTTGACACCACTCCGCTAGCGGCTTACCTCTTCGGCAGACGAAAAGCAGTTGAACGCATAGATCCTTTGGTCGATGCGAAAGACATTCTTACCAGCGTCATTGTATACGGAGAGATTGAGGAGTTTATCAAGCCAATGCCGAATTATGGCGCCTTGCATGACGATCTACGTCGTCAGCTACGGTCTATCAAGCCTCTCCCAATTACATATGCCATCATGGAACTCTATGCGGATCTGCGCTTACAAATGCGAGCGCCAAGAGGACTGGGCGTGCTCAGTGACTCAGATACGTTGATTGCCGCTACAGCAATCCGTTATGGGCTGACAGTTATCACCGCGAATGTCAAGGACTTCCGCCGAGCGCCCGCGCTCAGCTATGAAGAATTGCGTACGGCGCTTTAGTCCCTGAGTAGGAAGAGGTCTATCCTCTATGACGCACGATGTGTTCATTGTATCGGGAGTCCTCTTCGATCTCGACAACACACTCTTCGACCGTGATGGGGCCGTCCAACACTGGGCTGATAACTTCGCGCGGTCGTGCCTCGACCTCCACGACGACAAAGCACGCCTGGAAGCGGCAGCACTTGCCCTTGCCCTCGACGCGCATGGCTACGGCTCGAAACCGGCGATGTTCGCCGCCTTCAGGGAGCAATACTCTGTGCTTTCCCAGAGCCTCGACGATTTAGTCGCCTCCTTCTACAAAGAGATGCCCGCGTACGCGACCTTAGATGAAGGGGCGCGCCGCCTGCTCGACGCGCTCGATCGCGCCCGGACGCCGTTCGGCATCGTAACCAATGGGACTCATCACCAGATGCTTACGATCGGGGCGCTTGGCCTCGACCGTCGGGCTCAGTGCATTCTGATCTCGGAGATCGTTGGCTGCCGCAAACCGGACGCGGCCATTTTTATCGCTGCTGCTTCCCGCTTGGACCTTCAGCCCGAAGAAGTGCTCTTCGTGGGCGATAATCCCGAGGCCGACATAGGGGGCGCCCACCGCGCGGGCATGAGGACAGCGTGGCTCCAGCGCGGTCAAACATGGCCAGCGGCGCTCTCAGATCGGTGTGTGGACTTCACCATCAGCTCGTTAAGCGAGGTGATCGACATCGTCCTTGATACAGGCGGCGGGCGGGACGACGCGCACGAGGATCGAGCGTGAGAGTTGGTCGCGGGCGTCCTCTACCAAGCGCACGGCGATCATTTGAACGTGCATCTCGCTTTTTCGCTCAGCGCCGCTGACCAGCCGTGTACAGGTAGAAGCGATGGGCGCGGCGCCCTTATACTAAGAGTGCGTTCGCGCACTGGCGTGACTATCAGGAGGACATATATTGATGATGCCCCACACGAGGACGGTCCGTGAGCGATAGCACCGAAGAACCTCTGTCCGCTCCCGCCATGGGAGAGCGAAGCGCCCTGGCCGCCGCTGCCAAGACGGAAGAGCAAACTGCTGTGCCCCCCGTTCCCGCGCGACGCGCCAACTTCCGCAACCGGCCCGGCGGCGACCGCGCGAGCGCGACGACATCAAGCGCGACGCGGGCGGCCGCGGCGCGGCGAACGCGTGGCCTGATCGCCGCCGCGCTTAGTATTATCATCCTCGCCATTATCGTCATCGTGCTGCTCACGCAGTCGTCAGGCTCCCCGTCGAGCGCACCGGTCGGCCCAACCGCCCTGCCAGCGGCGACCGTGCCAGCGTTCGCCCCGTCGGTTGGCTCCCCGATCACCGTCTCGTCGACCCTCGGGAGCGGCGCCGCGCTGAACGGGCCGATCGACGCCGCGCGCCTGGCCAACGGGAACATCGTTATCGCCAACACCGGCGCGAAGAATCTGGTGCTGTTCGACGGCGCCGGCAAGGTGCTGAGCACGATCACCAAGGGCAAGACGCCTTTCGTTGATCCAGACGCCGTGGCTCGCTTCCGCGATGGCTTCGTGGTGCTCGACGCGTCGACGGCCTCGCTCGATCGTTTCGACGGCGCGGGCCGCTTCGTCCACAGCATTCTGCGGAGCAACGTGTTGGGAACGGCGCGCGGCATCGCCGTCGGGCCGCAAGACATGATCTACGTCGCCAATCCTCTTAGCAACTCCATCGTTAAGATCGATCCATCCGGCGCCGTCGTCAAGAAGATCGACTCCGTCCTCGGCGCGGGAAACGGACAGTTCAACCAGCCCGCTGGCGTCGCCGTCGGCGCCGACAACACGATCTACGCGTACGACAGTTCCAATCAGCGCATCGAAGCAGTAAGCCAGACCGGCGCCTACGTGAAGCAGTGGCCGACCCCGGCGATCGACACCCTTCACCCGATCCACATGGCCGTGCTAAGCGATGGGCGCCTCGTCGCGGTCGATCCCAGCCCCACGGGTGGTCTTCTCGTCTACCTTCAGAGCGGTGGAGCGCCGTCGCGGCGTCCGCTGATGGCGAATGGAAAGCTCCTGTCACCCACCGAACTCGTCGGCTTATCGCTCGACCGTCTGGGTAAAGGGCTCGTGGCGACCGATACGAAGAACAACCTCGTCTACGCGATCGGCGTTCCGTCGTAACGCGGAATTTTCCGGCCCACGACGGTTCAGGAGGGATCGGCGCCTGAGGACGCCGGCCCCCCTATCGCTAGGCGTCGCGTAGGGAGGAGAGCAGGTAAACTAGGGACATGAGCAACGATTTCAGCCGGCTTCATGCCACGGACACCGTCCTCCAGCGCTACCATTTCTCGTCGTTGGGCGATGCGCAGACGCAACTCAGCCCGGAGCAGTTCACCAAGCTCATGGACGAGATCACGGCCTTACAGCAAGGCATCCAGAAACAGGAGCAACCGCGCGTCGCGACGGGCCCACGCGTCGTCATGACGCCGTTCGGCCCCATTCTCCCGGCCACGGGCGTGCTGCTCATCTTGATCGCCGTGGTCTTTGTCTTCGAGTCGCTCGCGCCGGGCGGATCGACGAGCAACTCCGTCTTGGCCTCGTTCGGCGCGGACGTGCCGGCTAACGCCCTGGGAGGGCAGTACTGGCGCTGGATCGCCTCCTGTTTCCTCCATATCGGCGTCACGCATATCTTGTTCAACGCCATCGCCCTCGTCTCCTTCGGCACCCTGGCCGAACGGTTCTACGGGCCGCTGCGCTTCGTGGGCATCTACCTGGCCTCGGGCATCGTCGGCAACATCCTCGTGACCTTCGCCGGGCCGCAGAACTTGAGCGCCGGGGCGTCGGGCTGCATCTTCGGCCTGCTCACGGCCGTGCTCGTCGGCTCGTATCGCAACCGGCGCGTGGTCGGCTCCGACCTCAGCCGCCAGATCGGGACGAACTTAGTGGTCATTCTCGTCCTCAACGTGTTCATTAGCCTGACTCCTGGAAGCAACATTAGCCTTTGGGCACACGCGGGGGGGGCGATCACGGGAGCTGTGCTGGCGCTCCTCATTCCCTTCCGCGCCCCCGGCTACAGCCGCGTCTACAACCGCGCCGCCGATGGGGCCTGCATCGCCTTCATCGTCGTCGCCGTGGGGCTAGGCCTCACCTGGTTCGGCGACCACGCGCCCCTCGCCTCCATCATGACGACGTTCCTGCGCCTTTTGTAGCAATGACGCCCCACGCCGCTATGATGCCGCCTGTCGTCGGCGTCGTCCTGGCTGGCGGCAAAAGCACGCGCATGGGCGTCGATAAAGCCCTCCTACACCTACCGCGCGACGACAGCCCTACGCTGCTCGACCGCGCCGCGGCAACCCTACGTGAGGCTGGCCTCGCTATCATCGGGCTCTCCGTCTCCGACGAGGCGCGGGGGCGCGCGCTGCGCGACGCCGGCGTCGCCTGCGCGGACGGGCCGATCGTCTACGACGCAACGCCGGGCCGTGGGCCAATGGGCGGCCTGGACGCCGCGCTGACGGCGTATCCCGGATGGGGCGTTCTGCTCGTCGCCTGCGACATGCCCTGCCTCGCCCCCGCGTCTCTACGCGCCGTGCTCGATCGCGCCCAGGAGACGGGCGCCGACGTGGTGACGCCGCTCGTCGCGGGCCAGCCCGAACCGCTCCACGCCTACTATGGCCCGCGTTGCGCGCCGGTCGTCGCGCGTCTGCTCGCGTCCGGCTGCTTCAAGATGTCCGCCCTCGCCGACGCTCCGTCGCTACGCACATCGAGGTTCGACCTCGCGCCGGCCTCGACGCTCAACCTCAATACGCCGGACGACCTAGCGGCGTTCCGTACCTCTCCCGCCTCTTCCACGTCACGGACGGCCCTCCATGGCTGAGGGGCGCCGGGCCGAGCCGGAGGGACGAGCGCCTTCGCGCGCCTGCGACGAAAACGACCTCTGCGCCTTGTGGGCCTCCGGCGACTTATCGACGGGCGCGTTGACCACGACGACCGGGACGCCTTTCCAGGTCGTGTACCCCGGACGGCGCAACGGCGCCGCCGGTCCCGACTTCCTTGGAGCCATGCTGGTCGACGGGTCGGGCCGTCTGCGCACGGGCGACGTGGAGGTGCATCTGCGCGCTCACGACTGGGTCTTGCACGGCCATCGCGCCGATCCTGCCTACGAGGGCGTGGTGCTGCACGTGGTGCTCGAAGACGACGGGCAGCCCTGTCTCAACGCCAAGGGCGACGCCGTCCCCGTCTTCCGCGTAGCCGGCCTGCTGATCCGTCCGCTCACGGCCACGCCGCCCACGCCCCCGGAAGAGACGCAGGTCTGCCATGTTGCTAGGCGCCTCACGCTGGCGCGCGTGCGCGAGATCGTGGACGAAGCGGGCCGCGTGCGCCTGGGAGAGAAAGCGGACGTGCTGGAGGCGCAGATCGAGAGCGTGGGCGCCGAACAAGCACTTTTCGCCGCGCTGCTCGACGCGGCGGGCTACAGCCGCAACCGCGTCCCCTGCGGCCTGCTGGCCCAGCGCATCGACGTGGACCGCTTGCTGGCTTTGCTGAGCGGCAAAAGCACGGAACGCGCCCTGAGCGTCGCGCTGGCCGTGCTGCTGGGACTCGCCGGCCTGCTCCCCGACGACGCTCCCGCGCGCCTGGCGGCGGACTGGGCGACCTACGGCGACCTCTGGTCGTCATCACCGCTGCATGCCGACGATTGGGTGCGCGCGGGCGTGCGTCCCGCCAACAAGCCGGAAGTGCGTCTGCACGGCGTCGCCGCGCTCCTCGCGCGCCATGCCGTCCACGGACCGGCCGCCGCCTTTCTCTCTCTCGTGAGGGAGGGCGACGCCCCCGCGCTTATCGCGGCCCTGGCGGCTGCTTCGTGGCGCATGGCGTCAGGGTTGCCCGCGGGAGAGAACACGGACCCCATGCGCCAGATGCACGACCTCCTGGCCTCGTCTGGCCACCGTCTGCGCGCGCCAGGCGCCCTCGCCGCTCAGGGCTTGCTGCACCTCCACCGCTCCTACTGCGCCCTCCACGCCTGCTGGGACTGTCCCCTGGCCCAACCGCCCATCGGCGCCGCCCTCTAGCGAACCAAATTTTATCGCTCAAAACGGCTCCCGTCCCGCACCTCCCTCACTCTTTCAATGCCCTCCCGACGGGCGATAGGTTTGCGACGCGCATCCATTTTGGCGCGCGGCGACGGGAGTCGGTGCTTTCAATGCCCTCCCGACGGGCGATAGGTTTGCGACTCAACTCGCCTGACCCTATGCCGTCCACCTGGGAGCCTTTCAATGCCCTCCCGACGGGCGATAGGTTTGCGACCCGTGGTGGCGATCTCGCAGTCCTCTGTTCCTGTCCTCTTTCAATGCCCTCCCGACGGGCGATAGGTTTGCGACTCTGAAAACCGAGCTCACTCGGCGACCTCGCCGCCGACTTTCAATGCCCTCCCGACGGGCGATAGGTTTGCAACATCGCGGTCTGACACCACAACTGTATATCAGCCATCTTTCAATGCCCTCCCGACGGGCGATAGGTTTGCGACAGAGCGGGAGCGGTTACGCGCAGTGGCCGCGCGGTACCTTTCAATGCCCTCCCGACGGGCGATAGGTTTGCGACGTGGCCTGTAGGCCGTCCGCCTCTCGCCCTTACACCTTTCAATGCCCTCCCGACGGGCGATAGGTTTGCGACCTAGCGTATGCGGCGGCGCAGGAATCCGACGATCGCCACTTTCAATGCCCTCCCGACGGGCGATAGGTTTGCGACCCCTACGGCCTCGCTGCTGGTTCTCTGGTCCAGTGCTTTCAATGCCCTCCCGACGGGCGATAGGTTTGCGACCATATGCAGTTCATTCAAGGCGGGGACATACACGCCGCTTTCAATGCCCTCCCGACGGGCGATAGGTTTGCGACCAGACGGAAGCGGCCAGCAATGATGTACTGTCCGCCTTTCAATGCCCTCCCGACGGGCGATAGGTTTGCGACGTCGAGGAGCGCGGCCGCTGCTCGGCCGCGTCGAGCTTTCAATGCCCTCCCGACGGGCGATAGGTTTGCGACAGTACGCGCTGGCCGTGGCCATGGCGACGG